>Ga0307415_100001300_pt1 | contig 11792 bp, 9 predicted proteins | sample DK1Cmetagenome_FD_204524 | JGI IMG/M metagenome (GOLD analysis project Ga0307415, IMG submission 204524) | Maize rhizosphere microbial communities from greenhouse at UC Davis, California, United States - DK15-C-2 | ecosystem: Host-associated > Plants > Roots > Rhizosphere > Soil | place: USA...
TCTGCTCCGGCCGCACCGCGCGGAAATCCGCCTCGAGCCGGTTGATGCGGGCGGGGTCGTCGTCGAACAGCGCGAAGCAGGCGAGCAGGTCGACGAGGCCGAAACGCGTGCTGGAGCCGGCGAGGTCGTAGAGCGTCGCGCGCAGCTTCGTGAGCGCGCGATCGAGCTCCTCCTGCGCGGGCGGCTCCGCCTGGATGCGCGCGATCTCGGCGTCGACGTCGGCGATGATCGCCTCCGCTTTCGCCCCGGGATCGTGGACCAGGTAGAGCATCCAGAGCATCGGGCCGTCGTAGGTGAACTCGTTGCCGAGCAGGTTGGTGCCGCCGCCGACGGCGCTTGAGTAGCCGCGCTCCTGCACGAGCTTCTGCCAGAGCCGGCTGTCCTCGCCCTGCAGCAGGATCGTGTCCAGCAGGCTGAAGGCGTAGTGCTCGGGCGTATTGCGGGGCGGGACCTGCCAGGCGAGTGCGAGCGCCGGGCGCGGCGCGAGCCGGTCGACGTACGAGTTCCGCTTCTCGGCCTGCTGCTGCGGCTCCGCGAGGTCGGGGCGCGCCGGCTGGGCCCGGGCGGGAATCGCGCCGAAGTAGCGCTCGATCGCGGCGCGCGCGGCCGCCGGGTCGAAATCGCCGGCAACGACCAGCACGGCGTTGTTCGGCGCGTAGTACGTGTCGAAGAAGGATTTCGCATCCTCGAGGGTCGCCGCGTCGAGGTCCGCGAGGTCGCCGTAGAAGTTGTGCGCGTTGTACCAGTTCTCGTTCGCGACCTGCGGCATCGTGAGCCAGGGGAATCCGCCGTAGGGCGCATTCATCGTCGCGTCGCGCACCTCGTTCTTCACGACGCCCTGCTGGTTCTCGAGGTTGGTCTGCGTGATGGCGAGCGCCTTCATGCGGTCCGCCTCGGCCCACAGCACGGTCTCGAGGACGTGCGCCGGCACGATCTGGTAGTAGTTCGTGTAGTCGAAGCGCGTGGAGCCGTTCAGCACGCCGCCGTTGCCCTCGACGAGGCGGATGAACTCCATCTTCCCGAGGTTGCCGGAGCCCTGGAACATCAGGTGCTCGAACAGGTGCGCGAATCCCGTGCGACCGCGTGGTTCGATGCGGAACCCGATGTGGTAGTACACGCCCACCGTCACGGTCGGCGCCGTCGCGTCCCGCGTCAGCACGACCTTGAGGCCGTTGTCGAGCTTGTAATAGTCGACCGGGATGTTGATCGCGCTCGCTGGGACGGGCGCCGCGGCAGGCGCTGCCGCCGGCGATGCGGCCGCCGGCGCGGACTCCGGACCGGGCGGCAATGACGTGCAGCCCGCGATGGCCGCCGCCAGGAGGCCGCCGAGCCACGCGAGCCGGGTGTGCGCCCTCATCAGCGCGGCGCCATGCGGATCGCGCCGTCGAGGCGGATCGTGTCGCCGTTCAGCATGCGGTTCGTGACCACGGCGGCGACGAGTTCGGCGTATTCGTCAGGGCGACCGAGCCTGGGCGGGAAGGGCACCTGCTTGCCCAGCGAATCCTGGGCCTCCTGCGGGAGCCCGGACATCATCGGCGTTCCGAATATCCCCGGCGCGATGCCCACCACGCGGATGCCGAAGCGCGCGAGCTCGCGCGCGAGCGGCAGCACCATGCCGGCGACCGCGGCCTTGGACGTCGCGTAGGCGACCTGGCCGATCTGGCCTTCGAAGGCTGCGACCGAGGCCGTGTGGATGAGCAGCCCGCGCTCGCCGTCGGCGTCGGGTGCATTGCCCTGCATGATCGCCGCGGCCGCGCGGTCGAGCAGGAAGGTGCCGAGCACGTTGATGTCCATGACGCGCTGGAAAGCCGACGACGCGAGCGGCCCATCCTTGCCGAGGAGCTTGCCGGGCGTCGCGACGCCGGCGCAGGACACTGCGACATTGAGCCCGCCCATGCGCTCGGCGGCAGCCCGGACCGCGGCGTCGACGGCGGACTCGTCTGTCACGTCGCAGCGGTGATAGCTCGCTTGCGCCCCGATTGCGCCCGCGGCCTTGCGGCCCGCCTCGTCCTGCACGTCGAGCAGCGCGACAGCGGCCCCGGCGGCCGCGAGGCGCGCGGCAGTCGCCTGCCCGAGTCCCGAAGCGCCCCCCGTGATGACGGCCTTGACCTGGTCCAGATTCATGTCGTCTCTCCGGACCGACAGTCTACAGCCTAAGTCCGCCGTCCACCTCGATGACGCGGCCCGTGACAAAGTCGTTTTCGGCGATGAAGACCGCGGTCGAGGCGATCTCGGCCGGCTCGCCGAGGCGCCTGAGCGGCACGGCGGCCTTCACGCGATCGATCATCTCCGGCCTCATCGCCGCGAGGATTTCGGTCGCGCAGAATCCGGGCGCGATCGCTGCACTCCTGATGCCGTAGCGCGCGAGCTCCTTGGCCCAGACGACGGTCATCGCGGCAACGCCGGCCTTGGCGGCCGAGTAGTTCGTCTGCCCCGGGTTTCCCTCGCGCGAGATCGAGGAGATGTTGACGATCAGCCCGCCGTTGCCCCGCTGGATCATGCGCTCGGCGCCCTCGCGGCCGCACAGGAAAACGCCCGTCAGGTTCACGTCCATGACGGACTGCCATTGCGCGAGCGACATCTTGGCGTGGATCGCACCGTCCTGTGCCTTGACGAGGAGCGCATCCCGGGTGATGCCTGCGTTGTTCACCAGGACATCGAAGCGCCTGAAGTCCGCGGCGACCGCGTCGAAGGTCCGCACGACCTGCGCTTCCTGCGTGACGTCCATGACGTAGCTTCGCGCCTGCGCGCCCTGCGCCTCGCAGGCGGCGCGCGCGTCCTCGAGGGCGGCGGCATCGCGGTCGACGAGCGCGATGTCGGCGCCTCGCTCCGCGAATGCGAGCGCGATCGCGCGCCCGATGCCGCGCGCGGCGCCCGTGATCACCACGACCTTCTTTTCGAGCTGCATGGGTCCCTTTACTGCACTGCGAATCGCGGTGCAGAAATATTTATAGTTTCGGGACCTTAGCGATTATTGCGCCGCAAGACAACTTCAGGAGGGGTCTATGTCAAACAGGACGGCGTCCGCGTCCACCAGCTCACCGGCACGCGCGAGGACATTGGCTATGCGCCCGGCGCGGCCCGCGCGGATCGCGTGCTGCATCTTCATGCCCTCGACCACCGCGAGCACGTCGCCGCGCGCGACGACATCGCCCGACTTCACGCGCAGGTCGACGACGCGTCCCGGCAGAGGCGAGGCGGGGTGCATGTCCGCATCCTCGGCACTGCGCTCGTGCGGCCAGGCGGGCGCGAACGACAGCTCGTCCGCCTGTTCGCCGACGACCTGCAGCTCGCCGGCCTCGCGGATGAGCTCCAACGTCCGCGCGCCGCGGCCCGCATCCACCTCGTAGCTTGCGCCGCCAAGGGCGTTGACGGTGCCGCGCACCGTCGCGTCTGCGCTTGCGATCGTGATCACGCCGTCCTCGACGCGCGCCCGCCAGCGACTGTGGGCGGGCGTGCGCAGGCCGATGGATTGCACGCCGTCGGCGGCCGCGCGCCAGCCGTCGGCGAGCGCCCAGGGCGAGGGTTGAGATCCGGCATGGAACGACCGTTCGGCCAGCGCCAGGCTCGCCGCGAGCAGTACGGATTCCGGCTCCGGCGGCAGGTCCCGCGTCAGCGCGGGCAGCTCGCGATCGACGAAGCCCGTGTCGACGTCGCCCGCGGCGAACGCGGGGTGCGCGGCGATCGCGCGCAGCAGCGGAAGGTTGTCGGCGACACCGAAGACCGCGGTGCGGTCGAGCCGGTGGCGCAGCGCCGCGAGTGCACCGGCCCGGTCCGCGCCCGTCGCGATGACCTTTGCGATCATCGGGTCGTAGTGCACGGAGATCGCGTCGCCGTCGGCGATGCCCGCATCCACGCGCCAGGCCTCGTCGGGCGTCGGATGCGCGAACCGGCGGATGCGCCCGACCGACGGCAGGAAGCCGCGGCGCGGATCCTCGCTGTAGATGCGCGCCTCGATGGCGTGACCCTGCTGGCGGATGCGTTCCTGCGGCAGGGGCAGGGGCTCGCCGGAGGCGATGCGCAGCTGCCATTCGACCAGGTCGAGTCCCGTGACCTGCTCGGTGACGGGGTGCTCGACCTGCAGGCGCGTGTTCATCTCCATGAAATAGAACCTGCCGTCGGCGTCCACGATGAACTCGATCGTTCCCGCATTCACGTAGCCGACCGCGCGGGCCGCGCGCACTGCCGCCGCGGTCATGGCCGAACGCGTCGCCCCGTCGATGAAAGGCGAGGGCGACTCCTCGATGATCTTCTGGTAGCGGCGCTGGACCGAACATTCGCGCTCGAACAGGTGCACGCAGTCGCCGTGGGCATCGCCGAAGATCTGCACCTCCACGTGGCGCGGCCGCTCGAGGAAGCGCTCCAGCATCAGGCGGCCGTCGCCGAATGCGCTTTCTGCCTCGCCGCGGGCCCCGCGGATCGCCTCGTCGAGGGCTGCTGCCTCTCGCACCACCCGCATGCCTTTACCGCCTCCGCCCGCGACCGCCTTGACGAGCAGCGGATAGCCGACGCGCGCGGCTTCGGACGCGAGCCGCGCCACGGACTGGTCCTCGCCCATGTAGCCGGGAACGACGGGAACGCCCGCGGCGGAGACCAGCGCTTTCGCCTCGTGTTTGAGGCCCATCGCGCGGATCGCCGCAGGTCCCGGACCCACGAAGAGGATGCCGGCCGCGGCGCAGGCTTGCGCGAAGGCCGCGTTTTCGGACAGGAAGCCGTAGCCCGGGTGGATCGCGTCCGCGCGCGAGGTGCGCGCCGCCGCGATCACGGCCTCCACGTTCAGGTACGAATCGCGCGCGGGGGCGGGGCCGATGGCATGCGCCTCGTCGGCGAGGCGCACGTGCAGCGCCTCGCGGTCGGCATCCGAATGCACGGCGATGGCGTGCACGCCGAGCCGGCGGCAGCTTCGGATCACCCGGCAGGCGATCTCGCCGCGGTTCGCGATCAGGAGGCGCGCGATCTTCACGCGTCGCGGGTCCAGCGGGGCTTGCGTCGCTCGAGGAAAGACGACAGTCCCTCGCGCGCCTCGGGCCCGGCCCGGACGCGTGCGATCCAGCGCGCCGTGTCCGCAAGCATCGCCTCGTCGCCGGCGTCACTGCGCCCCGTCGCGTGGCGGATGAGGCGCTTGATCTCCGCCTGTGCGCCCGGCGCGCCGGCGAGCAGCGCGCCCAGCACGCCGTCGGCCGCCGCCGAGAGCGAGCCGGGATCGACCGCCTCGTGCACGAGCCCGATGCGAAGCGCGGTCGCCGCATCCATGGCCTCGCCGCTCAGGAACCAGCGGCGAGCCTCGCGCGTGCCGATCGCGCGGATCACGTAGGGAGAGATCATCGCGGGCACGAGGCCGAGCCGCACCTCGGACAGGGCGAAGCGCGCGCTCGTGGCAGCGAGCGCGATGTCGCAGGCGGCGATGAGCCCGACGGCACCGCCGAAAGCGGCGCCGTTCACGAGCGCGAGGGTCGGCTGCGGCTGGCGCTCGAGGCGCTCCAGCATCGTGGCGAAGCGGCGCGAGTCGGCCTCGTTCTGCGCAGGCGGCGCGGCGCCGGCAGCGCGCATCTCGCCGATGTCCGCGCCCGCGCAGAAGACGTCGCCCGCGCCGGTCAGCATGATGGCCCGCACGCCTGCGTCGCCGGCGAGCGTGTCGAGCTCGTCCGTGAGGCGCGCGACCAGCGCCGCCGACAGCGCGTTCCTGGCCTCGGGCCGGTCGAGAGTGAGCGTGACGATGCCGCGCGGGTCATGGTCGGTGCGAAGCATTCAGGCTTTCCTAAATCACATCCGAAAGACGCCGTAGGACTCGGGCGCCGGCGCCGGGCCGCGCGCCACGACCTCGAGCGCGAGTCCCAGCACTCGCCGCGTGTCCATCGGGTCGATCACGCCGTCGTCCCACAGGCGCGCCGTCGCGTAGTACGGGTTGCCTTGCTGCTCGTACTGCTCGCGGATGCCGCCCATGAATGCCTCCTGCTCGGGCCCGGGCCACGTACCGCCCTTGGCCTCGATGCCGTCGCGGCGCACGGTGGCGAGCACGCTCGCCGCCTGCTCGCCGCCCATGACGGAGATGCGCGCGTTCGGCCAGGTCCACAGGAAGCGCCCGCCGTAGGCGCGCCCGCACATGGCGTAGTTGCCCGCCCCGAAAGAACCGCCGATCACGACGGTCAGCTTCGGCACCGTGGAGCAGGCGACGGCGGTCACCATCTTCGCGCCGTCGCGCGCGATGCCGCCGGCCTCGTAGCGCCTGCCGACCATGAATCCCGTGATGTTCTGCAGGAACAGGAGCGGCACGCGGCGGCGGTTCGCCAGCTGGATGAAATGAGCGCCCTTGAGCGCCGACTCGGAAAACAGGATCCCGTTGTTGGCGAGGATCGCGACCGGGTACCCCCACAGGTGCGCGAAGCCGCAGACGAGCGTCTTGCCGTAGAGCGGCTTGAACTCGTGGAATTCCGAGCCATCCACCAGCCGCGCGATGACCTCGCGCACGTCGTAGGGCTGGCGCAGGTCGCGCGGCACGAGGCCGTAGAGCTCGGACGCATCCTGCGCCGGTGCGACGGCCTCGCGGCGCCCGAGCCAGGCGCCCGGACGGTGGTTGAGGCTGCCGACGATCTCGCGTGCGATCGCGAGCGCGTGCGCGTCGTTGTCGGCGAGGTGGTCGACGACGCCGGAGGTGCGCGCGTGCACGTCGCCACCGCCCAGCGATTCGGCGTCCACGACTTCGCCCGTCGCAGCCTTCACCAGCGGCGGCCCGCCAAGGAAGATCGTGCCCTGGTTGCGCACGATCACGGACTCGTCGCACATGGCTGGCACGTAGGCGCCGCCCGCGGTGCAGGATCCCATGACGACGGCCACTTGCGGGATGCCGGCCGCCGAGAGGCGCGCCTGGTTGTAGAAGATGCGCCCGAAGTGATCGCGGTCGGGGAACACCTCGTCCTGCAGCGGCAGGAAGGCGCCACCCGAATCCACGAGGTAGACGCAGGGCAGGCGGTTCTCGAGCGCGATCTCCTGAGCCCGCAGGTGCTTCTTGACCGTGATCGGGTAGTAAGTGCCCCCCTTGACGGTCGCGTCGTTCGCGACCACGAGCAATTCCTCGCCGCGGATGCGGCCGATGCCGGCGACGAGGCCCGCGGCCGGCGCGTCATCGCCGTACATCCCGCCTGCGGCGAGCGGAGCGATCTCGAGGAACGGGCTGCCGGGATCCAGGAGGGCCTCGATGCGCTCGCGCGGCAGGAGCTTCCCGCGCGCGACGTGCTTCGCGCGCGCCGCATCGCCGCCGCCGGCCGCGGCCTGCGCCTGGCGCCGCTTCAGCTCGGCGACGAGGCCCGCCATGTGCGCGGCGTTCTCCCGGAACTCGGGGCTTCCCGCGTCGACGCGTGAGGCGATCCGTGTCATGGCGCGGTGGCCCGGAGCAGCTCGCGGCCGATCAGCATGCGGCGGATCTCGTTGGTGCCGGCGCCGATCTCGTACAGCTTGGCGTCGCGCAGGATGCGGCCTGCCGGGTACTCGTTGATGTAGCCGTTGCCTCCCAGCACCTGGATGGCTTCCAGGCCGGCACGCGTCGCATTCTCGGAGGCTGCGAGCAGGCAGGCGGCGGCATCGAAGCGCGTCGTGCGCCCCGCGTCGCAGGCGCGCGCCACCGCGTACGCGTAGGCGCGCGACGCGTTGCTCGCGGTGTAGAGGTCGGCGAGCTTCGCCTGCATCAGCTGGAAGCTGCCGATCGGCTTGCCGAACTGCTCGCGGTCGTGCAGGTAGGGGACGATCAGGTCGAGCGCGGCACGCATCAGGCCGAGCGGGCCGCCGGTCAGCACGAGCCGCTCGTAGTCGAGTCCCGACATGAGGATCTCCACGCCGCACCCCGGACGTCCGAGCACGTTGGCCTCGGGAACGAAGCAGTCCTCGAACACGAGCTCCGAGGTGTCCGAACCGCGCATGCCGAACTTGTCGAGTTTCTGCGCGGCGCGCAAGCCTTTCATGCCCCGCTCGACGATGAACGCGGTGATGCCGCGCGCGCCGCTGCCGGGCTCGATCGTCGCATAGACGACCGCCGTGTCCGCTTCCGGCCCGTTCGTGATCCACATCTTGGAGCCATGCAACACGTAGCCGCCGTCCCGCCGGTCGGCGCGCGTGCGCATGGAGACGACGTCGGAACCGGAGCCCGGCTCGCTCATCGCGAGCGCGCCGACGTCCTCGCCGGAAACGAGGCGCGGCAAATAGCGCCGCTTCTGGGCGTCGCTGCCGAAGCGGCGCAGCTGGTTGACGCAGAGGTTGGAGTGCGCACCGTAGGAGAGGCCGATCGAGCCTGAGACCCGGCTGATCTCCTCCATGGCGACGATGTGCTCGAGGTAGCCGAACCCGAGCCCGCCATACTCCTCCGGCACTGTCATGCCGAGCAGGCCCATGGCGCCGAGCTCCGGCCACAGCTCGCGCGGGAAACGGTTGCTGCGGTCGATGTCGTCGGCAATCGGCGCGATGCGGCGCAGCGCGAATTCGCGGACCGCCTGGCGCAGCTCGTCGACACGCGAACCGAGCTCGAAATCGAAGTCGATGGAAAACATGCCGCCTCCGGCCGGGCGGTCCCGGCTTGCAGAAGGCATCATATTGTCCGACAATCGGACAGGCAAGTGCTCGTCTCGAAAGGGTGACCCATGTTCGAACCGGTGAGCTATGCACCCGCATACCTGCGTGTTTCCGAGGCCATCCGCGCCCGCATCCTGCGCCGCGAACTGCAGGAGGGCGAGGCGCTGCCCACGGAGACCGAGCTCGCGCGGCAGTTCGAGGTCAACCGGTCCACGGTGCGCGAGGCGCTACGCAAGCTCGAGAGCTCGGGCCTGCTCGGCCGCCGCCGCGGCGGCAAGCGCCTGTTCGTGACCCGGCCGACCCGCGAGGCCGTGGGCGGCGGATTGTCCCAGGCGCTCGCCCTCCATCGTGCCCGCGTCGTGGATGTCTGGGAGGCCCTGCAGGCCGTGCAGCCGGGCATCGCCTCTGCCGCCGCCGAGCGCCGGTCGCAGGCCGCGCTAGAAAAGCTGGCCGCGACGGCCGGACGTTTCGCGGCCCGTGCCGGCGAACGCGATGCCGCTGTCGCGGACGTGGCCGATTTCTTCGACGCCCTGGCGGAAGCCGGGGCGAATCCCGTCTTCAACCTGCTGAACGAGCCGCTGCTGCGCCTGCTGAAGCCGAGCCTCGCGGTGATCATCGACCGCGTGCCGCAGGCACGCGCGCGCATCGAAGCCGCGCAGGTCGCGATCGTGGAGGCCGTGCGTGCGCGCGACGCAAGGCGCGCGGCGGAATGGATGGCCCGACACGTGCGCGACTTCCGTCGCGGTTACGAAGTCGCCGGCATCGACCTTGCGACCGAGGTCGGCGAGCACCCGGGCGAGGCTTCCGCTGCGCTCAGGTGAGCTCGATCGCGACGGCGGTGGCCTCACCGCCGCCTATGCAGAGCGCGGCGAGGCCGCGCTTGCCGCCCCGCTGGCGCAGTGCATGGACCAGCGTCGTCAGGATGCGCGCGCCCGTCGCGCCAATCGGATGGCCGAGCGCGCAGGCACCGCCGTTCACGTTGACCTTCTCGTGGGGAATTCCGATGTCCTTCATCGCGGCCATCGTCACGACGGCAAACGCCTCGTTGACCTCGAAGAGATCCACGTCCGCCGCCTTCCAGCCGGCGCGCTCGAGCGCGGTTCGGATGGCGCCCACCGGCGCGATCGTGAACCACTCGGGTTCCTGCGCATGGCTCGCGTGCGCGACGATGCGCGCCACCGGCTTGAGGCCGGCCTTGGAGGCCGAGGACAGCCGCGCCAGCACGAGGGCGGCGGCGCCGTCGGAGATGGACGAGGAACTCGCCGCAGTCACGGTGCCGTCCTTGCCGAAGGCCGGCTTGAGTGCCGGGATCTTGTCGACGGACACCGTGAACGGCGTTTCGTCGCGGTCGACCGTGCGCTCGCCCTTGCGGTCCTTGATCGTGACGCCCGCGATTTCCTCCCCGAAGGCACCCGACTCGACGGCGGCCACGGCGCGCCGCACCGATTCGGCGGCGAAGGCATCCTGCTCTGCGCGCGTGAAGCCGTAGCGAGCGGCGGTCGCGTCCGCGAAGACGCCCATGAGCTTGCCGTCCCAGGGACTCTGCAGGCCGTCGTAGAACATGTGGTCGAGGATCTCGCCGTGGCCCATGCGGTAGCCGGCGCGCGCCTTGGGCAGGAGGTAGGGCGCATTCGTCATCGACTCGAGCCCGCCGGCCAGCACGAAATCGGCGCTGCCCGCGGCGATGTGGTCGGCGCCGTACATCACGGCCCGCATGCCCGACCCGCACATCTTGTTGACGGTGGTGGAGGGAACCGACTTGGGCACCCCCGCGCCGATCGCGGCCTGGCGGGCCGGGGCCTGGCCCTGGCCGGCCGGGAGCACGCAGCCCATGACGACCTCGCCGAGGCGGGCGGGGTCGAGCCCCGAGTTCTCGAGCGCGCCGCGCATGGCGGCGGCGCCCAGGGCATGACCGGGCACGCTGGCAAAGGCGCCGAGCATGGCCCCGATCGGGGTCCGGCGGGCACTCAGGATGACGACGGGATCGCTGGCCATGGTTCAAGTCCTGCTGGTCGGTGTGGGGGCTATTTTGCCCTGCAAAAGAGCGCCTGTCGCCCCGGTGTCCTGGAGCCCCGGCGGGGGCAAGGGTCATCCCGCCGCAGGCGCCCGCCACTGCTCCACGGACTGCAGGAGCCGCTGCTTGAGCTCGGCGAAGTGCAGGGGCTTGTAGAGTACGGAGACGCCCTCCGGCAGCCCGCCACGCTCGGTGATCGTGTGCGCGGTCAGCGCGGTGACGACGATTATCTCGAGCTCTCCGAGCGTACCCGCGGCTTTCAGCGCGCGCAGCATCTCGAAGCCGTCGATGCCGGGCATGCGCAGGTCCGTGATGAGCAGATCCGGGCGCGAGGCGCCGATCTGCAGCAGCGCCTCGAATCCGCTCGGCACGCTCGTGAGGTGGATCGGCAGGCCCCAGGAGCGCAGGTGCAACTCGAACAGCTGCCGGAAATCGGGTTCGTCCTCGACCACGAGTACCTGGAAGGCGCCGCCGGGCGCGCGCCGCCCGGTCACGCCCTCGCGACGCTGCAACAGCTCGTCGACCGAGGCCGTCAGGATGCGACGGTGGCCGCCCGGCGTTTTCCACGCGCGCAGCAGGCCGGCCTCGGACCACAGCTGTACCGTGCGCAGCGACACGCCGAGGCGATCGGCCGCCTCGCGCGTCGAACAGACATCCCGGCCCAGGTCCACTTCCAGCCGCTCCCGGTTACGGTATCACCTGCCGGAATGACAGCATCGCGGGCCGCGGAATGCAACGTTAAACTGTCCGGACCTCGCGCTGGAGATTCCCCATGAGCAGCCCTGCCGAGCGGATCGACAAGGCGGCCGCCGCCGCGCGGGGGCCGCTGCGTTTTGTCAGCGCCGCATCCCTGTTCGACGGCCACGACGCCGCGATCAACATCATCCGCCGCATCCTGCAGGCGCACGGCGCCGAGGTCGTCCACCTCGGGCACAACCGCAGCGTGGCCGACATCGTGCGCGCGGCGATCCAGGAGGACGCCGACGGCATCGCGGTGAGCAGCTACCAGGGCGGCCACAACGAGTACTTCCGTTACATGGTGGACATGCTGAAGGCCGAGGGCGCGTCCCACATCCGCGTCGTGGTCGGTGGCGGCGGCACCATCGCGCCGCACGAGGTCGAGGAACTCGAGGCCTACGGCGTCGAGAAAATATACACGCCCGACGACGGTCTGAAGCTGGGACTGGACGGCATGATCGAGGACGTGTTCCGCCGGGTG
>Ga0307415_100001301_pt1 | contig 11791 bp, 12 predicted proteins | sample DK1Cmetagenome_FD_204524 | JGI IMG/M metagenome (GOLD analysis project Ga0307415, IMG submission 204524) | Maize rhizosphere microbial communities from greenhouse at UC Davis, California, United States - DK15-C-2 | ecosystem: Host-associated > Plants > Roots > Rhizosphere > Soil | place: USA...
TGGGCATGCCCACCGAGGACATCGGCCTGGTCATCGGGGCCATCGGCAACCACGAGGAGGAGCTCGGCCACCCCGTGTCGCCGGTGTCGGCGGCGGTCAACATCGCCGACAAGTCCGACGTCCACCGCTCGCGGGTGCGCAAGGACGCCCGGGTCGAGTTCGACATCCACGACCGGGTCAACTACTCGGCCACCCATTCCTTCGTGCGGGTCGACCCGACCGGGCGCACCATCACCCTGGAGCTCCAGATCGACACCGCGGTCTCGGACATCCTGGAGTATTTCGAGATCTTCCTGACCCGCATGATGATGTGCCGGCGGGCCGCCGAGGGCCTCGACTGCAAGTTCCGCATGACCGTGAACGGTCACAGCCTGCTCTAACGCGAGCGAAAACCGCTAGGCTCTCTGTTTCGAACCCCTTGCGCCACGAAGGAGCCACAGGTCCGTGCCAGGAATCCGTCGCTACGTCATCCCCCTGCTGGTGGTGTTCGCGCTGGTCGGTGTGGTCTGGGGGGTGATCATGGTCAAGGGCCTGGAGCCCCGGCTCGGCCTCGACCTGCGCGGCGGGTCCAGCGTCACCTTCGTGCCCACCAACCCCCGCGGCGGCGCCCCCACCCAGGAGCAGCTCGACACCACCGTCGACATCATCCGCAACCGGGTGAACTCCAAGGGCGTGGCCGAGTCCGAGGTCAACATCGAGGGCGGCAACATCGTGGTGTCGATCCCCGACGTGCCCAACCCCGACGACGTGATCGCCGCCGTCGGCACCACCGCCCAGCTCCAGTTCCGGCCGGTCAAGGAGGTCGTCGCGCCCAACGACCCCAAGTACAAGCAGGAGCCGTTCAAGGCCGTCGACTGCGCCAAGCCCGAGACCTATTCGGACAAGGACGTGCCCGAGAAGGACGTGGTCCTCTGCGCCCGCAGCGAGGGCCAGCTGGCGCCCGACGCCAACGCCCCCAAGCTGCTGATAGGGCCGGTCGCCCTGGGCGGCACCGACATCGCCTCGGCCCAGGCCCAGCTGGCCCAGACCGGCCAGCGCGGGGTCACCACCGGCGAGTGGGTGACCGCGCTCAACTTCAGCGGCCGCGGCGGCGACCGCTTCGAGAAGCTCACCGGCGAGGCGGCCTGCCACCCCGAGGGCGACCCCAAGCGCCAGATCGCCATCACCCTGGACGCGGTGGTGATCAACAGCCCGCCGGTCGCCTCCAGCATCCAGTGCAACCAGGGCATCAGCGGCGGCCAGGCCGAGATCACCGGCCAGACCCAGGCCGAGGCCGAGAACCTGGCCCCGCTGATCTCCTCGGGCGCCCTGCCCCTCAAGCTCGACCCGCAGAGCCGCACCACCGTCAGCGCCACCCTTGGGGCCGACTCCCTGCACGCCGGGCTGGTCGGCGGGGCCGTCGGGCTGGGGCTGGTGTTCCTGTACGTGCTCCTCTACTACCGCGGCCTCGGCCTGGTCATCTGGGTCGGCCTGGCGATCGCGGCCGCCCTCAACGTCGGCATCGTCATCGTCATGGGTGACCTGATCGGCTTCACCCTGACCCTGGCCGGCATCGCCGGGCTGATCGTGGCCGTCGGCATCTCCGCCGACACCTACGTGGTGTTCTTCGAGCGCCTCAAAGACGAGGTCCGCGAGGGCAAGACCCTGCGGACCTCGGTCGACCGGGGCTGGCAGCGCTCGTTCCACACCCTGGTCTCGGCCAACACGGTGTCGTTCCTGGCCGCGCTGCTGCTGTACATCTTCGCCATCGGCCCGGTCCGGGGCTTCGCCTTCACCCTCGGCCTGGCCACCCTGATCGACTTCTTCGCGGCCTGGTTCTTCGCCCGGCCCTCGGTCTCCCTGCTCACCCGACTCCGCCTGTTCCAGGAGGGTCGCTTCGTCGGCATCCGCGCCGCCGTCTGACCCGCAAGGAGGATCCTGTCCGTGTCCCTCGCCAGCCGCCTGTACCACGGCGAGACCAGCTACGACATCGTCGGCCGCCGGCGCCTGTGGTTCACCGTCTCGGGCGCGCTCATCGCCATCTCGCTGATCAGCCTGGTCGTCCCCGGCCTCAACTTCGGCATCGACTTCAAGGGCGGGGCCGTGTTCCGGGTCCAGCCGACCAAGGCGGTCACCGAGGCCCAGGTCCGGGACGCGGTCGGGTCGGCGGCCGAGGTCGTCCAGATCTCCGAGACCGACCCGGTCCAGGTCATCGTCCAGACCGTGGAGCTGCCCCCGGCCGAGGTCGCCCGCATCCGCACCGAGCTGGCCCAGGTCGCCGGGGTCGAGCGCAACGGCGTCTCCACCCAGACCATCGGCTCCAAGTGGGGGAGCACGGTCTCCCGCAAGGCGGTCATCGCCCTGCTGGCCTTCCTGGTCGCGGTGACCATCTACGTGTCGCTGCGGATGGAGTTCAAGATGGCCGTGGCCGCGCTGGTGGCGCTGCTCCACGACCTCATCATCACCTCGGGGATCTTCGCCCTGAGCCGCTTCGAGGTCACCCCGGCGACCGTGATCGCCCTGCTGACCATCCTCGGCTACTCGCTGTACGACACCGTGGTGGTGTTCGACAAGGTGCGGGAGAACACCGGCCCGCTCACCGCCATGTCGCGGACCACCTACTCCCAGGCGACCAACCTGGCCGTCAACCAGACGATGATGCGGTCGCTCAACACCTCGCTGGCCTCGCTGCTGCCGATCCTGGGGCTGCTGCTGGTCGGCAACTACCTGCTCGGGGCCGAGACCCTCAAGGACCTCGCCCTGGCCCTGTTCATCGGCGTGGCGGCGGGCGCCTACTCCTCGATCTTCATCGCCCCGCCGCTGGTCGCCATGTGGAAGGAGAAGGAGCCCCGCTACGCCCAGCTGCGGGCCCGGGTCGAGCGCCTGGCCGCCCAGGGCCCCACCACCGAGCGCCCCGAGCGTCGCCCCGAGCGGCCGGTCCGCGCCGGCGCCCGCCGCCGCCCGGCGCCGCCGCCCGAGCGGGAGCTGCCGGAGCTGCCACCCGACGACGAGCTGCCCGAGGAGCCGGCCCTGGCCGCCGAGCCCGACGACGAGCCGGTCGAGGAGCGGGCCGTGGTCGCCCAGGCGCCGACCCGACGCCAGCCCCAGAAGCCACGCCCGACCCAACAGCGGCGCAAGCCGTCCGGGCGCCAGCAGTCGCGCCCGGCCAAGCGCCGCCGGCGCTAGACCCGACAGGAGGACGGCCCCGTGCCCATCGACATCCAGCGTCTGCGGGCGCTCATCCGCGACGTGCCCGACTTCCCCCAGCCAGGGATCGTCTTCAAGGACATCACCCCACTGCTGGCCGACGAGGTCGGCTTCTCGTCGGTGATCGACGAGACGGTCGTCCACTTCGGCCGCGGCAACATCGACAAGGTGGTCGGCATCGAGGCCCGCGGCTTCATCCTGGCCTCGCCGGTCGCCTACCACTTCGGGGCCGGCTTCGTGCCCGTCCGCAAGGCCGGCAAGCTGCCCTACCAGGTCGAGGCCGAGGAGTACGCGCTCGAGTACGGCACCGCCACCCTGGAGCTGCACGCTGACGCGATCGTCCCCGGCGAGCGGGTCCTGATCGTCGACGACGTGCTGGCCACCGGCGGCACCGCCCGGGCCGCGGCCCGGCTGGTCGAGCGCCTCGGCGGCAAGGTCATCGGCATCTCCACCCTGATCGAGCTGGAGTTCCTCGAGGGCCGGAAGCTGGTCGAGGGCTACGAGTTCTTCAGCCTCGTCCGGTACTGAGGTGGCGGCAACCCCCGGGGCCGGCGACGTCCCGATCCACGTCGTGGTCGAGATCCCCAAGGGATCCCGCAACAAGTACGAGCTCGACCACGAGACGGGCCGCATCCGCCTCGACCGGATGCTGTTCAGCCCGGTCCACTACCCGACCGACTACGGGTTCGTGCCCGACACCCTGGCCGAGGACGGCGACCCCCTGGACGCCATGGTCCTGCTGGGCGAGCCGACCTTCCCCGGCTGCGAGATCCAGGCCCGGATCGTCGGCATGCTGGACATGGCCGACGACAAGGGCCCGGACCAGAAGCTGCTGGTCGTGCCCCTGACCGACCCGCACTGGAACTACATCCGCGAGATCGACCAGGTCCCCGCGCACCTGCTGCGCGAGATCGAGCACTTCTTCAGCGTCTACAAGACCCTGGAGGACAAGACGGTCGAGACCTTCGGCTGGCGCGACGCCTACGTCGGCCACGTCATCCTCGACCAGGCCCTGGCCCGCGGCGCCGAGCATCGCCAGGCTGGCCACGGCGGGAGTACCGTGGGAGCCTAGAGCTCGTCACCGCCGGCCGGCCCCAGACGACCGGGCGGGCCACGGTCACCAACCTGGGTGGGGCCAATGGCGCAGCAGCATCCCACGGCGGTCCCCGATGGGCTGGCGCTCGAACGCGAGCCCCAGCCCGGCTCCGGCGCGCCCACCGAGAACGGCACCGCCGCCGAGTCGGTCACCCGCCCCTATGACGCCGGGCTCCCACCCGAGCCCGACGTCGAGCCGCTGCTGAAGCGGGTCCGCCAGCGCAACCCCCGGGCCGACACGGCCACCGTCGGCCGGGCCTTCGAGCTGGCCCGGGAGCGCCACGCCGGCAAGCGCCGGGCCTCGGGGGTGCCGGCCCTGGCCCACCCCCTGGGGGTGGCCACGGTCGTGGCCGACCTGGGCCTGGACGCGGTCTCGGTGGAGGCGGCCCTGCTCCACGACGCGGTCGAGGAGGAGCTGCTCACCCTGGAGGAGATCGCCGCCCAGTTCGGACCCGAGGTGGCCAAGATCTCCGACGGGCTGGTCAAGCTGGACCGGATCGGGTTCGAGGGCCGGGAGGCGGCCCAGGCCGAGATCATCCGCAAGATGGTCATCGCCATGGCCCGCGACATCCGGGTGCTGGTGATCAAGCTGGCCGACCGGCTGCACAACATGCGCGACGTCGGCTACCTGGACCGCGAGGCCCAGGAGCGCAAGGCCCGCGAGGTCCTGGAGATCTACGCGCCGCTGGCCAACCGGCTCGGCATCCACCAGATCAAGTGGGAGCTGGAGGACCTGGCCTTCGCGACCCTGTACCCGCTCCGGTACGAGGAGATCGCCCGCATGACGGCCGAGCGCGCCCCGGCCCGCGAGCAGTACCTGACCGAGGTCATCGAGCAGGTCAACGCCCAGCTCAAGCAGGTGAAGCTGCGGGCCTCGGTGAGCGGGCGGCCCAAGCACTACTACTCCATCTACGAGAAGATGGTGGTGCGGGGCAAGGAGTTCACCGAGATCTTCGACCTGGTCGGGGTGCGGGTCCTGGTCGACTCGATCAAGGACTGCTACGCCGCCCTCGGGCAGGTCCACGCCGTCTGGAAGCCGGTCCCGGGCCGGTTCAAGGACTACATCGCCATGCCCAAGTTCAACCTCTACCAGTCGCTGCACACGACCGTGGTGGGGCCCCAGGGCAAGCCGCTGGAGATCCAGATCCGGACCAAGGCCATGCACCGCACCGCCGAGTACGGGGTGGCCGCCCACTGGCGCTACAAGTCCAAGGACGGCAAGCCGGCCACCGAGCAGGAGATGGGCTGGCTGCGGCAGCTGATCGACTGGCAGCGGGAGCTGTCGGACCCGCGTGACTTCATCGAGAACCTCGAGACCGACCTGTACGTCGACGAGGTGTTCGTGTTCACCCCCAAGGGCGACGTGATCCAGCTGCCGGCCGGGGCGACCCCGATCGACTTCGCCTACGCGGTCCACACCGAGGTCGGCCACCGCTGCGTCGGCGCCCGGGTCAACAAGCGGCTGGTGCCGCTGGAGCACGCCCTGGAGAACGGCGACAACGTCGAGATCTTCACCTCCAAGGCCCAGGACGCCGGCCCGTCGCGGGACTGGCTGGGGATCGTCAAGACCCCGCGGGCCCGCAACAAGATCCGCCAGTGGTTCGCCCGCGAGCGGCGCGAGGACGCCATCGAGGCCGGCAAGGACTCCCTGGTCCGGGCCATGCGCAAGGCCGGGCTGCCGCTGCAGAAGCTGACCCACGGCGGGGCCCTGACCGCGTTGGCCGCCGACATGCGCTTCGCCAGCCTGGAGGCCTTCTACGCGGCCGTGGGGTCCGGCCAGACCTCGGCGGCGGCGGTGGTCAGCCGCCTCCAGGCCGACCTGGGCGGCCAGGAGCAGGAGGACGACGACGACGACCTGGTGCTGGAGCGGGCCGTCCGCCAGGCCCGGCCCCAGCCGGCCAGCCGCGGGGTGGTCGTCAAGGGCGTCGAGGACGTCTGGGTCAAGCTGGCCCGCTGCTGCACCCCGGTGCCCCGCGACCCGATCATCGGCTTCGTCACCCGCGGCCACGGGGTCAGCGTCCACCGCGGCGACTGCCCCAACGCCGACAACCTGCGCCGCGACCAGAACCGCATCATCGAGGTCGAGTGGGACACATCGGGGCCGAGCGTGTTCGCGGTCACCATCCAGGTCGAGGCCCTCGACCGGACCAAGCTGCTGCGCGACATCACCGAGGTCCTCTCCGACCATCACGTCAACATCATGTCGGCCACCGTGGCCACCGGCCGCGACCGGGTCGCCACCCTGCGCTTCACCTTCGAGCTGGCCGACATCTCCCACCTGGCCCACGTGCTCTCCACGGTCAAGAAGGTCGAGGGCGTCTACGACGCCTTTCGCGTGGTGCCGCACGCCGGCAACGGCGCCGGGGAGCGGTAGGTGCGGGCGGTGGTCTCCCGGGTCGCCTGGGCCCGGGTGATGGCCGACGGCGAGCTGACCGGCGAGATCGGCCCCGGCCTGCTGGTCCTGGTCGGGGTCACCCACGGCGACACCGAGGACGACGCCGCCTGGCTGGCCGCCAAGGTGGCCGCCCTGCGGGTGTTCGACGACGACGACGACAAGATGAACCGGTCGCTGGTCGACGAGGGCGGGGGCGCCCTGGTGGTCAGCCAGTTCACCCTCTACGGCGACGCCCGCAAGGGCCGCCGCCCCTCCTACATCGCCGCGGCCCCGCCCGAGCAGGCCGCTCCCCTGGTCGAGGCCGTCGCCAAGGCCCTCGCCGGCGCCGGAGTCCCGGTCGCCACCGGCCGCTTCGGGGCCGAGATGCGGGTCGAGTCGGCCGGCGACGGCCCCGTCACCATCCTCCTCGACAGCGCCCGCGGGTCCTGACCGGCCGTCACCGCTGCTGCACCGCCAGCCGGGCCCCCAACCCGACCAGCACCACCCCACTCAGCCCGTCCAGCGCCCGCCGCACCCGCGGTCGCCGGAGGACCACCCGGGCCCGGTCGACCACCAGGCTGTACAGCGCCAGCCACCCGAGGGTCATCAGGCAGAACACCAACCCCAGCATCAGGACGGGACCGGCCCCGCCCCCGCGGCGGCGAACTGCGGCAGCAGACTCAGAAAGAACGCCGCCATCTTCGGATTGGCCAGGTTGCTGACCACCCCCTGCCGCAGCCCCCGGCCGGGGCTCATCCATCCACCCGCCGCAACCCGGCCGCGCCGCACCGCGACCCGGCGCTGCGGGGGCCCCAACCGGGAGGGTAGCCCAACCGCGGGGAAGCGACGCCGCGTTGTCCACAGGGCCTTCCCGAGAGACTGGAGGCCGAGGAAGATCAGGTAGGCGGCGCCGACGGCCCTCATGACCCGGAACGCCGGCTCGGAGGCCTGGATGAGCTCGGCGACGCCGACGCTGGCGGCGACGGTCCAGACGGCCTGGCCGGTGGCGACCCCGGCGGCGGTGGCGACGCCGGCGCGGCGGCCGCCGGCCAGGGCGTTGCGGACGGTGAGGGCGGTGTCGGGGCCGGGCGTGCAGATGACCACGGCCGAGACCCCGAGGAAGGCCAGCAGCTGGCCGAGCACGCGGCCCGCCCTAGCCGGTGACGGCCGCGACCGTCCGGGCCAGCTGGTTGAGGTGGGCCAGGTCGTGCCCGGCGACCTTGGCCAGGGCCAGGGCGAAGCGCTCCTCGCCCTGCTCGCCATGGACGCCGAGGCGCTCGCGGTCGGCGTCGCTGACGCCCTCGAGCATGGCCAGGTTGGCCGCCCGCAGCCCCTCGAGGGCGTCCAGCAGCCGCTCCGGCCCGGGCCGGGGCAGCAGCGACCAGGCCTTCTCGTCGTAGCCGGGGTAGGCGGGCCGGTCCTCGGTCAGGATCAGCCGCCAGCGGAACCCGTAGACGATGTCGACGTCCAGCAGGTGCCCGACCACCTGGAGGGGCGACCACTCGCCCTCGGCCATCGGCGTCCGCCAGCCGTCGCCTTCCAGGCCCCGGCAGAGCTCCCGGGCCGTCGCCGGCGTGCCCCGAAGCACCTCCAGCGGCTCCCGCTCGCCCAGGGTGCGGACCAGCGCCCGCACATACGCGGCCGGCTCCCGGGTCGCGTCGGGGATCTCGATCGGCTCGATCACGCGCGGCTCCTCCGCTACGACTCCTTGACGGTGAGCTTCTCGACCCAGACGGCCTCGGCCGGGGTGTCGCCGGTCTGGCCGCCCACCTGGACCTTGGCGATCTTGTCGACCACGTCCTGGCCGTCGACCACCTGGCCGAAGACCGAGTAGTTGGCCTGCAGGCCCTTGGAGTTGTCCTCGAAGTTGATGAAGAACTGGCTGCCGCCGGAGTCGGGGCCGCTGTTGGCCATGGCCACCGAGTACTGCTTGTAGGCCTTGGGGCTGGAGGGCAGCTCGTCCTTGATGGCGTAGCCGGGGCCGCCCTGGCCGGTGCCCTGGGGGTCGCCGCCCTGGATGACGGCGATGCCGGCCGCCCCGCCGGGGACGATGCGGTGGAACCAGGTCGAGTCGTAGAACTTCTTGTCGGCCAGGAACACGAAGTTGGCCGTGGTGATGGGGGCGTTCTTGGGGTCCAGGCGGACGGTGAAGCGGCCACAGGAGGTCTGGAAGGTGGCCAGGTAGGTCTTGTCCGGGTCGACCTTGGTGGTCGGCGGCTTGCTGAAGGTGGGGCGGTCCACCTTGGGCGGGATCTCGCCCCCGCAGGCCACCGTGGCCGGGGCGGTGGGGGCGCCGGCGCGGGCGTCGTCGAACTCCGCGGCCGCGGTGGTGGGCGTGGCCGTGGTCGCGGCCGCGCCCGCCGGGCTGTCGTCGTCGCCGGTCAACCACAGCCCGCCGGCCACCGCGGCGATGACCACGACCACCGCCAACCCGCCGTAGGTGAGCAGCGCCCGGCGGCGCCGGACCCGCTGCCGCTCGGCCTCCCGCCGGGCCCGGAGCCGCTCCAGCTCCCGCTTGCGCGTCTGCTTCGACATCCCGTCCCTTCCGCTCCAGGTGAAGCCCCGAGTCTATCGATAAGCCGAGGTGGAGGCGGGGCCCGTTCCGGTAGCATGCGCCCATGCTCGTGACCGGATTTCCCGCCGGGACCTTCCAGACCAACTGCTGGCTGGTCGCGGCCGCGCCCGGCTCGGAGGCGCTGGTGGTCGACCCTGGCCAGGACGCCCTGGCCGGGGTCGAGGAGCTGTGCCGGCGCCACCGCCTCAGGCCGGTGGCGGCCCTGCTCACCCACGGCCACCTCGACCACGTCTGGACGGTGGCCCCCCTCGCCGGCGCCCACGGCATCCCCGCCTTCGTCCACCCGGCCGACCGGCACCTGCTGACCGACCCCCTGGCCGGGTTCGGCCCCGAGGCCAGGGCCGCCTTCGGCGGGCTCGAGCTGGAGGAGCCCGACGACGTCCGCGAGCTCGCCGACGGCCAGGCGGTCGAGCTGGCCGGCCTGCGCCTGGTCGTCGACCACACCCCGGGCCACACCCCCGGGCACGTCACCTTCCGCTCGGCCGCCCAAGGCGACCAGCCCGGGCACCTGCTGGCCGGGGACCTGGTGTTCGCCGGCTCGATCGGCCGCACCGACCTGCCCGGCGGGTCCACCGAGGAGATGCTGGCCTCGCTGGCCTCGCGGCTCCTGCCCCTGCCGGACGAGACGCTGGTGCTGCCCGGCCACGGCCCCACCACCACCGTGGGCCGCGAGCGGGCCACCAACCCGTTCCTGGCCGGGCTGGAGCCGGTCCCGGGGAGCCGGGCGTGAGCGGCCGCTTCGAGGCCCCCAAGGGCACCTTCGACCACCTGCCACCCGCGTCGGGGACCAGGGCCGAGGTCGAGCGGATCATGCTCGAGCAGGCCCGCCTGGCCGGCTACCAGCCCATCGAGACGCCGGTCTTCGAGGACACGGGCGTGTTCGCCCGCGGGGTGGGGGAGGCCACCGACGTCGTCCAGAAGGAGATGTACACCTTCACCGACAAGGGCGGCCGCTCCCTCACCCTCCGCCCGGAGCTGACCGCCGGGATCGTGCGGGCCCTGATCGAGCACGGCCGGCTCACCACCGGCCTGACCAAGGTGGTCTGCTCCGGCCCCCAGTTCCGCTACGAGCGGCCCCAAGCCGGCCGCCAGCGCCAGTTCACCCAGGTGAACATCGAGGCCATGGGCTCCAGCGACCCGGCCATCGACGCCGACGTGGTCCTGGTCGGCCACGAGGTCTTCCGCCGCCTCGGCGTCCCGGTGACCCTGCTGCTGACCAGCCTCGGCGACCCCGCCTGCCGGCCCGCCTACCGGGAGGCGCTGCTGGCCTTCCTGCGCGGCCTGGGCGACCGGCTGCCGGCGGCCGCCCAGGCCCGGGCCGAGCAGAACCCGCTGCGGGTCCTGGACATGAAGGACCCGCTGGTCGAGGAGCTGACCGCCGACGCCCCGCTGATGCGCGACTTCCTCTGCGGCGCCTGCAAGGCCCACGACGAGGCGGTGCGGGAGCTGCTGGCCGCGGTCGGGGTCGAGTGGGACGAGGCGCCCCGGCTGGTCCGCGGCCTCGACTACTACCAGCGCACCGCCTTCGAGTGGCAGGCCGGGTCGCTGGACGCGGCCCAGAACGCCCTCGGCGGCGGCGGCCGCTACGACGGGCTGTCGGAGGCCCTGGGCGGCCCCCCGGCCCCCGGCATCGGCTGGGCCCTCGGCCTCGACCGGACCGTGCTCGCCCTGGAGCAGGCCGGCCGGCTCCCGGCCGATCCCTGGCGGCTCGACGCCCTGGTCCTGCCCCTGGCGCCGGCGGCCCTGGTGCCGGCCCAGACCCTGGTCCGCGACCTGCGCCGGGCCGGCCTGGTCGCCGACCTCCCCTATGCCGACCGCACCCTCAACGGCCACATGAAGGCCGCCGCCAAGGCCGGCGCCCGGGCGGTGGTGATCGTCGGCGAGCAGGAGCTGGCCGCCGGCCAGGCCGCCGTCCGCGACATGACCGCCCGCCAGCAGGCGCCGGTCGAGCTGGGCGAGGTCGTGGGTCGGGTCGCCCAGATCGCCGCCGGAGCCGCCCCGTGACCCGGCCGCTGCTCGGGGCCATGCGCAGCCACGCCTGCGGCGCCCCGCGCGCCGCCGACGCCGGGACCGAGGTGCGGCTCGCCGGGTGGGTGGCCCGCCGGCGCGACCACGGCGGCGTGGTCTTCCTCGACCTGCGCGACGCCTCCGGGGTCGTCCAGGTGGTCGTCCACCCCGACCAGGCGCCGGCCGCGGCCGCCATCCGGGCCGAGGACTGCGTCCGGGTCGCCGGCGTGGTCAGGGCCCGCCCGGCCGGCAACGAGAACCCCGAGCTGCCCACCGGCGAGGTCGAGGTGGCCGCCACCGACGTCGAGGTGCTGGCCCCCTCGGAGACCCCGCCGTTCCCGCTCGAGGGCCGCGCCGACGCCGACGAGACCCTGCGCCTCCAGTACCGCTACCTGGACCTGCGCCGCCCGGCGGCCCGGCGCGGGCTGGAGATCCGCGCCCAGGCCAACGCCACCCTGCGCCGGGTCCTGGCCGACCGCGGTTTCCTGGAGGTGGAGACCCCGTACCTGACCAAGTCGACCCCCGAGGGGGCGCGCGACTTCCTGGTCACCACC
>Ga0307415_100001302_pt1 | contig 11789 bp, 8 predicted proteins | sample DK1Cmetagenome_FD_204524 | JGI IMG/M metagenome (GOLD analysis project Ga0307415, IMG submission 204524) | Maize rhizosphere microbial communities from greenhouse at UC Davis, California, United States - DK15-C-2 | ecosystem: Host-associated > Plants > Roots > Rhizosphere > Soil | place: USA...
GTGAGTGCACTTATATCAGCGTCGGGCATTAGCTATTACGGACTCAAAGATCCCGGACGTCCGTTCGATGAATCGGAGCCTCCAGCCCAAGATTTCATGGCGAAGGTGACTGTTGCATGGGAAAAGGAGATTGATGCTGTGAAAGACCGGGTTCGCGTCGTCAAGATCCGAACGGGTGTCGTGCTCAGTCAAGATGGAGTGGCGATGAAGAAACTGACCATGCCTGTGAAGTTCTTTGTTGGGGCGCCGTTAGGGTCCGGAAAGCAGTTCGTGAATTGGATTCACATAGATGATGTCTGCCGGATGTACGTAAAGGCAGTGGAGGACCCTAACATGCAAGGCGTCTACAACGGCGTCGCCCCCAACCCCGTCACAAACGCAGAGCTGACGCGGGAACTGGCAAGAGTGCTTAATCGCCCGTTATGGTTGCCACCGGTTCCGCGCTTTATCGTCAAGTTGATTGCGGGCGAAGTTGCGGACGTCGTTCTCGAAGGTGGACGAATCTCATCTTCGAAAATCGAACAGTCGGGATTCCACTTTCAATTCGGAACAATAAGAACAGCTCTGCAGGATTTGTTAGCCGTTAGGTGATCCGTTGGGTATGAGTCGTAGTCGGATCCGGGCATCGGAACTTGACTCAATAAGATCCATAGAATTTTCTCAACGCCCATTCCGCTGATACGAGTATCAACAAAAGCCAGAATACCCATTTGAGGTTGATCATTGAGTCATATGTTTCCTCCGTATGAATAACACTCGTTGCCTCTGTTTTCTGAAGATCAGATTGCAGCGCATCGACATCGCTGGCTGCATAGAATTTTCCTCCTGTATTTTCCGATAGCTTTCGGAGCAGATCGTAATCCGCAGTAAGATTCTGTAGTTCCGCCTGTCTTTCGACGACTGCAAATTCCCCGCGCACTGTCTCGGCCTTGCCATTCAGGACGGTGCTTGACCGATAGCGGTAAACACCTTCTCTGAGGCCGCCGATTTGATATCGCGTATTACCCGGACTGATGACATAGTTATAATTTGTTCTTTGACCATCTTCGTGTGTGATGTCTATCTCTACCGAGTTGCCATAGACGGGTTCAAAAATATCATTGTACACCTGGCTCTCAAAAACCACTGGTTCCGTATCAGAAAACTCCTGACGCACCGGATAGCTTCGGAACTTCCGCTTATCTTCGGTCGTGCTTAAAAACTGAATAAGTTTGCCGAAGACCTCGTCAAAGTACATTGTGTTTTCGGTGCGATCGTATTCATTCAGGCGCCATCGCCACAAACCTTCGCCGAGCATCATTCCCGTTTTTTTGGAATCGTCAGAAGCAAGGATGAGCAAAGGCTTATCCGTTGTGATGCTCCCTACCCTCTGAGCAAGTACCATGCTGGCGCCAGCCCGCGCCTGCATCTTTCCGAAATGTACTGACACTGGAGGAAAGCTGGCAAACGCGGATGCGGCTTCCGAGGAAATACTGAAGTTAGTCAAAGCAGGATTTACAACCGGAGTGACTTCGTCATATTCCCGTGGCGGCGTTTCGAATTGAAGTGGCATATTAAAACGGGCGAGTTGTCGCAGGTCCGTTTGGTGTCCGAGGATAACAAAAATGGATGACTTGCTTCGGTGAAATGTTTGAAACAAGGTACTGGTCTTCCCCCTCAAGTCAGGTGATTGATGAAAGATCACGAGATCAATGTTTTCTGGTGTCATCGCGCTTGAAGGCTGCGGGTTCACGTCCGGTATGTGCAGCAGAAACTCATAGTTGGAATTTTTTGTGATCACTTCCCTCAACGCTTTGATATCGGGATGAGGCGCGGCGGCGACACAGAGGATCTTCTTCCTTCCCTCGACGACTTCCACAAAAACAGAAGACCGGTTGTTTTTCGTGTTGTATTCCTCCGGTCTCGTTGCTATCTGTATGTCATATTTCTGGATGCCCTGCTCATCTGCAACGGGTTGGAAATCGAAAGTGAGCAGCTGGCCTGGGGCAAATTTTTTTGTTTGTTTCTCCACAACCTTCCCGCGCTTGATCAACGTAGCTGTAATGCCGGTCGCCGGGATGTTTTTAAGCTGCACTTCCGCTCGCAGGGGGAACTTGTTGCCTTGGTACGCGATCTTGTTGTACGCAATGTTTTTAAGAGCGATGTCTGCCCTGACGGTAGTGTCCCCAATGCCTACAGTGTGAATCGGGAAATTAAAATTCGAATAGACAGGAGACAACCCGGCGTTGTAAATGCCATCAGAAACGAGGATGACGCCGGCGACATTCTTTCCTTCGTACCTGTTAGCGATCCGCTTTAACGCGCCGTTTATGTCCGAGGTTGTTGCTGTGTAGTCCACTTCGCCCGAGTGGTCGTCGGTGAGGGTGTGCACCTGCGAATCATACCCCTTGTTTTGCAAAAGCTCTCCCGTTTCGTCGAGTTGGCGGGCGAGGGCTGCACGCGTGACGGAATCCGTAGCTTCGCGTATAGACGAGGAGTTATCGCGAAGGATGATGAAAGCCGGCTTCTCATACAGGTTTGAAATTTGCTTGACGATCGGGCCTAGCAGGAGGAAGGCGAGAAAGAAGGCCAGTACCGCCCTGAAGGAGAACAGCATCGTGTTCATGCCCTTTGTCCATGGATGCTTTGTTCTGAAGTATTGGATTGCTGCGTAAGCCAGTCCAACAACAACGCATAGTATGAGAAACTCTGGGGCAGATTCAAGAATGATTCGTTGCATTGCTTTGATTGCTGATTGCTCTTCCTGTGACTTTGGATGTTAGTACCCGTACTTGTCTTTCCAAAGACTCCGCAGGTATTTTCTTAACTCTTCTTCTCTCTGATTATTACCCGGCTCGTAGAATTTTGTCCCTTTCAGCTCATCAGGCAAAAATTCGGATGCAACAAAATTGCCTTCATAAGAATGAGCGTATTTGTAGTCCTTGCCATAGCCGAGATTCTTCATCAGTTTTGTTGGGGCATTCCGGATTGACAAAGGTACAGGGAGATCACCGGATTCCTGCACGGTTGATAATGCGTTTTCAATGGCCATATAGCTGGCGTTGCTCTTGGGTGAAGCGGCCAGATACACGGCGCATTGCGATAAGATGATACGGGCCTCCGGATACCCAATCACGTTCACCGCTTGAAAAGTGTTATTCGCCATAATGAGCGCTGTGGGATTTGCATTTCCGATGTCTTCCGAGGCCAGAATGAGCATGCGTCGTGCGATGAACTTGACATCTTCCCCGCCCTCTACCATTCGCGCGAGGTAATACACAGCGGCATTTGGGTCGCTTCCCCGAATGGATTTTATAAACGCCGAGATAATATCATAATGTTGTTCTCCACTCTTATCGTAGAGGGCAATGTGTTTCTGCGCAACCTCCATGACAAGCTCGTCTGTAACCACGATATCACCCTCTACAGAATCTGCAATAAGCTCGACAAGGTTTAAAAGTTTTCGTCCATCGCCTCCCGATATATTGAGTAAAGCCTCGTGCTCCCGGATGTCGATTGTTCTGTCCCGTAACACCTCATCTTTCTTGAGGGCTTGCGCTACGAGAGCCAGCAGCTGCTCTTCTCCAAGTGGTTTCAAAGTGTATACCTGGCATCGCGACAAGAGAGCGGAGTTTACTTCGAATGAAGGATTCTCGGTGGTAGCTCCTATGAGTGTGATAATACCTTTCTCAACGGCGCCGAGTAACGCATCTTGCTGCGATTTGTTAAACCGGTGGATTTCGTCTATGAACAAGATCGATCGCTGGGAAACTCTTGCTTTCTCGATAACCTCCCTTACTTCCTTGACGCCGGAGCTCACAGCGCTGAGTGTATAAAATGGCTTTTTAACTTCGTTCGCAATGATGTTGGCGATCGTGGTTTTGCCCACGCCCGGAGGACCCCACAAGATCATCGACGGAATGTTGCCAGACTGTATCGCTTTGCGGATAACCCCAGTCTTCCCTGTCAGATGCTCCTGACCAATCAGCTCATCCAACCGGGATGGACGCATTCTTTCGGCGAGTGGTGGATTGGAATTTAGCAACGCGGTTCGCATCTTTTTGTTTGATAATAATACAACGGGAAATTATAAAAACCGGATCCTGCCATGTTAATGTTTAATTGGATTTTTTCCTGGACAACAGAGAATGCGCGTGTTCCATCGCGCTCGAACTGGAAAATTTAATGTTTCCATCAGTATTAGTATGTTTGCGGTCTTTAGGGCTTTAATCAGTTGATAGCTTTGCGTCGCATAAACTTCAACCGGGTGTAATTTCCCGGTAGTCCGTTCATTATTATTTATATGAAGATCTCGCAGCTCATATTTCTAGGTTTTCTGGCTATTCTGGTCATGTTCACCATCACGACATACATCAACTATAACCAGGCTGAAAAGGTAAATGAGAACTCTGAATGGTTTGCCAAGTCGACGACTATCATGCGGGAAAGCAACCGCTTCCAAAGAAATATTCTCACGATGGTCTCCGGATTAAGAGGGTACTTGCTGTCAGGTGAGAACTTCTTCATCCAGTCCTATGATTCGGCGAAGCAAGAAAACATTGGCATCCTTGGACAACTAAACGAAATTATTCCCGACACATCTGCGCAGAAACAAGCGCTGGCTCAATTGATCAGGCTCAATGATCAATGGATGCTGGACTTTGCTGACCCCCTCATCGCCGCAAAAAAAGCTGCACATACTTCTGACAGCAGCTTGCAAGCTTACAATGCCTTATACCGCGACAAGCTTGTATTTGGCACAGAACAGAGCATCAACCGGAGCCTTCAGCAGAGGTTTCGTGATTTCACAAACTACGAATACACGTTGAGGGAGGCAAGAAGCGAGGTTCTTTCAGACTCCATTAGGCAAACGCGCACAATATCATTCTACCTTACGACCTTTTCAATCGTCCTGGGCTTCCTTATTTCACTATTTCTCGCATACCGGATCTCCACGCGAATAATGGCCATGGTAAAGATGGCCAACACGATTGCTTCGGGCAATTACGAAGTGCACACCGCCGACCGCGGCAAAGATGAACTCAGCCAGCTCGCGAATTCCCTTAACCATATGGCGGGAGTATTATCAGAGAATATTCGTTTGTTGCAGCGGAAGAATGAGGAGCTTGACCAGTTTGCACACATTGTTTCTCACGACCTGAAGGCACCTTTGCGAGGCATCGACAATGTCATTACATGGATCGAAGAGGATTATAGCAACCAACTGCCTCCGAAGATCAGCGAGTACATTCAGTTGATCAAAGGCAGGTTGGTGCGCGCAGAAAATATGATCCGTGGTATTCTGCTATATGCACGCGTTGGTAAAGAGAATCCCGAAAAGGAATACATCAATCTCAACGCACTTCTTCAGGATACGGTGGAAAATATTGTGATCAGACCGGGCCTCCGCGTTGAGATTCAGGATGGTCTGCCAGAGATTTACTCAGAGAGGATTCCCCTGCAGCAGGTGCTGTCAAACCTCATCAGCAACGCCGTTAAGTATCATGACAAGCCAGATGGGTATATAAAGATTTTTCTGCAAAACAATGCCGATTATTACGAATTCTTTGTTGAGGACAATGGTCCGGGAATCTCGAAGACATATCATGAAAAGATCTTTGCCATCTTTCAAACCTTAGAAGCACGGGACAGCTTTGAAAGCACAGGTGTCGGGCTTGCGATTGTTAAGAAAATCCTCGACGACAGAAAGCTTGCGATAACAGTGAGCTCAGAGATCGGGAAAGGAACCCTATTCTCATTTACATGGCCAAAATAATTCATTATGGACAAAGTCAACGTAATCAATATACTCCTTGTGGAAGATGATACTCTTGATGTAATGGATGCCCGGCGCACGCTGGACAGGATGAACATCCTCTACAAGATGCAGGTTGCCCGGAATGGTGAGGAAGGGCTGGCGCTGCTGCGTGACATCGGCAGCACTGGTGGCGATAAACCCGACATCATCCTGCTGGATTTGAACATGCCGAAAATGAACGGTATCGAAATGCTGGCGCATATGCGTAAGATGGAGGAATGGAAGGACACCAAGGTGTTTGTCATTACCACATCGGAGGAACGTGAAGACAAGGAGATGGCTAGAAAGCTCGGCGTGTCCGGTTATATTGTGAAACCAATGAAGTTCAATAACCCCTCGTCCATTGATTCATTTAATCTAATGATAGATCTCCTGAACATCAAAAACAAGAACTAAAATGAAAAGGGCTTCACTTTCAATCGTCCTATTGGTGAACGTGCTCGGCGCATTTGCCCAGAACAGAATGACCCCGGAGGCGCTGTGGCAACTGGGTCGGGTAAGCGCTGTTGGTATTACAAAGGATGGACAGCAATTGATTTATCGGGTGAGCACGCCGGTGATATCTGAAAACAGGAATACAACAAAAACCTACAGTATGCCTGTGTCAGGAGGAGCGCCGAAAGAGATCGAAACTCTTGACGGCCTACTGCAGGACAGGCACGTTTCTCCTGATGGCAAATATCGGATCAGCGCGGAGGAAGTGAAGGTGCAAAAAGTCTTCGGGAAAGATTTTTATCCATCACTGGACAAGTCCAATGTTCAAATTTACGAGAGCCTTAACTACCGCCATTGGGATACATGGGAAGATGGAGCGTACAGCCATCTGTTCCTGCATCAGGTTAACGACGCAGCTGCAGGGAAGGGAAAAGATATTATGGCAGGCGAGCCGTTCGATTGTCCGCAGAGGCCTTTTGGCGGTGATGAAGACTATACGTGGAGTCCGGACGGAAAACTAATCGTCTACGTCACAAAAAAGAAGTCCGGAAGGGACTATGCAGTGAGTACAAACACGGACCTCTATGCTTATGACGTTGCCACAGGAAGAACTTTGAACCTTAGCGATGGCATGCCGGGTTATGATACGCATCCGGTCTACTCTGAGCAGGGCACACTCGCCTGGCTGAGCATGCGGCGCGAAGGATTTGAAGCCGACAAAAATGACATCATCGTAAAAATCGGATCTGCGGTTCGAAACATTACGTCGCATTGGGATGGAACTGTTAACACTTTCGTATGGAGCCAGGATGGAAAGAAAATATTCTTTACAGCCCCGGTCGACGGAACCATACAACTCTTTGAAGTCGCAGTATCTACGCGCAACGAAAAACCGGCGGTGATTAAGCAAATCACTCGCGGTGAGTTTGACATCAATGGTATCGTTGGGCAGACTGTCAACGAGCTTGTGGTGTCGCGAACAGACATGAATCACGCAACAGAGTTGTTTAAAGTCAATCTCTCCAGCGCGGCTTTTACGCAGCTAACGCATGTTAACGACGACTTCTACAAGAATATCGCCTTGAGCAAAGTTGAGAAACGCTACGTACGCACGACCGATGGGAAGCAGATGCTCGTATGGGTTATCTATCCACCGGACTTTGAAGCCACGAAGAAGTATCCGACACTTCTTTATTGTCAGGGTGGACCCCAGTCATCTCTTACGCAATTCTACTCTTTCCGCTGGAACTTTCAGCTGATGGCAGCGAATGGCTATATCGTTGTGGCCCCCGCCAGACGCGGAATGCCGGGTTTTGGTACCGCATGGAATGAACAGATCAGCAAAGACTGGGGAGGACAAGTAATGAAAGACTATCTCGCGGCCATTGACGAAGTGTCGAAGGAAAAGTTTGTCGACCGTTCACGGTTGGGATGTGTGGGTGCAAGCTATGGAGGATATTCGGTTTTTTATCTTGCGGGAATACACGACAACCGGTTTAAGACATTCATATCTCATGATGGCGTTTTTAACATGAAGAGTATGTATGGAACCACCGAGGAATTGTGGTTCGTAAATTGGGATATGGGCGGGCCTTACTGGGAGAAGGAAAACTCCATTGCACAGAAAACATATAATGAGTTCGATCCGAGTGACCTTGTGGACATGTGGAATACGCCCATCATGATAGTTCACGGCGGAAAAGATTTTCGTGTTCCACTTGGTCAATCGCTTGAGGCCTTTCAGGCAGCACAGCTTCGTGGGATAAAAAGCAAGTTCGTGTATTTTCCAGAGGAGAATCATTGGATACTAAGCGCCCAGAATGCCCTTGTCTGGCAGAAGGAGTTCTTCAAGTGGCTCGACGAGACGTTGTGACATTGCAGAAATCCGTCAGGGATACAGCATATATCTTTTCACCATTTGTTTGTATTGGGCCAAGCCGGGTTCCCATGATTTCCTGATCTCTTCTTCACTGACTCCGTCGATGATCTGTTGCCTTAACTGCCGCGTGCCTGCTAGCTTGTCGAAGTCGCCCATGGCTTTGCTTTGTGTGTAGTCAAAAAATTTCTCCTTTTGAGGATATGCCTGGTACATTTCGAATAGCCAGTCAAGGTTGATCTTCCCTTCCTGTCGGGATTTTTCACCGGGAAAGCTTCTGAGATCTAATCCATAGCACCGCTTATCCTGATGCAAAGGCGCTTCACTCATACCCGTGATACTGACCGGAGTGTAAGAAAAGGAGTAGCCCTTCAGGTCCGGGTTTCCGAGGACGGTAAATGGCATATATGTTCCACGTCCATAATTTATGATTGTGCCTTCAAACAGGCAAAGGGAAGGATAGAGCAGAACCGATTGTTGGGTATTGAGGTTAGGTGATGGCTGTACGGGTAGCGTGTAGCCCATCGAATGCTCATAATTGGCCACCTTAATCACTTTGATCTTACACTTCATTTTATTTGGAAGCCACCCTTCGCCGTTCAGCATCTGTGCAAACTCGCCGAGTGTGAGTCCATGGGTCATAGGAATGGGGAACTTTCCGATTCCGGATTTCAAAGACATATCCAGCACCGGTCCGTCAATATATGCGTTTGGATTGGGGCGATCGAGTATTAGGAGCTCTTTGCCATGCTCAGCGCAGGCCTCCATAACATCGGCTAACGTATTGATATTGGTGTAGAATCTACATCCTACGTCCTGAATATCGAAGACCATCACATCAATATTCTGGAGATCTTCCGCCGATGGTTTTCTTTTCCGCCCATAAAGGGATATTACTTTCAAACCAGTCTGCGCGTCGACCTCATCATGAACCACCGCACCGTTGCTCGCATGACCGCGAAAGCCGTGCTCCGGACCAAAAATCGTTTTAATGTCAACTCCCAAAGACAGCAGGCTATCGACACTGAGTTTGTTCCCAATGAGGGACGTTTGGTTAACCAACATCCCAACACGTTTACCTTTCAGGTAAGGGACGTACAGATGCGTTTGATCCGCTCCAGTGATGATCGGGTTTCCGTCTCTGACGGGATCCGTTGCTGCGACAGTCATGGCAGAGAAGATGAGGCATGTAGCTAAAAGAAAGCGGGTTCTTACGGTCATAGCAGATGAAGCTTATGTGCAAGATACGTGGCAGCATTCATCGATGGTTCATTTCGGGATTAAATTGTGCTAGGCAATCCCGTCTGGTCATCCTGGCCTTCAATCATTTTGGTCTGAGAGTGGTCAACGCTTGGAAATGATGCGGAAACCGGGGTGTTGTAGAGGAATTGCTTTTGCGCAGTAGTTGATTAAGGCGGAACGGCGGGTCAGGAAGCTTTTACAGCAAGCTGAGCTGCACGCCGGTCACCAGGACATCTGCCGGAACGAGGTAGTTGCGTTTTGTTTTCACTTCATGGCAGAGAACACGTGTGCGCCTGATCTTACCCTTTTTGAAAAATCTCCCCTGAAAACGAAAGATACTCCCCTCGGGAATGTCTGAAAGAGTAGCGTATTGTGCGGCATCCTTGTCATATCGGCGTAGGACTTTGGTTAATTCGGAGTCGGCAAAAGAACTCGCCTTCGGGTTCGACATGTGGCGTAGAAGCTCCGATAGAATGTCATCCGCGAAGATATCTGGCCTCAGCACAGGTTGCATTAATATTCTGAAACTGGACTTCCACTCCTCGCCGTGCGGATCAACCCGGTTGCCATAATGAAGATGTACACGAAGGTGCGCCACTTCGTGTATGTAAGTGATCAGAAAGAGATAGCCGTTCAGCTCGTGATTGAGTGTGATGCGTGGATGCGCAATACTTTTTTTACTCGTAAAATCACCCACCTTTGTTTGCCTGGTTCTGGTGATCTTCAGCTCAAATGGCGTCTCACTCCATAACCGGTAACAGTACGCAACGGCTGCGTGAGGCACGTGCGTCTGTAATATCGAATGGATTTTTTCGGGAATCATGAGCATCAAAAAAGGCTTTAGTTTTTTCTAAAGCCTTTTGATAATTTCTTCCGGGAACGTTACTTATTGAACTCCAGTAGTGTCAGCCGCAGCCCCAGTTGTATCAGCTTCCGAAGGAGCTGGTTCCATTGCAGGTGATTCAGTGTCTTCGCTTTCAGCTTCGTTCTGTGAGCCACCGCCACAAGCAACAAAAGTCATTGCAAAGCCGCATACCATTAATAATGCGATAAATTTTTTCATAGTTTACAGGTTTTAATTCTCCGCAAATATAAGAGTATTGATTTAATCTGTTCCCAGACGCAAGAAAATATTACTTTTTTCTAAATATTAGTCTGATAGGAACCCCTTCGAAGTCAAAATGTTCTCTAATCCGGTTCTCAAGATAACCCTGATAAGAAGGTTGTACATACTGGGGAAGGTTGCAAAAAAATGCAAACGATGGAAATCGGGCGGCGACCTGCGTTATATATTTTATCTGAACCATCTTGCCCTTAGTGGAGGGAGGTGGGTTGCGTTCGATGAGAGGGAGTATGGCATCGTTCAGTTTTGATGTAGGAATTTTCTTAGTCTTGTTTTCATACACTTCCACTGCTTTCTCCATGACCTGGTAGATCCGCTGCTTGTTTATAACGGAGGCAAAAATGATGGGCAGGTAATCGATGGGTGCAAGCTTTTCCTGGATGTCTTTTTTAAATTTTTCGGATGTCTTTGAATCCTTCTCGATGAGATCCCATTTATTGATCATCAATACAATTCCCTTTCCTTGTCTCTGGGCGAGACTAACGATGTTCACATCCTGGGCTTCCACCCCGCGTTCGGCATCTATGATGACAATGCAAACGTCACACTCTTCAAGAGCTTTAAGGGATCGCAGGACCGAATAGAATTCAATGTCATCGCGAACCTTTCCTTTCTTGCGGACGCCGGCGGTGTCTATCAGGATAAAATTCTTGCCAAACATTTTGTAATAAGAGTGTATTGCGTCTCGCGTGGTGCCCGCCTCGTCCGTTACGATACTCCGTTCAGTTCCGAGAAGCGCATTCAGGAAAGAAGACTTTCCTACATTAGGCCTTCCCAGGATAGCAACCTTTGGAATTCCGGCGTCCGGATCCTCCATTCCCTCAGATGGAAACACTTTGATAAGCGCATCCAGTAATTCGCCAGTACCTCCTCCGTTCTCTGCTGAGATCGGAAACACTTCCCCCTCCAGCCCAAGCTCATAGAACTCGGCGGCCAGCATACTTTTCTCAGGTGTATCAGCTTTGTTCGCAGCAAGAAGAATCGGTTTCTTGGAAGTGCGAAGAACGTTGGCGAAGTCCTTATCGAAACCCGTGAGACCGTCTTTGCAGTCAACAACAAAAATGATGGCGGAGGCCTCATCGATCGCCAGCTTCACTTGCTTGCGAATTTCGGACTCGAACTTATCCTGAGACCCTGTCACGTACCCGCCGGTATCGATCACAGTGAAATACTTGCCGCACCACTCGGCATAGCCATAGTGCCTGTCACGGGTGACGCCCGAGACGTCATCCATGATTGCCTGCCGTTTTTCAACCAGGCGGTTAAACAAGGTTGACTTACCAACATTTGGCCTCCCAACTATTGCTACGATGTTT
>Ga0307415_100001303_pt1 | contig 11787 bp, 7 predicted proteins | sample DK1Cmetagenome_FD_204524 | JGI IMG/M metagenome (GOLD analysis project Ga0307415, IMG submission 204524) | Maize rhizosphere microbial communities from greenhouse at UC Davis, California, United States - DK15-C-2 | ecosystem: Host-associated > Plants > Roots > Rhizosphere > Soil | place: USA...
TCAGCCAGCAGAAACTCAGGGCTGCCCTCCGCCGGGCGGAAGGACAGGATCCCGCCTTCACCTACGGCTTCGTGGTTCACTCGCGGCGTCAGAACGAGCGGCCCAGCCTCGGCCTGATCACCCTGCACGGGGAAAGCCTGGCTTTCAACGAGCGGTTGCTCAAGGCGCTCGATGGCATGCCGCTCTGGCTGTTCGGCCACGCGCGCATCACGCTGGTTCCGGGAACCTCGATCTCGCCCACGGAAGGTGGCCGAACCAAGCAGGCGGACCGTCCGCTCGCCTCGATGTTGATGCACATTGCCACGTTCGACACCAGCACTGGAGTCACTCAGCACCTGGTGCAGGTCGAGGCCGTCGTGAAGGCTGAGAGCCTGGTGCAGCCGCTCCTGATACTCGCGCCGTCTCGTCCGGCAGCGTGGCCGTTATAGGCGTAGGCAGGTAGGCAGGTAAGACAAGACCCTCTGAGGATGACTCCTCGGAGGGTCGCCTTTTTGGAATCTGCGATGACAGCGGACCGGCTCCTCCTTACTTACCTGCCCGCCTACCCGCTTACCCGCTTACCGCTCACGTCTTCTGCTGTTCCCGGTCACGCTTGTCTTCTTCCACCACCTGGAATTCTCTGGTGCGGTAATCTTTCCGGCCGTCCGCATCCACGACCAGCAGCTGCAGGACATACATGCCCGGCTTCAGGCGGTCCAGCTTCAAGCTTCGGTGCGTGTAGACGGTGGGCGTGGTGGCCTGCTGGTCGAATTTCAGCTTGATGGCCGCGCCTCCGCCTCCGAAAATCTTCTTGAAGATTCCGCCACCACCACCCTTCTTCCTGACTGCAAGCTCCACCGTATACGGCGCGGGGCGAAGCCCTTCGATCTCATAGTACAGCTCCATCTCCTCTCCCCGCTTGTACGTACGCAACGGATTGAAGAGGACGGTATCGGCAGGGGTACGCTTCCAGCCGAGATTCGCGGTTCGGGATCCGAGAACGAGGTCGCTAAGGCTTAACGCCGCTGGGTTCGCGGGCCCGACTCGGACGGTATCGCGGGGCAGAGTCAGACCCGCGTCGTCACCCTGCTGAATTGCCAGACGGTAATGCAGCGACCCCTGGGGCACAGTCGTTCCCACGCGGCCAACCAGATGTTCGTTTGGCGGAACCCGCTCCGGCGCTACAAAGTGGCGTGTGGTGTCGAGTGCAGAGACCACCTTTCCCCTAGCATCGGTGGCAACGAACCGCAGGCGCACACTGTAGAGATATCCCCGCGTGACCGTGACCGGCTCCAGACTGGATCCTGCGATGGCGTAGGCGATCTGCACCTGATGTCCCGCGGAGTCGCGACCGACGGCGAGCACCTCGGATGTGGCCTTCAGCTCGTTCGGGAAGCGGAGCTCGTAGCTGTCGCTGGTGGTACCGACGGCGATACTCTCCTGGCCCGCTCTCCGCTCCTGGTTCTGATATCGCCCGGTGCTGCCGCGACCGGCGGCCTGAAGGCGCCGGTAAATGGGAGAGAGCTGCTCGCGAGAGAGCATCAACTGCTCCGCCACGGCGTTGTCACTGGCACCGTTGGTCTGGTCCTGAAGCTTCACGGCGTCGCTGAATCCCAGCACGTCGAAAAGGCTTTCCACCAGCTTGAAATCCTGCACATCCTCGCGCGCGATGAAATGGAAGATCAGGTCGCCATCCGTCCGGCTGTACCGCCATGATTCGTTCGGTTCCAGGCCGGGAGCCGCGTAGCTGGCACGACTGGACGGCTCGCCATGGCGTATGTAGATGACACCCCGATCGTCGAAATCACGGCTGCCCGAACGATATCGCTCCACGATATCGTAGTGCCGGTTGTTGGCGGTCAGTTGGAAGTTCTTGCGGGCGTAAAACAGCCGGCGATAGTGCTCGCGCAGCCGCTCCCCATCGGTACGCAGTTCCGTGAGGTCCCGCTCTCCCCAGAAGCGCCGGAGATAGACTGCTCGGCGTTGACCTTGCTGGCGGTCAAACTCACCGAGCACGCTGTCCGAGGCGATCGTGGATAGATCGGCACGGTAGCCGTTCACTGCCGCCGAGTCTTCCAGGGACGCACCTTCGAAATACGCAGCCGTACCTTCGAACCGGCCGAGCAGGAGCTGGGTCCGGGCAACCTCGAGCAGTCCCAGCGCTTGATTCGGCCCGCGCTGGAGGTATCCCTTGAACGCCACCACCGCGGAGTCCCCGTCGCCCACTTCACGCTCGACCCGTCCGCGCGCGAGAAGAACATCGGGATCGTTTCCCGCAGTGGTTGATGCAGACCGGCGCAATGCTTCCAGAGCCACGCCCAGCTTGATATTGACTCGCTGCCGAAGCGCGGTGTTGGCGAGATCTACGAGCCCGCGCACAAAGGAAGGATCGATCTCAGCCGACTTTGCGAACGCCACCGCGGATCGGGTCAGCGCGTCCTTGCCGAGCATCGTCTTCAGGCCGGTTACGAAAGAAACCTGGGAATCGCCGACGCCGTACTCGGCCAATCCCATCCCGTACCACGCGTAAGGCCAGGCGGGCTGGAGATCGATGGCCCACTGAAACTCGGAGGCAGCATCATCATAGTGGTCCTTCCCACCGAGATCACCGAGCCGCAGCGAGACGAACCCCAGTTTGAGGTGGATCATTCCGTTGGACCGGTCGGATTTCGCCGAGTCGATCATTCTGCGTTCCAGTGCGAGCAGCCCGATGGAGTCCACGGTTCCGGCGATGGAGTCTCTGAAGCGCTCCAATTCCACCCGATCTTCCGGGCTTTGCGACTGAAGATGTGGGGGAGTGAGGACGAACAGCGCTCCGACAGCGAAGGCCAGGGCTGGGGCTCTTACCTGCAGTGACGGGTGCAGCAGGAAAGTCTTCAGCAATCGCATCGTAAAAGACATCAGCAAACCTCACACTGCGCTCTAAGGGGCGACACCGCTGTCCGGCGCGCCACTTGGAAGCACACCGCGCGGTGGGGAGGGATTTGCCCTAGGAGACGCCACTGGACTCGACCGCCCCACACCGCCGGCGGATTGAAGTTTGGCCTGCTCCCGGAGGAATCCGGCTATACCCTCGTACACCCCTCGCGCATAGCGGTGCGCGCCGCGCGTGGTACGAAGCGCGGCCTCCTGTTCGGGCATGATGATAAACATTCCTTCTACCAACACAGAGGGCATCCACGTTCCCCGTATGACCGCCAGATCACCCCTGCCGATTCCGAGATCGGGCAACCTCAGCTGACGAACCAACGACTGCTGGATGGCAGCCGCAAGGGGAACACTCCGGGGCTGATTATAGAATACGCTGGTACCATTGTTGGTGAAGGGATTGATCCCGTCCGGAAGCGCGTTGTTGTGGATTGAAACAAGCAGCTCCGAGCCGGTCTGCTCGGCGAAGGCAACACGGGGCCAGAGATCCACCGCCGAATCGGAGACCCGCGTCATCTGCACCTTTGCACCAGCATTCTGGAGCAGGGTGCGAAGGTGAAGCGCCACCGCGAGATTGGCTTCAGCCTCCCGCAGACCCGTGGGGCCGGTGGACCCGAACGGAGGATGCCCGGGATCGATCGCGATGGTCCGTCCACGCAGCGGATTCGTTCCCGAGAAGCGCGGTGGACGTCTGAGCTCGACAATGAGGTCGTTCCGGCTCCACCGGCTGCGGTAGCCCCAGACGGGGGCACTCAGCTCGATGGTGAGCGTCACCTCCTGGCGCTGGGATTGGACCCACGTCAGTCGGCGCACAAGAGGATCGGTACCATAGCGCATCCAATCAACGTCACTGGCCGCGCTGTACAATGTGAGGGCAAGGCTTCGTTCGAGCTCCACCACCTGAAACGGCACTCGCTGCGTCAGTGGGATGCGCAGGACCGCACGGTCGGCTGCCGGCATGACGCTGACGGAACCAACGATGGCCGAAGGCTCTGGAGTGCCGGCAGGCAGCGGGAGGGCATCCGATATTGGCGCCCATGCTTCAGAGACCGGCGAGAGGCGAAGCCGCACGTCATCATTTACACGCCCGGTCACTGCCGCGCGGGTGCCCGTGGGAAAGAACCAGCTGTACGTGCCCCCGGGTACCGCTCGGCCCGGCGTCAGGCTATCGGTGGTGCCCTGCCCTGCGGTGTCATCATCGAACACAGTTACCACGGGAAGAGTGTCGAGCAGCGCTACCTGCAGTGGCCAGCGTGACCGAACCGTGTCTCGGCCCAGCGTTGCCTCCACCGTGGCCCACGAGCTTTCGGGCGACACCAGCTCGGCGTACGGAACAGGACACGGCGCACCGGTGACGCAGCGCAGGGCTGCGCGGGCCAGTACGCGGACCAGGGCAGCAGTAGTCCCCCGGAGCACCGGCCCGGCGTCGGGACCGAACGCACGTCCCCGCACGACACCCACGTATCTCACCTCCTCAGGTGTCCGCAGCTTCGTGGTGTCCCAGTCGAAGGCACGCAGCGCCGGCAATGCCTGTTCTGCCTGCTTCTCAGGGAGCAGCCGTATGCGCCTGCCGTCGGGGAAGCGTACCCTGACATCGGCCCCTTCCACCGCGCGCACAGAAAGCGTCAAATATTCGCCTCGCGGAAGCCAGACCTGTCCCTGGGGCGAGAGCGACACAGAGTCGATCCACGCTCCTCCGACGCTGAGCAGCCGCGGCAGGGACGCCCGATCGCGGCGAACCTGATACATCAGAACGGATGAGTCGCGGCCGGAACTCGCCTCGATCCGGAACTGCATTAGGGTGTCGGGAGGAAATGGAATCCAGGCCAGCCACGCCCCGTTGGGCCAGACGCGCACCGGGTGGCCGTTGATGGTGAGCCGCGTGCGGCCGTCGGCGACTGACCCGAAGAGAAAGCTGGAATCGCGAACGCGGACGATGTCCGTAGCTGAGGGATAGACCACGCGCAGCCGGATCGGGTCGGCGACAGCAGGCTCCGAATGGTATTCCGATCGTGTCACCACCGAATCGGAGGGTTGAGCAAGCGGCAACGACGCAATGGATGATGACAATGGGTCGGACTGGCGGCAGCAGACCAGCGCGCCGGCCAGGAGCCACCAGCCCCTGCCGGGTGAATGAATGACAGCCATGCGTGCAAGGTACACGGCGGCTAGGACTTACGCCAAGACGGCGTTGACGCTCCCTCCCCTGCTTCCTAGATTCGTCAGACCTCGTACCGCCTTAATCGGCGGAAGGGACCTTCGCGTGACTCTCCCAGTAGCCGCTGGTCGCTCTCGAGATGATGATCGTCGGAGGTATGCCAGCCGTTTGAGGAGCGTGTGAAGCACGCATCCGTGCGCGTCAGCGTGTTCGGCAAGACCGATCTCGGGCGCACTCGCGAGCACAATGAGGACACCTTTCTCGTCGCTGACCTGAGCACCGGGAACGCGAGCCTTCAGCCTGAGGTTCGTCGTCATGAGGTTGGGCCTCGAGGCTCGCTCTTCATGGTCGCGGATGGAATGGGTGGCGCGGCAGCGGGTGAGCTGGCCAGCGCCATGGCGGCCGATCTCATCTACCGACACATGGCCACGGCATGGGCCACCGATCCGGGCAATTCACCCGATCAGTTTGCCTACCGGATGCGTGAAGCCGTCGAGCTGGCGAATAGCCAGATCTACTCGTACGCCCGCGCGCATCCCGAGGTACGCGGGATGGGTACCACCGTTACCGCCGCGGGAATCTTCGGCGGTGATCTGTACCTCACACAGATCGGTGATAGTCGTGCGTATCTCGTCCGGGGGGCCGACGCGGTACAGCTGACAAAAGACCAGAGTCTGATGCAGCGGCTGGTGGATGCTGGGGAGCTCACGCAGGACGAGGCGGAGCAGAGCGAACGGCGCAACATCATTCTCCAGGCTCTCGGACCGGACCCTCGGGTCAAGGTGGATCTCACGCACCAGCCTGTCAGGCGAGGCGACACCTTGATCCTCTGCTCTGATGGATTGTCAGGCGTGGTCAGGCGGGAGGAATTCGCCCAGTTGGCACAGGACCATGCGGATCTCTCAACGTTGTGCTCCGCACTCATTGATCTGGCGAACTCGCGTGGCGGTCCCGACAACATCACCGTCGTGGCGGCTCGCTTCGAAGGTGAGGGGTTGCCGGAAGACGGGACCGAAGCGGTAGGGCATCACCGATATCATCTGGAACAGGTCTCTACACCCGCTGAGCCTCTCTCAACCAACACCGAACTGCATCAGTCTCACGAGCACGGAAGCAGGCTGGTTCCGGAAAATGTCGGCTATGGATCGTCGCCCGACATCATGCGCACAGTCGCACTCATTCTGGTGACGGTAGGCGTGCTCCTGCTGCTGCTCGCGGTGTGGCAGTAGCTTCCCCCCCAACGTCAGATCACGGCGAACCCGCCGGAGTAGCGGCATCCCTTCGCGCCCGCCTCACCTGGCTGGCGGCGCTCTCCTTTGCATCGGGTTTTCCCTTCGGTCTGGTTAACGAAACTCTTCCAGTCTATCTCCGCACTCATGGCGCGGGCCTCGTCGAAATCGGGCTGATCAGCGCGGTAAGCTTCCCGTGGACCTTCAAGTTCATTTGGGCTCCCCTGGTGGACCGGCTCGGCAGCCGCAGGCAGTGGATCGTCGGCTGTCTCGCCGGCCTCACTCTCTTGACGGCGATCCTCGGTGTTCTGGAGCTCGGGGAAATGGCGCGGTGGTTTTGGCTCCTCCTGGTTCTGATGGTTACACTCTCCGCAACCCAGGATGTGGCGATTGACGCGTATACCATCGAGGCCACCAGCACTCGCGAGCTGGGTGTGGCAAACTCGGTCCGGATCGCAGCGTATCGCATAGCCATGTTCACAGCGGGTGGGCTGTTGATCTGGATGGCGGGGCGGAACGGCTGGCCAGTCTCCTTTCTTACTGGCGCAACGATGATCGGCGCATTGACGATCGCGGCACTCTTCATTCCGGAGCCGCGGCGTGCAGTGGCGTCCGCTGCATCGGTCTGGGAGCCGTTGCGAGCCCTCCTCGCACGACCCGGCATCTGGGCAGTGGTGGTGTTCGCCCTGTTCTTCAAGATCGACATCTATGCGATGGAGCCCATGACCCGGCCTTTCTGGGTCGATCGCGGGTTCACGCTGGAGGAGATCGGAGGAATACTCACGCCCGGTCGTATCATCGCCACGGTGGGTGGCGCAGTGCTCGGCGGACTGGTCACGACGAAACTGGGGATTTTTCGCGGCCTCTGGACCCTGGGCCTGGTTCAGGCGCTGTCGAGCCTTGGCTATGCTGGTGTGGCCAGCGTCCCCGCCTCAAAGCCGCTGATCATCACCGCGGCACTGTTCGAGAATTTCGCGCACGGCCTCGGAACTGCCGCGTTCCTGGCCTTCCTCATGTCAGTGTGCGAGCGCCGATACGCTGCCACTCAGTTTGCAGTGCTGTCCGCGCTTTTGGCGTTGAGCCGGACTCTGGCAGGAGGGGCTTCCGGGGTGCTGGCCGAGAGAATGGGCTATGCAGACTACTTCTTTCTCACCTTTCTACTCGCCATTCCGGCCTTTGCACTCCTTCCCTGGATCAAGCACGCCGGCAGGAGCAGTTGAGCTCGGCTTTCAGAGCCGCCTGCGAAGCCAGCGGGCTGTGGCCTCCTGCATGAGCTTTTGGCGGTGCCACGCGAGCAGCACCGGCGCGTCGCTGGGCAGCTCTGTCGCCAGACGAGGATGACCGAACAGAACGATCAGATCGGCCCCCGCTGCGTGGTGCGCCAGTGCTTCCTTAGTCGCTGGTCCGAACCCTGACCTCCCCTTCCAGGCCCGCGGTTCGGCAAACACCAGCAGCACGCGAGAACCTCCGCCATAGCGTCCGATCAGGTCCGGTCCGAGCGCTCGGTGCACATAGTCGCTGGGGCCGGGCGGGTACGGCCCTCCGACGTCATCGTCCACCACGACCAGGTCGAGCGGCCCTGTCAGCTGGGGCTCGGAACGCCGCACCATCATTCCCTGCTTCAACAGGGCATCAGCCAACGCCTCGGCAGATTCATAGGGTCCCCTGGTAACTGGCGGTGTAGGCGCGGTCGCCGCCGCGAGAGCGCGGTGATAGCGGCGTAGCGACTCCTGGATCCGCTCCCGAGGGAGGGCGCTACTCGCGAGCGCGGCCTCGAGTGCATCTCTTACGCGCCGGGCATCATTGGGGTACAACAGCAGGTCCGCGCCGGCTTGCACCGCTTCAACCGCAGCATCCGACTCTCGGCGGCCAACGAGAGCGCCGTCCATGATGAGCGCATCGGTGACGACGAGGCCATCGAATCGCGCGGCTCCGCGCAGTCTTCCGAGCAGGGTCCGGGAAAGCGTGGCCGGCAATCCCGAACTATCGATACTGGGATATGCCACGTGTGCCGTCATGATGGATGCTACCCCGCTCTGAATCGCGACCGTGAAGGGCACATGGTCGGTCTCGAGATCGGCGGCTGGAGCATCCACAACCGGTAGGGTGACATGAGAATCAACAGAGGTGCGGCCGTGACCAGGGTAGTGTTTGGCACAGGCAAGCGCCCCCGCCGTTTGACAGCCCTCGATCCAATGCCGTACGTACGTTGCAACCTCGTTTGGATCTGCTCCGAAGGCTCTGGTCTGCACGATTGGATTTTCGGGAAGTAGATCCAGATCCGCCACTGGTGCAAAGACCCAGTTGATGCCTACAGCGCGCGCCTCCTGTGCCGTCACGGAGGCGGCCCAGCGCACGACCAAGGGGTCGTTGAGGGATGCCAGAGCCATGGGCGGAGGAAATTCGGTCAAGCCCGACACCTGTTGGCCCGCACCCCGTTCCAGATCGGATGCGAGCAGGAGCGGGCGGCCGGCTCGCCGCAGCAGGTCTGCCGTCAGGCGACGCACGCTTTCAGCCGTGCCCCCGAAGATGATGTAGCCACCCACTCCGATCTCCAGGGTATCGGCAATGCGACCGGCCTCGTGAGCGAACCCGCTCAGAGCATCAGAGCGCAGCGCGGGCATGATCAGCCGAGCGGGACTGGATGATTCGGGAATGATGCTGGTCACGGGGGTGTTACAGCGCCGAGGACCCTTGATCCTGTGGCCCCTGTCGCTGCCGGCACGTTGCCCGGCTGGCCATGCACCGTCAGGTACCCCAGCAAAGCGAACGCGACGGCTTCCTTGGCGTCGCCAGGAAAGAACAGGTCGTCGAAGCGACGGAGTACATGGTTGCCGCCATGACTCAGGTGGCGTTCGAGACTAGCCATCAGTCCCGGATGGTGACAGCCACCGCCCGACGCGACGACCTCGACACCGGCAGGAGTCCACCGTCGGACCGCGTCGGCGATGCTCCGCGCCGTCAGCTCGACAGCGGTAGCGATTCCGTCCGCCCCGGGCACCTTCTCGTGAAGCGCAAGAGCGTAGCCATCACCGAAGCGCTCCCGGCCGGTGCTCTTCGGAGGCTCGGCGGCAAAGAATGGATCGGACAGCAGCTCCGTGAGTACGTCCTCATGTGGGCGACCCTGAGCCGCCAGAAGACCATCCCGGTCATAGGAGCGGCGCTGGTCGACCAGTTTCGCCAGGGCGTCGATGACGGCGACGCCCGGTCCGGTGTCGAACGCGAAGACGCCATCTTCCTGCGCGCGCCGCACGACATATGTGAGATTCGCCATGCCGCCGAGGTTCAGCAGGACGCGGGGGGCGTCGGGGGATGCGAACAGAAGCACATCGGCCATCGGCACAAGGGGAGCGCCTTGACCGCCAGCCGCCACGTCACGGGCCCGAAAACCACTCACGACCGGGACACCAAATCGCTCGGCCAGTACGGCCGGCTCACCCAGCTGCCAGGACACGAGCGGTGGCTCATGCCAGATGGTTTGCCCCGGAAAAGCGATCAGTGAGAGATCCGACGCGCGGGCCTTCCCCTGCACCAGGAGTGTCTGGACTGCTTCGGCTGCCCACTCCGCCACCCGTACATGCAAGCGGGCCAGCGTCTGTGCGGTAGCTCCGTTGAACGCCGCGCGGATCTCGGAGCGCTCCGCATCGCTGTAGGGTCGGGTGACGAAATTGACGAGCGAGGCGTGGGTGGGACCCTCGAGCCGAACCAGAGCCGCGTCGACGCCGTCGAGCGAGGTGCCGGACATCAGTCCGACTGCAAGCGTTGGTCGTTCTGTCATCCCGTCCGAACCGGTGGAGGGTCGCCCACAATGGCCCGGAGCCGCCCCGCATGCTCCGACAGGAGTCGCTCAGCCTCACCTCTGGCGACGCCGCGGCGAGCCATGACGATGGCCGTCTTCACGCTGCCGTCGGCAGCCTCTATGGCACGCTGTGCAGCTGAGCGATCTACTCCTGCAGCTTCCATGACGATGCGCTGGCTCCGGTCGACCAGCTTGTCGTTCCAGGCTCTCAGGTCCACCATCAGGTTGCCGTAGGTCTTGCCGATGCGGATCATCGCGCCGGTGGTGAGTGTGTTCAGCACGAGCTTCGTGGCCGTTCCCGCCTTCATTCGGGTGGAACCCGTAACGATTTCCGGGCCCACCAGCACCGTGATGCAGATGTCGCAGCTCTGTCGAAGCCCGGTAGGCGGCTCGGAGCACGAAAGAAACACGGTGCGTGCACCGCGTGCCTGAGCTCGCGCGAGCGCGGCCCCGACATATGGGGTCGTGCCGCTGGCGGCGATACCGAGGACGACGTCCTTTCGGGCGACGTGGAGCGCGTTCAGCTCACGGTCCGCCGCACCGGTGTCGTCCTCGGCCCCTTCGATCGATCTCACGAGTGCCGGCGAACCGCCGGCGATGAGCCCGACGACCATCTCCGGCGGAGTGCCGAAGGTGGGCGGACACTCAGCCGCGTCGAGCACGCCCAGCCGCCCGCTGGTTCCGGCACCGACATAGATCAGGCGTCCACCTGAGCGGAATGCATCCTCGATCAGGTCGATGGCCCCGGCGATTTCCGCTCGCGCCTTCGCGACGGCAGCGGGAACGCCTGCATCTTCAGCCCCGATGAGATCAACGATCTCCAGAGCGGAGGCGGTATCGATCGTGGTGCTGCGCGGGTTGCGCCGTTCAGTCAGGCGCGTGTCGTGAAAGTCGTCGGCCACGCGAGCAGGAGAATAGGAGTGTCCAAGCGTCAGTGTTGGGCTAAATTAGGAGAAGTGCGACGCCCCAGGCAACTCCGCACCAGCTATTCAATTCTTTCACGGAGGTCCCTTGCAGATAAGCGCTGCCGGTCTGCTGCTGGCGCTGCTCGCAATCACACCGGCCTGCGCGCGGCATGCTGCACCTCCAACTGCGTCCCCCGTCCGGGGGATAGCCCCGACGTGGAATCCTGGTAAGACACGAGTCGTTGATGCATCGAAGGCTCTGGTGGTCTCAGGCAGTCCCATTGCGAGTGAGCTAGGGAAGCAGATCATGCTGCAGGGGGGCAATGCCGTCGATGCGGCGGTGGCGGTCGGGTTCGCGCTGGCCGTGGTTCACCCTGAAGCGGGAAACATCGGTGGCGGCGGCTTCATGGTCATCCGGATGGCGGACGGCAAGGTTCAGACGCTCGACTACCGCGAGGCAGCGCCCGGACGCGCCTCACGCGATATGTACCTGTCCGCCGACCCCGAGGCGAGCGTGACCGGTCATCTGGCCGCCGGCGTACCCGGGGCGGTGGCCGGACTGACGGAGGCGCACCGCCGTTATGGCCGTTTGGCTTTCTCCGCCGTGATTTCCCCCGCGATCAGGCTCGCCTATGAAGGCTTCGTTATCGATGACTACCGCAGCTCTTCCATCGGTGAGGACAGTGCGCGGCTGGTGCTGTTTCCCGCTTCGCGAACCACGTTTCTGCCGAACGATCGCCCTCCTGCAGCCGGCTCGACCTTCAGACAGCCGGAACTCGGTGCCACTCT
>Ga0307415_100001304_pt1 | contig 11784 bp, 12 predicted proteins | sample DK1Cmetagenome_FD_204524 | JGI IMG/M metagenome (GOLD analysis project Ga0307415, IMG submission 204524) | Maize rhizosphere microbial communities from greenhouse at UC Davis, California, United States - DK15-C-2 | ecosystem: Host-associated > Plants > Roots > Rhizosphere > Soil | place: USA...
AGCCGGTGACCGTGAAGGTGGCCGACGCGACCGTGCCGCTTTGGCGGCCCTTGGCCTGGAAGGTGTCTTTGCGTCCCGGGTAGTGGGAGCCAGCAAAGCCGCCGGGCACCGCGAACGAGGTCGCCACCTGGCCGCCGGCGGTGGCCTTGGCCGCCGCCACCGCCTGCGCCCCAAAGGTGACCTGGACTGGTTGGGAGGGAGCGAACCCGCGGCAGGAGAGGGTGACTCGAGATCTTGCCAGGCCCGTGGTCGGGGAGAGGACGCAGCTGGCCTTGGTCGGGCTGGTCACCGTGAAGGTCGCCGACGCCGTCCTGTCGCTGTGGCGGCCCGTGGCCTGGAAGCTGTCCTTGCGTCCCGGGATGGTGGAGCCGGCGAAGCCGCTCGGCACGGCGAAGGCGGCCGTCGCCTGGCCGCCGGCGTGGCCTTGGCCGTGGCCAGCACCGTCGCCCCAAAGGTCACGGCCACGGGTTCTGAGGGAGCGAAGCCGCGGCAGGACAGGGTGACCCGAGCCCCGGCCGGTCCCCTGGTCGGGGACACCGCACAGGTCGCCGTGGTGGGGCCGGCCACGGTGGTGGTCGTGGTCTCGGCCGTCCCCGCGGTTGAGCGCGTGGTTACGGCGGTGGTCGGCTGGGTCGTAGGGACCGAGGACGGGGCTGAGGACGCCGATGCGGCGGCCTGGTCGGCGGTGCGGGAGCTGCAGCCGGTGACAGCGATGGCGACGACGAAGATGGCGGTGGCGATGATTCGGACTGGTCGCATGATGACTTCCCCAACTGCCACGACCCTGTGAGCCCTGGTTCTCAGCCTAGGCTGGGCCGGTCACGGCACGGCCACCGATGGGCGTCGCGGCATGCGCGAATCGGCCTCGGTTCGGTCGCGATGCTCCTGCCAGCCAAGCCCGTTGCCCACTCCCCGGGGGTGGCCGGCGGCACGCAGCGGCCGTTGCCGGGGACAGGGGCTGACAAGCCAGCGCCCCCGGCAGGAGCCGAGGGCGCCGATCGCAGGATGGGGTGGTCAGAACGGCGGCATGTCGTTGAAGTCGCCGCCGCGCTCGGCCTGCCGCTCTGGGCCCTGGACGCGGTCACCGGTGCCACGGTCCGTGGCGCGTTCGACCTTGGCGGTGGCCCACTTGAGGCTGGCCCCGACCTCGTCGGCCTCCAGCTCGGTGACCGACCGCTTCTCCCCCTCGGGGGTCTCCCAGCTGCGCTGCCGGAGCCGGCCGGTGACCATCACCCGGTCGCCCTTGGCGAGGGAGTCGGCCAGGTTTTCGGCCTGGCCGCGCCAGACGTTGACCTTGAAGAAGCTGGTGTCGCCGTCGCGCCACTGGCCGTCCTGCTGGATGCGCTGGGTGACGGCCACGCGCAGGTTGGTGACGGCGATGCCGTTTTGGGTGAAGCGGAGCTCGGGGTCTTCGACCAGGTTGCCGACGATGGTGGTGTGGTTGTCCGCTGCCATAACAGGTGCTCCTTGCTGGTGGTGGTTCAGCGTTCGGGGCCGACCCGCTCGGGGCCGTGGCGGGTGCGGGTGGGCTGGGTGCGGGCGGCTTGGAGGGCATCGGCCATGCGGTAGTCCTGGCCGGGCTGCCAGATGACGGGATCCCGATCGTTCTGGCGGCTGTCGTGGACGGCTACCCGCACGCCCATTGTGAGGGCAGCCTCGCGCCGGGCGACGTCCCGGTGGCCGATGGGGTCCGCGTGGTCGGCAGGGAGGCCGAAGGTGGGGTTGAGCCGGTCGAAGGCCTGCTCGGCGGCACGCTCGAGGGACGGATGGGAGTGGTCGTAGATCCAGTCGCAGTGGTCCAGGTCGGGGTTGTCGTCGGGCCAGGACCTAGCGTGGGGGTGCTCGGCGGCCAGGTGGGCGACGGCGTGCGGGTGGGACCAGTCGTCGGGGTCCAGCTCCAGGGCCTCGGCGGCCAGCTGCTGTTGGTCTAGGGTGGGGTGGCTGCCCATCCAGGAACTCCTTCCTGTGGGGTGGTGGGTGGGCGCGGGCTCTGCTTGGCGGCGGCACGCGCCCACCCTTGGGACCTGTCAGCCGCCCGGTTGGCCGGCGGCGGCCATGGCCATCACCTCCCCTCGTGGGTCCGCTCGCCAGCGACTCGAGCGGGCGGCGAGGCATGGGTGCGTTCGGTTGGGTAGCGGGGACGGCCGGGATGGGCCAGGCCGACCTGGCGGCCCGAGGCCAGGGTGCGGCGGGTCTGGCGGGGCTCCTCCCCAAGCAGCCCACAGCGCTCGGCGGCCGCCAGGAGCCCTTGGTCGACTTCGCGCTGGTCGAGGGCGCCGGCGGCGACCAGGTTGTAGAGGTTGCGGGTCGACTCCCACAGCTGGCGGTTGCGCTGACCCACCGGGGCGGCGGCGACCCGGGCCAGCTCCTCGGCGAGCGCTACCCGCGCGTACCGATCGCCCGGGCCGTCCGCGACGGCTGGGAGCTGCGCCGGCCCTGGTGGTCGCTGGCGTTGGCGGGGCTGGAGCCGCTCGAGTAGCACCGCGGGCACCTGGCCGGGTGGGGTGTCGAGATCACGTCCGAGGGCCCATTGGTAGGGGTGGCCGGAGGGGTGGCGGCTGGGTGGGGCGACCACATAGCCACCCCGGCCCCGCCAATCCACATGCGCCAAGCCCCGAGGCTGGACGTTGCCGAGGCCGGTGGAGGCCAGGTAGTAGTGCCAGCCGCCTCCGCCGGTGCGGACCAGCGGACCCGAACTCTCCAGGCGATGCTCAGCCGCCAGGGTGCGGATGGCCTGCTCACCTTGGGGGCCGTCGACGTCCAGGATGTCGAAGCGATGGCCGCTGGCCAGGCCGATGTTGGCTTGGGGGTGGCTGGTCCACCAGGCTAGGATCCGCGCCCGATTGCAGGTCGCGTCGTTCACTCCGTGGGGGACCAGGCTGCCGAGGGGGTGCTTGCCGACCTGGCCGCAGTCCGGGTCCCGACACGAGCAGGCGGCCCCTCGCGTCGGGGGATGGTTGCCGCCGACCGGCTGGAGGCCGCCTCGGTGGGGGACGGGGTAGTGGAGGGGCAGCACCGGGATGCCGCGGGCGGCATAGCCAACGGCGGCGTCGCGCAGCTGCCAGCGGGGCCGGCTCAACGAGTGTCCTCCACAGTGGAGGAGCGGTGACGTTGCAGGAAGCTGGCGGCGCTGCTGCGGCCGCAGCCGGCGGCCTCGGCTAGGGTCCGGGCCGTCCAGGGCTGGCCGTCGGGCCGGGGTGGGCATAGGCGGCTTGCAGCCGCGCCCCGACCGTGCCGCTGTCGGTTGGTTCGGGCCCGGCGGGCAGCGCTCGCCGCCGGGGGCTGAAGGTCTCCGTCGCATGGCGTGGATTGGTGGCGGGGTCGCCGCGTCGAACGGTCGTGGCCTGGGGGAGCGGGCTGGCCGGCTCGAGTGGGCCCGCGCCGTGCCCCGTAGCCGTCTGGGTGGCCAGGCGGGTGACTTCGCCGGCGTCGCCCTTCAATCCTTCCAGCATGGCCAGCACGGCCAGGGGGATGGCGGCGGCGATGGCCTGGGCGACCAGATCCTGTTGGGCGTGGGCGACGTTGCCGCCGATCGAGGCCAGGGTGCCGCAGGTGACGAGCAGCCAGCCGTAGCCGGCGCCTTTGGCGCCGCGGCAGGAGCGGCTGACGATGCGGAACATGCCGTAGATGGCTGGCCCGTCGGCCACCACGGGGACGGCGGCGGCTTGCCACCAGCTGTAGCCGGCTTGGAGGCCCAGGGCGTACAGGCTGGTGGCCGAGACGGCGTAGGAGCAGATGGCGATGATCACGGCCACGGCCACGCCCAGCTGCAGGGTGATCTGGTCCAGTCGGGACACGCCGCCAGCGGCCGGCCGAGGAGGGCCAGCCGCCGGGAGGTCTGGCCGCCGGTCGGAGGTGACCGGCCTGGTGCCGTTGCCCGCAGGGTGGGGCAGGGGACGCATTAGGCGGCCGCCTCGTCTTCGTCGGACGGCCGCAACACTTCGACGGTGGCCAGATCGTCGACTTGCATGGCTGGGTGCGGCACGGCCGCCTCCACGGCCATCGCGAGGGTGACCAGGCGGCGGGAGCGGAACCAGGGTCGCAGCCGGATCCGCACCGGCGGCAGATGCCCATACACCAACAGCGCCCGCCGAGGCTTGAGCTGGCGCAGCGCCTCCGGCGGCAACAACCGCCGATAGGCGACCGACTCGGTCAGCGACGCCCGCCCATCACCACCGGTCGTTTCCGAGGTCTGCACCACGGCCTCGTCGCCGACCAGCTTGGACGCCAGTTCCAGGGAGGCCGGGTCGGCCTGGCCGGACAGGAGCAGCTTGGCCCGGTGCCCGTTCAGGACGGTGGAGGAGCGGTGGCCGTAGCGGTGCTGCAGTTGGGCCTCGTCATGCCAGATGGTCAACAACTGGATGCCCTGGCCGCGGCCGGTGGTGGCGAGTTGGGGGAGCTTCTTGATGGCGGCGCAGTTGCCGGCCTCGTCCAGGCACACGAACAACCGCGGGTCGAGCATCCCGTCAGGTTGGGCCGCCGCCAACCCTTCGGCCTTCCAGACCACCACGCTGACCAGCAGCTCGAACAGGGGCCGCAGTCGTTCTTGCTCGCTGGCGGGGGCGTACAGATACAGAGTGTTGTTCGCCCCGCTGAGGAGTTCGTCGATGTCGAGGTCGCAGCCCTCGGCCGAGGCGGCGATCTGTGGGTCGCCGTAGACGTCCAGGAGGGTCTCGGCGGTGCCGTAGACGCTGCCCATGGTGTTGTCGGGGCGGCTGGTGCAGGCCGCCCAGGCGTCCAAGGCCTGCTGGTTGCCGATCTCCATCAACGCCTGGGCGACATCGTCGACGTCCTGGACATCCACCCAGCGAGCCACATCGGCCATCGACCGGCCCGTCCCGGCAGCGGCGAACAGCAGGACCGACAGCAGCTTGGCGCCAAGCAGTTGCCAGTAGTTGGCGTCCTCGGCCCGATGCCCCTGCACTTCCGCCGCGTCGGCCAGCATGCGGCCGATGCGCCGTGCGTCGCTGTAGGTGGTGCAGTGGGCGAGGGGGGTCCATCGGGCGCCGGGGACGCCGGCGAGGCCGAGGGGGTCGTAGACCCAGACGGCCCCGAGGCTGGCTCGGTGGGCGCAAGTGGCCCGGAGAGCGTCGGGCTTGATCGACGTGGTGACCAAATTCCCCTGCCACTCCAAGATGGCTGGGATGACCAGCCCGTGGGTCTTGAAGGAGCCGGGTGGGCCGAACGCCAGGACCGAGTGGCATTGCTCGACCGCGAGGTAGAGCCGGCCGAGGAGCCGGTCGCGGAGGCGGTCGCGACGGCCGAGAATAATCCGGCCACGCCGTGGGCCGAGCACCAGGAGGCGCCGCAGCTGCCACCAGCTCGCCCACTTGGCGCCGTGCTGCTTGCGCCGTCTGCGGGCCCGTCGGGAGACCAGCCGGACCAGCAGCCCGTAGGCCAAGGCTGGGATCCAGAAGGTGAGGATGGCGGCGGCGTACATGCCCACCGGGCCGGGCAGCAGCGGCTGGGAGGAAGCGGGCCAGGCTTGGGCGGGGTCGTCCCAGGTGCCGGGGAGGCGGAGGAGGACGCCGAGCATGTCGACCAGCCGGACGGGCAGATGCTGGTGGGCGCCGAAGAGGATGGCGGCGACCTGGCCGATGAGCCACACCAGCGCGCTGGCGGCGAACAGCAGCGCCGCCACGACCAGCCAGAAGGTGTCGGGGACGTAGTTGTGCTCGGGATGCCGGTCGCGGTCACGCCACATCCGAGCCACCTCCTTCCGAGGCTCGGATGGACTGCGCTTCCCGCAGACAGGTCGGGCAACGGCGCCGACCATCGGGGGTGTAGTAGGTGTTGGCGGCGTCGAAGCGGTGGCCGTGCTTGCAGTGGGTCTTGCTGGCCTGGGGATGACTGGCAGGTGCTTGGCGGTGGTGGGGGCGGCCGGCGCGGTCGGCCGCGATCAGTCGGCGGATGATCTGCTGGGATTGGCCGCCCCAGATGCCGTACTGCTGGCCTGTCCGCACTGCGAAGGTCAGGCAGTCGTCGCGGACCAAGCAGGTCGCGCAGACGGTGATGCCTTCAGCCTGGAGCTCGGCGCTGTCGGCGAAGAACGGGTCGTGATCGGCCGACACGACGTCGAGGCAGGCCGCCAGGTCGCGCCAGGAGCGAGTCATGCCGCCACGCCCCTCGGTAGCCGCTCTGCTCGCGCGGCACGGTTAGCCGTAGGGGCCTCAGCCGTCGGCAGGAGGAGGGAGGGGGGTTGAGCGGTGTGGGGACAGCTCAGGCGCGCTTCAGAAGCGGGCGAAGGAGGTCGAACGGTGCCCGGGGTGGCAGCGGAATTGGCAGCGGGACGGTTCGGGACCGGGCGGGGACCAGCGGGAGTCTGTGGCACTGGATCGGCGGTGAATCCGCTGGTGAGATGCGGTGTGGTGGGACGCTGGGGGACCGGTCGGGACGCCGCTCCAACAGCTCATAACCCAGAGGTCGAGGGTTCAAATCCCTCCCCCGCCACCATCACTGAGCAGGGCGTTCGTCCTTCACCTCCGGCGGACGCCGCACCTGGCCTACTCGTTCCTGCGCCCTGCCGGGCTCTCGGTCTCATGACCCCATCAACCCGACACCCAACTCCCTGTGATGCGGTAATGTCTGGCCTGTACGTCCCGGGCATGCCCGGAGGACGAGAGAGGGGGTGGATGAGACGCCGCCGCCATGGCACGCGCTCTTCCAAGGGCGCCGGGGCATGCTCATCGGCGAACCAGCGCACCAAAGAAGGTGATAGCCATGTGCTTCGGCATCACCGACGACCCGCCATCGCCGCGCTAGCCGTGCCGGCCGGCGTCGCGTCGCCACCCATCCCAGGGCCCTTGAGCGATGTTGCTCGGCCAGGGCACCTCACCGAGTGGGGTCAAGGTCAACACGCCCAATATCAAGTCCAAGTTCAAGCGGCCGTCCGACTTCACCGTCTAGGCCCTGGTGGTCGCTCCGGGCGGGACCACCAACTGGCACAGCCATCCGGGCCGGGCGCTGGTGATCGTCAAGGAGGGACCTTCACGCTGTACGACAGCGACGACCGGAAGTGCCGGCCGCACCGTTACGGGCCCGGGCAGGCGTTGTGGACGAGGGCGGCGGCCACATCCACATCGACCCCGATAACTGCCCTTCTGAACTCGCTGTGGGCAAGGCACACCGCCGACCACGGGTCAGTACACGACAATACGCGACGGTCCTGATGAGCCGTCGTTTGGCAGCGCGGTCCTCCCGCCCTGGTCGGGCAGTGCCCCGTTTGATGCCGGTCTACGTTATAGCGCGAAGCGATCTCAGATTGGGCTCCTGATTGCGCAGGATGCTGCCCACCTCGTCTTCTGGAGGTGCAGGCGGATGGAGATAACGAACGTCGAGGTCACCTCTTGCGGCAAGGAGGAGGTGCGTGCAGTGAAGATCGTAAGGTTCTTGTTAATAGGCCTCGTTGCGATCCTGGCCACGGCCGGCCCGGCAACTGCACAGGAGCTTCAGTGGACCAGGCAGTTCGGGGCTTCTGGCTTCGACGTCGGTCGGGCGATCGGCGTGGACAAAACGGGGGTCTACGTGCTTGGGGCCGTGAGCGGTGCCCTACCTGGCCAGCAGTTCGCGGGAGGCCCCGACGACGTGTTCCTCCGCAAATACGACTTCGCCGGGAGCGAGATCTGAACCCGCCAATTCGGTACGCCGGGCGAGGAATTCCCCATGTCCGGACATGTCGCAATCGATCACACCGGACTCTACGTGGGCGGGACCACCTCAGAGGCGTTTCCCGGTGAGATGAATGCGGGATTCAACGACATGTTCCTGCGCAAGTACGACTTCGCCGGCAACATGGTGTGGAGCAAGCAATTCGGGACCACAGGGGACGACTTCCTCGACGCCATCGTCGTGAAACGAGGTGGCGTCTTCGTCGTCGGGCTGGTTAACGGAGCGCTGCCCGGCCAGACTGCTAGAGGGTCCGACGACGCCTTCATCCGAAGGTACGACCTCGACGGCAACGAAGTCTGGACCCGGCAGTTCGGGGCATCGGGCAGCGAGGACTTCCAAGGGGTGGCGGCCGATCGGACGGGGGTCTATGTGGCCGGCTTCGTGACCACACTCCCCAACATGAACGGAGATATTGACGCACTCGTCGCCAAGTACTCCTTCGATGGCAACTTGGCGTGGACACGGCAGTTCGGGGTATCGACCATGGATTCCCTCGAGGGCATCGCCCTGGAGCACGGCGGAGTGTATGTGGCCGGGTTCACCGAGGGCACGTTTCCAGGGCAGGCAAGTGCTGGCGGCGAGGACATCTTCCTCCGGAGGTACAACACCGGCGGCAACGAAGTCTGGACCCGTCAGTTCGGAACCTCGGGGGACGACGGCGCCTCCTTCAGAGCCTTGGCAACCGACGGCCGCGGAGTTTACATCGCCGGCAACGTGGCCGGAACCCTTCCTCGCCAAACGAGCGCGGGAGGTAGAGACGCGTTTGTGCGTCAATACAACTTCCGTGGCAAGGAGTTAATGACCCTCCAGTTCGGGACCGCCGGGGATGATCGAGCCATCGCTGTTGCCGTTGGGGAAGACGAGGACCTCTACCTGGACGGCCGTAGCTCGGGGGCTTTTCCCGGATACACTTACGCTGGCGGCCCGGCGGATGCCTTCGTTGTCAAAATCCGCAGGGACGTGGATGACTGACGAGGGCTGAGCTCTGGCCGGCGGCGAGGCGCGACCCAGGCCCCTCGCCTCCGGTAAAGCTACGCGGCCTTCTCACGCTGCTCTCGTTCGCACGAGCGGCGGGACCTTCTTAGGCCAGCTGTTGCTGGGATGGGAAATCTGACAATAGCGCCGTCGGCGCGGATGTAGGGCTCGACCTTGGCAGCCGCCTTGCGGACCGCGGCTGGCTCGACGACCAGCTCCGCGCATCGCTCCAGCGGCGCCGCGATCGGCCGGCCCAGGCCCGGGTCGTGCCGGGTCCCCACCGGGACAGATTAGCGAACAGGTGTTTGAGAATCGAGCCAAGGTGGGGCGCTGCTGGCCGCCACCATGAGGGACCAGGGTCAGGCTGACCAGCCGGCGTGCCATCTGCGTGCCATACAGGGCGGACTCTGGCGGCGCCTGGCGGTCACTCACGGTTACTCAGGTCACCGTGACCTGCGCTAGCTACTCTATAGGGGAGGGACCACACGAATGGTAAGGATGGGGTCGCCGGTTCGATTCCGGCGGGAGGCTCCACCAACCCGATGACCAGCGCAAACGCTGGTCATCTTCGCGTTCGGGACCAGTTGGTCGGGGGAGCGCTCGTCATCTTCGTGTCTGGGCCGGTTGGAATGGGGCGTATACCGGATGGAGAGCACTTCCCTTGTCTCACGTTTCGGTTCATTAATGACGCTTGAAGCCCTTGTTACGGCAGGGTCTCTGAAGGGCCCTCGCCTCGAGCAGGTCGGCCATGGTGAAGCCTTCGGTCTAGGTGTCATAGACGGCGTGGTCAGGTACAGGGCCGGCCCGCGGTCATCGCAGGCTCGGGCGCCCGCCTCCCTGAGAGCGCTCGGGCCGCGACCAGCCGCACCGCCTCCGGCAACCTCTCAGGCCATGCCGACCATGGCCGAGCGGATCATGGCGTGCCCCAAGCCGGCCGGGTGCTGATCCGCCTGACCCGCTGGGCGACCACAGCAGCCGACAGGCTCCCAGCTAGCCGCGGACGATGACCGCGATGAAACAGCCAGGACACTTCTCAGCAAAGCACGCCGCTTCCCAATCCTGGTCCAACACCTCCAGCCCGCGGGTCTTGATCCCGCAGGCGACCGCGCCGGTGGCGGCGTCCACGGCGTGGGTGGGACCGACCGGTGCTGTCCTGTCCGACCGGAAGATCCCACCGGGACGGCGGACATCGGTGGGACCTGCTCCAGCTGCTCGGCACCCAACTTGTACCGCACGGCACCTCCCTCGGGACCGGCTGGCACCTCTCAGGAGAGGAACACGCCGTTGCGCTCGGGGCCCAGCTCCGCAAAGCCCCGGTCAGAGCTCACCCCCGGATCGGACCGGAAGCTGAACCCGATCTCGGCTCCCGAGATCGACGCCGTCGCCCTGGCGGTGGCGAAACGGCCTAGGAACGCCGCCGGGTCGGTCGGTGGGACCGTCGAGCCCTTGCCGCGCAGCTCCCGCGGGCCGGTCGCCTGCCAGGTGACCGTGAAGCTGACCGTGGCCGGGACACCACCCGGGGCGAAGATCTGGAAGCTGTCGATGACGCACACCCCGCTGGCCTCAAGGGTCGCCCGCCGGCCGTCATGGCTGACCGTGAACGCGTCCTTGGGCAGCTGGACGACCCAGAACAGCCCGGAGGGGGGGATGCCGCCGTTGAGGTCGTGGACCTGCTGGACCGTCGAGCCCGGACCGGGCTCGAACAGGTCAATTCATATGAAGGCGAACAGCCCGCGGTGGCGGCTGCCGTCCTCGGCGACGTAGCGGCCTTCCATCGCCCGCAGGTCGGCTTCCAACAGGTACTGCTTGCCGTCGCTGCCACTGGCGGTGCCGACCAGATAGGCAAGGGCGGTGACGCCCTGGTAGTCAGTGATCAGGCTGGGCTCCACATCCAGCCCCTGCAGCTGCAGCCCGCTGAACGGCAGCGTGACATCAGGCGGGCCTGGCACGAACGCGTGGATAAACGGCCCGCCGGGGACCTGGTTGCCGCCGGGGATCGGCTTGGGGGCTGGCAGGACTCGCGGCAGGCCGTGGGCGTGCGCTGCCGTGGTCAGCGGCGGAAGCATCGGCGCGACGGTCGCCACCGCACCGGCGGCGGCCCCGTACTTGAACAGTTGGCGGCGGTTGATCGTGCGCGCAGGGGACTGCGCGGTCGGTCCGGCACCCATGGCGCCCCTCCTCTCTCAGCGGCGGCGCTGAGCGGTAGCCACCGGGAGAGGCTGCGCCCCTCAGCAGGGGCTGTCAAGATCAGCTCGGTGCCTCCAGGCCGCCGGGCCGTCGCTCAGTCAAGAGACGACTCGGGGCATCCTGGTGTCAGGAGCGGGTCGGGCTTCTTGGCATACGCCAGCAGTCGGCGTACACCACGGCCAGCATCTCTTAATGGGCGCGGTCATTGTCCTCAGTGGGCGTCAGGGTCCGGGTGGTGGGTTTCCCGCCGCCGGTTCGGGGTACGGGTTTGCCCGGCGAGGCGGGATGAGGGGTGGGTGCCGCCGCGGTGACTCCGACGATGGGGGTCGTCGTAGCAGTCCCCGGCCAATCTTCCGCCCGACCTCTCGCCTCGCCACTTTCACACTGTCAGATCCCGACGGCGCCGTTGACGCCCTGGTCGGACGGCGGGCCGACCGGGATCCGGTCAGCCGCAGCGCCGGCGGCCGGCGCGACCCATCGGTGTCAGTGAACAGGTCGGCCAGCAGCGGCACTGGAACGGTGCGCCGGGGTCCCAGCCGGCGCCATGGGCGGGATCATGGCTCTCGGGTTCCTGGTACGCAGGTCGACCAGTCGTCCGGTCAGGATCGCCTCGCGCAGCTGCTGTTCCACGCGAGTGCAGCTGTCAGCCAGCAGCGTTCATCCCCTCCCTCGTGTGATCACCGACTATCCTCTTGCGGCGAATGTCGCCTATAAGCGGCTCCCTTCCCGCAGGACAGCCGCTGACGGACGATCATCTCCCATCGCCCGCTGTCTTCCATGACCGCTGAGGGACCCGGCCATCACGTAAGGAATTGGGCGGCCGGGTGGACCTGGCGCGGGACGGCTTCACCCTCCGTGTCTGCTTCGCCTTCGCTGGCCGGCTCACGGGCCGTCACCGTAACCACGATGCGGCCACCGTATCGCTGGCGGGTCTTGCGACGGAGGGTCGTCGTC
>Ga0307415_100001305_pt1 | contig 11783 bp, 9 predicted proteins | sample DK1Cmetagenome_FD_204524 | JGI IMG/M metagenome (GOLD analysis project Ga0307415, IMG submission 204524) | Maize rhizosphere microbial communities from greenhouse at UC Davis, California, United States - DK15-C-2 | ecosystem: Host-associated > Plants > Roots > Rhizosphere > Soil | place: USA...
CGATGAAGAAGAGACGGTGATCGTTCGCGAAAGAACGCGCGCGCGGATCGTCGTCGAGCGGTCGGATGAGGATGTACTTCTTCCCGCAGCGCGGATCATCGACGTCGCTCCGTCTGAAGTTGTTCACCAACTGGAGTCGCCTTTACAACGTCCGCCCGAAACGATGTATGCGCGCAGTGGCGACGTGAATATCGCGTACCAGGTGATCGGCGACGCGCCGCTCGATCTTGTCTTTGTCATGGGGTGGGTTTCGCATCTCGAGTATTTCTGGCGTGAGCCGAGCTTCGCGCGCTTCCTGCTGCGACTCGCTTCGTTTTCACGTCTGATACTTTTTGATAAACGCGGCACCGGGCTTTCCGATCATGTGCCGATCAATCAACTGCCCACGCTCGAACAACGCATGGACGACGTGCGCGCCGTGATGGATGCGGTTGGCTCCGAACGTGCCGCGCTGTGTGGTGTTTCTGAAGGTGGTCCAATGTGCAGTCTCTTCGCGGCCACATATCCCGAGAAGACGCTGGCGCTCGTGATGATTGGCACGTACGCGAAGCGAATTCGCGATGCGGAGTATCCATGGGGACCGACAGCAGAACAGCGCGAGCAGTTTTTCGAAGTGATGCGAAAGCAGTGGGGTGGACCAGTCGGGATTGAGGAGCGCGCGCCGAGTGTCGCGCACGATCCGCAGTTTCGCGACTGGTGGGCCACGTACCTGCGCATGGGCGCGAGTCCGGGCGCGGCCGTTGCGCTCACGCAGATGAATGCGGAGATCGATGTGCGAAATGTGCTACCGTCGATACGCGTTCCGTCGCTCGTCATTCATCGCGGCGAAGATCGGTGTTTGAAAGTCGAAGAGGGACGATTTGTCGCCGAGCGAATTCCGGGCGCGAGATTTGTCGAACTGCCTGGTGACGATCATCTGCCGTTTGTCGGCGATCAGGATGCGATACTCGACGAAGTCGAAGAGTTTCTGACGGGCGTGCGCCATCACGTCGAGCCTGACACAGTGCTTGCGACAGTGATGGTGGCGCGCATGGTGGGGATAAAAGAGCGCGCGCAAAATCTTGGACCGGAGCGCTGGTCTGAGTGGCTGCGTCGTTTGCACACGCACATCACGAAAGAGATCGAGTGGTTCCGTGGGCGAGAGGTGGATCTGATGGAGAATCGTCTACTCGCGATCTTCGACGGGCCGGCACGAGCTATTCGCTGCGCTCTGGCCATCAGCGAGTATGTTTCTCGATTGGGCGTTAAGACCTCTACCGGTCTCCATACCGGCGAATGTGAGATGGTCGATGGTCAGGTTGCCGGTGCTGCTGCTGAGATGTGTGTGTGCGTCGCGAACGAAGCAGAAGCAGGCGAGGTGCTCGTGTCGAGCACGGTGAAGGATTTGGTTGCGGGTTCGGGAATCCAGTTCGAAGATCGCGGCGTTCACATGCTTACCGGTTGTGGCGAGTGGCGGTTGTTTGCTGTACAGAAGGGTGGTTGATGGACAGACCAATGCAGGGCTTTGAAAAGCTCGGTGTCTTTTATCTCGGTCGTTCGAAAACAAGCGACGACCTGCTGCTCTACGATTCGAAGGATCTCGTAACGCATGCTGTCTGCGTAGGCATGACGGGCAGCGGCAAGACCGGACTTTGCATTACGCTTCTCGAAGAAGCGGCGATCGACAACATCCCCGCATTCATCATCGATCCGAAAGGCGATCTGTCGAATCTGTTGTTGACGTTTCCGAATCTCGCGCCACAAGACTTCGCGCCGTGGATTAACGAAGGCGATCCAGCCCAGGTCGCAAAAGAATGGCAGGAAGGTCTCGCGCAGTGGGGTCAGGACGGAGCGCGCATCAAACGACTGCGCGACGCCGCTGATTTTCGTGTCTACACGCCGGGCAGCAACGCCGGCTTGCCTGTGTCGATTATTAAATCGTTTGTCGCGCCACCCGAATCGATCCGCCACGACAGCGAATCACTGGCCGAACGTATTAACACGACCGTCACGAGTCTGCTCGGACTCGTCGGGGTTGATGCCGATCCGGTGCGCAGTCGCGAACACATTCTCCTCTCGAATATTTTCCAGCAGGAGTGGTCCAACGGCCGCGATCTCGACATCGCGACGCTGATTCAGAAAGTGCAGACCCCTCCACTCACGAAGATCGGCGTGATGGATGTCGATTCGTTCTTCCCTGCCGACGATCGTTTCCAACTCGCGATGACGCTCAACAATCTTGTCGCTTCGCCGAGTTTCGCAAGCTGGATGGAAGGCGAGCCGCTTGACGTTCAGCAATTTCTCTACACGCAAACAGGAAAGCCGCGTCTCTCGATCTTTTCGATCGCACATCTCGGCGATGCGGAGCGCATGTTCTTCGTCTCGCTGTTGTTGAATCAGGTGTTGGGCTGGATGAGAGGTCAGTCAGGAACGACAAGCCTGCGCGCGATCCTCTACATGGACGAGATTTTTGGTTACTTTCCGCCCGTCGCGAATCCGCCGTCAAAGTTGCCGCTGCTGACGCTTTTGAAGCAGGCGCGCGCGTTTGGACTCGGCGTTGTGCTGGCGACGCAAAATCCAGTCGACCTCGACTACAAAGGTCTCGCGAATGCGGGCACGTGGTTTATTGGCCGCCTGCAAACGGAACGTGACAAGGCGCGCATGTTGGAAGGGCTTGAAGGCATCGCGACGAGCACGGGGCAGAAGTTTGACAAACAGCAGATGGAGCAACTGCTCGCGGGCCTCGATAAACGAATCTTTCTCATGAACAACGTTCACGACGATGCGCCGGAGTTGTTTGAGACGCGTTGGGCCATGTCGTATCTGCGTGGTCCACTGACGCGCGCGCAGATCAAGGTGTTGATGGATCCGTTGAAAGGAACTGCTTCTGCCGCTGCTCCTGTTTCGTCCGCTCCTGCACCTGCCGCTGTTGCTCCTAAATCCGGCAAGCCGGTGCTGCCGCCGGAAATCACGCAATACTACATTCCGGTTCGCTCAAGTGGTGGAGGAACGTTGACTTATACTCCAATGCTACTCGGCGCCACTGAGGTTCACTACACCAGTTCGAAAGCAGTTGATGTGACACAGCAGTTGACGCTGTTGGCTGCGATCAACGATGGACCGGTCAGTCTCGATTGGAGCCAGGCTACACCGTTGGAGCTTCCTATCGGCGATTTGGAATCGGAACCGCAGCCGAATGCTCAGTTCGTCGAGGTGCCGGCCGTGGCGACGAAAGTCAAGAGCTATGCATCGTGGCAGAAGGATCTGGCGAATTGGGTTTATCGGAATCAACGACTCGAATTACTCGAGAGTCCAACTCTGAACGTTGTCTCAAATCCCGACGAGAACGAACGCGACTTTCGTGTCCGGTTGCAACAGATTGCGCGCGAAGAACGTGATGAAGCGGTTGAGAAGTTGCGCCGGAAGTACGCGCCGAAGTTCGCGCAACTCGAGGAACGAAAGCGGCGCGCGGAGCAGGCGGTCGCGCGTGAAGCGGAGCAGGCGCAGGGACAAAAAGTTCAGACGGCCATCTCGTTTGGCGCAACTTTGCTGTCGTCGTTTTTAGGACGCAAACGAACCAGTCTTACGACGCTCGGCAGAGCAACCACGGCCGCGCGCGGCGTGAGTCGTTCGATGAAAGAATCGCAGGACGTGGGCCGCGCCGAAGACAATGTTGCGGCAGTTTCGCAAAAGATTGCTGACCTGGAGGCGGAGTTTCAAGCTGAAACAGCAGCCCTTGAAAGCACTTTCGATCCGCAAACAGAACCGCTCGAAAAAGTCAGTCTGAAACCAACGAAAGCGAACATCTCAGTCAAACTCGTGACCCTCGCGTGGGCGCCGTACTCGAATGACAAACCCGCCTGGGAATGAGCTTTGTGCGTTTGTGGCCCGATATGAAAATACCACTCAAATACGGACTGATCGCCACGCTCGGTGTTGCAGCGTGGGTGCTGACTACCCACTCAGTAATCCCCGATTCAAAGTCGACTGTTCACACACTCGGCTCGCCGATCTTTTTCAACATCTTCCACTTCGCCGTGATCTACCTTGGATTGAAGGCGCTTGAACGTGAGAAGGGCGACAGAGCGATATTCAAAGAACTTTTGAAAACGGGCGTCGGCATCTCGTTTGTCTATGCGCTGACAGTTTCGTTGTTCTTTGCCGGCGTCATCATGGTTGTGGGAACGAGATGGCTCCCGGGTGAGCCAACCGCAAGTGGGGCGCCGATGTCACGTGTGATAATCGGATCGTTCGTCGGCATGTTTCTGGGCGCGCTGGTGTTTGGTCTGATCTACTCAACGCTGATCTCATTCTTCCTCGCCAAGCGACGCTCGGATGAGACTCAGGACTTTAGATAGAACAGGTTCTATTTCACGGCACTAATACGACCTTCCCGATGTTCTTTCGCTCCTCGAGGTAGCGATGCGCTTTGCCAACGTCGGCGAATGCGAACGCCTGATCGACGTGCGGGCGAACCCATTCTTCCTCAACGCCACGCAGAATGTCGCGCATCCAAACCGCCACCTTCTCCGGCTCGTGCCACATGTGGCCCAGGTTCAACCCAAACACACCACGATTCTTATTGAGCAACGGAAACGGATGAAACCACGGCGTCTGAATCGCCGCCTTCAACATCTTTAGCTTGCCCGATAACCCATTCGCAGACGCTGTCGAAACTCCGAACATCCCGAGCCGCCCGGTGTGACGCAGTGCCGCATAACTCTTCTTCCAGTGCGATCCACCAATCGGATCGATAACGAGATCAACGCCGCGGCCGTTGGTCAGTTTCTGTAACGCCGGCAGCCAGTCCTGCTTGCGATAGTCGATCGCATGGTCCAACCCGCGTTCCGCCAGAAACTTGTGCTTGCCCGGACTCGCCGTTCCAAACGTCTCAGCGCCGATCTTCTTCGCGATGTCGAGTGCCGCCAGTCCAACCCCTCCACCGGCATTGTGAATCAACACCGACTCACCGGCGTGCAACGAACCCATCACCACGAGCAACGCATACGCCGTCAGGTAGTTCACCGGAATCGCCGCCGCCTGTTCAAACGTCAACTGGTCGGGCTTCTCAAACATCTGCGTCGCTTTCACCGCGACCATTTCCGACTGCCCGCCAAAGCGAGTCATGGCCACCACCGACTTGCCGGCGAACGAACTGTTCACATCCCTCCCCGCCGCCTCGACCACGCCACTAACCTCATAACCCATCACGCAAGGCTTCGGCGGTGAGTCGGGATACAAACCCTGGCGCGCGAGGATATCGGCGAAATTCAGGCCCGCTGCGCGAACACGTATGACCACCTCGTCCGGACCCGGCGACGGGTCAGGCTTCTCCTGGACCTTGAGCACGTCGATGTCGCCCGTGCCGGTCGTTACAATTTGTCGCATGGACGAATATTAGCCCAATCAGTGGTAATCTGTGTCGAAATATGAGGATCACAGTCTCGCTGACGCTGATATTTCTGCTGGCCGCACTCAGCGCTTGCACCCGGAACCCGCAACCACATCAGAAACAACTTACTCTCGCCGTCCCGTCCGGAGGCGAAGGCGAAGCGCTCAAACAGGCCGCTCGCGACTACGAGGCCCAAACCAACGTCCACATCGACATCGCGCAACTTCCTTATCAAAATCTTTTTGAGAAAGAATTAATAGATCTTAAATCTCGCACCGGCGCCTACGATCTGATCATGCTCGACGATCCGTGGTTTCCGCGGTTCGCAAGCGAGCAACTGTTGACCGACCTGACACCGCTTTTGCAGCAGCGTGGACAGAGTAATGCTGACAGCGATTTCGTTGCGACTTCGATTGCGCTTTGCCGTCATCCTTATCAAACCGGTCCACTCTACGCCTTTCCCTACGTCGGCAACTCGCAATTATTTTTTTATCGCAAAGATCTTTTTGAGAAACACTCGTTGAAACCGCCCGCGACGTGGGACGACGTTCTCGCGGCCGCGAAAACAATCCACGAGAAAGAAAGTGCAGGCGCGAATGGCGGGCAGATCTACGGCTACGTCATGCGCGCGGAACAAGGAAACGCCGCCGTGGCCGACTTCATGCCGATCTTCTGGGCGTTCGGCGGCGAGATGTTCGACCCCAGTGGAAAGCCCGCGGTGAACAGTCCCGAAGGCATCGCTGCGCTTCAGTTCATGATCGAACTGGGCAAATACTCACCGCCCGGATACGTGAGTTTCAACGCGAGCGACGTCGGTGCACACCTGTTGCAAGGAACGGCGGCGATGTCGATCAACTGGCCCGTCTGGATCAGTCCGTTCAGTGATCCGGCGAAGTCGCGAGTGATCGGTAAGATGGAGTTTACGACGCTACCAAGCGGGCAGAAACAAGGCCAGGCGGAAATCGGCAACTGGCTGATCGCGATTCCGCGCGACTCGCGAAACGCAGCAGATGCGATGGACTTTTTACTCTGGGCCACGAACGCGCAACAGATGAAACAATCAGCGCAACGCGGGAATCCACCGACGCGCAAATCGCTCTTCAACGATGCCGAACTGCTGGCGAAGAATCCGGCGTACCCGGCGCAGTTGCGTTCACTCGAAAGCTCACGGCCGCGACCGCGCACACCATACTGGAACGAGATTGAAAACGCTTTTGGCATCTTTCTTTCCAAGGCCAACAGCGGCGAACTGTCGCCCGCGGATGCGATGAATCAGGCGAATGCCGAAATCGAGCAGATTCTTCAGCGCGCAAAATAGACGCGAATGGCTGTTGCCCGCGCTCTTCATCGCGCCGGCTCTCGCGGTGCTCCTTTTCCTTTCGATCTACCCGCTCATCTATTCGATAACCATCAGCCTGCAACAGGAAACGTCGGGCGGCATTGTTTGGACGCTCGGAAACTTCACACGTCTCGTCTCTGACAACTTCTTCCTGACAGCGATGGTCCATACGTTCGTCTACGCTGCGGCGGCGTTGAGCTGTGAATTTCTGCTGGGGTTGGGTCTGGCACTGCTGCTGAATTCACGAATGCGTGGCCGTGGACTGTTTCGCGCGAGTCTGCTTGTACCGATGATGCTGCCGAGCGTGGTCGTTGGGGTTATTTGGCGTTTGATGCTCAATCCTGACTTCGGTGCGATAAACGGAACGCTTAAACAATTTGGCATCAATACAGAAAGTTTGACGTGGACCGCGTCGCCAAAGCTCGCAATGTTTTCAGTTATCGCGGTTGACGTTTGGCAATGGACGCCGTTTGTGTTTCTCGTCCTGCTCGCGGGACTACAGGCGATTCCCGAGGAGCCGTATGAAGCGGCGCTGATCGATGGGTCGAGTCGCTGGCAAACGTTCTGGCACGTGACGTTGCCGTTGCTCAAGCCCTCGATTCTCATCGTGTTACTTCTGCGCACGATGGATCTACTACGCGTGTTCGATCAGATCTTCATACTCACGGAGGGTGGACCAGGCTTCGCGACGGAAACGATCAGTCTCTACATCTATCGCACCGCGTTTCGCTTCTTTGATTTTGGTTATGCGGCGGCGATGTCGTTTGTGTTACTGGCGCTGACGAATGTCATCAGCGTGATTTACATCAAGTTTTTGCAGGCGAAAGATGCGATCTAGATTTCGTTATGTGTTGTTGATACCGGCGCTGTTGTTTGCACTCGCGCCGGTGTACTGGATGCTGACGATCTCTTTGAAATCGGAAGTCGATCAGTTTGCAACGCCGCCGCCGTGGTTCGGGTTCACGCCAACGCTCGAACATTATTATGACGCGTTTGTTACGCGTGGTTTCGGTGAATATTTACTGACCAGCGCGATCGTCTCCGTTGGCTCGACGATTTGCGCGCTTGTAATCGGCACACTCGCGGCTTACGCGTTGGCGCGTTTTGAATTGCCGTGGCGACTCAACCGCCATCTTTCTTTGTGGATACTATCGACGCGAATGTTTCCGGCAATCGTCACTGCGGTGCCGTTGTTTCTGATGATGCGCGATCTGCGACTGCTCAACACGCGCGCGTCGCTGATCATTGTCTACACTGCGTTCAACTTGCCATTCGTGGTCTGGATGATGCGTGGTTTCTTTGCTGACTTGCCGCGCGACCTCGAGGAAGCAGCGCTTGTCGATGGCGACTCGCGTCTGGGCGCGCTCGTGCGCATCGTGCTGCCGCTGGTTGCGCCCGGTCTCGCTGCTACCGCTGTATTTTGTTTGATCATTTCGTGGAATGAGTTTCTATTCGCGCTCGTGTTGACGCAGACAGACGCAGCGATGACGTTGCCGGTCGGAATCGCCGGACGCGTTACGCAGTACGAAATCAAGTGGGGGGTGATGAGCGCCGCGGCGTCAGTTGCGTTGGTTCCGATTCTGGTCTTCGCACTCGCGCTACAGAAGTATCTCGTACGCGGCCTCTCGCTGGGCGCAGTCAAAGGATAGTTATTGTAGGGGCGGCACTCCGTGGCCGCCCGTCGGGCGAAGGATGTATGTCAACGAAAGGGCGGCCACGGAGGGCCGCCCCTACAAAAATGCCCGTGAGATTTGAGATGGGGATTGAATTTCGCAATGTCAGTAAACACTTTGGCGGCGCGTCCGTCGTGGACGATCTTTCGCTCGAGATCCGCGATGGTGAGTTTGTCGTGTTGCTTGGTCCATCAGGTTGCGGCAAGACGACGACACTGCGAATGCTCGCGGGACTCGAGACTGTCTCCTCCGGCGATATCTTTATCGACAGCGAACGTGTCAACGATGTGCCGACGCAGCATCGCGATCTGGCGATGGTGTTTCAGAGTTACGCGCTCTACCCGCATATGACGATTGCTGAAAACATCGGCTATCCGTTACGCGTCAGAAAATTCGACAAAGCACAGCGTGCCGAACGCGTCAATCGCGTCGCTGCAATGCTGGAGATCGAATCACTGCTCGAACGCAAGCCGCGACAGTTATCAGGCGGTGAACGCCAGCGCGTGGCCCTCGCGCGTGCAATCGTGCGCGAACCGCGCGCATACCTGATGGACGAACCACTCTCGAATCTCGACGCGCGCCTGCGCGTCCAAATGCGTGGAGAGTTGAAGCGGCTTCAGCACCAGCTCGGCACCACGACCATTTACGTGACTCACGATCAGGCAGAAGCAATGACACTCGCCTCGCGCGTTGCGGTGATGCGAAAAGGACGGCTGCAACAGTTCGACACACCGATGAACATTTACAACTGTCCGGCGAACCGCTTTGTAGCGGAGTTTGTCGGTAGCCCGAGCATGAACTTCATAGAAGGTGAGCGAGCCACGATCGGCATACGGCCGGAACACATTCAGGTGTTCTCAGAGCCGCGCGACGGTGCGATAGAAGCGAGTGTTTACGTGACTGAGTTGATGGGAAACGAGACTTTCGTTTTTCTTTCTGTCGGAACGAACCGGCTGATCGCTCGCGCGCCGGCTGACTTTCGTGCTGAAGTTGAAAGCAAAGTCTGGCTGCACCTCGCGAAAGACAAGATGCACTACTTCGACCCGGTTTCTGGAAATGCTTTACTCCGCAACACCGATCGCTTGCGCTAGCGTGGGCCACATCTGCGTCGCCCACAACTCATAGCCTGCATCAGACGGATGAAACCCGTCGGCCGAAAAATATTCCGGATGCGCCGGAAGCTCCTGCTTCGTGATGGTGTAGATGTCGAAGATCGTCACGCCGTGCTTGCTTGCGATCTCTTCCAATCGCTTGCAGAACTCGTCAATCTGTCGCTGGTACTGGCTACGCATCGAGTTTGGAATGCGCGGCGCACTCGAAATATCGGGAAGATTCGTAACGACGATCGTGGCGTGAGTCTTTTCCTTCAACGTACTCAGAATCTGATCGAAGTTTTTGGAAAACTGTTCGAGCGTCAGGCCGTGACCGATGTCGTTGATGCCGATGCCAATCGTTACCAGATCGGGATTGAGTGCGACGCCGCGCTCCAACTGGTTGCGCACGACGTCTGCAGTTGTCGATCCGCTGACACAAAGATTCGACAACTTCGACTGCGGGCGCCGTTCTTCGAGCCGTTTGAACAGTCGCGCCACGTAGCCGCCATCGCTTGCGCCCACGCCTGCTCCGGTTGAATCACCGAGAGCCACATAAACAATAGGACCTGTCGTCGTCATTGGTGTTTCCGAAGTTTTCGCGTCATTACATCCCGCGCCCAGCATTGCTCCAAAAACTATGAGAACTAATGCAAAAGTTAGAATTTTTTGTCCCACAAACCCTCCTTGCCAGCTTGAAAAAACCTATCAATCCTGTCCAACTTCCATTAAACTACGCGCCATGCCGCATTACGAACCCGAAGCCTGGCGCGATGGTCAGCAGCCTGACGGCGAGCCCTCGATGAGGGAGCAGTGCCGCCTGCTGGATCTGCTGGGCCGGATTAACTACCGGATTCTGAGTGGCAACAGGGTTTATGTCGAAGTGGGAGGAGTCGTTTACAAAACAATCTACGGTGGTTACTGGCGCAGCGTCTTCACCGGCATCGAGCATTACCTGCTGCACTGCGAACGAGTTTCCACCGCGGTTTGGAAAGAAGAGCAAACGACTGCGGTAGATCTTCCGATCGCATACTCTAACGGCGGTTGGACCACCAGCAGTGGTCACTCACTTTCGTTTCTGCTCAACCGCGACCAGGAATTTCCTCGAACACAGAGTCCAAAGCTGCAAGCATCTCTTCCGCGTTTTCTCCGGAGAAGGGCATCGGCGGACGGATCTTGAGAACGTTGTGATGCGGACCATCAGTGCCGAATAGAATTCCGCGTTCACGCATTTGATTCACAACACGAGCAGCGTCAACGCCGGCAGGCTCACCGTCTCGCACAAGTTCGACACCGATGAACAATCCCGAGCCACGCACGTCGCTCATGATCTCGTGACGTTGTTGTAACGCGCGCAAACCGGTGAGCAAACGTTCGCCAACCGTGAGTGCGTGTGCCTGTAGTTTCTCCTCGTGAACAACTTCCAACACTTTCAACCCGATCGCACACGAAACGTTGTTACCACCGAACGTGCTGAAGAATTCCATGCCGTTAGCAAACGAGTCGGCGATCGCTCGCGTCGTGATCACCGCGCCGATCGGGTGTCCGTTGCCGATCGGTTTACCGAGCACGACGATGTCGGGAACGACGCCGTATTTCTCAAAGGCCCAAAAGTGCGTGCCGATACGTCCATACCCTGTTTGCACTTCATCAGCGATACAAACTCCGCCGGCAGCTCTTACTGCTTCATACACGCGCGTGAGATAGCCGTCGGGAAAAATAATTTGTCCCGCCACACTCGGCATCGACTCGGCAATAAACCCGCAAAGAGGTGAATGAGCGAGATCCACTACGTGTTGCGCGTCTTCCTCAGACCGCGGAAGTGGAGCCTTGTGTACCCATGCAGGTGCGCCCTCGCCACCCGGACCATCGTGCTTGTAAGGACTGATATCGATCAGCGTGGTGGTGTTTCCGTGATAGGCGTGTTCGAGCACGATCAGATCACGCGCTTTCGTGTGAGCGCGTGCGAGGCGAAGCGCGAGTTCATTTGCCTCGCTGCCTGAGTTGACAAAGAAACAGACGTTCAGCGGATCGGGTAACGTGCCGGTAAGTTTCTCGGCATATTCAAGGATCAGATCACTCAGGTAGCGCGTGTTTGTATTCAACTGCTCCATCTGCTTCTGTCCAGCGGCGACTACCTTCGGGTGACAATGTCCGACGTGTGCGACGTTGTTGTAAGCGTCGAGATAACGCCGGCCCTCGTCGTCGTAGAGATATTGCATCGACCCGCGCACGATGTTCAGCGGCTTTTCATACGCGACACTCAGATTACAACCGAGCAACCGGTGTCGCGCTTCAATCAGTGCTTT
>Ga0307415_100001306_pt1 | contig 11782 bp, 13 predicted proteins | sample DK1Cmetagenome_FD_204524 | JGI IMG/M metagenome (GOLD analysis project Ga0307415, IMG submission 204524) | Maize rhizosphere microbial communities from greenhouse at UC Davis, California, United States - DK15-C-2 | ecosystem: Host-associated > Plants > Roots > Rhizosphere > Soil | place: USA...
TTCGATGCTGTTGGCCACAGCATAGAATAGCGACTGCATTGCCAGGAACTTCTTCGCCTTCAGCTCGAACGCTCGTCGGATCATCAGCCGACCACCCCCCTCACGCACCCGGAATTTATGGCTGACAGTCCGTAAACGCCATTTGTTAACAATCGGCTGCAATATCTGCCCCAGGCTTCGGCGTGGACGAAGCGATCGACTGGGGACTGAGCCGTGAAGTATGACGTCCAGTGGCATGAGACATTCGGTTCCGCGGTCGAGTTAGGCCGCGACCGCTACGATCTAGCCACCGCGCTGCGCATCGTCCGCCGAATGGAGACGTCGGCAACGCGCGGCGCCGTCTTCGCGGAGATCAAGAACAAAAATCCGCTCTACCGGTTGGTCGACACGCTCTATTCAAAGGCCGGTGCTCGGACGCTGCAGCCGCTCCTGCTCTTCGCGTACATGCTAAAGAGCGTGCTGTCGCTCGGCCCGTTCGAAGCCGACGATGCGGAGGCTGTATCTGTTTCCAATTTCGGCAACGAGCGGCACGCGATCGACCGGGTGGAGGCACTCGTTCCGGGAACGCGGCTCCTTCGGCTATCCCTGACCCGCACGCATCTGTTCGGGCGTAGCCAGCTACGCGCGGCCTGGCGGATGCTCGTTTCAGCGCGGCGGCTTTGGCCATTCCTGTCAAGCCTCGTGCGGGCGCATAGCTTCATGCCTTCGGCGAGGATTGCCAGCGCAGTCGCTTTCTACATCCGCTTCACGCAGCTTTTCGCAGACAACCCGAGGCTGTCTGCGGCCATCGTTGCCAGCAACTACAGCCCCGAAGCACTTGGGCTCGCCGCTGCCGCGCATCGCTTGGGCCACCGGCTTATCTACATCAACCACGCCCCGGTGCCGGCGAACGGCGCACTCGTCCCGCCGGTCCTCGCCGACTGCGCGATCTTCTACGGCGACGCTGTCAGGCAAACATACGAAAGCCGCAGTCGTTGTACAGCCGAGGTGGCGCTGATCGGCCAACCCTTGACTGCCCGCCCGATGGAGTGGCGTGACGACCTTCGAACGGTCGGCATCTTCCTGACGGCCCTCACCAAGGCTGAAGCCGTGTCGGACCTGGTCGCCGCGATCCGCGCCACCAGCCCCGGCGTGCGCATTTTGATCCGCAATCATCCGGTGGCGCTTCTCAAGACGGATTTTTCCGAACTGGAGAATGTGGAGAAGCTTGAGATTACGATCGGCAATCCGCTCGACGAGGAAATCCGCGCCTGCGACCTGATCGTCTGCGGCAACAGCGGGGTTGCGATGAACGCGCTCAGCGGAGGACGGCCGGTGGCCTACATGGACACACTCGACGGCCTCAACTTCGACTATAACGGCTTCGTGGAAAACGGCCTCGTCTGTCACGTGCCGTCGTGGACCGGCGACGTCTACGCGACGCTGAAAGAATTCTATGGCAAAGGCGAATGGCAGTCGGTCATGCGGGCTTACGACGCATCTTATGGCGCCGATACCGACGTGCTTTCCCAGGCGGTCGCCAGGACGATCCAACGCTACATTAAGCCGGTACGAGGCCAGGATCGAGTGACGTTCCTCGACGAAGCGCTCGTGCGGAAATTCCTCCCCGAACCCATCTGAGGCGCCTCATAGCGCTCTGCGCGACTAGACCGGCGACATTGCATTGGCGCCCACCGCAAGCCATTCAGGGGCCGGACGGGCGTTAGGAGTGAAGAATGTCCCTGATCGGCAGCCTTGTCGAAAAACTGCTCACGACCGGCAGCATCACGCTCAAAAGGCCCGGTCACGAACCCGAGACCTACGGACGCAAAGGCGGCAAGCACCTCACCGTGCGCTTTACCGACCGCAAGGTTGCGTTCGACATTTTGAAGAACCCGCGGCTGGCTGTCGGCGAAGCCTATATGGACGGACGGCTGGTCGTCGAGGACGGGACAATCCTCGATCTGCTCGAGCTGATCGTCGGTTCGAACCGCTGGGAAGAAGGCGGAAGCAGCCGCAAGGCGATCAAACGCGGGAAGAGTCGTTTCAAATGGCTTTTCAAGCGAAACCGTGCGGCGCGGTCGAAGCGGAATGTCGCTCACCATTATGATTTGAAGGACGAGCTGTACGAGCTCTTCCTCGACGACGATCGCCAGTACAGCTGCGCCTACTTCACCGATCCCTCAAACAGCCTCGAGCAGGCGCAATCGGACAAGAAGGCTCACATCGCCGCGAAGCTCGATCTTAAATCCGGGCAAAAAGTGCTCGACATCGGCTGCGGGTGGGGTGGAATGGCGCTCTACCTACACCGGGTCGCGGGCGTCGACGTCCTCGGAGTCACGCTCTCGGAAGAGCAATTGAAGGTCGCTCGGCGCCGCGCGGAGGAAGCCGGCGTTTCGGATCATGTCCGGTTCGAACTGATCGACTATCGCTCAGTGGAAGGAAGGTTCGACCGCATCGTGTCGGTCGGGATGTTCGAGCATGTCGGCACTCCGCACTATCTCGAATTCTTCGCCAAATGCCGTCAGCTCCTGACCGACGACGGCGTGATGCTTCTCCACACGATTGGCAAATATGGCGGTGCCGGCGCGCCCGATCCCTTCACCGACAAATATATCTTCCCCGGCTACCACGTGCCGTCCCTGTCGCAGATCGTGTCGGCGAGCGAAAAGGTGAGGCTGATCGCCAGCGACGTAGAAATGCTGCGGTTGCATTACGCCTACACGCTTCGCCATTGGATGGAGCGCGCGGTGAAGGCGCGGGACCAGATCGTCGCCATGTACGACGAGCGCTTCTTTCGGATGTGGGAATTTTATCTGGCCGGCGGGATTGTTGCTTTCGAGAACGGCGCGATGAACAATTACCAGGTGCAATACATCCGCGACCGCCATGCGGTGCCGATCACGCGCGACTACATGGCCGGGGCCGAGGAACGCTACCGTCAGGCGGCGATAGCAGCCCCGGCCCGCAAGTCGCGCAGCGCTGGCCGCTCGAAGCGCCTCGAAACCACGTAAGAAAAAGGCCCGGCGCAGGGATGCGCCGAGCCTTCTCGAAACGATGCTCTGGCTTAGCCCTGATGGTGACTCGCCCGCATGCGCTGGTGCATCTGCATGCGCTCTTCGCGCGTGATCCGGCCGTCGCGGTTGGTATCGACCATGTCGAAATGCTGCAGCGCAGCCGTCTGGGCTTCCTGCAGCGTCACCCGGCCGTCCTTGTTGGTGTCCGCCATCTGGAACATGTGGCCGCCGAAGCCGCGCATCCCGCCGTGGCCTTTTCGGTCAGGGCGCCCGTCACCGTCATGATCGCGCTGCGCCATGCGCTGCTGCCGCTGCGCCTGGGCGGCGTCGAACTCCTGGCGGCTTATCGCGCCGTCGCGGTTCGCGTCGAACCCTTCGAACGCATGCTCGCGGCGATCGGCGCGGCGTTCTTTGCCACGTTCCGCACGTTTGCCGCGGAAAGCCTGAACGGCGGAATCGGCTTCGGCCTTCGTGACGAAACCGTCGCGGTTGGCGTCCACTTGAGCGAAATGCTTGGCGATCTTCGCCTGCACGTCCGCCCGGGTCTGGATTTTTTCGGCACGCGTCATCTGGGGCGCTGGAGCCGGAGCAACCTGGGCAAGCGCCGGGAAGCCAAGCGCGAGCACGGCACCGCCAATCAGCAACTTCTTCATCGGAACATCTCCCTGATGGGTTGGCGCTTATGTAAGTCACTGATTCTGTACGGCCGTTGAACTCGCGTAGACAAAGTCGGTTGGATGGCTAGTACCGGCCCGACCGGGCAAGGGGTTCGCGCACTTCGATGACGGCAATCGCGCATTTTCCCGCCGTGGAGCCATCCACGACCCACCGTGAGTGGTGGGAAACGCGGTCGTTCGTGCTGGCGATGGTCCTCCTCGCGACGGTGCCGCTCCTCTATCCGCAGCCGGCGCCGCTCGTCGACCTTCTCGGCCACATCGGCCGATATCGTGTCCAGCTCGACGTCGCGAGTTCGCCGCTGCTGCAGCGCTACTACGAATATGATTGGGCGCCGATCGGTAACCTCGGCGTCGACGCGCTGGTGCAGCTACTCGGGCCGATCCTTGGTCTCGAGCTCTCGGTGAAGCTGATCGTCATGTCGATCCCGGCGCTGACCGTCGCCGGCTTCCTGCTCGTCGCCCGCGAGGTTCACCATCGCCTGCCGCCGATGGCGATCTTTTCTCTTCTGTTTGTTTACAACCACCCCTTCTCCTTCGGCTTCGCCAACTTCGCATTGTCGATGGCGCTCGCCTTCCTCGCCTTCGGCCTGTGGCTCAGGCTCGCCCGGCAAGGGCGTTTCCGCCTTCGGGCCATCCTGTTCGTGCCGATCTCGTTCGTCGTCTTCTTCGCGCACACCTTCGGATGGGGAACGCTCGGACTGCTGGCCTTTTCGGCTGAGGCGGTTCGGTTGCATGACGGTGGCCGGAGCTGGTGGCGCTCCGGATTGGAGGCCGCTCTGCACGCCGCCGTCATGGCCTTGCCAATCCTTATCGTGCTCGTCTGGCGATCGGAGACCACTGGTGCCATGACCCGCGACTTTTTCGAATGGAAGCTGAAGTGGGAGTGGATTTATTCCGCGGTCCGCGATCGGTGGCGGTGGTTCGACATCGCCACGGTGGCCACGATACCCCTGTTGTTTATCTTCGTCATCGCAAGTCCGCGCCTCGCGCTGTCGCGCAACCTGGCATTCTCTTTTATCGTCCTGGCGGTCTGTTTCGTCCTGCTGCCGTGGACGATGTTCGGCTCAGCGTACGCGGACATGCGGCTGGCCCCCTTCATGATCGCGATGATTGCGCTCTCGATGCGCTTTAGCGGTGAGACGCACTTGCCTACGGCGCGCCTTATCGCCGTTCTCGGTGTGTCGCTGTACGTGTTGCGCATCGCCGGAGTGACGTGGAGCATGATGATCGGTGCGTTGGACCAGGAGGCGAAGCTCGAAGCGCTCGATCACATTCCTCGCGGGTCGGCGGTCGTCTCGCTCGTCGGCAGAGGCTGTTGGCGAGAATGGGAAGTGCCGAGGAACAGTCACCTGCCCGGAATGATCATCGCCAGGCGAGAAGGCTTTTCGAACGACCAGTGGCAGATCGACGGCACGAACCTTTTGCGCGTCCATTACCTGCAGGCCGGCATCTTCCAGGAAGATCCCTCGCAGATGGTTGCGCCGGACTGGTGCGCTCCGACCCGGTGGAAGGTCGATACGGCGCTTCGGGCCATTCCGCGCGATGCGTTCGATTATGTCTGGCTCGTGGATGTGCCGCCTTTCAATCCCGACGCCCTCCACGGGATGACGCTGGTCTGGAAAGGGCCGGGCTCGATGCTCTATCGTATCGATCGATGACCATGCTCTCGATCGTTATTCCCTGCTTCAACGAGGAAGCGTGCATCCCCGAGCTGCATCGGCGGCTGACTGGTGCAGCGACGAAGGCCGTGGGGGACGATTACGAGATCGTCCTCGTCAACGACGGCTCGCGCGACGGAAGCTGGCTTTCGATGCAGAAGCTTGCCGCAGCTGACCCGCACGTCGTCGGCGTCAATCTCTCCCGTAACCACGGGCATCAGCTCGCACTCACCGCTGGCCTCGATCTCTGCCGCGGCGAAACCATCCTGATCATCGACGCGGACCTTCAGGATCCGCCCGAGCTTCTTCCCCCGATGCTCGGCGCGATGCGCGAGCAGGAGGCCGACGTCGTCTATGGAGTCCGTCGCAGCCGGTCCGGCGAGACGGCGTTCAAGCGCGCGACTGCTCACGGCTTCTACCGCATGCTGTCCCGCGCCACCGAAATCGACATCCCGCTCGACACCGGTGACTTCCGGCTGATGAGCCGCCGGGCGCTTGACGCACTTCTCGCCATGCCGGAGCAGTCACGTTTCATCCGCGGAATGGTGGCATGGATCGGCTTTCGGCAGGTGCCCTTTCCCTACGATCGCGAGGAACGCTTCGCCGGCACGACGAAATATCCACTGGGCAAAATGCTGAGGTTCGCGTTCGACGCGCTTACCGGATTCTCGTCCGCTCCGTTGAAGCTGGCGAGCCACGCCGGCCTTCTCCTCTCGCTCGGGTCGCTGCTGCTGTTGACCTATATCGCCTATGCTTTCGTTGCCGGCCAGAACATCCAGGGCTGGACATCCCTGATGCTGGTCGTGGTCGTGCTCGGCGCCGTCCAGATGTTCGTCCTGGCCCTCATGGGCGAGTATATCGGCCGTCTCTACAACGAGGTGAAAGGCCGGCCTCTTTACATTGTGCAAGAGATTGCGGGCGGCGAAATGTCGAAAGGCCGTCTCGGTTATGTCGCGGAAGCGACGGCGAAGAGCGAAAGGCCCGGCGGAAGCGGCACCCGGCCGACCAAGGCGCGCTCGGCAGCGAAGACGCGTTCCAACGCCTGATTGAGCGGCCGCGGTGGGAGCGACAGGTCGGCGTCCTCCTTCCCGCGCATTTTTGAAAGGAATCGCTCCGCCACCGCGACGGGAAAGAGCAGGCTGTTCAGATAGCCGATCGTCTCCAGCTTCAGCGTCGAGCCGTTGATCAGCGTTTTTAGCCTGGCCTTCGAATAACGTCGCTGGTGATGGTTCACGACGTCGTGGGCGGACCACATCCACTGGTGGGCCGGAACAGTCACGACGAGTTTGCCGCCGGGCTTCAGTAACCGTGCGATACCCTTGAGCGCAGCTCGATCGTCTTCAATGTGCTCGACGACGTCGAATGCCCCGACGAGGTCGTACTGGCCCTCCGGAACGCCCGGCAGATCGGGAAGAGGTGCCGAGAATATCGGCTTCCCGAGACGATTTTCCGCCAGAGCCCTCGCGGTCTCGTCAACCTCTAGCGCGTCGACAGATCCGAACTGCGCAAGCATCCTTAGATTGTGCCCCGTGCCGCATCCGATTTCGAGCAACCGGGCGCCCGCGGGGGGCATCGCTCGCCTCCGGATGAGCTCGGCCAGAACTTTCCGCCGAGCGACATACCACCAGTGCTGCTCATCCAGCGCCGCCATTTGGTCGTAGACGACGCGTTCCATCAGCGAAAAACCCACTGCCGATTGAGCACGAACGTGACGGCCGGCGTGAAGAAAAGCATCGGGACGATCGGCGCTCCACGGCCGAGCTGCAGGTAGGTGAACAGCAGCCAGACCCAAAAGCTGTTCAGGACGTAGCTTATGATCGACACGGTGACGAAGCGCACCTTCGTCGAATGCGTCCGATCGGCTCCGTGGTCTTTGAAGCTCCACGAGCTGTGCATGAAATAACCGGTGGCGACGGCGATCACATAAGCGAGGAAATTACCCAGTTGTGGGTGCCAGCGGAATACCAGCGCCACTAATGCGTAGACGCCGACGCCGAGCGCCGTGACGAAGGCCCCGCTGATTACGAAGCGGGCAAGCTGGCCGAGAAGGCGGCGGCGGTCTGGGTGGAGCGAGGAGATCATCGTGTTGGCAGTCGGCTTGTTCTCTAGCCGGGCGCCGCTACAGCAGCAAAGTCCCAAAAAGAGAGGCATGGTTTGAATCGCGTTCTCGACCTGCTCGATCGTCACTGGAAATGGGTGGTGGTCGGGATCTGGCTCGCATTCTGCGTCTATTTTGTGCTCAGCCGCTGGACCGCGATCACTTACTTCTCGCTCATCGATACCGACGACAATCTTCGCATGAGCCAGGTTCGGTCGCTGCTCGCGGGCCAGGACTGGTTCGACCTTCGGCAGTACCGTCTGAATCCGCCGGCAGGGGCGAACATCCATTGGTCGAGGCTCGTCGACCTTCCGATCGCAGGGCTCATTTTGCTCCTGCGGCCGCTCGTTGGCGGGGCGGACGCGGAGCGGGCTGCGGTCGCAATCGCGCCGATGTTGCCGATGTTGCTCCTTCTCTTCTCCATCGCGCTGACCGCCCGCAGGCTGATCGATCCCCGGGCCTACCCGCTCGCGATCGTCGTCCTGTTCTTCGCTGGTTCGGCGCTTGGCATGTTCATGCCGAACCGGATCGACCATCACGGCTGGCAGTTGGCGCTGCTCGCTTTGACCATTGCCGGGCTCTCGGATCCAAAGGCAGCGCGGGGTGGAGCGACGGTCGGAATCGCAACGGCCCTTTCGTTGGCGATCGGCCTTGAGATGCTGATCTACCTGGCGCTCGCGGGAGTGGCTACGGTTCTGTTCTGGGTGTCCGACCCTGCCGAACGCCGAAGGGTCTCGGCCTACGCGCTCACCCTGGGTGGAGGGACAGCGTTCGGCTTCCTGGTTTTTGCTTCCTATGCGAACCGGCTTCCCGTTTGCGATGCCTTGTCACCGGTCTGGCTCTCCGACGCCTTGCTTGCGGCGGGCCTGATGTACGGACTTTCGATGCTCACGCCCGGCCGCTGGTCGACGCGCCTCGGTCTCGCCGTCCTGGCGGGCCTCGTGATTGCCGCGTTCCACGCATTGGTATGGCCGGCGTGCCTATCGCGCCTCGAGGGCGTTTCGCCCGAAGTCGAGAAACTGTGGCTGAGCCACGTCCGTGAGGCTCGCCCGATCTACCGTCACGGCTGGAGGGTCGAGGTGGCGATCGCTGCGATCCCGGTGACGGGGATGATTGGCTGGGCGCTGCTCGCCTGGACCCGCCGCAGGGACCCGGAATTGCTTCGACGGATTGCCGCCGCGGCGCTTCCGGCGGTCGCCGCGGCCCTCCTGCTGTTGTGGCAGACCCGTACCGGCCCGGCCGCGCAATTGATGGGCCTGGTCGGCGCCGCGGCGTTGACATGGACAGCCGTTCCATGGGCACTGCGGTCGAAGCAGCCCCTCGTCAGAACACTGGGAACAGTCCTGCTCGCGGTAATCGGCTTTGGCGCGGCGGTACCGGCGGCGAGTACATTCTATCCCTCAGAGCACAAGTCCGATCGGATGAAGGCGGTGGACAGGGCCAATGCCCGCTGCCCATCGCTCGCCGGATTACGCGCCGTTGCCCAGCAACCGAAGGGCTTGATCTTCACCTTCGTCGATCTCGGGCCGCGCCTCATCACCGTGACCCACCACGATGCGGTGACAGGCCCCTATCACCGAAACGGCGAGCAGATCGGTGACGTCATGAAGGCATTTCGCGGAAGCGAGCCGCAGGCGCATGCGATCATCGCCAAATATCGTTCGGACTATCTGCTCGTCTGCCCGAACATGGCGACGGCGACCATCTTCATGTCCGAAGCGCCGAAAGGCTTTTACGCTCAACTCATGAAGGGTCATGTGCCCAACTGGCTGGAGCCGGTGAACTTGCCGAAGGATTCGCCGTTCATGATGTGGCGCGTGAAGCCTAGCGCTTGAGCGCCTTTACCGCCGCGAGGGTCTTCGCAACGTGCTCGCTGAAGTTGAGGTCGTCGTGGACCATGACGATCCGTCCGTTCCGGTCGATGACGTAGGACGTCCGGGTCGTCAGCCCTGGATGCTCGGCCCAGGCCACGTCGTATGCCCGCTGGGTCGAAGGTGTTGCGGTCGCGACCGGGAAAGCGCTGCGGCATGCCTCGACCGAGAATTTCTTGAGGATGGGCAACCCATCGGCTGACATTCCGATCACCTGCGCCCCGGCCTTTTTGAACTCGTCGATGGATTCGCTGAAGGCGTGGGCCTCGGCGGTACAACCGCTGGTGAAGGCCTTGGGGAAGAAATAGAGGACGACCGGGCCCTTCTTGAGCTGCTCCGCCAAGTGGATCCTGAACGCGTTGCCTGCGACCGCCCCGGTCGTGGTGAAGTCGGGTGCCTTGGCCCCTTGCTTCAAGGCCGCGCTCGCAGGAGTGGCGGCAAGGGCGATCAGGGCCAGGCCAAACAAGAGCTTGCGCATTGGGAGCCTCCTCGGATGTAATGTGCTGTTAGCGCCGCGCCGTTAGGGCCGCCAGAGCGGAGGAGAGTTCAGATGCGATACTTCGGACTGATGGCGAGCATCCTGATGATCTCGGCGTGCAACGCTCCGAAAACGCAGCCCGCCAACCGGACGACGCCAGACCAGGCGACTCAGCAGGCTGGCAGCGCCAACGCAGAACCAGTGAAAGGCGAGGCGCCAGCGGCGCAACCCAACCCTCAGGCCGCGGATCATCCCTGCCGGGCGCAGGGGAACAAGACCGTGACCCAAAGTCTGAAGGCGATCGGCACGGAACCGTTCTGGGCGGCCGAGGTCGACGGCCGGTGCGTGACCTACAAGACGCCGGAGGACCAGCAAGGCACGCGCGTCTGGACTCATGTCGATACCGGCCCTCAAGGACCCGTGTGGAAAGGGGCGCTCAACGGCCAGGAGTTCCAGCTGATCGTGAAGCCGGCCGGCCCTCAGGGTTGCTCCGATGGAATGTCGGACAAAACCTATCCGATGGACGCCGTCCTTCGCGTGGACGGAGAGACCCGGAACGGGTGCGCCGAGCCTCGCTAGACCTGCTTCAGGAGGCGCAGCGTCTCGGGATCGGGACCGTCGAAGAATGCGCCGAGCGTGGCGCCGAAGATGGGGTCGCCGGACACGGCGTCGAACAGGGTGAGGCTGGACCTTAGTTTAATGGCGTCGATCTCGCCGAGGATATCGACAGCGCGCTTCTTGCCAGCCCATTCCTGGATCGCTTGGACGGACTGCCTGTGCCGTTGACCCAGAACCGGGTCGGCGAGGAAGGCTCTCGCTTCGGTCGGAGAGCGGATGGCGTAAAATGAAGCGGTTGGGCTCCTGCCGAGCCCTGCGATCTGCGGAAAGACGAACCACATCCAGTGGCTCCGCTTCTGTCCGGCCCTGAGTTCCGCCAGAGCAGTTTCGAACACGCCCTCCTGGGCTTCGACGAAGCGCTGTAGCTGGAAAGGGTCGATCACATTGCAGAAGGTACGGAAGGCTGGCTCGGGATCAACGGTCCGAAGCCAGCCAACCGGTAAGAACGTAGAACAGGATCACGACCGCTCCGGTGAGGAGCAGTGCTGCAACCAACCCAAGGCGGATGAGCAGCGGATCGACGTTCGTGTAATCTGCCAGGCCGGCGGCGACGCCCATGAGCTTGCCTTCGGACCGGTTGAGGACGAAACGTCCGTTCACTTCTTGTCTCCTTTTGAGTTGAGTTCAGGCGATCGGCAGCAGGCTGGCGGCCGAGCTGACGAACAGAAGCGCGGTGATGAACGCGGCGGCAAGGGCGGTGGCGGTTTCGCGGCCCGGGGTGAAAATCGTCGTCATTTGGCATTCCCTTTTTTGTTCGGTGGACCCGACCATCGGGCCACGCAGCATACAATGCAGGGAGCGTGCCAAATCGAAAATATCGTTTGTTTTCAGTAGCAGATGCGTTTGACTGCCACCCAGGTTGGCGATCTTCACACCCAGACTTGGGAATTTTCACCAAGCCTCGGATCAGCTCGAGGTGAAATCCCCGCCATTCGGATGGAGGACCTGTCCGATCATGTAACTGCTGTCCTCGCAAGCGAGGAACAGGAAGCAAGGCGCGACTTCATTCGGTTGCCCGGGGCGGCCCATTGGAGTGTCCTTGCCGAACTCGGGAATGTCCTCCGGCTTCTGTCCGCCGAACGGATTGAGCGGTGTCCAAATCGGGCCCGGAGCGACCCCGTTCACCCGAATGCCTTTCTTGATCGCGTTCTTGGCATAGGAGCGCGTGAAGGCGGTGATCGCGCCCTTCGTCGAGCTGTAGTCGAGCAGCTGCGGCGAGCCCTTGTACATCGTCACTGAAGTACAGTTGATGACTGCCGATCCATCCTTGAGGTGAGGCTCGGCCGCTTGGGTCAGGAAGAACATGCCGAAGATGTTCGTCTGGAACGTCCGCTTCAGCTGATCCTCGGTGATGTCGCGGATGTCTTCGTCCGGATGCTGCTCGCC
>Ga0307415_100001308_pt1 | contig 11777 bp, 11 predicted proteins | sample DK1Cmetagenome_FD_204524 | JGI IMG/M metagenome (GOLD analysis project Ga0307415, IMG submission 204524) | Maize rhizosphere microbial communities from greenhouse at UC Davis, California, United States - DK15-C-2 | ecosystem: Host-associated > Plants > Roots > Rhizosphere > Soil | place: USA...
CGGCGGGGGCCCCCCCCCCTTTCCCCCCGCCGGGGGGGGGGGGGGGGGGGGTCTAATGGGGGCCCCCGCGCCCCGCCGCCTCATTCACCGCGTTCCCCACCCCACCCGACTGCGATCCACACGATCACCGGATCGGGAAGGAGCCCACACTCAACGTGGGCGTCACTCCATACCGTCTAGGACCGGTCAGCGCAGGCGCTGGACCACCCGCTTGCCGGTCCGGTACGCGCCCCAGCCGGCGAGCAGCCAGGGGCCGGCGACGACGATCGGGTCGAGCGGCTGGTGGCGGGTGTCGACGCGCTTGCCTGCCAGCCGCGACCTGACGCCGTTCACCCGGAACTCGCTGAGCACCCCGGTCTCGGCGACGGGGTTGTCGGGTCGTCTCGACAGGAACGAGCCCAGGGTGCTCTCGACGGTGTCGACCCGGTCGGCGGCGATGAGCAGCAGCCAGTGGGCGGCGCGTCCCTCGCTGTAGCGGGCGTAGGACAGCTTCCTGATGGCCCCGGAGAGTCCCTTCGGCGGGCACGAGGTCCCGAAGACCGGGGTCAGGAACGCGTGCTCGACGGAGCGCTCGCGCGGCCACTTCTCGGGCTGGCGCTCCGGCAGCCCGGCGTCGCGGACGCTCTCGTCGAACTGCAGCTTGGGCACCGACGGACGGTCCTGGGGATCCAGGTCGGCACCCCAGCCGGGGATCCGGGCCCGCAGCTGATCGCTGGACTCGGCGAGCGGCGGCTTCGGCGGGATGTACGGGTAGGTCATGACGCTCTCCCTGGTCTCACGCGGCGCTGGGAACGACCAACGGCTTGATGCAGCCGTCGAGCTTGGACGAGAAGATGTGGTACCCCTCGGCGATGTGCTCCAGGGGGAACGTGTGGGTGACGATCTCGCTGGGCTTGAGGTAGCCGTTGCGGACGTGCTCCAGCAACCGCGGCCACTGACGCTTCACCGGGCACTGGTTCATCCGCAGGGTCAGCCCCTTGTTCAGGGCGTCGCCGAACTTCACCGCGCTGAACAGCGGGCCGTAGGCGCCCACCACGGAGACGTTGCCGCCCTTGCGCACGGAGTCGATGGCCCAGTTGAGGGCGACCGGCGAGCCGCCCTGGAGCTTGAGCTTCGTGGCGGTGACGTGCTGCGTCAGGTTGCCGTCGGCCTCCGCCCCCACCGCGTCGATGGCCACGTCCGCGCCGAGGTGGTCGGTGATCCGCTTCAGGTGCACGACGATGTCGTCGTGCTCGGCGAAGTTGTACGTCTCCGCGTGCGCGAAGCTGCGCGCCTTCTCGAGGCGGTACTCGAGGTGGTCGACCACGATGACCCGGCCGGCGCCCATCAACCACGCCGACTTGGCGGCGAAGAGGCCCACCGGCCCGGCGCCGAAGACCACGACGACGTCGCCCTCGACGATGTCGCCGAGCTGCGCGCCGAAGTACCCGGTCGGGCAGGCGTCGGTGAGGAGGACGGCGTCCTCGTCGGCCAGCCAGTCCGGGATCTTGCTCGGGCCGACGTCGGCGAACGGGACCCGCACGTACTCCGACTGGCCGCCGTCGTACCCGCCACAGGTGTGGGAGTAGCCGTAGATGCCGCCGACCGCGGTGGCGTTCGGGTTCACGTTGTGGCAGTTGGAGTAGAGCCCGCGGGCGCAGAAGAAGCAGACCCCGCAGTAGACGTTGAACGGCACCATGACCCGGTCGCCGGGCTGCAGGTGCTGAACGGACGGACCGACCTCGTCGACGACCCCGATGAACTCGTGCCCGAACGTCATGCCGACCCGGGTGTCGGGCATCATGCCGTGGTACAGGTGCAGGTCGGACCCGCAGATCGCCCCCATCGTCACCCGCACGATCGCGTCGTTCGGATGCTCGATCGTCGGACGGTCCTTCTCCTCCACGCGGACCCGGTACGGCCCGCGGTACACCATCGCCTTCATGTGGAACCCCCTGAGTCGAATTCGAAACGAACTGGAGTTCCGTACCCACGCGCATCCGCTCCACGCACCCGTTCTGCGACGTGCAGCCGCTACGTTGGTCCCGTGGGGGTCATCGAAACCGCTGGACTGACCAAGCGGTACCCCCGCGTGACGGCGCTCGACGCGCTCGACGTGAGCGTCGGCGAGGGGGTCACGGGACTCGTGGGCGCCAACGGTGCCGGCAAGTCGACGTTGATCAAGATCCTGCTCGGGCTCACCCCCGCCACGAGCGGGACCGCCCACGTGCTCGGGTACGACGTCGCCACCGAGGGCAGCCGGATCCGCTCGCTCGTCGGCTACATGCCCGAGCACGACTGCCTGTCGGCCGACGTGTCCGCGAGCGACCTCGTCGTCCACCTGGGCCAGATGTCCGGGCTGCCCTACCCCGCCGCGCGGGAGCGGGCCTCCGACGTGCTGCGCCACGTGGGCCTGGCGGAGGAGCGGTACCGCCCGATGGGCGGCTACTCCACCGGCATGAAGCAGCGGGCGAAGCTCGCCCAGGCGCTCGTGCACGACCCGCGGCTCGTGCTGCTCGACGAGCCCACCAACGGGCTCGACCCCTCCTCCCGCGACGACATGCTGGCGTTGGTACGCCGCATCGGCACCGAGTTCGGGATCGCGGTCCTCGTGACCTCCCACCTGCTCGGCGAGCTGGAGCGCGTCAGCGACCACGTCGTCGTGCTCGACAGCGGGCGCCTGCTCCGCTCCTCGGCCACGACCGAGTTCCTGCACAAGACCGGCAACCTGCTGGTCGAGGTGCAGGGGCGCTCCGACGCCGACCGGCTGCTCGGGCAGGCGCTGGCCGACGCCGGGCTCCGGGCCTGGCCGACCGACGGCCGGATGATCGAGGTCGAGGCACGCGACGAGACCACCCGCGACCTGGTCCGTGACCTGACCGTGGAGCTCGGGCTCGGCCTGGTCCGGATGCAGGAGCGGCACCACCGCATCGAGGACGTGTTCCGGGAGGGAGGTGCCGGCAGTGTCCAGCCCGTCTGAGCCGGCCACCGCGACGGAACCGGCGGCCGTCATCCACGACATCGGCTACCGGCCCTACGCCGGACCGAGGCTGGGCGAGCGCGCGGTCGCGTGGGCCTTCTTCCTGACCGGCCTGCGCAACTGCTACGGCCTGGGCCGGTCGGGACGGTCGAAGATCCTGCCGATGGGCCTGCTCGCGGTGATGCTGCTGCCCGCGCTAATCCTGGTCGGCGTCCTGGTGCAGGCCCGCGACCTGCTCGGCCTCGACGAGCACATCGTCCCGTACTCCACCTACCCGATCACGACGCAGCTGCTGATCTCGGTGTTCGTCGCCGCGCAGGCTCCCGCACTGATCTCCCGGGACCTCCGGTTCCGCACGATCACGCTGTACCTCGCCCGCCCGGCCCGGCGGACGACGTACGTGCTGGTGCGCCTCGCGTCGCTGACCGCCGCCACGTTCCTGCTGATCGCCGCTCCGCTGCTGCTGTTGTACGTCGGGGGGTTGCTGGCGGACCTGCCACCGGGACGCGAGACCAGGCTCTTCCTCGGCTCCCTGGTCGGGGCGATCCTGCTGGCCGCGTGCCTGGCCTGCCTGGCGGCGCTCGTGTCGGCCCTGACGATCCGGCGCGGCCTGGCGGTGGCCGCCGTGATCGTGGTGCTGCTGGTCAGCTACACCGTGGTGTCGACGATCCAGGGGATCTCGCTGGATACCGGGCACGAGACCGTCGGCGAGGTCGCGGGACTGTTCTCGCCGTACACGCTGGTCAACGGCGTGCAGGTGTTCCTGTTCGACTCGCCGGAGGCGACCGCGACCCCGCCCACGAGCGACACGATGGGGGTCCTCCACCTCGCCGCCACCGCCGTCACGATCCTGGCCGCGGTCGGCGCGATGCTGGGCAGGTACCGCAAGGTGAGCGGGTGATCACGCGATGACGACGATCCAGCTCGACCGCGTCTCGCGGTGGTACCGCAACGTGGTGGCCGTCAACGACGTCTCGATGACCATCGGACCCGGGGTGACCGGCCTGCTCGGCCCCAACGGCGCGGGCAAGTCCACGCTGATCGCGCTGATGTCCGGGTTCCTGGCCCCGTCGACGGGGACCGTCACGCTGGACGGCGACCCGCTGTGGCGCAACGAGCAGGTCTACCGCCGGATCGGCCTGGTCCCGGAGCGTGAGGCGCTGTTCGACTACCTCACCGGGCGGCAGTTCGTCGTCGCCAACGCCGAGCTGCACGGCCTCCCGGACCCGGGGGCGGCCGCCCAGGCGTCGATCGCCCTGGTGGAGATGAGCGACGCGCAGGACCGGGTGATCTCGACGTACTCCAAGGGCATGCGGCAGCGGATCAAGATGGCCTCGTCGCTGGTGCACGAGCCGGCGGTGCTGCTGCTGGACGAGCCGTTCAACGGCATGGACCCGCGCCAGCGGCTCCACCTGATGGAGCTGCTGCGCACGATGGGCGCCGAGGGCCGCACCGTGCTGTTCAGCTCCCACATCCTCGAGGAGGTGGAGCAGGTGGCGCGCCAGATCGAGGTCGTGGTGGCGGGGCGGCACGCCGCCTCCGGGGACTTCGGGGCCATCCGGCGACTGATGACCGACCGGCCCAACCGGTTCGTGCTGCGTACCACCGACGACCGCCGGATGGCGTCGGTGCTGCTGGCCGACCCGTCGGTCCGCGGCGCCCGGCTCCGGTCGGAGGGCGGGATCGAGCTGGAGGCGTCCGACTTCGGGCGGTTCAGCGAGGTGCTCCCCCGGCTGGCCCGGGAGCACGGGGTCAGGCTGCTCGAGGTGACCCCGACCGACGAGTCGCTCGAGAGCGTCTTCGCCTACCTGGTGTCGGCGTGACGGCAGGCCTCTCGGGCACCATCGTCCGCCTCGGTGTCCGCAGCGTGTTCGGTCGCCGTCGCGGGGTGCTGCTCTTCCTCCTGCCGCTGGTGCTGGTCGGTCTGGCCGTGCTCGTGCGGGTGCTGGTGGGCCAGGACCCCAGCGCGGCACGCCACACGCTCTACGGCCTGGGCCTGTCCGTGATCGTCCCGCTCGTCGCCCTGCTCGCGACGACCGGCGTGCTGGCCCCGGAGATCGACGACGGGTCGATCTCCTACCTGCTCGCCAAGCCGATCTCGCGGCACACCATCGTGGTCAGCAAGCTCGTGGTCGCGGCCATCTGCGTGCTGCTCTTCGCCGCGGTGCCCATGCTGGTCGCCGGGCTCGTCCTGCTGCTCGACGAGCCGCTGATCGGCGTCGGGTACGCCCTGGGGTCGCTGGTCGGCGGTCTCGCCTACTGCGCGCTGTTCGCGCTGCTGTCGGTGCTCACCCGCCACGCCGTGGTGGTCGGGCTGATCTACCTGCTGATCTGGGAGGGACTGCTCGGCGGCCTCCTGGACGGCGTCCGGTGGCTGAGCATCACCCGGTGGGCCGGCGCGATCATCCAGGAGGTCGCCGGCGGCGTCACGCTCGTCGAGGGCCTCGGTCCGGCGTACGCCGTCGGGGCGACCGCCGTCGTCATCCTGCTGGGCGCGTGGCTCACCGGGCAGCGGCTGCGCGCGTTCAACCTCACCGGCGACGAGTGACCGCGAGCCGTCAGGGACAGTCGTCCAGGATCGCCTGGATCGCGACCGCCCGGTCCGATCCGGGAGGCAGCTCGCGCAGCCGGGTCTGGAGGGCCAGCCGCAGGCCGGCACCGAGCTGGTCGCAGTGCCCCTGGAGCACCCTCCGCAGCGTCAGCAGGGCCCAGTACTCGGTGAAGGGCTTGTCCGCGGTGGCGACCTTCACCAGGGCGGCGACCCGCGTGGGATCGGGCCGGGCGTTCAGGTGCGCGACGCCGAGCAGGCGGAGCCCCGGGTCGTCGTCGACCAGCAGGGCCTCGACGTCGGGCACCTCGACCTCCCGGCAGGCCACGACCATCCGGTCCAGGATCCCCGTCATCCGCTGGGTCCGCTCGTCGCCGCTCGGCATCGTCCAGCGCACCTCGTCGTACTCCCGGGCGAGGGCGAGCAGCCGGTCGGCGGGCCGGCCGCCGCCCGGCGGGGGCGGCAGCGGGGCCAGCGTCCGCTCCGGTTTCCCCGTCGTCGCCTCCAGTGCCCTGAGCCGGGCCCGGGTGTCCCGGAGCCCCTCCTTGACGTCCTCGGAGTCCGTCCTGGCCGCGCGCGAGACGCGCCGGGTCTCCTCGAGCCGACCCGGGTCGATCTCGTTGCCCGCGAGGCTGAGCCTCGGGAACCGACCCAGCAGCACGGCGACCGCGAAGTACATCCCCACGACCAGCAACGCCGCGCTGCCGAGCTCGTTGCCCGTGAGGAACACGGCGGCGATGCCGGAGCCACCCGCGACCAGCGCGATGAACCCGGTGACGACCCGGGCAGCCCGTTCCATCGAGGTGTGCGTCACGGCGTTCCTCTCGTTCGCTCGGTCGGGAGCCGCCGCACCGACGCTGGCGCCGGACGCCAGATCGGGATACGACTTCTGACATGGTCCGCCCCGGGCTCCGCGCGCGCACCCCCCTCGCGTGGCTGGCCTGCGCGCTGCTCGTCGCCGCCGCAGCCGCCGGCTGCGACGGGCAGCCGGGCGACGCGGCGCCCGGACCGGCCACGACCGCGCCGTCCAGCCCGTCGCCGACCCCCTCCGCGTCGACCGCGCCGGACCGCGGGCCGGTGACCCTGGGGTTCGTCGGCGACCTGCACTTCGAGGACGACCTCGCCGTGCTCCTGCGTCGTCGCGGTCCGGTGCTGGACCGGTCGACCACCGCGGCCCTGCGGGCCCCGGACCTGATGATCGCGAACCTCGAGACGACCCTCACCCGACGCGGCCGCTCGGAGACCAAGGAGTACAACTTCCGCGCCTCGGCCCGGGCGCTGGACGTGCTCGACGACCTTGGGGTCGACCTCGTGACGCTGGGGAACAACCACGCCATCGACTACGGCCGGGTCGGGCTGCGGGACACGCTGGCCGCCGTGCGCCAGAGCCCGGTGCCCGTGATCGGGATCGGCGAGGACGAGGACGCCGCGTTCCGGGCCCGCAGGTTCGCGATCCGGGGCACCACGATCGCGGTGCTGGGGGCGAGCACGAAGACCGACCACACCGCGCGGTTCTGGGCCGCCGGTCCGGGGAAGCCGGGGATCGCGGTCGCCGTGCGGCCCGAGGGACGGCTGCTCACGGAGGTACGTCGCGCCGCCGCCCGCGCCGACGTGGTCGTCGTCTACCTCCACTGGGGCCTGGAGTACCGCAGTTGTCCCAACCACAAGCAACCGGACTTCGTGCGGGCGCTCGCCGCGGCCGGGGCGGACGTCGTCGTCGGCAGCCATGCGCACGTCCTGCAGGGCCAGGGCTGGCGCGGGGACACCTACGTGGGCTACGGCCTGGGCAACTTCCTCTGGTACAACCAGAACTCCGTCGACACCGGCATCCTCGAGCTGACCGTGCGGCACGGTGAGGTGGTCGCCGACTCCTTCCGCCCGGCGCGGATCCAGGCCGACGGGCGGCCCCGGCTGCTCCGCGGTCCCCCGCGGGCCGCCGCGCTCACCCGGTGGGAGCGGCTGCGCGGGTGCGCCGGCCTGGCCGCCCGACCGTCGTCCCGGTAGGCCCGCGGCCGCGGGTCAGCGCCCCGACGCGGAGAAGTGCTGGTAGTCCTTCGAGTGGACCCACGTCCCGCCCCACTCCCAGCTGATCCGGTCGAACGCCCGGACGACCACGTCGCCGGCCCGGATCACGCCCCGGCGTCGCGGTGCGTCGGCGGAGCGGTCCACCCCGGCGTACCTCCGCCCCTGCTCCGGGGACACGGACGTGCCGACCACGTACGGGTTCTGGACGGGGTTGAGGTCGATCGCCCGGCCGTAGGAGTGCTCGGACCACCGGTCGGCGCCGGCCACCCGCCGGCAGTTGAAGGCCGACGTGTTGTTCGCGGCCATCGAGAGGTCGTCGTCGCCCTGGTAGTGGTCGACGAGGCGCATCCGCTTGAGAGGCCAGCGGGCGGCGTACAGGCGCCGGAACACCGTCACGACCGCGCGCGCCTGCGAGGCGTGCACGACGATCCGTCCCGTGCGCGCCGAGCCGCCGAAGCCGACGAACCGCACCCGCAGGTAGCGCAGGTGCCGCAGGCCCACCGGACAGCCCGCGCGGTAGCTGGTGGCCATCCGCTCGCGCAGGCGCGGACCGATCCGGCTCACCGACGCGGAGAAGGGAGGCAGGTCGACCGTCGTCGCCACCGGCAGCCGCGACGTGCGTGGCACGGCTGGCGCCGCCTGGCTGCTCACGGACCGCCCGGTCTCCACCCGCTCCGGCGCGGCCGAGCAGCCCGCTGGGCCCACGACCAGGAGCAGCAGGACGGCCGGCTGGAGGCGGGCGCGGGCGCGGCGGGGCGCGGGCACGCCTCGACCCTACTCGGACCCGTAGACTCGGCCATCTGGTTGCGCTCGGCAACCACTTGAAGGAGTCGTACGTGCCACCCTCCCCCCACGGACGCTCGGGCATCACGTTCGCGGTGCTGTCCATCGCGGTCTCGTCGTTCGCCCTGCTCCAGTCGCTGATCGTGCCGGTGCTCGCCCGGATCCAGGTCGAGTTCCACACCGACCAGACCACGGTGACGTGGGTGCTCACGGCGTACCTCCTGTCGGCGTCCATCTGCACGCCGCTGCTCGGCCGTCTCGGGGACGCGGTCGGCAAGAAGCGGATGCTGGTGGTGACGCTGACGGCGCTCGGGGTCGGCTCGCTGGCGGCCGCGCTCGCTCCCTCGATCGGGTGGCTGATCGCGGCTCGGGTCGTGCAGGGCGCAGGGGGTGGCGTGCTGCCGCTCGCGTTCGGCATCATCCGCGACGAGTTCAGGGAGCGGGTCACCGCCGCCCTGAGTGTCATCGCCTCGCTCACCGCGGTCGGGTTCGGCGCCGGCATCGTCATCGCCGGGCCGATCGTCGGGTCGCTGGGCTACCAGTGGCTGTTCTGGCTGCCCATGATCGCCACGACCCTGGCCGCGGTGGCGGCGCTGGTGTTCATCCCCGAGTCCCCGGTGCGCACGCCCGGCCGGCTCCCGGCGGTCCCGGCCGTGCTGCTGTCGGTGTGGCTGGTCGCCCTCCTGCTCGGCCTCAGCGAGGGGAACGCGTGGGGCTGGACCTCGTCCCGCGTGCTCGGGCTGTTCGCGGTGGCGGCCGTGGTCCTCGTCGTGTGGGTGCGGGTCGAGACCCGGGTGCCGGTGCCGTTGATCGACATGCGGATGATGCGGCTGCGCGGCATCTGGACGACCAACCTGGTCGCCGCCTTCGTCGGGTTCGGCATGTTCGCCTCGTTCGGGTTCCTGCCCCAGCTCCTGCAGACGCCGCCCTCGGCCGGCTACGGCTTCGGCGCCTCGATCAGCGAGTCGGGCAGCCTGCTGCTGCCGTCCGCGGTCGCGAGCTTCCTGGTGGGCTTCGCCACCTCCCGGCTGATCCACGCCGTCGGGGCCCGCGCGGTGATCGTGACCGGCACGCTGCTGTGCGCCGTCGCGTTCGCGTCCATGGCGCTCCTCCACGACGCCACCTGGCAGCTGTACGTCGCCACGACCGTCCAGGGCATCGGCTCGGGCCTCGTCTTCTCGAGCCTGGCCGGCGTGGTCATCGCCTCGGTCCCGCGCCACCAGACCGGCGTGGCCAGCGGCATGAACGCGAACATCCGGACGATCGGCGGTTCCATCGGGTCCGCGGTGATGGCCGGTGTGGTGACGGCCCGGACCGGTCCGACCGGGCTGCCGGCCGAGGACGGCTACACGATCGGCTTCGCGATCCTGGCCGTCGGCATGCTGCTGGCGGCGGGGGCGGCCGCAATGATCCCGGACCTGCACCGGCAGCCCACCAGCGGCCCGCTGGAGGACGCCGAGAACGCGGAGCTGGGCTTCGTGCCGGTCGGCCGCCACGGCTGAGCGGACCGGTCCGTGGGTGGACCAGCCACCCCGGATGGGGTCTGCTGGCCCCATGGAGATCGAGAAGGCGCTCGCGGCGGCCCGCCACCGCAACCAGTCGGTGCTGACGACGATCAAGCGCGACGGCAGGCCGCAGCTGTCCAACGTCCTGCACGCCGTCGGTGAGGACGGCCTCATCCGGATCTCGACGACCGCCGACCGGGCGAAGTACGCCAACCTGCGCCGGACCCCCTGGGCCGCCCTGCACGTGGACGGCGAGAACTTCTGGTCCTACGCGGTGATCGAGGGCGACGTGGAGCTGTCGGACGTCGCCGCCGCGCCCGACGACGCCACGGTCGAGGAGCTGGTGTCGCTGTACCGGTCGCTCCAGGGCGAGCACGAGGACTGGGACGACTACCGCGCCGCCATGGTCGACGAGCGCCGCGTCGTGGTGCGGATCCGTCCGGACCACGCGTACGGCGCTCTGCCCTGAGCGCCGGCTCAGTCGACCCGGGCCAGCCCGCAGGTCGCCGGGCCCTCGAGCACGGCCCCCTCGGCGTCGTACCGCGAGCCGTGGAGGGGGCAGTCCCAGCTGAGCTCGGCGTCGTTCCAGCGCAGGATGCCGCCGAGGTGGGGGCACACGGCCGACCGGCGGCGGACGGTCCCGCCGACGGTCGAGACCGCGGTGGGCAGGCCGACGTGGTCGAGCCGCACCTCGCCCTGGCCCTCCTCGGGTGCGCCGGATCCCGGGCGGGCCAGGGGGCGGAGCCAGCCACGGGTCAGCTCCCACCCGACCTCGGCGTTGAGCCGCGCCATGCCGGGGACACCGCGCAGCCAGGCTGCCGACCAGCTGTCCAGCACCTTGGCCCAGTCCGCGTGGCCGCCGAGGAGGCGGCTGGACAGCGCCAGCGCGGCGGCCACCCCGTTGGTCATGCCCCACTTCGCGTAGCCGCCGGCGACGAGGATGTCGTCGCGGCCCGGCACCAGGGCGCCGACGTAGGGAAGACCGTGGCCGGTCACGTAGTCCTGGGCCGACCAGCTGTGGGTGAGCTCGGCTCCCGGGAAGTTCTGTCGGGTCCAGTCGACGAGGTCGTCGACGTGGGCCCGCGGCGAGGAGGTTCGGCCGACACCGTGCCCGTTGCCCCCGACGAGCAGCAGGCTCCCGTCCGCACCGGGCGTCTCCCGCAGCGACCGGCTCGGCGACTCCGCGGAGAGGTACATCCCGCGGACGACCGGCTCGGCGTTCGCGAACGCGAGTGCGTACGACCGCTGGGCGGTGGCCCGGGCGAAGAACCCGCCGCGGTCGAGGATCGGCATGTTCGTGGCCACGACGACCGCGTCGGCGGTGGCGGTCCCCCCGGCCGTCTGCACCGACACCGGCTCGTGGCCGGTGACCCGGCGTACCCGCGTGCCCTCGACCAGCGTCCCGCCGTGCGCGCGGAGGTCCGCGGCCATGGCGGCGAGCAGCTCCATGGGGTCGACCTGGCTCTGGTCGTCGAGCCGCACCGCCCCGCGGGTCTCGAACGGCAGCTCCGGGGTCTCGACCCACGCCACCGGCAGCCCGGCCTGCTGGGCCACCGCCAGCTCCGCACGGGCGGCGGTCTCGCCGCGGTCGCTGACCGCGAAGGTGTACGCCGCCCGCTTCTGCAGTGCCACCCCGTGCTGCTCGCAGTAGCGGTCCAGCCAGCCGAGCGCCTCCCGGTTGGCCTCGACGTACTGCCGCACGACGCGCTCGGACTGCAGCCGGCGCAGGCGGGAGAGCTGCGTGCCCTGAAGCACGCTCACCTTGGCCGTGCTGCCGCCGGTCGTGCCGGCCCCGATCTCCCGGGCTTCCACGACCAGCACGGACTTCCCGGCCCGCGCCAGCAGCAGGGCGGTCGTCAGGCCCGTGATGCCGGCGCCCACCACGACCACGTCCCAGTGCCCGACGATCGCCTCGGCCGTCGGGAGCGCGGGCTCGCGGCGGTCCCGCCAGAGGGAG
>Ga0307415_100001311_pt1 | contig 11766 bp, 12 predicted proteins | sample DK1Cmetagenome_FD_204524 | JGI IMG/M metagenome (GOLD analysis project Ga0307415, IMG submission 204524) | Maize rhizosphere microbial communities from greenhouse at UC Davis, California, United States - DK15-C-2 | ecosystem: Host-associated > Plants > Roots > Rhizosphere > Soil | place: USA...
TTTTCGCAAGGAGTAATCCTCCTCATCCTCGGTCTCTATCAGCGGGAGATCGATAGGGGGGTTCGCGAGCGCGAGAAGCGCATGAAGCTGCAGCAGCAGGCTCTCCGCGAAATCGATCACAGGACGCGGAACAATTATTCAACGGTACTCGCGGTCATCCAGCTTCAGGCGCAACGGGCCGCGGACGCAAAAGTGAAGTCTGCCCTGGAGCAGGTCGCCGATCGAATCCAGGCGATCGCCGGCGCATCGGACATGCTCGCGCTGCGCACTGGCGATCTCGATCGGATTCGCCTCCAGGACCATTTGTGCGGACTGGTGAATCAGATTGAGCGAGGCATGGCGCGGGACGGGATCGGTGTCGAATGCGAGGTCGACGAGGTCAGCGTCAGCGCAGATGCGGCAACTTCCATCTCGATAATCGTCAACGAACTTGTGACGAACGCCATCAAGCACGCTTTCAATGGCGAGCGATCCGGTAGCGTTTGGATCCGCGGCAAGTCGGGCGACACATTCGAGCTGATCATCCAGGATGATGGCCGGGGGTTCGCGTCGAGCCGGGCTAATCGCACCGGACTTGGCACCAAGCTGGTCGAGAGCTTCGTCCATCAGCTAAACGCGAAGCACGAGATCGTCTCGACTGAAAGCGGGACGACTCACAAGCTCATCATTCCCGATTTAAAGTAGCCGGCTGGCAAATCCGCTCGAAAACCGCCATTTGGCCGCAATGGCCGAAGGAAGAATTCGCGTCGGCATCGGCGGCTGGACGTATGAGCCGTGGCGCGGCCTCTTTTATCCGTCCGGCCTGCCGCAGAAGCGCGAGCTCGAATATGCCTCGCAAGCGCTCACCGCGATCGAAATTAACGCGACCTTCTACGGGCGTCAGAAGCCGACGAGTTGGGAGAACTGGGAGAAAATAGTCCCCGAGGGCTTCCAGTTCGCAGTGAAGGGCTCGCGCTATTGCGTGATGAAGTCGAAGCTTGCCGAGGCAGGCGAAGGGATATCGGGGTTCTGCGCCCAAGGATTTGCCGCGCTCGGACCGAAGCTGGGGCCAATCCTCTGGCAGTTTACCCACTATCGGAAGTTCGACCGTGACGACATCGAAGGCTTCCTCGATTTGCTTCCGGCTGAAATCGACGGGATTAAGCTGCGCCACGCGATCGAACCGCGGAACGAGAGCTTTCGCGACGAGCATTTCTTTGATCTCTGCCGCGAACGGAACGTCGCCATCGTGCTCGAAGATTCGGACGACTATCCCACCATCGAGGCAGACACCGCGGACTTCGCATACGCCCGCTTTCAGCGGATGAGCGTGGATCTGCCGACAGGCTACGACGACGACGCGCTTGACGGCTTCGCGGAGCGTGCTCGGGGCTGGGCGTGCTCCGGACGCGACGCCTACATCTTCATGATCAACGGCGCGAAGGTTCGAGCACCGGCCGCCGCCCAGGCCTTGCTGGGTCGCCTGTGAACTTAAGTTAAGTTAGCGGACCGCATTGTTGTAGTGTATGGCCGCCGGCGGAACGACGCTGCTGCGGTGGGTCTGTTGTCGTCTGGGGGCGACGCCGTTCCTCAGTGAACCGAAAGCGCTCGGGCTTTCGGCAGAGGGGGAACGATACGATGCGCAAGATGACCCTTGCTGCGATCGGCGCGGCGGCGATGCTTTTCGCGATTCCGGCGGCGGCCCAGGACTTCCCATTGACGGGAGGCGACTATTGGGAAGTGGCCGAGGTCACGATCGATGACGGTCACTTCGGCGACTACGCTGACCATCTCGCGGGACTCTATCGAAGGACGAGCGACTTCGCGAAATCGAAGGGCTGGATCAAGAACTACTTCATCTTGTCCAACGTCAACAAACGGGCCGGGGAGCCCGATCTCTACCTCGTTACCATCGAGGATCACGTCCCTACGGCCGCCGAGCAGGAGGCCCGGGGCAAGGAGTTCGATGCGGCCCTGAAGACGAACGATCGGGAGCAGGATGCCCAGAGCGGAGCCCGCGCCAAGTTCCGTAAGCTCGGCGGCACGATGCTGCTCCAGGAGCTCGTGTACAAGAAGTAGTACGGTGTGGGCCGGGCTGCCGTTGCGCGGCGTCCGGCCTTCAGCCAATAGGCGCAAGTGCGCACCGACGAGCAGCCGATCCGGATCAGCATTTTCGCTCCCAACGGGCGCATGGGCCAAGCCATCGCGGCCGCTGCGTCCGAGGATTCCGGTTTCGTCGTCGACGAGGAGCATGGCGACGTCATCGTCGACTTTTCCGCCCCGTCCGCGCTTCAGGCCAGCCTCGACCGGGCCGTAAACGCCGGGATCCCCATCCTGGTCGGAACGACCGGCCTGGACGACTTCGCCAGTCGTCGCCTAGCCACGGCTGCGGAGGGAATCGCGGTACTGCGCGCCGCTAACACTTCGCTCGGCGTGGCTTTGCTTTCCGACCTCGTCGAGCGCGCGGCACGCGTGCTTGGGCCAGCGTGGGATATCGAGATCCTCGAAATGCACCATCGTCAGAAAGCGGACGCGCCGTCCGGCACGGCCCTGGCTCTTGGCGATGCCGCTGCCCGGGGTCGCGGGACGAAGCTGAAGGCGGAGCGCGGGCGCGACGGAACGAACCTGAAGCGAGAGGAAGGCGCGATCGGCTTCGCATCGCTTCGCGGGGGCACCGTCGCCGGAGACCATGACGTGATCTTCGCCGGCCCGGAGGAACGACTAATCCTCTCGCATCGCGCGGAGAACCGGATGATCTTTGCAAGAGGCGCTCTTGCAGCGGCGCGCTTTCTGGTCGGCAAGCCGGCCGGTCTCTATTCGATGCGGGACGTCGTCGAGAGTCTGTGAACCGCGCGCAGATATTCGAATTCTTCCGCCGACTGGCCGAGGAGAATCCCTCCCCAACAACCGAGCTGGAATATGCCGATCCTTATACTTTGCTCGTCGCCGTCGTGCTGTCGGCGCAGGCGACCGACGCGAGCGTCAATATCGCGACCAGGCCGCTGTTCGAGCGCGTGAAAACACCCGAGCAGATGGTCGCGCTGGGCGAAGAGCGGCTGCGGGATGCGATCAAGACGATCGGCCTGTTCAACACCAAGGCGAAAAACGTAATCGCGCTTTCGGAAGACCTGATCCGCGACCATGGGGGCCAGGTGCCGCGCACCCGCGAGCAACTGGAAACGCTGCCCGGAGTCGGACGCAAGACGGCAAACGTGGTTCTCAACACCGCATTCGGCGAGGAAACCTTCGCGGTCGACACGCACATCTTCCGCGTGTGCAACCGGACCGGCCTCGCGCCGGGCAAGGACGTGCTCCAGGTCGAGCTCAAGCTGGAAAAGGCGGTTCCCCAGCCCTTTCGGCTGAACGCGCACCATTGGCTGATCCTGCATGGCCGCTACATCTGCAAGGCGCGGCTTCCGGAATGCTGGCGATGCCCAGTGATCGACCTCTGCCGCTACAAGCCGAAGACGCTTCCGCCCGAAGAGCGGACGAAAGCTAAGTCCAGCGTCGCTCGAACCGCGAGCCAAGGCAGGTCAGCAACTCGTACTGGGAAAGGCCAGAAGCCTCGGAGGCCGTCGGCAAATCGTAGTCGAGCTCGACCCACTCACCTTCCCTGAGCTCCGGCGCCGCGGAGCAACCAACGGCGATCAAGTCCATCGACACGCGGCCAAGCACTGGCAGCGCGAACTCGCCCGCGAAAGCGGCACCCTTGGAGGAAAAGCCGCGCAGGTAACCATCGGCGTAACCAATGTTGAGAATTGCGGCCTCTGTGTCCTCGTCAGCGACGAAGGTAGCACCATAACCGCAGCTTTCGCCCGACCGGACCGTGCGCCGCTGCACGATCTGCGCCTCGACATGAGCGACCTGGCGGATCGAACCTTCGGCCTCACGACGAGGTATTCCGCCGTAGAGCGCTAGACCGGGGCGAACGAGGTCGAAGCTGTATTCGAGTCCAAGGCAGATGCCGGCGGAATTGGCGAAGCTGTAGCGTTTCGCGGGAACGGATGCTGCCACTTCCCGAAAGCGCTGGAGCTGCCTGGCATTGATGTCGAGATCCTCGTCGGCGCACGCGAGATGGCTGTGCAGCGTTTCGATCGGGAGATCGTCAAGGCATGCGATCTCGTCAATTCGCAGCCCCAGCCGGTTCATCCCGGTGTCGATCATCACATCGCACGCTCGGCCGCCGCCGACTTCCTTCCAGCGGGCGACTTGTCCGACGCTGTTGAGGACAGGCCGAGCGCTAGAAGTGAGCGCTGCCTCGACATCGTCCGGTCCAACGCCGTGGAGCACGACGATGCTGGCGTCGTCCGAAAGCCCGCCGAGATCCTCGGCTTCAGCCCAGGTGGAGACGAAAAAGTCTCGACACCCGGCTGAGTGAAGAGCCTGCATCGCCTCGCGAGCGCCCAGGCCGTATCCATCTGCCTTGATCGCGGCGCCTGCCCGCACACCCGCCCGCTCCTGCAGCCAGCGCCAGTTGTTGACCAGCGCGTTGCTGTCGATCGTCAGTCGGAGGGCACGATGCATTCGGGCGCGATAGAGGGGTCAGTCGGATGCGTCGAGATGAGCCTTGGCCTGATCCCAATGCCTGCCGTCGAACTTCTCGACCGACAGTTCGACAGGAACGTCGAAGCAGTTGGCGTTGAGGCTCCACGAGTCCGGATGCGAGCGCGGCTGGTAGAAGCTCTTCACTCCGCAGCTCGAACAGAACAAGTGATCCGCGGCGCCAGTCCCGAACTTGTAGCTCTTCAAAGAGCCCCGGCCCGTGAGCAGTTCGAAATCCTCGTGGGGCACCATCACGTGCATGAAGCCCGTCATCGAACAGACGGAGCAATTGCAGTCCAGCGCCGGAACGGGAGCATTCGGCAGCTTCGCAGTGAAACGTACTGCGCCGCAATGGCAGCCGCCTGAAACCTCGATCATCCAGGAGCCCCTAGGTCCATCCTGGAACCCGGACAAGGCGAAGGGCGCCTCCGGGGAGCGAAGGCGCCCTTCTTGGGAGAGGGTCTTGGAATGTCAGCGGCTGGCGATGGCGATCGGCGCTCCGCTGCCGGCAGCAGCCAGGAGAGCGTCGCGCTCACCCGACGTGCGGGCGACCACGTCCTGACGGCACTCGCGGGCCTTGTTCTGGCCGACGAGGTCGCTGTCCGAGGGCTTGCCGCAGACTTCCCGGGCTGCCTGGGCGATCCGGAGGTCGAGCGTCCGCTGACCGCCCTTGCTCGACAGGTCGAGATCGGCGGTCTGAACGTAGCTGATGCGGGTTTCCATGTTGCCCGACGGAGCTTCGGCGAGAGCCGGACCGGCCCGGAGCGCACCAGCGGTGATGAGGGCGGAGGTCAGAATGATCTTTAGGGTATTTTTCATGTCGCTTCCCCTTGTTCGGGGCCGGGGCCTTCCCGGCGCGACCGTTCATTTAGTCCTCTAAACCGGTTCGCGGGAGCAACGAGTTCGTGCTATGGTTCTGCAAAATTGCAGAACGGAATTAGCGCCTGAAGGCGCTAGAATCGGCCGAAGATGCTCGATTGGAACGACCTCCGCTACTTCCTCGCCGTCGCCCGCGACGGGAGCACGCTCGCGGCCGCGAAGGCGCTGCGGGTCAGCCAGACCACGGTCGCCCGGCGCATTGCTGCACTAGAAGCCGCGGTGGGCTTTCCGCTCTTCGAAAAGCGCCAGGCGGGCTACGGGCTGACACCTGCCGGACAGGACCTGATCGCACGTGCCGAAAAGGTTGAAGAATCCGCCAGCCACTTCGCGGACGCGGCCTCGGCGCAATCGCGTGACGTCAGCGGCAACGTGAAGATCACGACCGAAGAGATTTATGCGATCACGCTGCTAACTCCATTGCTGCGCGAGCTGCACGAGAAGTTTCCGGACATCGTCTTCGAGCTCGATACCAGCCAGGAAGTTCGCGACTTGGGCGCGGGCGAAGCGGATATCTCCCTGCGCAGCACCAAGACGACCACCCAACTCGCGGCCGGGCTCGTCGGCCGGCAGCTCTGCGTTGACGACTGGGCCCTCTATTGCAGCCGTGACTATGTCGCCCGTCACGGCGTTCCGAAAACCCGCGCCCAGATGAAGAAGCACGCCTTCATCGGCGGCGGTGGCGGTAATCTTTGGATTCATTACCAGGCCTGGCTCAAGTCCCTAGGTCTCGAGGATCAGGTGGCCATGCACCATGCCACGTCGGGCGGTCTCCTGTCCGGAGTGCGCTCGGGTTTCGGGATCGCCGTCCTGCCCTGCGTCATCGCGGATGCAGACCCCGATCTCGTCCGCTGCGTCCCCGCGCGCGACGGCCACGGACGGATCCTCTGGCTCTTTACCCATGAGCGCTGTCGACACACTCCTCGGGTTCGGGCCGTCATCGACTTCCTGTACGAGCGAATGAGCCGCCACGTCCGCAAGCTGGAGATGAAGCGCGCGGCTGAGGCCGCCGCAGCCGCTTAGTTCTCGGGGTAGTGCGGCCAGGGCCACTCCCGCAATTCTTCGAAATGAACCAAAGCGGGGTCCTGGCCGAACGACACAGGCACGCCATCACGGAAGGCCCATTCGCCGCGATCGCAGTCGAGTGCGCGGACATATCCGTTGATGTAGAACCGGCGCAGGTGGTTCGACCGGTTCGTCCCCGAGCCATGCACCAAATAAGGACTCCACAAGGCGAGATCGCCGGGCTCTAGCAACACGTCGATTGCTTCGTCTGCCGACAGACCCACCGCTCGAAGTTCAGCCTCTCTCATCGCGGCGCCGAGTGAATGCGTCTCACTCCCCATACGAAGATTGCCGCGCAAGTGGCTTCCGGGGATGAATCGCAAACATCCGGATTCCGGCGTGTGCGGATCGATTGCCAGCCCCGTCTGGACATAGGAATTCGCGAGATTGCGAAATGCTTCCGCAGGCCGCCGCGATTTGCTGTCCTGGTGCCAGGCGAAATCGCCGAGCGAACCCGGCACCTTCCAGTGCACCTGGTTGATGATCTGCTTGAGGTCGCGGCCGATTAGGGGTTCCAAAAGCTCCGCGAAGCGCCCGTCTAGCCGGACGCTATTCAGCAAAGGCTGATGATAAGAGGGCCATTGGACCATCCGCACCAGTGGCTGGTCGTCGTCGCTGCAAGCGACATTGTAGAACAGGTTGCCCTGACGGAAGCAGCGGCGGTGGGCGACGCCCTCGGCATAGAGTTGATCGACTGCAACGGAGACTCCACCGATCTCGTTAGCGGAGAAGAAGCCGCGAATTACGGCGTAACCGTCCCGCCAGTAGCCTGCGAGATCGCCTTGCTGGATTGGATCTGCGGCATTTACCCGCCGCGCGAAGCCCATGATCGTTCTCCCCGCCCCACGTGGGAGAATACATCAAGTCGTTGACAAAACCATGAAATTCGCTGGCGGCCGTGAGCCGCTATTCGACAGTCACGCTCTTCGCGAGATTGCGCGGCTGGTCAACATCTGTGCCCTTCAGGACCGCCGTGTGGTAGGCGAGCAGCTGCACGGGCACCGCATAGACCAGTGGTGCGATCAGCGGATGGACCTTCGGCATCTCGATCGTCGCGATGCAACCTTCGCCGGCTTCCTCAAGCCCGGTCGCGTCGCTGATCAGCACGATCTTGCCACCGCGCGCCCGCACTTCCTGCATATTGCTAACCGTCTTCTCGAACAGCGGACCCGACGGAGCGAGCACGATCACCGGCACGTCCTCGTCGATGAGCGCGATCGGCCCGTGCTTCATCTCTCCCGCGGCATAACCTTCGGCGTGGATGTAGCTGATTTCCTTTAGCTTCAGCGCGCCCTCGAGCGCGAGTGGATAGTCCGGTCCACGGCCAAGGTAGAGGACGTCCCGCGCCGGCGCGATGAGGTGCGCCATGCCTTCGATATCCTCGTCGTGATTCAGAGCCGCGTTCAACGCTGCCGGCGCCTCCTGCAGGTGCTGGACGATCCCCTCCTCCTCCTCGGCGCTCAGCCGGTCCTTAGCGCGGGCCAGGTTGGCAGACAGCGCCGCTAGAACGGCAAGCTGGCAGGTGAAGGCCTTGGTCGAGGCGACACCGATCTCGGGCCCCGCGTGCGTGGGTAGGAGGAGGTCCGCCTCTCGCGCCATGGAACTGGTGGGCACGTTTACTACGACAGCGATTCGCTGCTGCTCAGACCGCGCGTGCCGGAGCGCAGCAAGCGTGTCGGCGGTTTCGCCGGATTGGCTGATGAAGAGCGCCAGCCCGCCGGGCTCGAGCACAGGCTGGCGGTAGCGGAACTCGCTGGCGACATCGATGTCGACTGGGACGCGAGCGAATTGCTCGATCCAATATTTGGCGACCATGCCGGCGTAGAAACTGGTGCCACAGGCGACGATGGTGACTCGCTTGATCGCTGCGAGGTCGAGTTCGCCCGTGGGGAGGGCAACCTTACCTTCCAACCGACGAATGTAGCTTTGAAGTGTCTGTGCAACCACGACCGGCTGCTCGAAGATCTCCTTCTGCATGTAGTGGCGATAATTACCCTTCTCGACGGGTGTGGACGAAGCACCGGACTCGACGATTTCGCGGTCGACCGCCTGATTGTCGCGATCGAAAATTTCGATTCGATCCCGGCGAACGACGGCCCAGTCGCCTTCGTCGAGATATGCGATCCGCTGGGTCCAGGGCGCGACAGCAAGCGCGTCGGACCCCAGATAGTTTTCGCCATCACCATAACCCACGGTAAGCGGCGCACCCATGCGAGCGCCGATGATCAGGTCTGGATGGTCGCGGAACAGGAAGGCGATGGCAAAAGCGCCCTGAAGCATCGGGAGCACGGTCGCGACCGCGTCCTGCGGTGAAGCGCCATTCTCGACCTCGCGGGCGACGAGGTGCGCGACGACCTCGGTATCCGTCTCGCTCTCGAACTTGCGGCCGGCGGCGATCAGCTCCTCGCGGAGCGGCTTGAAGTTCTCGATGATGCCATTGTGAACGATGGCGACCGGCCCGACGATGTGCGGATGCGCATTGCCGACGGTCGGGGCGCCATGCGTCGCCCAGCGCGTGTGGGCTATACCAATGGTGCCGCCCAGCGGCTCCGACCTAAGCTCGCGGGCCAGATTGTCGAGCTTTCCCTCGGCTCGGCGACGAACGAGCTCGCCGTGATCGATCGTGCAAATTCCGGCACTGTCGTAACCGCGATACTCGAGCCGCTTCAGCCCGTCGTACAGCCGCTGCGCGACTTCGGTCTTCCCGACAATTCCAACGATTCCGCACATGCGGCAGCACTTCCTTTGAACGCCCGACAGAGCGGGGCTATGCACGAAGGCGGCGGCGCTGCACAACGGTGATCAGGGGGATTGCGATGTCACGTACCATTTGGGCACTCGCAAGTGCGGGTCTGCTTCTCACCGCCGGGTGCTTCCAGCAGCAGAATATGGACGAAGCGAGCGTCAACGCCGCGCCCCCTGCCTCCTATTACGACAACAGCAAGAACGCAGATGCGTGGACCGGCGGGGCCCGAAAGATCACTATCTCCACCCCGAAGGGCCCGCACCAGGTCTGGATCAAACGGGTCGGCAACAATCCGAAGCTGAAGCTTCTCCTGCTGACGGGAGGGCCGGGATTCTCGCATCGCTACATGGAAGTGATGGACAGCTTCCTGCCTGCCGAGGGCGTGGAATATTACTATTACGACCAGCTCGAGACCGGCGAGAGCGACAAGCCGGACGATCCCGATCTCTGGACGCTCGAGCGCTATGTCGGAGAGGTCGACCAGGTCCGCAAAGCGATCGGCGGGACGAAGGACAATTTCTGCGTACTCGGCCACAGCTGGGGCGGCATGCTGGGCATGGAATACGCCTTGGCCCATCAGGACCAGATGAAGTGCCTGGTCATCTCCAACATGATGGCCTCGATCACCGCCTACAACGACTACGCGAAGAAGGTGCTGCAGCCGCAGATGGACCAGGCGGTCCTCAAGCAGATCCTCGCCATGGAAGCGTCTGGGAAGACCGAGCAGCCGAAATATATGGGCCTGCTCGTTCCCAACTGGTACGAACAGCACATCCTGCGCAAACCCGTTGACCAATGGCCCGAGCCATTCACGAGCGACTTCCCCAAGATGAATCGACGCTTCTATGTGACGATGCAGGGGCCGAGCGAAATGGGTGCGAGCGGCCGCCTGGTGAACTGGGACCGGTTCGCCGACCTCAAGCGAATCCAGGTGCCGACGCTGGTCATCTCCGGAAAGCATGACACGATGGACCCGAACTACATGGCGGCGATGGCCAAGCAGCTGCCCCATGGCGAACTGGCTGCGACAAACGGCGGCCACATGGCCATGTACGACGACCAGCCGACCTATTTCGCGAAACTGACGGCCTTCCTGCGCAAGCTCAGATAGCGCGCGCTACTCGGCCGCCTTCCGGGTCATGCGCTCGCGGAAGCGCTTGGCCCAGCCCGCGATGCCCTTCTGCTCGCGGCGTTCGACTGCGAGACTATCCGCAGCGACGTCCTTGGTGATGACCGAGCCGGCTCCGACGATTGCGCCCGCGCCAATGGCAACAGGCGCAACCAGTGCCGTGTTGGAGCCGATGAAGGCGCCCTCGCCGATCACGGTGCCGTACTTCCCGAACCCGTCGTAATTGCATGTGATCGTGCCGGCACCGATGTTCGCGTCTGCGCCTACGTCAGCGTCGCCGATATAGCTGAGGTGGTTCACCTTGGCGCCAACGCCCAGCACGGCCTTTTTCACCTCGACGAAATTGCCGACTTTAGCCTTCTCGCCGATCTTCGCTCCGGGACGGAGCCGGGCGAACGGGCCGATGACCGCCTTCGTCGCGATCGTCGCGCCTTCGATATGGCTGAACGCCTTGATTGTCGCTCCGTCGGCCACTTCCACGCCAGGGCCGAAGACCACGTGAGGCTCAACCGTCACATCGCGGCCGAGCTTGGTGTCCGCCGCGAACCACACGCTTTCCGGATCGATCAAGGTTGCGCCGTCCTGGAGCGCCTGCTCACGGCGACGGCGCTGCCAGTCGAGTTCGAGATGCGCAAGCTCGGCGCGGCTGTTCACGCCGGCCGTCTCGTAGGGATCGCCCTCGATGACGACCGCGTCGCGACCTTCGGAGGCGGCGATGTTCACGACATCTGGCAGGTAATATTCTCCCGCGGCGTTGTCGTTGCCGACCTTGTCGAGCCAGCGGAACAGGTCCGTCGCTCGAACTGCCATCATGCCGCTGTTGCAGAGGCGGACCGCCCGCTCCTCCTCAGTCGCGTCCTTGTATTCGACCATCTTCGCGATGTGATCGCCCCCGCCGAGGATGATGCGGCCGTACTTCAGCGGATCGTCGGGCGTGGACGCCAGCACCACGACGCCCGGGCCGCCATCACCGTCGAGGCGATCGAGCATGCGCTTCAGCGTTTCAGGCTCCACGAACGGCGTGTCGCCGTAGAGAATCAGGACGGCACCGTCGTACTCCGCCAGCGCGTCCGCAGCCTGCTGGACGGCATGCGCCGTGCCCTTCTGCTCGGCCTGATGCGCAATCGCGACGTCGCGTCCTGCCAGCGCCTTCTCGACCTGGTCGCGGCCCTTGCCGACGACCACGACGCGCTTCTCGGCACCGAGACGGTCGACGCTGTCGAGCAAGTGCATCAGCAGCGCCTTGCCGGCGATCGGATGCAGGACCTTGTGCGTGTCCGAGCGCATGCGGGTGCCCTGCCCCGCCGCGAGGACCACGACTGCGAAATTAGGTGTGTCGCTCATTCGGGTGCGAGCAATGGCACCTTAGCTTAGACCGGCCAAGTGCCTTTGCCGAAGCGCGTCGATCGGCTGGAGCGCGCCGCCGTCT
>Ga0307415_100001312_pt1 | contig 11763 bp, 7 predicted proteins | sample DK1Cmetagenome_FD_204524 | JGI IMG/M metagenome (GOLD analysis project Ga0307415, IMG submission 204524) | Maize rhizosphere microbial communities from greenhouse at UC Davis, California, United States - DK15-C-2 | ecosystem: Host-associated > Plants > Roots > Rhizosphere > Soil | place: USA...
CCCGCTTCAGGTTCGACACGACGTCGTGCATGCACGCAGCGAGCGAGCGCGGCATGTCGTGCCGCAGGATCAGGAGCTCGGCGACGCGCTCGGGCCGGATGACGTTGCGGTAGACCTTGCGATAGACCTCGAAGCCGGACACCGAGCGCAGCACCGCGGACCAGTGATAGAAGTCGAACTCGACGTCCTTGCCGCCGCCCTCCTGGCTCTGACTCTGCGAGCCGTTGCCGCTCTGGCTCTGGCTCTGGCTCTGCGACGATCCGGTGCCGATTCCGTTGCGCATGCGCAGGCCGATCGCGCCGGTCCCGTTGCCGAAGAAGTCGTGCTCGACCGAATGGAACTTGACGTCGAGCAGCCGCGCGGTGTTGTCGGCGCGCTCGAGGAAGCTGCCGATGCGCAGGAAATGGAACGCCTCGTCCTGCAGCATCGTCCCGACCGTGACGCCGCGCGACAGGTGCGAGCGGAACTTGACCCACTCGAACGATTCGCCGGGGCTGCGCTGGAAAGCGTCGTCGGCGATCATGCGCTGGAACTCGAGCCAGGTCTGGTTCTGCGTCTCCCAGACCTCGGTCGTCAGCGTTCCGCGCACGGCACGCGCGTTCTCGCGCGCCGCCATCAGGCAGCTGCGGATCGACGAGCCGTTGGCGGCGTCGTTGACCATGTAGTCGATGACGCTCTTCGGCGTCACCTGGCGGTTGCGCTTGGCGAAGTCGCCGCTGATCTCGTTGATGCTGAGCAGGCCGCGCCAGCCGCGCTCCGCCGCTTCCTCGGACTGCGGCAGCAGCGACATCTGGTAGTTGACGTCGAGCATGCGCGCCGTGTTCTCGGCGCGCTCCATGTAGCGCGCCATCCAGAACAGGTGGTCGGCGGTTCGCGACAGCATGCGGTGTCCCGGTCAGGCTTCCAGGATCCAGGTGTCCTTGGTGCCGCCGCCCTGCGACGAATTGACGACGAGCGAGCCTTCCTTGAGGGCGACGCGGGTCAGCCCCCCGGGCACCATCTGCACCGTCTTGCCCGAGAGAACGAACGGGCGCAGGTCGATGTGGCGCGGCGCGATGCCGCTCTCGACGAAGGTCGGGCAGGTCGAAAGCGCGAGCGTCGGCTGGGCGATGTAGCGCTGCGGGTCGGCCTCCAGCGCGCCGCGGAACTCTTCGATCTCGGCCGTCGTTGCGGCGGGGCCGACGAGCATGCCGTAGCCGCCGGCGCCGTGGACTTCCTTGACGACGAGCTCGCCGAGATGATCGAGGACGTAGCCGAGGTCGTCGGCGTTGCGGCAGACGTAGGTCGGCACGTTCTGCAGGATCGGCCGCTCGCCGAGATAGAACTCGATCATCTTCGGCACGAACGGATAGATCGACTTGTCGTCGGCGACGCCGGTGCCGATCGCGTTCGACAGCGTCACGTTGCCGGCCCGGTAGGCCGAGAGCAGGCCGGCACAGCCCAGTGTCGAATCGACGCGAAAGGCAGACGGGTCGAGGAAGTCGTCGTCGACGCGGCGGTAGATGACGTCGACGCGCTTGGGGCCCTGCGTTGTCCGCATGTAGACGAAGTTGTCGCGGACGAACAGGTCCTGTCCCTCGACCAGCTCGATCCCCATCTGCTGGGCGAGGAAGGCGTGCTCGAAGTAGGCGCTGTTGTACATGCCGGGCGTCAGCACGACGACCGTCGGGTCGTTGACCGCGGCGGGAGCGACCGAGCGCAGCGTCTCGAGCAGGAGGTCGGGATAGTGCGCGACCGGCGCGATCCGATGGCGGCTGAACAGCTCTGGAAAGAGCCGCATCATCATCTTGCGGTTCTCGAGCATGTACGAGACGCCGCTCGGCACGCGCAGGTTGTCCTCGAGAACGTAGTAGCTGCCGCCGCCGTCGGCGTTGGCGGCGCGGACGATGTCGATCCCGGCGATGTGCGAATAGATGTTGCCGGCGACCTCGACGCCCTTCATCTCGGCGCGGTACTGGGCGTTGCCGAGCACCTGGTCGGCCGGCACGACGCCCGCCTTCAGGATCTCCTGGCCGTGGTAGACGTCGTGGACGAAGCGGTTCAGCGCCGTCACGCGCTGGCGCAAGCCCCGCTCCAGTTCGCGCCATTCGTGGGCGGGAATGACGCGCGGGATCAGGTCGAACGGGATCAGCCGCTCGGTGCCGCCGTTGCGGCTGCCATCGTCCTTGGTGCCGTAGACGGCGAAGGTGATGCCGACGCGACGAAAGATGACCTCGGCCTCGTCGCGCCGCGTCCGCATGACCCGCGGCGGCTGCTCCTGCAGCCAGCGGTCGTAGCCGCCGTAGTGCTCGCGCACCGCGCCGCCGCTGTCGTGCATTTCGTCGAAGCCGACTGTCATGCTGCCTCCGGCAGCGAGGGTAGCAAAGTCCGCGCCAGCGCCGCCGCGGCGCATTCGTCAGGGTTGCGGCGGCGCCGCCAGGTGGTGCCAGTAGCGCCGTGCCACGTCGCGCTCGCAAGTCCCCGCGGTCGGCCCGTCCGCGCGCCATTGCCAGGCGCCGCAAGCCGGGCTGGCGACGATCGCGATGCCGCGCTCGCGGTAGCGATCGAGCACCTCGGCGGCGGGATGGCCGAAGCGGTTGCGGTAGCCGGCCTGGAAGACGGCGACGCGCGGCCGGACGGCGTCGAGGAAGGCCGCGGTCGACGAGGTCTTGCTGCCGTGGTGCGGCACGACGAGGACGTCGCTGCGGAGCAGCGCACCCTGAACGACGAGCGCCGACTCCTGCTCGCGCTCGATGTCGCCGGTGAGGAGAACGCTGCGCTCGCCGGCCGAGACGCGCAGCACGCACGACATCGCGTTCGGCCGCACGCCGCGCGCGTAGTCCGCCGCCGCCGGATGGAGCACGGCGAAGTCGACGCCGTCCCAGCGCCAGCGCTGCCCGGCCGTGCAGCGCTCGGCAACGCGCGCCCCGGCGAGCAGCGGATGACCGTCTTCGAGCGAGCTCGAGAGCGTGTCGACCTCGAGCGCGCCGAGCAGCGAACGCGCGCCGCCGACGTGATCGCTGTCGCGGTGGCTGAGCATGAGGAGGTCGAGACGGCGCTCGCCGCGCGCGCGCAGCAGCGGCACGAGGACGCGCTGGCCGGCATCGCTCTCGCGCGAGTACTGCGGGCCGCTGTCGAACAGCAGCGCGTGACCGCGCGTTCGCACCAGCACGGCAGTGCCCTGGCCGACGTCGGCGACGACGACGTCGAAGCTGCCGTCGGCGGGCCGGACGATCGGCGGTACCAGCAGCGCCAACGCGAGCGGCACGGCGGCGAGCCGCGCGCGCCAGGGCAGCGGCACGACGAGGAGGAGCGCCGCGAGCAGCCCCGCGAGCTGCGCCCACGCCGGAGCGACGGCCACCGTCCAGACCGCGCCCGGGATGGCGGCGAGCTGGGACAGCAACGAGTTCAGCGACTCGACCAGCGCGGCGCCGACGCTCCAGAGCGGAACCAGCGCGATGCCGACCAGCGCCAGCGGCGTGATGACCAGCGTGACCAGCGGAATCGCGACCAGGTTCGCGAAGGCGCCGACCAGCGAGACCTGCTGGAAGACCACGAGCGTGAGCGGCGTCAGGCCGAGCGTCGCGATCGCCTGGGTGCGCAGGCCCGCGCGCGTCGCCGCGGCCAGCTGCGCCGGCCAGCGCCGCCAGCCCTCGGCAGGGGCGCCGTCCTCGCCGGCGCGCGTCGCCGTCGTCGACGACATCAGCAGCGCGACCGCCATGAACGACAGCCAGAAGCCCGGTTGCAGCAGCGCCCAGGGATCGAGCAGCGTGACGACGAACGCGGCGACGAGCAGGACGAGCGACCACGGCCAGCGCAGGCCGAGCGACTGCAGCACGGTCACCGTCGCCAGCATCCACACCGTGCGCTGCGCCGGAACCCCCCAGCCGGCGAAGAACGCGTACGCGGTCGCCGCGACGAGGCCGCCCCAGCGTGCCGCGGTCGCCGCGGGGAGGCGCTGCATGGCATGCGCGCTGCGCCGCCATGCGGCGCCAACGCCGAGACCGGCGAGCCAGGCGAACATCGTCACGTGCAGGCCGCTGATCGACATCAGGTGAGCGACGCCGGTGTTGCGGAACAGCTCCCAGTCCTCGCGCTCGATCGCGCTCTGGTCGCCGACCGCCAGCGCGGCGAGAACGCCGGCCGTGCGGCGGTCGTCGACGTGGGCGTAGATGCGATCGCGCACGTGCTGGCGCAACCGCTCGACGGCAAACCCGGCGCTCGCGTCGAGCAGCGTCGCCGGCGCGTCGCGCACGTAGCCGGTGGCGCGCACGCCCTGCTCGAGCAACGCGAGCTCCCAGTCGAAGCCGTGCGGATTGAGGTTGCCGTGCGGACGCCGCAGCCGCACGGTGAAGCGCCAGCGTTGGCCGGCGCGCAATGCCTGGCGCGGCTGGACCAGCGCCGCATCCTCGTGAAAGCCGGCGTACCAGCCGAGCGCGAGCAGGCGCGGCACGCCCGCGGGCCGGCCGGCGTCGTCGACGACGAAGCGGAAGCGCAGGCCGTTCGGCCCTTGCTGCGGCAGGTTGGCGACGACGCCGGTGACGACCAGATCCTTGCCTTCGAGCTCGTCCGGCAAGCTGGTGGCGAGCCGCAGCGATGCCTGCCATCCCGACAGCGCGAAGCCGGCTGCGAACGTGGCCGCGACCGCCAGTGCGGCGACGACCGACGTGCGCTTGCAGACCGCCGCCACGAACAAGGCGAGCAGCGCGCAGGCCGCGAGCGTCGCGTAGATCTTGATCGCCAACAGCGCGCGCTCCTGCAACTGGACGGCGACGCCGGCGAGCCAGGCCAGCGGCAGCGCCACCAGACGCCCACCGCCGATGCCCCGTGCCCGCATGGCAGGAGTGTAGGATTTGCCCTCTTTGCGCCGGCATGTCCCATGGCCTCGATCTACGACCGTCTGACCGATCTCGACATCTCCCTGCCGCCGCTCGCGATCCCCGCGGGCGCCTATGTGCCGTTCGTCCGCACCGGCAATCTCGTCTTCCTGTCCGGCCACATCGCCAAGCGCGACGGCAAGGCCTGGGTCGGCCAGCTCGGCCGTGACATGACGACGTCGACCGGCAAGAAGGCCGCGCGCGCCGTCGCCATCGACCTCCTCGGCACGCTGCACGCGGCCGTCGGCGACCTCGACAAGGTCGAGCGCATCGTCCGCATCACGAGCCTCGTCAACAGCGCCGCCGACTTCGTCGAGCACCATCTCGTGACGAACGGCTGCTCGGAGCTGTTCGGCGAAGTCTTCGCCGAGAAAGGCGCACACGCACGCAGCGCCTACGGCGTCGCCCAGTTGCCGCTCGGCGCCTGCGTCGAGATCGAGCTGATCGCCCAGGTTGCGGAATGAGGGCGCGCGGGCGCGGCAGCGCATCGGCCGCGCCGCTGTTCGCGTTGGTCGCGTTCCTGTCGTTCGGCGCGGTCATCGCCGCGCTCGTCTCGCAGCACGCCTACGCGATGGAGCCGTGCCCGTGGTGCGTCCTGCAGCGCCTGGTCTTCGTCGCGATCGGCGTCTTCGCGCTCCTCGGCCTCGTCTGGCGCGGCGCCGCGGGCGCTCGCGTCGCCGCCACCTTCGCGCTGCTGCTCGCGGCCGCCGGCTTCGCGGCGGCGCTCTGGCAAGACCTCGTCGCCGCGAAGTCGGCGTCGTGCAATCTCACGCTCGCCGACCGCATCGTCGGCGCGACCCGCCTCGACCGGCTCCTCCCCGATGTCTTCGAGGCGCGCGCGAGCTGCGCCGACGCGGCGGCGTCGCTGCTCGGGATCCCCTACGCCTACTGGGCGGCCGCGGCCTTCGTCATCTGCGCGTTCGTCCTGCTGCGCATCCTGCGCCTGAGCGCCTGAGCGGCGGCGCCACGGCCGCCTCCGCTCGCGATCACTGCGTGTCGGCGGCGACGACGCGCGTCGCGGTCGGCAGCAGGTGCTGGCGCCGGCCCTTCCGGGCTCGCCGGCCGACGTAGTCGTCGAGCGCGGCGCCGCGCAGCACCTCGTCGCGCGCCTTGCCGCCGCGGCCGCTGCCGAAGACGTGCAGCGCGCTCGCGAACACCGCGACGCTGACGAGCGCGTCCTTGCCGTCGAGATCGATCAACGTCAGGCCGCGGCCGCCGTTGCCTTGCAGCTTCAGCTCGTCGGTGCCGAAGACGAGCAGCCGACCCATCAGCGTCAGGCAGGCGACGCGCGACGCGCCGGCGCCGACGATCGCCGGCGGCAGCGGCTTCTCCTCGCCTTCGAGCACGAGGAACGCCTTGCCGCCGCGCTGGCGCGAGACGAGGTCGGACGCGCGCGCGAGCAGGCCGAAGCCGCCCGTGTTCGCGAGCAGCAGCAGCTCCGGCCCGCCGCCGGCGAAGTAGTGCGCCGGCTGCGTGCCGGGATCGAGGTCGATCAGCGACGTCACCGGAACGCCGTCGCCGCGGCCGCTCGGCAGGTTGGCGACCGGAACCGAATAGACGCGACCGTTGCTGCCGAAGACGAGCAACGCGCCCGTGCTGCGGCACGCGAACGTCCCATACAGCGCGTCGCCGGCCTTGAACGCGAGCTGCGCGGCGTCGACCTCGTGGCCCTTCATCGCTCGCACCCAGCCTTTCATGCTGACGACGACGGTGACCGGCTCGTCGACGACGCGCACCTCGGCGACCGCGCGCTTCTGGGCTTCGATCAGGGTCCGCCGCTCGTCGCCGAACGCCTTGGCGTCGGCCTCGATCTCGCGGATCACGGTCCGCTTCAGCGCCGCCGGGCTGGCGAGGATCTCGTTCAGCTTCGCCGACTCCGCGCGCAGCTCCTTCAGCTCCTGCTCGATCCTGATCGCCTCGAGCCGCGCGAGCTGGCGCAGCCGGATGTCGAGAATGTCGTCGGCCTGCCGTTCGCTGAGGCGAAAGCGCTCGATCAGCGCCGCCTTCGGCTCCTCGGCGCTGCGGATGATCGCGATCACCGCGTCGATCTCGAGCAGCACGAGCTGCCGGCCCTCGAGGATGTGGATGCGGTCGGCCACCTTGCCGAGCCGATGGCGCGAGCGCCGCTCGACGGTCGCGGTGCGGAAGCGGTTCCACTCGCGCAGCAACTGCGCCACGCTCTTCTGCGTCGGCCTGCCGTCGGCGCCGACCATCGTCAGGTTGATCGGCGCCGAGCTCTCGAGGCTGGTGTGGGCGAGCAGCGCGTTGACGAGGTCGGCCTGCGGCACGGTGCGCGACTTCGGCTCGAACACGATCCGCACCGCCGCCTCCTTGCTCGACTCGTCGCGCACCGCATCGAGCACCGCGAGCAGGCTCGCCTTCAGCTGCAGCTGCTCGGCGGCGAGCGCCTTCTTGCCGGCGCGCACCTTCGGGTTGGTCAGCTCCTCGATCTCCTCGAGCACCTTCTGCGCGCTGGTGCCGGGCGGCAGCTCGGTGACGACGAGCTGCCACTGGCCGCGCGCGAGGTCCTCGATCGTCCAGCGCGCGCGCACCTTGAGCGAGCCGCGGCCGGTCGCGTAGGCAGCGCGCAGGTCCTCGGGCGGGCTGATGATCTGGCCGCCGCCCGGGTAGTCGGGACCGGGCAGCAGCCTGGCGAGCTCGTCGTCGCCGAGCTTGTCGTCCTTCAGCAGCGCGACGGCGGCGGCGGCGACCTCGCGCAGGTTGTGGCTCGGGATCTCGGTCGCGAGGCCGACGGCGATGCCGCTCGCGCCGTTCAGGAGCACGAACGGCAAGCGCGCCGGCAGCAGGCGCGGCTCCTCGGTCGAGCCGTCGTAGTTCGGCACGAAGTCGACCGTGCCTTCGTCGATCTCGTCGAGCAACAGGCGCGCGATCGGCGCCAGGCGCGCCTCGGTGTAGCGCATCGCCGCGGCGCCGTCGCCGTCGCGCGAGCCGAAGTTGCCCTGACCGTCGATCAAGGGATAGCGCAGCGCGAAGTCCTGCGCCATGCGGACGAGCGCGTCGTACGCCGCCTGGTCGCTGTGCGGATGGAAGCGCCCGAGGACGTCGCCGACGACGCGCGCGCTCTTGACCGCCTTCGGCCCGGCGCCGGTCGTGAACACCAGCCCCATCCTCGCCATCGCGTAGAGGATGCGGCGCTGCACCGGCTTCTGGCCGTCGGCGACGTCGGGCAGCGCGCGGCCCTTGACGACCGAGAGCGCGTACTCGAGGTAGGCGCGCTCGGCGTATTCGGCGAGCGCCACCGCGCCGGCGTCCGGTTCGGCGGCGAAGAGGTCGAGAGTGTCCATGCAGGTCCAGGCGCGCGGCCGCGGGCAGGCGCGGCGTCACGCAGAAGAGAACACGATCAGCGGGGGAAGCGCTCGCGCAGCTTCAGCTTCCAGAACTTGCCGGTCGACGTCCGCGGCACGGCGTCGAGGACCTCGTAGCGGTCGGGCAGCTGCCACTTGGCGAAGCCGTGCGCGAGCAGATGGCGGCCGAGCTCGCCGCCGACGCTCGCCGGCTCGAGCGCGGCGCCGTGCTTCCAGACGATGCACGCCAACGGACGCTCGCTCCACTTCTCGTCCGGGATTGCGATCACCGCCGCTTCGCCGACGGCCGGGTGCGCCATCAGCGCGTTCTCGAGGTCGACCGACGAGATCCATTCGCCGCCCGACTTGATGAGGTCCTTGGTGCGGTCAGTGATGCGCACGAAGCCGAGCCGGTCGATCGCGGCGACGTCGCCGGTGCGCAGCCAACCGTCGCCGGTGAACTTCTCCTCGCTGACCGGAACGCCGTGGTACGAGCCGGTGATGAACGGACCCTTGACCTGGATCTCGCCCATCGCCTTGCCGTCCCAGGGCGCATCGCTGCCGTCGTCGCCGCGGATGCGCAGGTCGACGAGCGGCACCGGGACGCCGGCCATCGCCGCGCGCCGGAAGCGCTCGTCGTCGCCGAGCGCCTGCAGCTCGGCGCGCGGATACGAGACGGTCGCGAGCGGCGACGTCTCGGTCATCCCCCAGCCCTGGATGATCCAGATGCCGTGCTTGGCGAAGGCTCGGATCAGCGCTTCCGGCACCGCCGCGCCGCCGACCAGCGAGCGCATGCCGCGCGGCAGCTTCCAGCGCCCGGGCTGCTCGGCGAGCGAGCGGTCGTAGGCCTGGATCAAGCCGAGCCAGATCGTCGGCACGCCGAGCGCGAGCGTCGGCGGCTCGACCTGCATCAGGTCGAGGACGTCGTCGGGGTGCAGGTGCGGCCCCGGAAAGACGATGCGGATGCCGAGCATCACCGCGCCGTACGGCAGGCCCCAGCTGTTGGCGTGGAACATCGGCGTCACCGGCAGCAGGCAGTCGGTGCTGCGCAGCCCCCAATGGTCGGCGAGGCAGCCGACGAACGTGTGCAGCACGGTCGAGCGGTGCGAGTAGACGACGCCCTTGCTGCGCCCCGTCGTTCCCGACGTGTAGCACATCGCGACCGGGTCGTCCTCGTCGTGCGCCGCGTAAACGAACGCGTCGCCGTCGGCGTGCTCGAGCAACGCTTCGTAGTCGAGATGCCCGGCGCTGGTGTCGACCGGGGCGGCCGAGAACGGGAAGACGATCACCTTCTCGAACGCGTGCTTGTCGGCGAACTGCCGGTAGAGCGGCAGCAGGATGTCGTCGACGATCAGGAAGCGGTCTTCGGCGTCGTGCGCGATCCAGCCGATCTCGTCCGGCGCGAGCCGCAGGTTCAGCGTGTGCATGACGCCGCCGGCGGCCGGAATGCCGAAGTAGCACTCCAGGTGCGCGTGGTGGTTCCAGCTGAGCGTCGCCACGCGATCGCCCTTCTTCAGGCCGAGAGCCTGGAGGGCGGCGGCGAGCTTGCGCGTGCGCCGGTGGTACTCGCCGTACGTGTGCCGGCGCAGCGTCTTGTCCGGCATCCGCGAGACGATCTCGTTGTCCGGGAACAGCTGCCCGGCGCGATCGAGCAGGTGGTTGAGCGAAAGCGGCACGTCCATCATCGTCGAGCGCATGGCGGGTCTCCTTGAATCGAGGGGGGGACGAGCTCAGGCGGCGGCGCCGCCGCGGCGATCGCGCGCGTCGGCGCGCGCCTCGAACTCGTCCTTCAGCATCGACAGCACGACGAGCGAGTCGAAGCCGTCGCCGTGGCGGACGCTGTCGCGAAGCCGCCCTTCCTCGACGAAGCCTTCGCTGCGGTAGAGCGCGAGCGCCCGCGTGTTGGCGCTGCGGACGTCGAGCCAGAAGCGATGCGCGCCGAGGTCGCGAAACGCCATCGTCGCCAGCAGCCGGACGCACGTGCGACCGTAGCCCTGCCCCTTCGGCTGCAGGACGATGCGCTTCAGCTCGACCGAGCCGTTCGGGTTGCGACAGCCCTGCAGGATGACGAACCCCGCCGACGGATAGCCCTCGCCCGCTTCGATGATGAAGTGGCGAAAGTCGGGGAAGCGCACCGCGCCCTCGTGCTGGACGCGCTCCCACGGCGTGATGAACGGCCGGTTCGCCGGGTCGTTCTCGACCGAGGCGACGAACTCGAGGTCGGAGAGCATCGTCGGCCGGAGCCGGAGCGGCGCGCCGCGCTCAGCCGTGCTCACACATCGACCTCGACCGCGTCGGCGCGCAGCTCCATCAGCTCGCGGCGCGCCTGCGCCTCGCCCTTGCCCATGAGCTTGCCGAGCGATGCCGCCGTCGCCGCGAACCCGGCAGCGGCGAAGCCGATCGACAGCAGCCGCCGCGTCTCCGGGTTGAGCGTCGTGTCCCAGAGCTGCTCGGCGTTCATCTCGCCCAGGCCCTTGAAGCGACTGACGCTCCAGCTGCCGGGCCGCGCACCCTCCTTCTGCAAGCGGTCGAGCGTCGCCCGCAGCTCGTCCTCGTCGAGCGCGTAGATCTTGGCCGGCGGCTTCTTGCCGCGCGCCGGCGCGTCGACGCGAAAGAGCGGCGGCTTGGCGACGAACACGTGGCCGCGCTCGATCAGCTTCGGGAAGTGGCGGAAGAACAGCGTCAGCAGCAGCACCTGGATGTGCGAGCCGTCGACGTCGGCGTCGGACAGGATGCAGACCTTGCCGTAGCGCAGGCCGGAGAAATCCGGCAGATCGTCGGCGCCGTGCGGATCGACCCCCATCGCCACCGCGATGTCGTGGATCTCGTTGTTCGCGAACAGCCGGTCGCGCTCGACCTCCCACGAGTTGAGCACCTTGCCGCGCAGCGGCAGGATCGCCTGCGTCTCCTTGTCGCGTCCCATCTTGGCGCTGCCGCCGGCGGAGTCGCCCTCGACGAGGAAGAGCTCGTTCAGCGCCAGGTCGCGGCTCTCGCAGTCGGTGAGCTTGCCGGGCAGCACGGCGACCCCGGAGCCGCGGCGCTTCTCGACCTTGAGGCTCGCCCGCTGGCGCGTCTGCGCCTGGCGGATCACCAGGTCGGCGAGCTTCCTGCCGTGCTCGACGTGCTGGTTGAGCCAGAGCTCGAACGCCGGGCGCACGCAGCTCGACACCAGGCGCAGCGCCTCGCGGCTGTTCAGACGCTCCTTGATCTGGCCCTGGAACTGCGGGTCGAGCACCTTCGCCGAGAGGACGAAGCTGGCACGCGAGAAGACGTCCTCCGGCATCACCTTGACGCCCTTGGGCAAGAGCGAGTGCATGTCGATGAACCCTTTGACGGCCTGGAACAGGCCGTCTTTCAGGCCCGACTCGTGGGTGCCGCCGGCGACCGTCGGGATCAGGTTGACGTAGCTCTCGCGCACCGCGGTGCCGTCCTCGGTGAACGCGAGGCACCAGGCGGCGCCCTCGCCCTCGGCGACGTCCTCGCTCTCGCGCCCGTCGGCGTGGTGGGCGCCTTCGAAGATCGGGATGACGGGGTCGGCGGCGAGCGTCTGCAGCAGGTAGTCGGCGAGACCGCCGGCGAACAGCCATTCCTGCCGCTCAGGC
>Ga0307415_100001313_pt1 | contig 11762 bp, 19 predicted proteins | sample DK1Cmetagenome_FD_204524 | JGI IMG/M metagenome (GOLD analysis project Ga0307415, IMG submission 204524) | Maize rhizosphere microbial communities from greenhouse at UC Davis, California, United States - DK15-C-2 | ecosystem: Host-associated > Plants > Roots > Rhizosphere > Soil | place: USA...
ATGCTGTGCTGGAGAGCCCGGCCCCACGAGTCGATGGTCAGCCCTTGGGGGCGGTAAGGGCGCGGTCGCGTCCGGTTGTGGACCAGGAGCACCTGACCATCGACGGACAAACGAACGCCAGCCACGCTGCCGTCGTTACATCGGCTGCTGCGCCGCTAAGGCCGGCTTCACCGACGGGTTTGTTTGTGGCCCCCTGGACGGGTTAGAAAGAGGGGCGTACCCGGGGCCGCCGAGCTGATCGCCCATGCGGCCCCTCAGGTGACCAGACCCCCCCGTCCCGGTGGCCCCGAGTACGCCTCCCCTACCCCGGCCCTAAGGATGGGAATCGTATCGGCCGCCGAAAGTTCCGCAACCGGAACGAGCATCAACCCCGACGCGATAGCACGGCTACCTGGTTGCCCACCGCCCAGGTCTAGCGCACGGCCGCCTCCAAGCAAGAGCGGGCGGCTCCCGCCGGGGGGGCCGTAGCAGGAAACCGCCCGCACTAGTGGACCGGTCATCCGATGATACTGCTCGGCCACAGCCGCCGTTACATCCGGTCGGTCCGTCGCTCCCGCTTGGCGAGACGTTCCTCGGCCTCCAGCAGCCGGTGCACCACCAGCAGTTTGCGCATCAGGTCATCGAGGGCCTGGCTGGCGGTCCGCCAGTTCGGATCGCTCAGCGCCCGAGTGAGAAGCACGTGGGCTTGCTTGCGCTCCTCCGAGGTCATCCGTCCCGGGTCGGCCATCCTCGCCTCCCGCGTTGATTCATCCGGCGCCGTTGCCGGGTCGTGGCAGACGACCTCGACCACCTCGACGAAGCCGAAGGCGACCCGCAGCCGCCGCAGGGCCGCGAGCTGGTCATCGTCGACCTCGGGCACACGACCATCATGCCGCCATTGTCCGGGGAGGGCGGTCCGCCACCCTGGTCGGGCAGTCCGGACAACATCTACATCTAGGCGGCCCTCACACTCTGTCGTCGGTGGCGGTCGGGATGGTGAAGGCCGATCCAGCGGGTGAACCGGCGCCAGGCCAACGTGTCGCCTGGAGGCAGGTGGAGTAGGTGGGCCTCGGCCCAGTCCGGCGCCAGCTCCCGGTCGGCGACCGGCCCGGCGTACAGGCCGAGGCTCTTGGCCACCTGGACGACCTGGCAAAGCGGTTTCCGGGCGAACCCCAGCAGTTCGTAACCGCCCTCACCTTCGCCGCTGCTACTCGCCTTGTCGGTGGCCCCGCTCCAGCAGCGGGAACTGGAGACACGGGCCAGGTCGGGGCGGCCTCGGGCGTCAACCAGCGGCACCTGCTCGAACGCGGTAGCCAGCGTGGCCGTCAGCTCGGTGACCGGCTCGCCGTCGCCGGAGGTGGCCAGCACGACGTAGCAGCCATCCGGGGCCGGGATGCGCAGGAAGCTGGCGCCGTGGCGGCGTAGCCGCTTGGCCATGGTCGGCCAGACGGAGCGGTCGACGACCTGGCGAACCACCGGGGTGTCGCCGATGACATTGGTGTAGTGGGCGGCCAGGCGGCGACGGTGGTAGGGGCCGCAGCCGGGGCAGACCTTGCGCTTGCAGAACAAGCGGGCGGTGACCACGACCGCGGGTTGGCGGCGGCTGCGCAGGACCGCGACCCGGCCGCAGTCCACTGCCCTCGGCGCCTGTCCGTCCAGTTCTATGGCAGAGCCTTCTATAGAGATATCGGGACAGTCGCGCAGGTCAAGAGCGGTTTCGTCGTCGGTGGTGGCGTAGTCGGTGGAATCGGTAAAGGGCCAGCTCATCGCCGCTCCCCCTTCAACCGCTGCACCTCGGTTTCCAGCCAGACCATCCGCACGGTCAGCTCCCCGATCAGCAGCATCAGGGTGCGGTACTCGGGGAGCGCGTCGACCTTCGCCTGGGCATCGGCGACCATGGCGTCGACCGTGTCCATCACGATGCCGACCCAGGTCATGACCAAGTCGCCGATGCGCTGAGGGTCCGCCCCTTCAGGTACGATCTCGGTGGTGCTGCCCGGCGGTGGTGCCTGTAGTGCTGGCGGGGTCGGGGTGGTGTCCGGCCCCGCCGGTCGCTTAAGAGATGGGTCGGGCATCGCCCCCACCTCTCTCCCCAGCGTCAACGAGGCGAGCGATCCGGGCCAGCAGCTCCTGATCCTCGACTCGATCAGGGAGCCCTTGAGCCCGTCGACTGGCGGTTGTCCAGGCAGCGATCTCGGCTGGGGTCATGCGGCCTCGCCACCTTGGCGGCGAGCAGCGAGGAAGGCGGCGAGGTCCTCCTCACGGATCCGCCGCGCTCGCGGCGAGAGCAACACGCTGGGCAGCTCGCCGCTCTTGGTCCAGGCGTAGACGGTCCGCAGCGTGACCCCGAGTTGCTCGGCCACCTCGCGGGGCTTGCGGTACTGGCCGGGAGGCAAGAAAAACACCCCTCTCCCTCAGCCATCACGGCTGAGACGAGAAGGGCGTTCGCCCACAGTTTATGAAGCTGTGTCGACGGTACTGTAGGGTGCGCCGCATGGGAGCGCAAACCGCGGTGATCTTCCGCTGTGGCAACTGCCGGCGGGACTGTCCGGGTCGGACACCACCTGCGCTCGGCCGCGTCGAGCGGGGGCCGGATGGGGTACTGCGCCCCTACCGGCTCAAGCGGGTCGGCCAGCCGCTCTGGCCGTTTACCCTTGGTGTCAGTCCCCTGGGTGATGCGCGCTGGTCCTTGCAACCGAAGGGACGGACGGCGAGGTTGTGTGAGCCGGAGAGCCCGACGCTCACCCTCCCCTGCCGAGACTGCCGGCGGACACCTCCGGCCGAGGTGCCGTGGGAGGAGTACGCGACCCTCGCGTTCGCCAAGGGACTCAGAGAAGTCGACGTCTAGGCCCGCCAGGTCACCTTTACCGACTTCGGGTCGAACACTGGCGACATGCCCTGGGGGTGGATCTCGACCCGGTCCACGACCGCCCCGAGGATGGCCCGCTTGCGGTCGAGGGAGAAGTCTTGCCAGACCGTCCGTAGGTTCTTCGGAATGCGCGCTGCGACCCGGGCATCCCCGAGTTCGGCGAGCCGGCGCCTGGTCGTCTCCATCCGCCGCTCGATCTCGGCGCGCTTGCGCTTGGCCACCTCGGGCCGGATCAGCTCCTCAGCAACCTTGTCCTCAAGGCGATCGAGGAGTCCCTGATCGCGGGCCAGGGCCTCGTACAGTTCGCGGGTGGGATCATCCTTGGCGGCGGCACGGTGCGGCTCGACGCCCTCCTCGACGGCCACGAACAGTGCCTCGGTGATCAACTGCTCCACCTGATCGGCCGAGCGCTGCAGCCGGCCGCACCCACCTTGCTGAGCGGTTGAGCAGCAGTACATCCGGTTCCCGGACCTGCTGTTCTTGACGGTCATGTTGGTGCCGCAGAGCGCACACTTCACCAGCCCGGAGAGCAGGTGCCGGTAGATGCCGCCGCGGCCCTTGGTCACCCGCTCGGGATCCTCAAGGATCGACTTCATCGCATCCCATTGATCGCGTGGCAGGATCGGCTGCCAGGTCGCAGGGTGGAGCTGCCCGTTGTGCTGTCGCTGGCCAACCAGGCGGGGGCTGAGCAGCATGGTCCTCAAGGTGACGTTGCTCCAGCTTCTCCCGGTCGGGGTCCGGATCCCTTGCTCATTCCAGTCCATGGCGATGCCGCGCAGGCTGTCGCCGTCGATGATCCGCTGGGCGGCGTCGTCGATCAGTTCCCGCTCGGCTCGCGCCTGCGCCTCTGTCACGCGCTGCTTGCCGGCGCCTACGGTGCCGAACGCCCGGATACCGCCGGGGTGGGCGTCGCCCTTCTCGGCTCGCTCCAGGTTCTTACGCCGCACCCTGGCCCGCATCCTCTCGATCTCAGCCTCAGCTAGGGCCGCCTTGATGTAGAGCATCGTGCGCTGGTCGGAGTTGGCTAGGTCGAACTCGCCTCCGGCGCTGGCGATCCGACTGACGCCAGCGGCTTCGCAGACCTGGAGGAACTCGACCAACTCCAGCACCTGCCGCTGGAGGCGATCCTCCATCCAGATGACAACTGCGTCGAGCCTGCCGGCTTCAATGTCCTCTAGCAGCCGCAGATATTGTTCCCGAACTTTCTTGCTGCCTTTTGCGGCGCTTACGTCCTTGTCGATATAGGGTGGCTCGATCACTTCCCAGCCGCGTTCTTTAGCAATTCTTCGGCAGTCCTTCTCTTGGCGCTGGACGCCGAGCTGATTTCCTTCTGTGTCGCGGCTGATCCGGCAATAGATCCCGGCCCGTATTGTCATCGGCTGCGGCCTCCATCCTGCACCCGGGTACCTGGCGGCCGGAGTGTATCACGGACCAAAGGTCGACTGGTCGAAGTACCGGGGGGCCTTCGGGCCGTCCACCTCGACCCCCCACGCCGAGGCGGTGGCGCGCACGGTGGCCAGGTTCCGGGGAGACCGGTCTCTTAAGCGTCCGTCAAGTTCTGTATGATTCTCTTGAATCTACCAAGGGAGGATCGCCATGGCCGATGTGGGCCTTGCCAGGGTCAGTACGCTGGACCAGGACCCGGGCTTGCAACTGGACGCGCTCGCACGGGCCGGTTGCGCCCCGATCTACGAGGAGCGGGTCAGCGGCGTCTCGGCCAAGCGGCCGGTCCGGGACCAGATCCTGGGGCAGCTCAGGGCCGGCGACACCCTGACGGTCTGGGACCTGTCCAGGCTAGGTCGCAGCATGATCGAGGTTGTCTCGATCGTGGAGGAGCTGGACCGCCGCGGAGTACGGTTCCGGACCCTCCAGCAGCCGATCGACACGACCTCACCTACCGGCAAGCTCCAGCTCCAGCTCCTGGCCGCGGTTGCCGAGTACGAACGCCGCATGATCGTGGAGCGGGTCCGGGCCGGGAAGGCGCGCATGCTGGCCGAGGGCCGCCATCCCGGCGGCCGGGCGTTGTTTGGGTTCGAGGCCGACCACGTCACCGTGAATGAGGACCAGGCTCAGCTCCTTCGCGAAGCTGTCCAGGCTCTGGACCAGGGCCAGACCCTGTCCAACGTCGTGGACGGCTGGAACGCTCAGGGCCTACGGCCCGGCGAGGCGTCACACTGGCGGGTCACCCATCTGCGCCGGATCCTGCTCAACGAGCGGGTGGTCCCGATCATCGGCCAGGAGGCCCACGACCGACTCCGGCGACTGTTCACCGACCAGGAGCGGCGCAAGGGCGGCCGCCCGGCCACCTACCTGCTCTCGGGCGTGCTCACTTGTGGCCGATGCTCTCGGCCGATGTATGGCGCCCGGCGGACCCGCCGGGACGGGGTCCAGGAGAACACCTACCGGTGCGAGTCCAGCGGCGGCGGCCGGCACACCGGCTGCGGCCGGACCGCCGTGGCCATGGCCCGCGCCGATGCCTGGGCCGAGGAGATGTTCATCGCCGCGATCGTCTCGCCGGACTTCGCGGCCGCCCTGGACCGGCGTCAGGCCGAGCTGCTGGCCGGCGAGGTCACGGCCCAGGAGCTGGACGACTGGCGGGAGGAGCTGGGTGAGCTGGACCAGGTCCAGGGCACGCGCTTCTACAACGAGGAGATGCGGCGCCGACACGCCGAGCTGCGTCGCACGGTCGACCAGGCCACGGCTCGGCTGATGGCCCAGCCGGATCTCCAGGCCCTCGTGGACCTTCCCCGGAACGAGGATGCGCTCAGGGCCGCCTGGGAGCGCTGGACGGTCGCCGGCCGACGAGCATGGTTGAAGCGGGTCCTGGACCGGATCGAGGTCCGGCCGGCCATGGCCAAGGGCGGGGCGAGCGTGATCGAGGACCGGCTGGGGCCGGTCTGGCGGATTTAGCGCTCGAACGCCTGTTCGCCTACAATGTCAGGAGTACCAGCGCCGTGACCGCCCAGCGCTGACGCCCACCAGGGGCCGAGGGCAGGAGGACTCCGAGAGGAGATCTCTTGCCCTCGAATCGTTCTATGGAGGCTGCCCACGCTGCCCGCTGGGCCGGGTCCACGCCCGAGCAGCGCAAGGCCGGGACCGCGAAGGCCCGCCGGGGCCTGGTCGTGGCCGAGATCCGTCGCCAGGTCGAGGAGTCGCGTCGCGCGCAGGGCCTGAGCCCGACCGTGGCCGCCGAGCAGTTCCTGGATGAGCTGGCGCGCGAGGTCCTGGGCGGTGGTCGCGATGGCGCCTGACAGCAGAAGCCGCCCCACGGCCAAGCAGGGCGGCTCCCAGGACCAGGACAAGATCCGGGACAATTCTACATCTGGTGAGTTCCCGGGCCGGGACCTGGCCGACTGGCGCCGGGCCGACCTGCACGCAAGCGCGATCACCGACCAGGCCATCGCCGAGGCCGGCGTCCGGGACGATCCCAAGGGCCGGGGGTGGGTCCTGCCCTGGTCGGATGGCGTCGACTCGATCGACCTGCTGGTCTACGACCGTGACAAGCGGCCGAAGGACGACAAGGGCAAGGAGATCAAGTCCGCCTGGCCCAGCAAGCGCAAGCTCCCGGCCGGCCTGATCGTCAACGTGCTCCGGGACGTGCCCGGGGCCGACAAGGTCCTGGTCGTGGAAGGCGTCCGTCAGCAGCTCGCCGCCCTGAGCCACGCGCCGGCTGATGGCGCGTTCCCGTTCTCGGTCTACGGCATGAACGGATGCGACGGCATCCACGAGGACATCGCCGACCGGCTCCCGGCCCTGTTCGAGGGCAAGCAGGTCCGCCTGATCTTCGACGCCGACTGGCACACGAACGAGCGCGTCAACCTGGCCGCGACCCGGCGCGTGCCCAAGCTCCTGAACGCGGCCGGCGCCCGATCCGTGGCCCTGCTCGACATTCCGGGGGAGGGCAAGGACGGCCTGGACGATGTCCTCGGCCAGGCCGACAACCCGGCCGCCGTGCTCAGGCAGATGATCACGCACCCGACCAACGTCAAGGAGCTGGCCCCGGTCAAGGACGAGGCCGCGGACAAGCGCGCTCAGGCCATCCTGGACGCCACACTGGACGCCGAGGACCTGGACCAGCTCCCGGAGCCCGTCCCCATCCTGGCCGGCTACCTGAACGAGTCAGAGGCCGTCTGGCTGGCCGGCAAGTTCGGCACGTACAAGACCATGGTCGCCCTGGCCTGGTCGTACAGCGTGGCCACGGGCCGGCCCTGGTCTGGCGCCGAGGTGAAGGAGCCGCGGCCCGTCGTGTACGTGGCCGCGGAAGGCGTGACCGGCCTACGGCGCCGGCTCCGTGCGCTGGAGCGCTACCACGGGCAGGCCGTGCCCCGGGGGATGCTGACCGTCATCCGCCGGCCCGTCCACCTGGAGCGGCCCGAGGAGGTAGCCGCCCTGCGCCAGGTGATCGAACGGACCGGCGCCCGCCTGGTCGTGCTCGACACCTGGCACCGCATGGCCGGCCGCGCCGAGGAGAACTCCAACACCGAGCAGGGGGAGCCCATCGACGTGGCCCTGGCCTGCGCGACGACTACGGCGCAACGGTCCTGATCCTGGACCACACCGGACACGCCCAGCTCCACGCCCGAGGCGCCAGCGCCAAGGAAGACGACGTGGACGCGAGCTGGCTCCTGCGACTCGGCAAGGGCGACGCCGAGGAGGAGAGCCGGAGCGCCGACACGCCCCGGACCCTGGTCCACCGCAAGGCGAAGGACGAAGACCTGCGCGAGCCCGCCCGGCTCCGGCTCCTGGTCGACGACCAGGGGGGCGCCGTCGTGGACGTGGACCCGGTCCAGCCCGTGGCCCAGGTCAAGCGCGGGAGGCCGCGACGGCTCGATCCCAGGGAAGCGACCGAAGTGCTTGTGCTGGCCCTGGACCAGGCAAGCATCCCGATCGAGCTGGGGGAAGGTCCCGTCAAGGAGTGGATCGAGATCAACCTGCCCGGCCAGAACATCCCTCGTGCCGTGGTCCGGAGCGCCATCGCCATCCGCCGTGCCACGCGGGAGGCGACCGAGACCGTGGCCCAGCTCCCGGACCTGGAGCCGCACAAGCCGATCGAGCCGGAGCACCCCTGCCCACGGTGTGGGGGAGTGACCGCAACCGGGCCGGACGGCCGCCGGGCATGTGTCGCGCCGGGTCGGTGCAGGTGGCAGGAGAAGGCGTCGTGACCGGGCGCCGCCATCATGATCTGGGGTGCGCCGAAATGCGCCGCCCCCCTACGGGGGGAGCGGCGGCTCATCTCGGCTCAGTTACCTCGCCGAAAGTGCGCCAGAATGACGGCGCACCCCCTGACCAGGGCAAACAGGGGTACGCCGGAAGTGCGCCGGAATGTGCTGGCCGATTTACGGCGTACCCCTACGCCGAAAGTCCCGGCGGCAATTACGGCGCACCCCCGCCGGCCATCGCCTGCCCGTTCCCGGGCATCCCCGGCGCCACACTCCGGGACGGCTCGTGCGCCTACCTGGCCGAGCGCATGGACCCGTTCCTGACCGCCCGGCCCTCCTACTACCGGTGCCCGCTGCACGGCACGATCGAGGACGACCCATGACCAGGACCAGGACCAGGCCGTGTGACTGGGCTGTGCTGGTGCGCCGGCTCTGGTTCAACCCGGCCACCAGGCAGTTCCACCGGGTGAAGGGCACCGGCTACCGGCTGGAGATGCGACGCGCCCGTCCCCGGCGATGTACGGCTCCACGTCGGCGCGCTCCAGCTCGTGCAGCGGCCGCCCGAGGACCTGCGCGGCCACGTCCAGCGGCGCGGCCAGCGGCTTGCCGTGGTCCTGGGAGGTGCCGTTGTCGGTGACGCCCTTGGGCCGGGGCATCAGCGGGCCAGGGCCGGCCGCTGGGCCTTCATCGCGGCCGCTTCGCCCTGGGGTCCCGGGTGGCCAGCTTGATGGGCCGGGGCGCCCTTGGCCCGGGTGGTGGGGATCTTCTTGGGCCGCTCGAAGCCGGCGTCACGGGAGATCTTCGGTGTGTTGCTCATGGTTCAGCTCCCTTCCTGGTGTTGGCCGGCCATGGCCGCCAGCCGTTCGGCGGCGGTGCCGTGGCTGTAGCCGTGGCGCTCCAGGGCGCGGCGGACCAGGGTCATGGTCCCGGTCGGGATCGAGTCACCTCGCCGGTACCGGCGGATGGCTGCGGTCAGGGCCTCGTCCTCGCGCTCCTCCTCGGCGATGGCCGCGATCTCCTCCAGGTCCCGGGCCTGCTGGGTCTCCCGGGCCGCGGCCAGGGGGGCGGCGGCCACCCTGTCGGCGGTACGGCGTCGGGCGGCGGGCTGGTCGGCGGCCAGGCCCACGGTCACGTTGTCGCCGAAGGTGTCGACCAGGTAGCGGCGCCGGGCTTCGTCCTGGTCCTCGTAGGGGTTGGTCATGATGTCCACTCCTCCCCCGGGCGGTCCTTGGTCAGTTCGTGCCAGTACCGTTTTCGGTCATTCTTCTCATTCTGGACAGAGGTTTCGGGCTCACCACGCTCAGCGTGATCACCCCGGCCCTGGTCAAGGCCGTCGCCGATCCCATGCTCGGGATCTCGGGCGTGGCGGTTGTGCCAGGCTTGGGCGCTGTCCTGGGCCTGCCCGTTGGCCTGGTCCTGGGCCTGGGCCGGGACCAGCGCCCGCTCCCGGGCGACCCGTTCAAGGGCCTCGATCGCTTCGTTGCTCAGGGTCAGGTCCTGGACCGGCTCATGGCCCTCGCCGCGTTGTTCGGCCATGGCCACGCCCAGGGCGTGCAGGTCGGTCGAGTCGAGGTCAAGGTCCAGGCCCATGGCCTGGAGTCGGGCCTGCTCGGTGACCCCGGCCCACCAGTCCAGCGCCCAGGGCCGCCAGAGGCCGTTGCGCAGGCGTCGGGCGGTGGCGGTCACTGGTCGGTCCTCACGAGTTCGGCCCGGGGTCGGATGCGGCCCTCGGCCAGCCACCGGTCCAGCAGCTCCTGCACCGTGGGGCCGGGCGTCCAGGTGTGCTCGACCTGGCCGCCGTGCTCCACCTGGACCTGGGACTGGACCAGGCCCAGCAGCCGGGCCTCGCTGTCGAGGATGCCGCGGACGATCGCGGCCACCCTGGGACGTTCCAGGGCGGTCTGAGCGTGGGCCTGGTACAGGGCCTCAAGTCGGGCCAGGGTGCGCTCCCGGTAGGCGGTCTTCTCCTCGGCCGGGATCGAGGCCGCGTAGCGGCGGACGGCATCGGAGACGGTCTGCTGCGGGATGCCGCGCTGGGCCGCGATGTCGACCTGCGCATGCCCGAGCACCAGTCCGCCCAGATGGCCTGGTCCCGGCCCTCCAGGGCCTCGGCCATGACCTGGCCCATGTCCACCTCCAGATAGTGAACGGTCGCGTTCGCTAATTCTACCGGCCGGCACCGACCCAGGACCAGAACAGGGCGAGGTTCCCAGCCGGCCCGGGTCGAGGGCACGCGCAGGTGATCGGCACCCGTTGCAGGTTCAACGAGGAGGATCCGGGACAGGACCGGGGCCCGCCTTGACGCAGACGCGCTGTGGCTTCGGGCCGCTTCTACAGCAGGGCCGCCATGGCGTCGAAGGCCCGGCGGCTGGTGCCGAGCACCGACCTGTTCTCCAGGAAGCTGGCGTAGTCCAGGTGACGGTCGTGGCCCCACTTGTCGGTCTGGTCCGGCAGCGACGCCAACGGCTTCCACACCAGCACTCCGAACATCGCCGTGAAGTAGTCGGAGAAGGCGCTCCCCATGGCCGCCACGGCCACGACGCGGTGGACGTCGAAGGTCCGCGCCCAGATCGCGGCACGGCCGGCCCGGAGGTCGTCGGAGCCGACCATCCGCTGGTGGAAGGTCTTGTCGCCGAGCCGGCGCTTCCCCAGCTCGTTGAGGCGGTAGAGCCAGTCCAGCATGCTGCTGAACTCGTCCTCGGCGTCGGCCGGGGTGGTCGCCTCGCAGATCCGCTGGAAGGCGTTGTCGAACGCCCGGCGCACCCGGTCGAGTTGCGGGTCGGGGGTGGCCATCAGGTTAGTTCCGTGGGGGGTCGGGGTCCCTGCGGCCGTCATGCTACGTGCGGACAAGGCCCCGGGTCGGCAACCCCGGGGCCTTGTCGTGGTCGCAGGTCAGGAACAGCGCGGGCAGAGCTTGGGGGCGTTGTGCTGGCGCTTGAGCCGCCGCTCCTCGTCCCGGCCTCCCGGCCAGGTCCTGACCACGTCGAAGCCGATTCCGCGCTCCACCGCGGCGGCCAGAATGCGCGCCCCGGTCCCGTCGCGGTGCTGGGCCAGGCGCCGGTCCAGGTTGACGGTCGTGCCCAGGTAGTGGCCGGCCGACCCGTTCGGATGGCTGGAGCCCAGCCGGGTCTCCAGGTGGACCAGGTAGCAGACCGGGGCGCTCACCGGTCCTGCTCCTTGGCCCACCGCTCCAGGTACGCGCTCCAGGCCCGGAACACGACCACGCCCGCGTCGATCGAGTCGGGCACGATCGCGCCCATGGCGTGGGCCTGGGCTACGATCGCCGCGAGCCAGCGGCTGGCCCTGGCCGCCTCCCCGGCCAGGAGCTGAGCGCGAGACTTCCGGATGCGGCGCAGGAACGGGGTCACAGCTCGGCCCCGAAGTGCGCGGCCTCAAGGGCGGCCTCGATCTGCATCTCGGCCACGGCCTCAAGGGCGGCCTCGTCGTCATCGGTCAGGTCAGCCAGGTCCAGGTCCTGGTCGCAGGGCGGGGTCAGGACCGCCAGCGCCTTCCAGGCGTCGGGCAGGTCCGCCACCCGGCCATGGCAGGGGCAACGGCATTCGACGGTGCCGGCCTGGGTCAGGGTCAGGACCACGGTCCGGCACGACCGGTGCCGGCCCAGGTCGCAGGCGGCCGTCGTGGTGATGGCCGTAGACTCGCTCTGCATGGAGATCATCCCTCCGTGCCGGCCCCGGGGCGGTTGCCGCCGCCGCCGGGGCGCTGATGTTGACAGGAGGATTCTCCTCGATCACTTA
>Ga0307415_100001314_pt1 | contig 11760 bp, 9 predicted proteins | sample DK1Cmetagenome_FD_204524 | JGI IMG/M metagenome (GOLD analysis project Ga0307415, IMG submission 204524) | Maize rhizosphere microbial communities from greenhouse at UC Davis, California, United States - DK15-C-2 | ecosystem: Host-associated > Plants > Roots > Rhizosphere > Soil | place: USA...
CGGTGGAGTAGAAGTCGGGCAGGCCGAGGGAGTGGCCGTACTCGTGGGAGATCACCGAGGCCTTGTCGATCGCGGTCTCGGGGTTCACGTTGTACGGGCCCACGCGGACGAAGACCTTGAGTGCGTCGCCCCGGTCGGCGGTCGTCATCTCCCTGCGGGTGTCGTCGGTGTACCAGAGCGGCCGGCCCTCGAGGTCCTTGAGCTGGTCGTCGGTCGTGTAGCCGGCGAGCCCGGTGGCCGGGTCGGTGTAGTAGTACTCGAGCGACGAGGAGTGCGGCCACACGTTGTCGTACGGCGCGTCCGGGGTGCCGGTGGCCGGGTTCGGCAGGTCGCACCCGGCGACCGACAGCTGCGAGGAGCCGTTGCCGCCGCAGCCGGCGAAGACGGCCATGAAGAAGTCGACCACGCCGTCCTTGTCGGTGTCGTAGTCGGAGTAGTCGATGTCCGGGTCGGCGATCGCCGCGGCGTCGTACGCGAGCTTGCCGGCGGGGCCGCAGCCCGAGTCGATGTTCTGGAGGGTGCCGACGCCGGCGAGCGCGCCGAGGAGCGCGGAGCCGTTCGCGTCGTCCCCGTAGTAGTCGGTGCTGCCGGGCAGGTTGTAGATGCCGTTGGTGATCCGCTCCGGGTAGAGCGGGGTGCCCTGGGCGGGGACGGGGGAGTCGCCGAAGGTCACGCCGTGGCAGGTCTGGCCGGGTTGCGTCGAGGTGAAGTCGAAGCCGGGGGCATAGTCGAAGCCGTCCGCGCCGGGCGTCTCCGAGGGCACGGTGCCGTGCGGGAAGAGCTGGCCGAGCGACATCTCCTGGAAGAGGTTGAACGTCGAGCCCTCCGTGGCCGGGTCGTTCACGACGGCGTCGAGATCCCGGCCCGAGTGGTCGTCCTGGTACGTGCGGTCGGTGTACTGCACCGGGACGATCGGGAAGGGGCGGTCGCCGTACCGCGCCGTGTCGAAGGTCTCCGACGGCGGGATAACCCGCGGGCCGTGGCTGGTGGCGGTCCTCGACGCGCCGGCGACGGTCACCCGCGCGGTGGTCGAGATGTCGCGCCAGACGATCTCGGGGTTCTCCCGCGTGGTGTCGGCCCGGCTGTCCAGCACCAGGGTCTGGCTCCGGCCCGCCGCGACCGGCGGCACCGGCCAGGTGACGGTCCCACCGCCCGGGGCCACGGTGGCGCCGGAGCCGGCCGCGGTGATCGTCGAGCCCTCGGGGGCGGTGACGGTCACCGTCGCGCCGGTGATCGGCAGGTTGGTCGCGACGGCCGGGTCGGCGGGGTTCGTGACGATGATCCGCGACGGGTAGGCGTCGCCCGGCTTCACCCAGCCGACCGAGGAGACGAAGCTGTTCTCGACCTCGAGGCCACCGACGCTGACGGTGCTGTCGGCGGGGGCGGAGGGCGTGACGGCGGCCGCGCCACCGGGGACGGCCGGGGCGGCCGACGGCAGCAGCACGACGGAGAGGGTGGCGAGACCGGTGGCCAGGACGGTGACGACCGTCGCGGCCCGCAGGCGTCGCAGGTGAGGGACAGACATGGGCATCCTCGGGGCGTGAGGTCACAGCGGTGCTGCGACGCGGTGACACGCCAACGACCGGAGGGTGCCGCGGTTACGCGGCCGGCAACGAACCCGTCGTTCGTTCACGCGAGAACGCGCCGACCCGTCGTCTGTTCACCGAAAAGCACAGCGACCCGCCGTGAACTCACGACGGGTCGCTGCGGTGGTGCGGGATCTAGCGGGTCACTCCTCGCCGCGGATGAAGGCCTCCACCCGGCGACGGCCCTCGTCGTCCGGCAGCTGCACCGGCGGCGACTTCATGAGGTACGACGACGCCGAGATGATCGGGCCCCCGAGACCGCGGTCCTTGGCGATCTTCGCGGCGCGGATCGCGTCGATGATGATGCCGGCGGAGTTGGGGGAGTCCCAGACCTCGAGCTTGTACTCGAGGTTGAGCGGGACGTCACCGAAGGCGCGACCCTCGAGGCGGACGTAGGCCCACTTGCGGTCGTCGAGCCACTGGACGTAGTCGGACGGACCGATGTGCACGTTGCGGTCGTTGATCTTGTCCGCGAGCTCACCGTGCAGGTTCGACGTCACGGCCTGGGTCTTCGAGACCTTCTTGGACTCCAGGCGCTCGCGCTCGAGCATGTTCTTGAAGTCCATGTTGCCGCCGACGTTGAGCTGGTAGGTGCGGTCCAGCGCCACGCCGCGGTCCTCGAACAGCTTCGCCATCACGCGGTGCGTGATGGTCGCGCCGACCTGGGACTTGATGTCGTCGCCGACGATCGGAACACCGGCGTCCTCGAACTTCTTCGCCCAGACCGGGTCGGAGGCGATGAAGACCGGCAGCGCGTTGACGAAGGCGACCTTGGCGTCGATCGCGCACTGCGCGTAGAACTTGTCGGCCTCCTCGGAGCCCACCGGGAGGTAGGAGACGAGGACGTCGGCCCGGGTGTCCTTGAGGACCTGGACCACATCGACCGGCTCGGCGCCCGACTCGTGGATGGTCTGGCGGTAGTACTTGCCGAGACCGTCCAGCGTCGGGCCGCGCAGCACCTCGACGTTGAGCGTCGGGACGTCGGCGATCTTGATCGTGTTGTTCTCGGAGGCGTTGATGGCCTCCGACAGGTCCTTGCCGACCTTCTTGTCGTCGACGTCGAACGCCGCGACGAACTCCACGTCGTTCACGTGGTAGTCGCCGAACAGGACGTGCATGAGACCCGGGACGGTGCCGGAGGGGTCCGCGTCCTTGTAGTACTCGACGCCCTGGATCAGGGAGGTCGCGCAGTTGCCGACCCCCACGATTGCTACTCGTACCGAACCCATCGGGATTCCTTCCTGTTCTACTTCGTGTGGTCGGCCGTGGGGCCGGTCGCGGGCCCGCTGCCGGGCCTCGTGGCGGGTACTGCGGGCTTGGCGGGGGGCTTCTGGCCGTAGCCGTGCTCGGCCCGGATGAGGTCCGAGAGCCACCGGACCTCGCGCTCGACCGACTCGACTCCGTGCCGCTGCAGCTCCGCGGCGTACCGGTCGACTTCCTTCTGGGTCATCGCCAGCTGGTTCTGGACCCGGTCGAGCCGCTCCTGGAGACGGGTACGGCGGCCCTCGAGGACCCGGAGCCGGATCTCCATGTCGGTGCGGCCGAAGAAGGCGAACCGGATGTCGAAGTTGTCGTCCTCCCAGGCCGTGGGACCGACCTCGGACATCAGCCGCTCGAACTCCCGGGTGCCGGCCTCGGTGACCTGGTACACGATCCGGGGGCGCCGGGTGACCGTCATCTCCGAGGTGGCGGTCTCCTCGATCAGCGAGCCGCGCAGCATCTTCTTCAGCGTGGGGTAGAGCGAGCCGTAGGACAGCACCCGGCCCCAGCCGAGCATCAGGTTGAGCCGCTTGCGCAGCTCGTAGCCGTGCATGGGTCCCTCGTGCAGCAGTCCGAGGACTGCGAGCTCGATGGTCTCTGCACGGCGTGCCATGCGACCTATCGTAGCGATATATCCAACGGTTGCGAATCCGTGCTTCTAGGGCGGCCCACCCGCGCGGAACGTGGCTCGGACCGCCCTCTTGCGTACCCTGTGGACGGCGCGCGCGGCGTCACACCCGCCGGCGCGCCGCGTCGACGTGCCAGCTCGGTCTGCCGACCGACGCGTTTCCGACCTGAGCAAGCAGTGGGAGAGCCGAAGTTTGAGTGGTAACCGCAAGGCCGCGGACACGACTGCCCGGAAGTCGCCGAAGCGGCCCCGCAGCACGCGGGGGCGGGTGAAGCGCCTCGCCAAGTGGCTGCTGATCCTCGGGCTCGTCGGTGGGCTCCTGCTGGCCGCCGGCCTGTTCTTCGTCTACGAGTCGACCGAGATCCCGGACCCGAACAAGGACTTCGAGACCCAGACGTCGTTCATCTACTACGCCGACGGCAAGACCGAGGTGGGCAAGTTCGCCACCCAGAACCGCGAGTCGATCCCGCTCAAGCAGATCCCCCAGACGCTGCAGGACGCCGTGGTCGCCGCGGAGAACCGGACCTTCTGGACCGACAAGGGCATCGACCCCAAGGGCATCGTGCGGGCCGCCTTCAGCAACGTGCGCGGCAACTCGACCCAGGGCGCGTCGACGATCACCCAGCAGTACGTCAAGATCCTGTACCTGACCCAGGAGCGCTCCTTCGAGCGCAAGGGCAAGGAAGCGATCCTGTCGCTGAAGATCCAGAACCGGCTGAGCAAGTCGAAGATCCTCGAGGGCTACCTCAACACCATCTACTTCGGCCGCAGCGCGTACGGCGTGCAGGCGGCGGCGAAGGCGTACTTCGACACCGACGCCAAGAACCTCACGCTGCGCCAGTCGGCGGTCCTCGCGAGCGTGCTGAACAGCCCGACCCGGTTCGACCCGGCCAACGGCAAGGACGCGCGGGAGGACCTCAAGGAGCGCTACGAGTACGTGCTGGACGGCATGGCCGAGATGGGCACCGCCCCGGCCGACAAGGCCGAGAAGGCCGCCAAGCGGCTGCCGGTGTTCCCGAAGATCGAGGCCCAGAGCCAGCTCGGCGGCCAGCGCGGCCACATGCTCACGCTGGTCCGCAAGGAGCTCAATTCGCTCGGCTTCTCCGACGAGGAGATCGACGGCGGCGGCCTGCGGGTGACCACGACCTTCACGGCGAAGGCGATGAAGGCCGCCGAGGAGGGCGTGCGCGCGGGCAAGCCCGAGGGGTTCGGCGACAAGGAGCTGCACGTCGCCGTGGCCAGCGTCGAGCCGGGCACCGGCGCGCTGCGCGGGTTCTTCGCCGGCCAGGACTACCTGGACTCCCAGATCAACTGGGCGGTCTCCGGGGGCATGGTGGGCTCGACGTTCAAGCCGATCACGCTGGCCACCGCGCTCGAGAACGGCTACTCGCTCAAGGACACCTTCGAGGGCAACTCGCCCTTCGAGTTCCCCGACGGGCTCAGGGTCCGCAACGAGGGCACCGGCTCCGACGGACTCGGCAACGACTACGGCGCGGCCGTGAACGCGATCGAGGCCACCGAGGAGTCGATCAACACGGCGTACGTCGACATGTCCAACAGCATCCCGGACGGCCCCGACAAGATCCTGGCCACGGCGAACGCGCTCGGCGTCCCGCCGGCCGAGCCGTCGAAGAAGTTCCCCGGCATCCCCAACACCACCCGCGACCTGGAGTCCGACGCGCTGATCACGCTGGGCAAGGCCCGGATCAGCCCGATCAACATGGCCAACGCCTACGCGACGATCGACAACGGCGGCAAGCGCGCCGACGTCCACGTGATCGACAAGGTCGTGGACCGCTCCGGCGAGACGCGCTGGTCCTACAAGCAGTCGACCGAGAAGGCGCTGGACGAGGACGTCTCGGCCGACGTGTCGTACGCCCTGCAGCAGACCGTCCAGAACGGCACCGGCCAGGCCGCCCTGGCCCTGGGCCGGCCGGCGGCCGGCAAGACCGGCACCGCCACCAATGACAAGGACCAGGTCTCGTCGGCGTGGTTCGTCGGCTACACGCCGCAGCTCTCGACCGCGGTGATGTACGTCCGGGGTGACGGCGACGACCAGCTCGACGGCTGGCTGCCGTCGTACTTCGGCGCGGTCTACCCGACCGAGACCTGGACCGAGGTGATGACCCGCGACATGGAGGGGCTGGAGGTCCAGCAGTTCCCGCCGCCCGCGTACGTCGACGGGGAGGCGCCGGTCTCGGGTCACGCGCCGTTCACGCCCGCACCCAGCCCGACCCGGGCCAGCACCCCGCAGCCGACCCGGGCACCCAACCCGGGCTCTGGCTCGGGCCCGACCAAGGCGCCCCAGCCGACCCAGACCCAGGGTCCGGCCAGCCCGCCGCCGTCGAGCACCCCGAGCCCGACCCAGCCCGCACCGTCGCCCCCGCCGCCGCCCACGAGCTCGCCGACCCCGCCGCCGGCCCCCGAGCCGTCCAGCACGCCGACGTCGTCGCCCAATTCCAAGCCGTCGTCCAAGCCGTCCAAGCCGTCCAAGCCGGCGAACCGGTCGGCGGCCGACTCGACCGGCCCGTCGTTCGCCGAGCGGGCCCTGCTGGCCTGGAAGCCGCTCTGGTCCTTCGGGTGGTAGGTCCCGGGGCCCCCGACGAGTGGGTGCACCCCACCCGGGACGACCCGGTCGTCGCGGCGCTCAGCGAGGGCATCGGGGGCCCGGTCGGGGCGCGCGCCGGGCGGCACCCGTGGTGGACGCCGGTGCGCGTGGTCCTGGCCCTGACCGCGCTCTGCTTCGCCCTCGGCATGCTGCAGAAGGGCAACTGCTACGAGGACACGTGGAGCGACGGCACCGCCCGCTACACCCACATGTGCTACTCGGACCTGCCGTTCCTGTACACCGGCCGCGGGTTCGCGGAGCTGAACTGGCCCTACACCGACGACGAGCAGGTGCGGGCCCGCTACGAGGTGATGGAGTACCCCGTCGCCATCTCGTACTGGGCCTGGGCCACCGCCTGGGTCACGCACTGGCTGAACGGGTCGCCTGACGTGACGCCGCGCTCCGCGGAGTCGACGGACGCGTTGTTCTCCGCACCGGACGTGCAGCGCGAGATCCGGCTCTTCGTCGTCGTCAACGCGCTGGGCTTCGCGGCCCTCGCGCTGCTCGCCGCCTGGTTCCTCGGCGGCGTCAACCCGCGCCGGCCCTGGGACGCGGCGGCCTTCGCGCTGTCGCCCGCACTGGCGCTGACGGGCCTGGTCAACTGGGACCTGCTCGTGGTCGCGCTGACCGCCGGGGCGCTCTGGGCCTGGGCCCGGGGACGTCCGGTGCTCACCGGGGTGCTGATCGGACTGGGCACGGCGACCAAGCTCTACCCGCTCTTCCTGCTCGGCGGCCTCCTCGTGATCTGCCTGCGGGAGCGCCGCTGGCGAGCGTTCGCGACCGCCACCCTCGCGGCGGTCGCGGCGTGGGCAGTGGCCAACCTGCCGGCGTACCTCTCCGGACGAGAGCAGTGGGAGGTGTTCTGGCGCTTCAACTCCTCCCGGGGCGCCGACCTGGGCTCGGTCTGGCTGGTCATCGAGCAGTCGTCGAACCGCGTCCTCGGTGCCCACACCATCAACGTCTGGTCCTGGCTGTTCTTCGGCGCCTGGTGCGTCGGCGTGCTCGTGCTCGGGCTGCGAGCCCCCCAGACCCCGCGACTGGCCCAGCTGGGCTTCCTGGTCGTGGCCGGCTTCCTGCTGGTCAACAAGGTGTACTCCCCCCAGTACGTCCTCTGGCTGCTGCCGCTGGCGGTGCTGGCCCGGCCGCGCTGGCGCGACCAGATCGTCTGGCAGGCCGGCGAGGTCGTCTACTTCGCCGCGGTGTGGTGGTACCTCGGCGGTCTTCTCGACGCCGCCGGCAGCCCGGACGACGGCTTCTACTGGCTGGCGATCCTGCTGAGGATGGCCACCGAGCTCTACCTGGTCGCGATCGTGGCCCGCGACGTGCTGGTGCCGCGCCAGGATCCGGTGCGCGGGCCTCAGGCGATGACGACGCGGTCGAACGCGGTCGCGGTGTAGCGGACGCGCACGTCGACCGGGTCGCCGATCGCGGGCACCCGCGGGCCCTGCGGCAGGAACAGCATCGAGGCCTGCATGTGCGGCGGCTCCGCGAAGAGACGCTGCTTGCCGTCGATCGAGAACGGTGAGCGCACGAAGCCGACCGCGTCGAGCCCGCCACGGGCCAGGGTCGCGGCCCGCGCCCGGATCGACGACTCGCCGGTCGGCGCCTCGAGGCCGATGCCGTGGGCGGTGCCGCCGCTGACCACCAGGATGTGGCCGGACTTCGGGGCGCTCCGCGCGCGGTAGCCGAACAGGTCGCCGCGGTCGACCGCGTGCACGTCGAGGACCGTGGAGGTCACCCGCAGCGCCGCCCGGTCTCCGAGCCACAGGCCGGTCCCGACCCGCGGCCGGATCGTGAAGTCGGCGTACGCCGCCTGCAGCTGCGCGAGCTCGCCGGCCGTCAGGTGGCTGACCCAGATCGTGGTGGTCGGCAGCCCCGCGGCCACGACGTCGTTGAGCAGCCGGTGCACCTCGGACAGGTGGGAGCCCTGGGCCAGCGGCAGGTGCAGCGCGATCCCCTCGAGCCGGGCGCGCGGGTGCGCGCGCGTCAGCTCGGCCGCCGCCCAGAGCTCGCGGGCGCTCATGCCGTGGCGCAGCATGCTGGTCAACCGCTCGAGGACGAACCGGGCGTCGGGCTGGCGCGCGAGCAGCTCGGAGACGTCCTCGACCCGGCTGAGGGTGTGGACCAGCCGCGGGTGCAGGGCGGGGTCGACCGTGAGCGCGCTGCCGAACGGACGCCAGGGGGTGAGCACCAGCAGGTCGCCGGCGAACCGCTGCGCGACGTGCGGGAGCTCGTCGTACGTCCCGACCGCGAGGGTGTCCCCGCCGAGGCCCTGGTCGTGGAGCCACTGGGTCTTGCGGGCGAGTCGGCCGAGCGTGAAGCCGTAGCCGTTGCCCTTGGCGACCGGGACCAGCCCCGGGCTGGCCTCGGCGACGGCGCGCAGGTGCGACCGCCAGCGGTCGCCCGCGACGGTGAGGGTGAGACTCATGCCGGGTCCCCGTGGAGGCGTGAGCGGGGCGAGCGGTGTCGTGGGGTCATCAGCCCCGTCGCTTCATGTAGACGTCGAACGCCTTGTACAGCGGACGGTTCAGCGGCAGGTCCCACTCGCCGGCGTACTCGACGGCCTCGCCGCCGGTGCCCACCTTGAACTGGATGAGCCCCACGTGCGGGTCGTCGGCGTCGAGGGTGTCGGTGATCCCGCGCAGGTCGTAGACGTCCGCGCCGGCGGCCAGCGCGTCGCTGATCATCGCCCACTGCACGGCGTTGGAGCCGCGCACGTCGCGCTTCTCGGTGGAGGAGGCGCCGTAGGAGTACCACGCGTGGGCACCGACCCGGATCGCGATCGTGCTGGCGACCAGGTCGCCCTGGTGCCGGGCGAACCAGAGCGTGATCCGGTCCGGCTCCTCGGCGCCGAGGGCCTCGACCATCGTGCGGAAGTAGGAGAGCGGACGGGGCGTGAAGTGATCGCGCTCCGCGGTGTGGACGTAGAGGTCGTGGAAGGCCTTGAGCTCATCCAGCGCCTCGGGCCCGCCGGCGCGGGTGACCTCCACGCCCTCCTTGGCGGCCTTCTTGATGTTGCGCCGCCACTGCTGGTTCATGCCCTTGAGCACGTCGTCCTCGGTCCGGGCGACGCGGACGCCGTCGGGACCGGTCGTGGCCAGCGGGATCTGGAAGTTGAACTGCGGCTGCCCCGCGGCGAACCCGCCCTCGACCGACTGCGGCTTCCAGCCGAGCTCGTGGAGCTGGGAGACCACGCGGGCACCCGTGGAGCCGCGCTCGCTCGGGGCGACGTCGCCGAGGCGGCGCACGTCGTCGGCGGCGATGCCGTCCTTGACCTGCGCCGCGCTCCAGCGGCGGGTCACGACCGGCGGTCCCATCCGTACCCCGAACGCGCCCTGCCGCTCGAGGTGCGCGCTCATGGGGGACAGCCAGGCGGCGAGGTCGGTGTCGTCCCAGTCGATGACCGGGCCCTCGGGCAGGTACGCCAGGTAGCGCTTCAGCCGCGGCAGCTGCCGGTAGAGCACCAGCCCCGCGCCGACGAGCGTCTCGTCTCGAAACCAGCCCAGCGACTCGCGCCGCCACTCGGACTTCACCCGCCCCCAGGCGGGGGTCTGCAGGAAGCTGGCCGAGCGCCGGCTCCGGATGAAGTCGAGGTGGTCGCCCTCCGAGATCGCGCGCACGGTGAGGGCGGCGCCAACGGTGGGGGAGCCGGCGGAGGGGGGAGTCACCCCCCGAGGCTACCGGTCGGGCTACATCCGCTCGCGCAGCCGGCCGAAGTCGGCCACGTGCTCGTCCCGACCGCCCGGCGTCTCGAACACGACGGGAGCGCCCGCGTCGCGGACCACCGAGGCGAGCAGGTCGGGGTCGATCCGGCCGGCGCCGAGGTTGGCGTGCCGGTCGGCGCCCGAGTCGAACTCGTCGCGGCTGTCGTTGCAGTGCACGAGGTCGATCCGCCCGGTGATCGCGCGGACGTCCTCGACGATCGTCTCCAGCGGGTTGCCGCCGGCGTGCGCGTGGCAGGTGTCGAGGCAGAAGCCGACCAGGTCGAAGCCCTCGGCGGAGCTCATCGCCTCCCACACCCCGGAGATGCGGTCGAGGTAGCGGGTCATGGCGTTCTCGCCGCCGGCGGTGTTCTCGATGAGCAGCGGCAGTTTGAGGTCGGTCGCCTCGATCGCCTTGCGCCAGTTGTCGAAGCCCTTCGCCGGATCGTCGGTCTTGTTCACGTGCCCGCCGTGCACGATCAGGCCCTTGGCGCCGATCGAGGCCGCGGCGTCGACGTGCTGCTGGAGGAGCTTGCGGCTGGGGATCCGGATCCGGTTGTTCGTGGTGGCGACGTTCACGATGTACGGCGCGTGGACGTAGAGGTCGATCCCCGCGGCCTCGGCGTCGGCCCGGAGCCCCTCCGCGCCGCCCGCGTAACGGAACTCGGGTCCCTTGTATCCCTGCGGGTCACCGAGGAAGAACTGCACCAGCGGCGCTTGGCGGGCCTTGGCCTCCGCGATCGGGTCGGTCTGGTCCACGTGCGCGCCGAGGGGAATGGTCATGGCGTCATCCTAGGAACCGGTGCCGACGACGAGTTGGGCCGCACCGCCGCCGCGATTTCGAGGCGTCCGTCGCCGCTGATAGCCTGTGTCGTCTTTGTCACCGGCCCCACCGACGGGGTCCCGGTCGACGAAGAACCCCGTCCCACGTCGTACGACGCGAGCCGGGGAACGCAACGCCCTCCTGCCACGGAAGTGCCGTGGCCGCCGAGTCCAGAGGAGGTGGAGACCGCCTTGCGTGCATATGAAGTCATGGTCATCCTCGAGCCCAGTCTTGAAGAGCGCACCATCGAGCCGTCGCTCGACAAGTACCTCAACGTCATCCGCAAGGATGGTGGCACCGTCGAGTCCGTCGAGGTCTGGGGCCGTCGCCGGCTCGCCTACGAGGTCAAGAAGAACGCCGAGGGCATCTACGCCGTCATCACGCTGAAGGCCGAGCCGGCCACGGTCAAGGAGTTCGACCGCCAGCTCAGCCTCAACGAGTCGATCCTCCGCACGAAGGTCATGCGCCCCGACGCTCACTGAGCGCCGGGGACTGTGGACGAGCACTTCCGCCCTGTCGGTGCCACCGGCAACGATGGGCGCGAACACACCAGATCGAGCTAGGGAGACCTCATGGCAGGCGAGACCGTCATCACGGTGGTCGGCAACCTCGTCGACGACCCGGAGCTGCGCTTCACCCCGTCGGGTGCGGCCGTGGCGAACTTCCGGATCGCGTCGACGCCGCGCACCTTCGACAAGCAGAGCAACGAGTGGAAGGACGGCGACGCCCTCTTCCTCTCCTGCTCGGTGTGGCGCCAGGCCGCGGAGAACGTCGCCGAGTCCCTGCAGAAGGGGATGCGCGTCATCGTCACGGGACGGCTGACCATGCGGCAGTACGAAACCCGTGAGGGCGAGAAGCGCACGTCGACCGAGATCCAGGTCGACGAGGTCGGGCCCGCGCTCAAGTACGCCACCGCCAAGGTCACCCGCACCACCCGCTCCGGCGGCGGTGGGGGCTACTCCGGTGGCGGCCAGGGCGGCGGCGCCCCCCAGGGCGGCGACGACCCGTGGGCGACGCCCGCTCCCCAGTCCGGCGGCCAGGGCGGTTACTCCGGCCAGTCGCAGGGCGCTCCCGCGGGCAACGACCCGTGGGGTGCTCCGGGTGTGGGCTCGGACGAGCCTCCGTTCTGACCTGATCCACCACGGTGGCCCCCG
>Ga0307415_100001315_pt1 | contig 11759 bp, 11 predicted proteins | sample DK1Cmetagenome_FD_204524 | JGI IMG/M metagenome (GOLD analysis project Ga0307415, IMG submission 204524) | Maize rhizosphere microbial communities from greenhouse at UC Davis, California, United States - DK15-C-2 | ecosystem: Host-associated > Plants > Roots > Rhizosphere > Soil | place: USA...
CAACCTCGACCAGATGCAGTTCCTCGACTAGCGGCGGTCCAGATGCGTGTCGTCGTCGCGCCGGACAAGTTCAAGGGCTCGCTGACCGCGGCGCAGGTCGCCGCCCGGGTGGCGGCCGGCCTGGCCCGGGCCGCCCCCGGCGTCGAGGTCGTCCAGGTGCCGGTGGCCGACGGCGGCGACGGGACCCTTGAGGCGGCCCTGTCGGCCGGCTACCGCCGGGTCCCGGTGCGGGCCGAGGGGCCGACGGGCGAGCCGGTGGACACCGCCTACGCCGAGCGCGACGGCGTCGCCGTGATCGAGCTGGCCGACGTGTCGGGGCTGCGGCGGCTCCCCGGCGGCCGGCTGGCCGCCCGCGCGGCATCGAGCTACGGCACCGGACAGGTAATCCGGGCGGCATTGGACGCCGGCTGCCGCCGGATCGTCCTCGGGATCGGGGGCAGCGCCTGCACCGACGGCGGGGCCGGGATGGTCCAGGCGCTGGGGGCACGGCTGGCGGACGCCGGCGGCGCGGAGGTCGGCCGGGGCGGCGCGGCCCTGGCCGCCGTGCGCTCCCTCGACCTGTCCGGCCGGCACCGGGCGCTCGCCGAGGCCGAGGTCGTTGTGGCCAGCGACGTGGACAACCCGCTGCTGGGGCCCCGTGGAGCGGCGGCGGTCTACGGCCCCCAGAAGGGCGCGTCACCGGCCGACGTCGCCGAGCTGGACGCCTCCCTGGCCCGCTGGGCCGAGGCCGTCAACCGGGCCACCGGGACCGACGCGGCGGGCACGCCGGGCGCCGGAGCGGCCGGCGGCGTCGGGTTCGCCGCCCTGGCCGTCCTGGGGGCGAGGCTGCAACCGGGCATCGACCTCGTGCTCGACCTGGTCCGCTTCGGCGAGGCGCTGCCCGGGGCACGGCTCGTGATCTGTGGTGAGGGCTCCCTGGACGCCCAGACCCTGCACGGCAAGGCGCCGGCGGGCGTGGCCGCGGCGGCGCGCGCGGCCGGCATCCCGGTGGTCGCGGTGGCCGGCCGCTCGCTGCTGGCTCGCGCCGAGCTCGAGCCTGCGGGGATCCTGGCCGCCTACGCCCTCACCGACCTGGAGCCCGACCCGGCGCGGTGCATGACCGAGGCCGGCCCGCTGCTGGAGCGGCTGGCCGAGCGGGTCGCCCGCGACTGGGTGACCGACGACGCAAGGAGATGACCAGCCGATGACCGCACCCGACAGCGACCGGTCCGCCGTCGATGTCCCGCTGTTCCTCAACGGCGAAGGCATGCGCGGCGGGCGCGTGCACCCGCACATCGCCCACCACCGGTTCCTGGGGGAGACCAGGACCGCCGCACGCTACCGCTTCTACGTCTACGAGGGCCGCTTCCCGGCGCTGTGGCCGGTCGCCGAGGGAGGCGTGTCGGTGCCCGGGGAGCTGGTCGGGCTGTCCCTGACGGCCGTCAGGGACGAGTTCCTGCCCGTGGAGCCGCCCGAGCTGGAGCTCGGGGTGGTGGAGCTGAGCGACGGCGGCGCCGCCCTGGCCGTGCTCCTGCGGCCCGACGTCCACGCCCGCGGCACCGGCCTGGTCGACATCTCCGACTACGGCGGCTGGCGGGCCTATCTCGAGCGGCGGTGATGGTGAGATCCTCGCCTCCCGACAACCGAAGCAGGGGTGCTGCTTGAGAGGAGACCGGTGATCGGGTACGACACGGTCCTGCGTGCCCGCCGCCTGGTCACGGCGGCGGGGGAGACGAGCGGCTGCGTCGGCGTCAGCGACGGACGGATCGCCGCCGTCGCGCCGCTGGAGGCGGGCCTCGAGGGGCGGCGGGTGGTCGAGCTCGGCGACGACGTCGCCCTCCTGCCGGGTCTGGTCGACACCCACGTGCACGTCAACGAGCCCGGTCGCACCGAGTGGGAGGGGTTCGCGACCGCGACCCGGGCCGCGGCCGCCGGCGGCGTGACCACCATCGTCGACATGCCGCTCAACAGCATCCCGCCGACCGTGGACCTGGCCGCGCTGGAGACCAAGCGCAAGAGCGCCGAGGGCCAGTGCTTCGTCGACGTCGGCTTCTGGGGCGGCGCCGTCCCCGGCAACCTGGGCGAGCTGCGGAGTCTGCACGACGCCGGCGTGTTCGGCTTCAAGTGCTTCCTGCTCCACTCCGGCGTGGACGAGTTCCCCCCGCTGCACCCGGCGAACCTCGACGCCTACCTGGCCACGCTGGGCGCCTTCGACGGGTTGATGATCGTGCACGCCGAGGACTCCACCGCCATCGACCGCGCCCCCAGCGCCCACGGCCGGCGCTACCGGGACTTCCTCGCCTCCCGCCCCCGGACGGCCGAGAACCTGGCCGTCGCCCACGTCATCGAGGCCGCCCGGTCGACCGGGGCGCGGGCTCACATCCTCCACCTGTCCTCGAGCGACGCCCTTCCCATGCTGGCCAGCGCCCGGCGCGACGGGGTCCGGGTCACGGCCGAGACCTGCCCCCACTACCTGGCCCTCAGCGCCGAGGAGGTGCCCGACGGGGCCACCCAGTTCAAGTGCTGCCCGCCGGTCCGCGAGGCGTCCAACCGGGAGCTGCTCTGGCGGGGCGTGGCCGCGGGCACCATTGCCTGCGTCGTCTCGGACCACTCGCCGTGCCCGCCCGAGCTCAAGCGCCTCGACAGCGGTGACTTCGGGATGGCCTGGGGCGGGATCTCCTCCCTCGAGGTCGGCCTGCCGGTGATGTGGACCGAGGCCCGACGGCGCGGCTTCACCCTGGCCGACGTCGTCCGCTGGATGGCCGAGGGCCCGGCCCGGCTGGTCGGGCTGGAGGGCAAGGGCCGGATCGCTCCTGGCTGCGACGCCGACTTCTGCGTCCTGGCCCCCGACGACACCTTCGTGGTCGACCCCGGGCGGTTGCGCCACCGGCACCCCATCACCCCCTACAGCGGGCGAACGCTGGCCGGGGTCGTTCGCGGCACCTGGCTGCGTGGTCAGGAGCTGACCGGCGACCAGCCGCGCGGCCGCCTGCTCACCAGAGGAGGAACCTGACCATGGGCGACGACGACTTCACCCGGCTGCCCGACCTGGCGTCGCGGCGCCTCGGCGGGAGCGTGGTCCACGCCAACGACGAGCTGTTCGCCGAGCGGGAGAACCTCATCAAGCCCGAGGCCCCCGCCTACTCGACCTACACCTTCGGGCACAAGGGCCAGGTCTACGACGGCTGGGAGACGCGGCGGCGGCGCGAGCCCGGCCACGACCACGCGATCGTGCGCCTCGGGGCGGCCGGAGTGGTCCGGGGCGTGGTCGTCGACACCGCCTTCTTCAAAGGCAACTACCCGCCCGAGGTGTCGGTCGAAGGGACCGGGGTCGAGGGCTACCCGTCGGCGGCCGAGCTCCAGGAGGCCGAGTGGGTGCCCCTGGTGCCGCGCTCGCCCGTGAAGGGCGACGCCCAGAACCCGTTCCCGGTCAGCACGCCGCAGCGCTGGACCCACGTGCGGTTGTCGATCTATCCCGACGGCGGGGTGGCGCGGCTGCGCGTCCACGGCGAGGTGGTGCCCGACCCGCGCTTCCTGCCCACCGGAGCCCTCGACCTGGCCGCGCTGGTCAACGGGGGCGTGGTCACGGGCTGCAGCAACATGTTCTACTCCTCGCCGACCAACCTCATCTCCCCCGGCGAGGCCAGGGTGATGGGGGAGGGCTGGGAGACGGCCCGGCGGCGCGACGACGGCAACGACTGGGTCGAGCTGGCGCTGGCCGGGCCCGGGGTCGTGCGGCTGGCCGAGATCGACACCCGCTACTTCGTCGGCAACGCCCCCGGGTGGGCGTCGCTGCGCGGCCGCGACGGCCGGGCGGGGACCGACAGCCCGGACGCCTGGGCCGAGCTGCTGCCGCGGACCCGGCTGCAACCCGACACGCGGCACCTGTTCCGGGTGCCGGACGGTCCCCAGGTGACGGCGGCGCGGCTGGACGTGTTCCCCGACGGCGGCCTTGCCCGGGTCCGGCTGTACGGGGAGCTCAGCGCCGAGGGCCTGGCCAGCCTGGGGCTCCGCTGGCTCGACAGCCTGCCCGAGGCCCAGGCCGGCCAGGTGCTCTCGACCTGCTGCGCGTCGCGGGCCTGGGTCGGGCGGGTCGCCGCCGGGCGGCCCTACGCCGGCCTGGACGCCCTGCTGGACGCCAGCGACGACGCCGTCCGGGCGCTCGGCCGCGACGACCTGGCCGAGGCGCTGGCGGCACATCCGCGGATCGGCCAGCGGGCCGCCGGCGCCTCGACCGAGGCCGCCTGGTCGCGGCAGGAGCAGGCCGGGGCCGGCAGCGCCGGCGCCGAGGCCCGGGCGGCGCTCCAGGAGGGCAACCGCGCGTACGAGGAGCGCTTCGGCCACGTGTTCCTCGTCTCGGCCAGTGGACGGTCGGCCGAGGAGCTGCTGGCGGCGCTGCGCGAGCGGCTCGGCAACGACCCGGCCACCGAATGGCGCGTGGTCGCCGAGGAGCTGGCGGCGATCAACCGGCTACGACTACGGAGGCTGCTGCAACCATGACCACCCTGTCCACCCACGTCCTGGACGCCGCCTCCGGGCGGCCGGCCAGCGGCGTCCGCGTCACCCTGGCCCGCCGCGACGGCGACCGCTGGCAGTCGCTCGGCGAGGCGGTCACCGACGACGACGGCCGGGCCCGCGACCTGGCCCCTGGCGGCCTGGGCGCCGGCGTGCACCGGCTGGTCTTCGCCACCGGCGAGTACTTCGCCGCCACCGGCCAGACCGGCTTCTACCCGGAGGTCCCGGTGGTCTTCGAGGTCACCGACACCGATCGCCACCACCACGTCCCGCTCCTGCTCAGCCCGTTCGCGTTCTCCACCTACAGAGGCTCCTAGCCGGGAGGTGCTCGCATGTCCTTCGTGCTCGGTCACAACCAGTACGGCAAGGCGGAGAACCGGGTCGTCCGGGTCTTCCGCGACCGCGACCCCCACGAGCTGGTCGACTACAACGTCAGCGTTGCCCTCTCCGGCGGCCAGGAGCCGCCCCACCTGACGGGCGACAACAGCCCGACGCTGCCCACCGACACCCAGAAGAACACCGTCTACGCCTTCGCCACCGAGGACGACGTGGTCGCCCAGCCGGAGTCGTTCGGCATCCGGCTGGCCCGCCACTTCGTCGACAGTGCCGAGCCCATCACCCGGGCCCGGGTGAAGCTGGAGATGTACCCCTGGTCGCGCCTGAACAACCCGCACGCCTTCGTCCGCGACGGCCGCTACGTGCGCACGGCCACCGTCACCTACGACGGGTCGGCCACCTGGGTCGTCTCCGGGGTCAAGGACCTGGTGCTGCTCAAGACCACCGACTCGGAGTTCTGGGGCTACCTCAAGGACAACTACACCACCCTGGCGCCCACCAACGACCGGGTCATGGCCACCTCGCTGGTCGCCCAGTGGTGGCACACCGGCGAGGACGTCGACTGGGGCAAGTCCTACGATGGCGTCCTGGCCACCCTCCAGGACACCTTCGCCGGTCACCACAGCCTGGCCCTCCAGCACACCCTGTACGAGATGGGGTTGGCCGCGCTGGCCGCCCAGCCGCAGATCGCCGAGGTCCGCTTCTCGGCCCCGAACAAGCACCACTTCGTCTACGACCTGGCCCGCTTCGGCCTGGACAACGACAACGAGGTGTTCCACGCCGACGACCGCCCCTACGGCCTGATCGAGGCCACCGTCCGCCGCGACGACGCCTCCGACCCCGGCCTGGCCTTCGACCCCGGCCAGGGCTGGTAGCGACGCAAGGAGCAACGCCTGGGCCGGCTACGGCCCTGACCGCGACTGGGGGAGCCGGGCCGCGCCCCGCTTGGCGGCCGGTGCCGAGGGTGGCGGGACGACCGGCCCGATGTCGCCGTCCGGCGCCTCGTCCAGGTCGACGATCACCGGGGCGTGGTCGCTCGGCCCGCTGCCCTTGCGGGCCTGGCGGTCCACCCAGGCCGCCCGCACCCGGCCGGCCACCGGCGCCGAGGCCAGCACCAGGTCGATCCGCATCCCCAGGTCGCGGTGGAACATGCCGGCCCGGTAGTCCCAGTAGGTGAACACCCGCTCGGCCGGCCAGCGGTCCCGCACGACGTCGCGCAGCCCGAGCGCCGCCAGCTCGGCCAGGGCCGCCCGCTCCGGCGGGGTGACGTGGGTCTGGCCGACGTAGGCCTCGGGGTCGAACACGTCGGCGTCGGTGGGCGCGATGTTCATGTCCCCGCAGACGACCGCCGCCTCCGGGCCGGCGGCCAGCTGGTCCCGCAACGCGGCCAGCCAGGCCAGCTTGTAGCGGTAGTGGTCGGAGTCCGGCACCCGCCCGTTCGGCACATACACCGAGTGCACACGGATCCCGGCGCAGGTCGCGGACACCGCACGCGCCTCCGGGTGCGGGAAGCCGGGCGCGCCGGCGAGGCCGGGCACGACGTCGTCCAGCCCCACCTTGGACAGGATGGCCACGCCGTTCCACTGCCCCTCGCCGTGCCGGGCCACCATGTAGCCGCGACCGCCGAGCTCCTCACCGAGCAGCTCGGTGAACGCGGCGTCGCCGAGCTTGGTCTCCTGCAGGCAGACGACGTCGGGTCGCCGCTGGTCCAGCCACGGCAGCAGCCGGGGCACCCGCTGCTTGACCGAGTTCACGTTCCAGGTCGCCACTCGCACCCGACCACGGTAGCCGCTGACGGACCGCTCGGCGAACCTGCTCCAGGCGCGGCCGCGGCCGGCTCAGCCGGCTCCCTCGGCCATGCGACGGACGGCCTGACCGATGCCCTCGCCGGCGGCCTCGACGTTCTCCAGGTAGAGCCGGCCCCAGACGATGCGGTCGTCGCGGATCCCGAAGATGGTGACCCCGCGGATGTCGAGCAGCGTCCCGTCCTCCCGGGTGCCGTGCCAGTGCCACTCCGCCCAGCCGGTGCCGGCCGTCCGGGCCGACCGGAGCAGGTCGGCCTGGAAGTCGGGGACGCCGGCGAACACCTCGGCCCAGTTCGTGCGCACCTGCTCGCTGCCGGCGAACGCGCGGTCGGGATGCGCCGGCTGCTCGCTGTGGTAGCCGGGGTCGAAGCAGGCGACAAAGGCGGCCAGGTCGTGGCGGTTCTGGGCGGCCTTGAGCCGCTCCAGCACATCGGTCGTCAAGGCTGCCGCCTCCTTCACGAGCATCCCGGCCAGGTCCAGGCGGTCGCGCGCTCGCCAGCGCGGAACAGCTCGACGGCGTCGGCGGTCGTGGTCCGCTCCTCGGCGACGGCGGTCGTGGCGGCCAGGCTCATGACCACCAGTATGGCCCCCAGCACGAGGACCCGGACGAGCTTGGACATGGTGCGTCTCCCTTCTCCTGCCGCCCTGCCCGGATGGTCGGCGACACCAGCGACGCTAGGTGGAGAGGTGGGGGGCGATCATCGGGGAGGTCCCTCGACCTTGGCCAGGGCCCCGGCCAGCTCGGTCCGGTTCCGGAGGCCGAGCTTGGCCAGGATGTTGGAGACGTGGCGCTCGACGGTCTTGCGGGACAGGAACAGCGCGGCCGCGATCTCGGGGTTGCTGGCACCGGAGGCGACCCGGCGGGCGATCTCCCGTTCCCGGTCGCTGAGGCCGGCCAGCGGGTCGGTCCCACCGGCCTTGCGGCCCCGCCGCCACGTCCGCACCCCAAGGGCCCGGAGCCGCTGGGAGGCCAGGCCCATCTCGGTCCCGGCGCCCATCCGCTCGGCCAGGGCGCCGGCTTCACGCAGCACCCGGCCGGCCTCCCCGGGGTCGACCCGGGCGAGCACGGCGCCGAGGTCCAGGCGGACCCAGACCGCCTCCAGCAGCAGCCCCTGGCGGTCGGCCTGGACGACCAGCGCCGCAAGGGCGGAGGCGGCCGCCGCCGGGTCGCCCTCCAGCTCGGTCGCGGCGACGGCCAGCGACCTCGACCAGGCGACGAACCCCCCGGCGCCCTGGCTCGTCGGCGCCGAGCCGGCCAGGAGCCGCGCGGCCTCCTCGGGCCGCCCGACGCGGGCCAGCGCCTCGGCGCCCCGGACGGTCGTCTCGGTCTGGCAGCGGCGGCAGCCGGCCCGGCCGGCGTCCGACAGCGCCTCGCGGACCCCTTCGGCCACCTCGGGGGCCGCCCGCCGGGGGTCGAGGCGGGCCAGGGCGCTCGCCCGCTCTAGGTGGGCGTGGAGGCGGTAGTGGGGCTCGGGCTCCTGGTCGGCGGCCGCCCGGAGGCCGTCCACGGCGGCGCGCCAGTCCCCGGTGGACAGCGCGACCAGGTGCCGGACGACGACGCCGTGGGCCCGGGCCGGGCTGAACTCCTCGAGGCGCTGGCCCAGCTCGAGGCATTCATCGACCACCGCCTCGGCCTCCTCCAGCCGGCCAAGGGACCGCAGCACCATGGCGTAGACGGCCCCGACCTCCAGCCGGGCCCGGGGCAGGACGAGGCGGCGGGTCTCGTCCCAGGCCTGCCGGGCCCGGGCCTCGGCCTCCTGGTTCCTCCCGAGGAGGCGCAGGGCCAGGGCGCCCTCGCCGAGGGCCCGGGCCCGGATCCGGTCGTCGACCCGGGCGGCGGCCGCGGCCAGCTCCTCGGACAGCGAGCGCATCTCCTCCAGGTCGTCGGCCTCCAGGGCGGCCTCGGTGCCGGCCAGCAGGGCGAGGACGTAGGCGTGCCGCTCCGGCCCGGCCATGGCCTCGACCCCGCCGGCCCGGGTCGAGGCGGCCCGGGCGGCGTCCACCGCCCGCCGGGCCGCCACCCTGGACGCCCCGGTCCGATGCTCCAGGTAGCGGTGGAGGGCGGCCTCCTGGGCGTCGAGCTCAATCCGGAGCGCGGGCCCGCCCGCCTCGCTGTCGCGTGCCCGGGCCAGCCACCGCCACGCGTCGGGTGCCCGGCCGAGCTGCAACCCGGCCTGGGAGGCGGCCAGCGCCGCCCGGGCCGTCTCGACCGGCTCGCCCGGCCCCAGCGCCAGGGACGACCATCGGGCCAGGGCCATCTCGTGCTCGCCCAGCTCGGCCGCCAGGGTGGCGACGTGACGGTGCAGCTCCCGCGCGGCCGGGTCCGAGGGGCCGGCCGTGTCCGCCACCTCGGCCAGCCCCCGGAGCCCGTCCACGCCGATCAGCCGCCGGCGCGGCGACCGCGCCACCCGCAGAGCGAGGTCGAGGGCCGGCTCCCCGGCGCCGCGCCGGTGCTCCAGCGCCTCCAGCAGCAGCCGTTCGTCGTCGCCGGCCAGGTCCTCGAGCCAGCCGGCCAGGCGCCGGTGCAGCCGGCGGGCCACCTCGGGGGGAACCGACGCGGCGACCGGTTCCCGGATGAGGTCGTGCGCCACCCGAAAGGACCCGGCCTCCTCGACGGCGACCTCGCCGGCCACCAGGTCGGCGGCGGCCGCCTCCACCCGCGCCACCGGCCAGCGCTGGAGCGCGGCGGCCTCCCCGGGCGCCAGTGGCCGGCCGGTCAGGGCGAGCGTCCGCAGCAGCGCGGCGGCGTCCGAGCCGACCCTGGCCACCCGGTCGGCGACCAGGGCGTCCAGCCCGGCGGCGGGCCGGTCGCGGGTCGCCAGCTGGTGCAGCCAGAACGGCGAGCCGCCGGCCCGGCGCCACACCTCGGCCGCGCCGGTGACGTCCAGTACTGGCGACAGCTCCATGGCCAGCCGGACGCCGGCCTCCCGGCCCAGGGGTGGCAACGCCATCCGCGCGAACCGGCGAGGGTCGGCCACGACCCGGCCGAGCGACCCGGCGAGCGACCTGGCCGCCGCCGAGGGGCGCGAGGCGGCCACGAAGGCCAATGGGAGGCCGCCCATCTCGGCGGCGCGGACGAGATAGTGCAGTAGGCCGAGGGAGACCTCGTCCACCCATTGGAGGTCGTCAAGGGCGACCAGCACGGGACCGAGCGCGGCCAGGGCGCGGTAGGCAGCCTCGAAGAGCCGGACGGGCTCGACCGGGCCGGCGTCGGGGGCCGGGTCGAACACCAGGGTGGCGACGGTCTCGCCGGGCCCGGGGACCTCGGCCAGCCGCCGGAGCAGGCCCCTGGCCATGGCCAGCGGGATCGCCGCCTCGGGGGCGTACCCGGCGAGCAGGATCCGCTCCGGGAGGACGATCCTCGAGCACGCCTCGGTCAGGAGCCGGCTCTTGCCGCTCCCCGGGTCGCCGAGGACAAGGGCCACCACCGGCCCCCCTCCGTCCGCGACCCCGCCGGCCAGGCCGAGAACGGTGGCGAGCTCGTCCTCCCGCCCAACAAAGGTCCCCGGCACCGCACCAGCTCTTCAGAGAAGGGGATGATCCGACACCCTAACCCTGGCAGCTCGGTGACGACATGTCGTGGTGAGGGCCGGGGCTAGCGGCCGATCTCGGCCAGCACCGCACGGAAGGTCGCCCACCGCTCGGGCCCGACCTCGGCCGCCCAGCGCCGCTCGATCTCGGCGATGGCCGACTCGATGACCCGCTGGAGCTCCTGGCCGGCCGGGGTGGGGCGGATCAGGCGGACCCGCCGGTCCCGCTGGTCGACGGTCACCTCGACCAGGCCGGCGTCCTGGAGGGTGGCGACGAACTCCCCGAGGGCCTGCTTGGTCATCCCGACCCGGGCGGCCAGGTCGGTGACGCGCAGGCCGTCGGCCGGGGTCAGCGACAGCAGCCGCAGCTGCGACGGGCGCAGCTGGAGGCCGGCCACCCGGGGCCTGACCTCCTCGTCCATCCGGCGCCGGAAGGCCCGCCAGGCCAGGTCCATCAGCACGGCGAAGCGCAGCGGGTTGTCGCCGCCGGTCAGCGGCCGCGGATGCTGGTTGACAGAGGTCATAAGGTTGCCTTACCTTTACGGTAGTCAGGTTACTTTACCGTTTTCGGCAAGGATGGACCATGGCCGCCGCGGCACCGGTCGCGCTCGACTGCTGGGGCGCCTTGGAGGAGCCCGGGCTGACCGAGGTCGTCTCGACCGCGCTGGGCCGGCCCGTGCGGCTGGCCGGGTTCCAGACCACGGCGGTCGCCTACGAGCCGGGGTCGCCGGCCACCGGGGCGCTGCTGCGGGTCGCCGGCACGACCGCCGACCGGCAGCCCTGGTCGGTGTTCCTCAAGGTGCTCCAGCACCCTCGGCACTGGCCGAGGCTGGGGGAGCTGCCGGCCGAGATCCGCCAGCCGTTCCTGGACAGGTTCCCCTGGCGGGGGGAGCTGGTGGCCTGGGAGCCCGGGTTCGCCGACCGGCTCCCGGCCGGCATGCGCCTGCCCCGCCTGTACCGTCTGGCCGACCTGGGCGACGACCGCGTGGCCGTGTGGATGGAGAACGTCCGCACCCTGGACGACCCCTGGGACCCGCCCCGCTTCGCCCGGGCCGCCCGCGCCCTTGGCCGGCTCGCCGGCCGCCGCTCCGACCCGGCCCTGCTGGCCGCCAGCGGGCTGCCGGTGGGCACCGGGCTGCGCTACTACAGCCAGTCACGGGTCGAGCTGAGCGGGCTGCCGCTGCTGGAGCGGGACGAGGTCTGGGCCCACCCGCTGGTCGCCGGGGCGGTCGACGACCGGCTCCGGGCCGACCTGCGCACCCTTGGCGCCCGGGTGCCGGAGCTCCTCGACGGTATGGACGCCCTGCCCCAGGCGCTGCCCCACGGCGACGCCAGCCCCCAGAACCTGCTGGTCCCGGCGGACGACCCCGGCACCTTCGTGGCCATCGACGTGTCGTTCCAGAACCCCCAGGCGGTCGGCTTCGACCTCGGCCAGCTGCTGGTCGGCCTGACCCACGCCGGCCTGCTGCCGGCCGCCGCCCTCGCCGAGGTCCACGCCGTGCTCGTCCCGGCCTTCACCGACGGCCTGCACGCCGAGGGCGGCCGGGCCACCACCGAGGAGGTCACCTGGGGCTATCTGGCCAGCCTGGCCGTG
>Ga0307415_100001316_pt1 | contig 11754 bp, 11 predicted proteins | sample DK1Cmetagenome_FD_204524 | JGI IMG/M metagenome (GOLD analysis project Ga0307415, IMG submission 204524) | Maize rhizosphere microbial communities from greenhouse at UC Davis, California, United States - DK15-C-2 | ecosystem: Host-associated > Plants > Roots > Rhizosphere > Soil | place: USA...
AGACCGATGTGAAAACCCGGGTCAAAGAGTCGATCTCCGACAAGCGCGAGCGCCTGATCTCACAGGTGCAGGGGACGACCCACAAAGTCGGGGAAGCGACCCCCGACGGGCAGCAGGTGAAGGAAGGCGCGCACCAGGCCGTCGGCGTCGCCCAGGAAAACCCGCTCGGCCTCGCGATCGGCGGTATCGCCGCTGGCTTCCTCGCCGGGATGATGCTGCCGAGCACGAAGGTCGAGGACGAAAAGGTCGGGCCGATCGCCGACCAGGTGAAGGAAACGGCCGCCGAAACCGGCCAGGAGGCCCTGGAGCGCGGCCGCGAGGTCGCGTCCCAGGTGGCAGAGCAGGCGGCCGAAGGGGCCAAAGAGGTCGGCCAGCAGGCGATGCAGACCGCTAAAGAGAGCGGTCAGGAGCAGGCCGAGGAGCTCAAAGACAGCGCCAAGGAAGGCGCGCAGGAAGTCCGCGAGCAGGCCCCCGCTCGCACCTGAGGGAGTCGGAGCGAGCCCCGTCGCGGGGCTCGCTCCCTCCCCGTTAGCGCTCGCAGCCGCGGACCGAGTCCAGTCCGGCGCCGCCGCGGCAGACGTCGAAGCCGCGGCCGCCGCGCAGGACGTCCCGGCCGCCGCGGCCGAACAGGCGGTCGTTGCCGGCGTTGCCGAAGACGCGATCGGCCGCCGTCCCGGCGACCACTCGATCCCCGCCTCTGCCGGCGCAGATCAGGTCCCGGCCGGCGAACGAGTGAACCACGTCGTTCCCGCCACGAGCCACGATCACGTCGCGCCCGCCGGTTCCGGTCAGCTCCTCGGAGGCGGCCGTGCCGACGATCGTCGCCGCGACGCCGCGGCAGGTCGCCGTCGGGGCTTTGGCGATGATGTTCACCGCCGCCGTGGCGCTGTCGTTGGCGGCGACGGGGTCTTTCTGGTCGCCCGCAACGGTGGCGGTATTGGTGGTGGCTCCGGCTTTGCGGGCGACCACGTTCAGCGTCACCGTCGCCGAGCTGACTTTCGCCGTCGGGCCCGTTTCCAGCGTCCCGATCGCGCAGACCACTTTCTGGCCCTGGAGCGAGCAGGTCCCCTGCGTGCTCGTGGCCGAGGCGTAGTCGACGCCCTTCGGCAACGGGTCGCTCACCGTCACGCCCGTCGCCGTCTCCGGACCGAGGTTCTCGACTTTGATCGTGTAGGTGATCGTGTCGCCGACGGTCACCGTCCCGGCGTTTGCCGTCTTGCTGACTTTGAGATCGGTGGGGTCGCCGGGCGCTGCCGTTCCCACGGCCGCGAAGCCCAGCACGGCGATCGCCATCACCCCGAGAAGTCGCTTCATCTTCAACCTCCTCTTGTTGGGATCGCCCCCTCCCCTGTCTTTAGGAACGGGCGGCGCCGCGGGTTGTCAGCGGCTAGGTTTTAGGGCCATGTCCCAGTGGAACGACGGGAGGCGGTTCGAGGGGAGGGTGGCGCTGGTCACCGGAGCGGGGGGTGCGCTCGGTGGCGCGGTCGCGCGCGCCTTCGGCCGCGAGGGGGCGACGGTCGCCCTCGGCTACCGCTCCTCGGAGGATTCCGCGCGCGAGGCGCTGGTGGAGATCGAGAGCGCCGGGTCGCAGGGTCACGTCGCCCAGGTCGAGGTCACCGACTCCGAATCGGTCGACCGATTCGTCGCCGACGTCGCCGACCGCTACGGCCGGATCGACGTCGTCGTCAACACGGCGGGACGGATCGACCCCGACGACGCCGTGCGCTTCGCCGAGTCGAAGACCGATGCCTTCGCGACCCTGCTCGACGTCGACCTGCTCGGCACCTTTCGCGTCTGCCAGGCCGCCGTGCCGCACCTGCGCGCGACCGGCAACGGCGCGATCGTCAACTTCTCCGGCTCCTACGGCAACGGGATCGACCAGGAGAACGTCGTCAACTCGGTCGCCGTCACCTACTGCGCCGCCAAGGGGGGCGTCCGCGCCTTCACCTCGGCCCTCGCCCGCGACCTGGCGCCGGAGATCCGGGTCAACGCCGTCGCCCCCGGGCCGATCGCGGCCAACTGGGAGGACGACTGGGAGATCCCCGAGGAGCACATCGACGAAGCGCTCGAGATGACTCCGCTGGGGCGGATGGGCAAGCCGGAGGAGATCGCCGAAACGGTCCTCTACCTCGCCTCCGACGGCGGCGGCTACACCACCGGGCAGGTCCTCGAGGTAAGCGGCGGCTGGATTCTGGAGGGGTGAGAGATGACTGAGATCGACGTCGACCTGGGCGCTTTGCTGCCCGCCGATCTGCCGGACGGCAGGGAGGCGGTCGCGGAAGGGCGGGAGATGGCGAAGGGAGTCGAGCGCGCCCGCTCGGCCTACTGCGAGGAGAAGGGCGTCGGCTCGGAGCGCGAGTGGCGCGAACGCGCGCGCGAGCAGGGGATCCCCTGCACCTGCATGAACGTCGGCCTCGCCACCTGGGCCGACACCCGCGAGGCGCTGGGCCTGATCTACGAAGACGCGCTCTCGCGCGGGGTCCGCCCGCCCGACCGCTTCAACCTGATCGCCGAGCGCCGCATGGGCCTGCCGAAAGACAAGCGCGCCGAAGCGCCGCAGGAGACCGGGCCGGTGATGATGACCGAGCAGGACTGGTGGGAGCTGGCGCACACGGTGCCGATCCAGCCCGAGGCGGCGGACAACACGATCGGCGGGCCGGGCTCGGTCGAAAACGCCCTCGACGCGCTGCAGGCGGGCATCACCACGATCGGCGTCCTCTCGCAGTACTCCTGGCGCTGGCCCTACTACGACGACGACGTCAATCAGACGGTGGTTACCCTGCAGGCGGCGGGCCTGCTGGCGGCCTTCAAAGACGAGGGCGTCGTCTTCGACTCCTACCTCGAGGACGGCTACCCCGGCGTCTTCCACGACTACGCCAACTACATCGGCTGGGCGATGGTCGAGCGCTACGTCAGCGAAGAGCTGATCGGCGCCGCCTACTCCCCCTCCTGGGGCGGCCTCACCCAGAACCCGGTGATCAAGTCGGCGGTGACGCTCGCCCTCGACGCCGTCAACCCCGACAGGGTCCCGTTCTCCTACCTCCAGGGCGACACGATCGGCAACACGCCGGATTTCGACGCCAACATGGCGGTGCTCAACACCGACCTCCTCTTCAACAAGATGGTCGACATGCGCTACCGGCTCGGGGCGGCGCCGATCGCCGTCCCCGTCACCGAGACCGAGCGGATTCCCACCTGGCAGGAGGTGGCGACGGTGCAGACGATCAGCCGCCGGATCGAGGACTACGTGCCGATGGTCGAACCGGTCGTCGACTGGGCGCAGATCGAGGCGATGCGGGACGAGCTCGTGCGCGGCGGCAGGGCCTTCTTCGAGGCGGTGATCAAAGGGCTGGGGAGCGCCGGCATCGACACCCGCGACCCGGCCCAGCTCCTGCTCGTCCTCAAACGGCTCGGCTCGACCCGCTGCGAGGAGCTGTTCGGGGCGGGGGAGCCCGACCCGGAGTTCCCCCGCGGCCGCCGCCCGGTTCTCGAAACCGATCTGGTCAGGAACACGATGGAAGAGCGGGAGCGGCTGCTGGTCGAGCTGCGGAACCGGCGCGAAGAGGAGGCGATCCGCGGCATGAAGGTGCTCGTCACCTCCACCGACGTCCACGAGTTCGCCGAGTTCCTGCTCGCCTCCACCCTGGCGGCGGTGGGGACCGAGGTGATCGACTTCGGCATCAACCGCGACCCCGAGGACATCGTCAAGGCGGTGATCGAGACCGATGCCGACGCCGTCGTCATCACCACCCACAACGGGGTCGCCCGCTCCTTCGGGCGGCTGCTGATGGAGGAGCTCCGCGGCGCGGGCGCGGGCGAGGTGCCGGTCTTCATGGGCGGGGTGCTGAACGAGGACGTCGAAGGCTCGGACATCCCGATCGACGTCCGCGGCGATCTCAACGAGACCGGGATCGAGACGCCGGGGACGATCGACCGCCTCGTCGACGCGCTGATCGAGCGCCGTCGCGGCGGGGTTCCCGCCTGACGGTGGGCGTCGTCGCGCTCGCCGATTTCGGCAGCACCTACACCAAGGTCCGCCTGGTCGATTCGGAGGAGGGCAGGCTGCTGGCGCGGGCCGAGGCGCCGACCAGCATCGGCACCGACCTGATGGAGGGGTACGCGGCCGCTCTGGGGGCGGCCCGGGCTTCGCTCGGGGGCTCCGTCGAGATCGAGCGCGAGCTGGCCGTCTCCAGCGCCGGCGGCGGGCTGCGGGTGGCGGCCGTCGGCCTGGTCGAGGATCTGACCGCGGCCGCGGCGCGGCAGGCGGCGCTCAACGCCGGCGCCCGGGTCGGCACCGTGGTCGCCGGGGTCCTGAGCGAGGAGCAGCTCGACGAGCTGGAGGCCGCGAGGCCGGAGATCGTCCTCTTCGCCGGCGGCACCGACGGCGGCCAGGCCGAGCTGGTGCTGGAGAACGCCCGCCGCATCGCCTCGCGGCGGATCGGCGACAACGTCGTCGTCGCCTGCAACGCCGAGGTGGCCGCGGAGGCGGCCGAGCTCCTGCGGTCCGCGGGGACCGTCGCCGAGATCGCCGCCAACGTGATGCCGGAGCTGGGGAGGATGGAGATCGAGCCGGCCCGGCAGGTGATCCTGCGCGTCTTCCTCGAGCACGTGATCGGCGGCAAGGGCCTCAGCGCCAGCCGGGAGTTCGAGCGGATGGTGAGGATGCCGACGCCGGAGGCCGTCCTGGAGGCGACCCGCCTGCTCTCCCGCGGCACCCCGGCGCAGCCGGGAATCGGAGACGTGATGGTCGTCGACATCGGCGGCGCGACCACCGACGTCCACTCCGACCGCACCGTCGAGGTGGTGTCGCCCGGGATCGAGGACCCGCTGCTGCCGCCGCCGGCGACGCTGCGAACGGTCGAGGGGGACCTCGGCCTGCGCGCCGGTGCCGCGGGGGCGCTGGCGGCCGACGCCCGCTGGGTCGAAGGAGAGAGCGGTGCGCAGGGGGGGGCGATTCGACAGGCTGTCTCTATCAGAGGGGAGGAGCCGGCCTGGATCCCGCAGGACGAGCGGGGGGCTCGGATCGACGGCCTGCTTGCCGTCGCCTGCGCGACCCATGCGCTCACCCGCCACTGCGGAACGATGCTGCTGACGCCTGGCAGGGGGGGCCCGCCGACGCTGGTCCGTAACGGCCCCGACCTGCGGGAGGTGGAGCGGGTTTTCGGGACTGGCGGGGTGTTTGCCCACCGCGCCGACGGGCAGCGGATCCTCGCGCAGGCGCTGGCGCGGAAGCCGCCGCGATCCCTCGCCCCCCGGGCCCCGGAGGTCTGTGTCGACGGCAGCTACGTCCTCGCGGCGGCCGGGCTGCTCTCGACCCACGATCCCGAAGCGGCGATGCGGTTGCTCCACAGCGAGCTCGAGCTGGCCACTGACTAGACAGCCTGGCCAGTGCGGCTTAGGTTAGGGCCTGTCAATCATCTGACGAATACCGCATGATCTCGTAAGGGAACTGGAGAGATACCCAATGTTCAGGCGCCGTCAAAAGACCGAGATCACGCGACTCTTCTACGCAGGAGACGTTCATGGCTCCCGCGTCTGCTGGAAGAAGTTCGTCAACGCCGCCGCGCACTACCCGGCGGACGTCCTGGTGATGGGGGGAGACCTGACCGGCAAGGCGCTGGTGCCGATCGTGCGGGAAGGCGACGGCTCCTACGGCGCCAGGGTGATCGGGGAGCAGCGGGTTGCCCGCACCGCCGAGGAGCTCGACCAGATGCAGCGGGCGATCTCCACCAACGGGATGTATCCGCTGATCGTCGATCGCGACGAGGCGCAGGCCCTGGCCGAGGACGCGGCGCGGCGCGATCGGGCCTTCGAGCAGGCGCTGCTGGACGAGCTGCGCCTCTGGATGGAGTTCGCCGACGAGCGCCTCGCCGGCACCGACAAGCGCGCCTATGTCATCCCGGGCAACGACGACCCCTGGTCGGTCGACGAGGTGCTCGCGGGGAGAGAGAGCGTCGTCGCCTGCGACGAGACCGTGCAGCGGATCGGCCCGCACGAGATGGTCTCCCTCGGCTACTCCAACCGGACCCCTTGGGATACGCCGCGCGAGCTGGACGAGGACGAGATCTACTCACGCCTGAAGCGGCTCACCGATCGGCTCGAGGAGCCCAACCGGGCGATCCTCAACGTTCACGTGCCGCCCTACGAGAGCAGCCTCGACACGGCCTTCGAGGTCGACGAGGACCTGCGCTACGTGATGAAGGGGGGGCGGCCCCACGAGGTTCCGACCGGGAGCGCGGCGGTGCGCCAGATCATCGAAGAGACGCAGCCGCTCCTCAGCTTGCACGGACACATCCACGAGAGCAAGGGTGTGACGACCATCGGCCGAACTGTGGCAATCAACCCCGGTTCCGATTACGGTAGCGGCCATCTCGATGGCTGCCTGGTCCATCTGGGACCGGATCGTGTGGCCAACCACTATCTGGTGTCGGGATGAGCAGAATCAATCGAAAGGGAGACGAATGACTGAGCTGGGGGAGAAGCCGGTGACCGAGACGAGACCGCAGGGGGCCTACGCGCGAAAAGCAACCGGCTTGGTGCGCGAAGTGTCGCCGTTCTCGACCTTCGTCTTCAACATGGCGGGACAGCCGACCTCGGTCTTTTTGGCGATCTCGATTTTCCTCTTCCTGGGGGTCTTCTCGGGAGGCTCGATCTGGCTCGGGTTCGCGATGGCCGCGGTGGTGGCGATCACCATCGCAGTCTGTTACGGCCTCTTCGCCTCGGCGATCCCGCGCAGCGGCGGCGACTACGTGCTCGTCAGCCGTGTCACCCACCCGGCGATCGGGTTGGTCTCGTCCTTCTTCTGGACCTCGGGGGTGATCCTCTCGATCGCCTTCATCGCCCTGGCCTTCGTCACCGTCGCCCTCGGCCCGTCACTGGCGGCCGTGGGGCTGGTCAGCGGTCAGGACGGGCTCGTCACCGCCGGCAACGACCTCGCCACCAGCGAAGGCTGGCAGTTCGCGATCGGGACCGCGCTGATCCTCGTCTCCGCGATCTTCCTGGCCGGGGGCTGGCGCTGGACGACGCGGATCATGAACGGCCTCTGGGTGCTGATGATGCTGGGGCTGGCCACCGTGTTCCTCGTCCTGCTCTTCAAGAGCCAGGACGGCTTCGTCAACAGCTTCAACCAGTTCGCCGGCTCGATCACCGGCGAACCCGACACCTACAACTCGATCATCCAGAGCGCCGGCAAAGAAGGAGTCGACACCGATCCGGCCTTCAGCATGGACAACACCTGGCCGACCTGGGCGGCGATCTGCAGCCTCTCGATCTTCGGCTGGCTCTCGGTCTACATCTCAGGCGAGGTGCGGCGGGCGAAAGACACGACGCAGATGAAGGTGATGGGCCTCGCGAGCCTGGTCCACATCGGGATCGCGGTCGTCCTCTCCGTCCTCTTCTTCGGCAAGTTCGGCCAGGACTTCTTCGTCGCGATCAACGGGATCAACGGAACGGAAAGCTACCCCTTCGCGGTGGAACCCTTCTACACGTTCCTGACCGCGATCGCGGGCGGCAGCACGGTGCTTGCCTGGTGGCTCCTGATCACCTTCGTCGCGGCGTTCCCGCTGCTGATGATCCCCAACATCACGATCGCGGTCCGCACCTTCTTCGCCTGGGCGCTCGACGGCATCCTGCCCTCGCAGATCGCGCGGGTCTCCTCGCGGACGCACGCCCCCAACTACGCGATCGGCTTGGTGGTCGTCCTCAGCATCGCCGTCCTCGGCTGGGCGGTCACCAACGGCGAAGACTTCTTCAGCGTCCTCGTCGAGGCGGTCCTGGTGCAGCTGGTGGCGATGATCCTGATCGCGATATCGGCGGTCCTGCTGCCCTACCGGCGGCCCGATGCCTGGCGCGCTTCGGCGACGACGAAGCGCTTCCTCGGGATCCCGGTGGTCGCTTTCGCCGGCGGCCTGGTCGTGATCCTGCTGGCCGGTCTGTTCTACGTGTTCATGGACTACAGCGAAGGCTTCGGTATCGACACGGACCAGTTCCTCGGTCGCGATGTTCCGATCCTCCTCGGTGCAGCGCTGCTGACGTTCTTCGTCGCCCGCACCGCGCGCAAGCGCCAGGGCGTCGACGTCGACAAGCTCGCGGCAGAGATCCCACCGGAGTAGGGCCGGGGCGGAGTTGGAGCCGCTCGCGGACCCCGTTGCCGAGGGAACCCGGATAGCGGAGGCCGCCGCCGAGCGCGGCCTCCCGCTCCGCCTGCTCGGCGGGGTAGCGGTCGCGGTGCTGTGCCCCAGCGCTCAGCGCCCGCCGCTGCAACGTCAGTACGCCGACATCGATTTCGCCACCACCGCCTCCGCCAGGGAGGATGCAACCCGGCTGATGGAGTCGCTCTCCTACGCGGCGGACCGGGAATTCAACATGCTGCACGGTCAGCGGCGGCTCTGCTTTTGGGACGAGGTCAACCAGCGCCAGGTCGACGTCTTCGTCGACGAGGCGAACCTCTGCCACCGGATCGATTTCCGGCGCCGGCTCGAGAGCGCGCCGCTGACCTTGCCCCTGGCCGACCTGACCGTGTTGAAGCTGCAGGTGGTCGAAACCAACGAAAAGGACTACCTCGACCTCTGCGCGATATTCGCCGACCACGACCTCACCGCCGACGACAGCGGTGTCAGCGCCTCCCACATCGCGGCTTTGGCGGCATCCGACTGGGGGCTCTGGCGAACCATGGGGATGGTCGCGGAGCGCTGTGCGCAGTTCGCTCGGGATCTCCCGGGGTTCGAGGGGGCCGATCGCGTGGCGGGGCGGCTGGAGCGCCTGCAAACGAAACTGGACACTGTCCCCAAGAGCCGAGGTTGGAAGCTGCGGGCTCGCCTCGGCGATCGCAAGCGCTGGTACGAGCTCCCCGAAGAAGTCCATTAATAGGGTCCAGTCACATCTATTGGATAGTCTCGCTTGTGTGATGAGGCTGGTGGACCGCCTCGGGAGGGGCAAAAATTGACTCGGCCAAGGCGAGGGGAACCGCGAGCGAGGACCAAGATCCTCGAGGCGAGCCGCAAGCTGTTCGCCCGGCGAGGCTTCTCGGAGACCTCGATGGGCGATATCGCCCGGTCGGCGCAGGTGGCCCGAGCAACTGTTTATAACAACTTCGACGACAAGCGAGACATCCTCGCGGCGATCATCAGCGACTACATGTCGGGATACGGGCGGATCGCGCAGCGGCTACGCGAGAGCGCACGCTCTGGGCAGACTTCCTTCGAGCTGATCTACGAGATGGTCCGCGAGGCACTGTCCTGGCGGGTCGAAAACGCAGAGCTGAGACCGATCGTCGCCGTCGCTCGCAACCTCCGCGGCTCCGGCTGGGAGGAGGCCAACAAAGCGGCTGATGATGCGATGTTGGGCTGGATCATGGCGGTCCACGCCGCCGACGAAGACGCAGGCTTGATCCGGGAGGACATCGATCTCGAATTCGGGGTCCGGGCGGCCTACGCGATGATCGATGCGGTCATCTCCTCCTTCGACGTCAACTCCACCGAAGAGGAGATCGACAACGTCGCCCACCAGCTCGCGCTCCTGCACTGGTACGCGATCTGTGCGGTGCCGCCGGCCAAGGCGCCGCGCAGTCCATTGGGGCGGAAGCCGGCACCCGAGCAGGCGTAGACACTCTGTCTAAATCTCAAATACCGTGTACGGACCAGTGTCCGTACCGGATCATCGCGCAGGGGATCTGGCTCACCTGATCCATCCCTTGACCGACCACTCGCGGTTGCCCGAGACGGGTCCGCTGGTGATCGTGGAAAGCCAGGGGTGCGAGTTGGTGACTGACAGTGGGCAGAGACTGATCGACGGCATGGCCGGGCTGTGGACGGTGAATCTCGGCCACGGGCGGCAGGATCTGATCGAGGCAGCCCACAGGCAGTTGCAGAAGCTGCCCTACGCCGCCACCTTCGGCGGCGTCTCCTCGCCTCCGGCGATCGAACTGGCGGAGCGCCTCGCGGCGCTCGCGCCTGCCGGCCTCAGCGGAGTGTTCTTCGTCAGCGGTGGCAGCGAGGCGAACGAGACCGCGATCAAGCTGGCGCGGCGCCACTGGGTGCGCCGCGGCGAATCTCAGAAGTCGATCGTGCTGGCCCACGACCGGGGCTACCACGGTCTGGCCGGAGCCACGACCACCGCAACCCGGTTGCACCCTTACCACGCGGACTATGGGGTTCTGGCACCTGACATCGTCGAGGTGCCGGCGCCGTACACCTATCGCTGCGCGGCCGGCGTTCCCTGTGAGCCCTGCACCTGCCCGATCTGTACCGGTAAGGAGCTCGAAGCGAAGATCGAGGAGCTGGGAGCGGAGCGGGTGGCGGCGCTGATCGTCGAGCCGGTGTTCGGGTCCGGCGGGGTGATCGTGCCGCCGCCGGGTTACCTGCGGCGCCTGCGGGAAATCTGCGACCGCCATGAAGTGCTGCTGATCGTCGACGAGGTGATCACCGGCTTCGGGCGGACCGGGACCTGGTTCGGCTGCGACCACGAAGAGATCTCGCCGGACATGATCACCTTCGCCAAGGGCGTGACCAGCGGCTACTTCCCGCTCGGCGGCGTGATCGTCAGCGACGCGCTCTGGGACGAACTGCGCGACCCGGACCGCCGCCCCGGGTACCTCATGCACGGCTTCACCCACTCCGGCCATCCCGTCGCCTGCGCGGTCGGGCTGGCGAACATCGAGGCGATCGAGCGCGAGGGCCTCCTGGCGCGGGTGCGCGAGGCGAGCGAGACCCTGGCGCGACTGATCGCTCCCCTGCGCGAGCGCCCCGAAGTCGGCGAGGTCCGGCAGGCCGGGCTGATGGTCGGCATCGAGCTGGTCTGCGACCAGGAGACGCGACAGCGCTGGCCGGTGGAGGCGGAGCGGGGCCGGCGCGCCGCCAACGAGGCGAGGGAGCACGGCCTGCTCACCCGTGCCCTGCTCGACGACATCCTCTGCCTGGCACCGCCGTTCACGATCTCCGATGAGACGATGGCCCGAACGGTGGAGATCCTCAGCGACGGCATCGAGGCCACCGAGAATCTCCACGCCTGAGCGGGCGGACCTTCTAGGGCAGGTACCTTTCCGCCTCTTCCTTGGCTTCGTCGAGGCCCTTTTCGGCCTTGGCCTGGCCCTCTTCCAGCCCCTTTTCGGCTTCCTTGCGGGCGTTGTCGAACTTCTTCGAGGTATCGCCGTCGGTGCCCTTGTCGATTTCGTCCCGTGCTTCGTCGAGGCCCTTCTCGGCCTTGTCGAGGCCTTCCTCGAAGCCTTCTTCGGCCTTCTTGGTGCCCTGTTCGATCTGCTCTTCCGCGTTCTCGCGGATGGTGCCGGTCTCGTCGCCGTCACCGCAGCCGGCCCAGACGGCGCCGCTGGCGACGATCGTGATCACGGCGAGAAGCGGGCCGAGGCGGCGCAGCTTGTCTCTCATCTCATGCTCCAGATCTGTTGCTGGTTAACGTGGGGCGGCAGTGAATCAAACGGAGCCGGACAAGTTCGAAGCCCTCGTCGCCGATGCGATCGACGCGCTCCCGGATGAATTCCAGCGCTTGCTGGAGAGGGTACCCGTGGTCGTCTCCGATCTTGGCTTCGAGCGGCACGCTTACGGCGAGTACTTCGGCGACGGCCTCGCCGGCGAAAGGTACGAGGACCGGATCGTGCTCTACCGCGACACCCTGGAACGGGACTTCGGCCACGACCGCGAGTTGCTGGCGCGCCAGGTCGAGCAGACGCTGCGCCACGAGCTCGCTCACCACCTCGGCTGGGACGAGGGGGGCGTCGGCGGGCTCGGGCTCTGAGCGCGG
>Ga0307415_100001317_pt1 | contig 11751 bp, 16 predicted proteins | sample DK1Cmetagenome_FD_204524 | JGI IMG/M metagenome (GOLD analysis project Ga0307415, IMG submission 204524) | Maize rhizosphere microbial communities from greenhouse at UC Davis, California, United States - DK15-C-2 | ecosystem: Host-associated > Plants > Roots > Rhizosphere > Soil | place: USA...
GCCGCGCTCACGCTTCCTCCCGCGAGCGCTCCCGCACCATGCGCAGCACGTCCTGCAGGTAGAGCAGGTGGTCCTTCATGATCCGCTCGGCGCGAACCGGGTCGCCGCGCTCGACGGCGACGAGCAGCGCCTGGTGGTGCTCGAGGATCGCCGATTGGACGATCGCCGGCTGGAGCACCTCGATCAGCGAGGGCTGGAGCACCTCGAAGATCCAGTCGGTCAGCGCCTGGATCATGCGGTTGCCGGCGGCCGCGGCGAGCGCACGATGCAGCTCCATGTCAGCGGCGGCGTAGGTCTCGCTGTCGTTGGGGCCGGCGGCGGCCTCGCGCTGCACGATCTCGCGCAGCGTCTTCACGGTCTCCGCCTCCGGCTGGTAGGCGGCCAGGCCGGCCAGCGGCACCTCGAGCAGCAGGCGCGCCTCGAGCAGCTCGTCGAGGGTCACGGTGCCGGTCTCGAGCATCATCGCGATCGCGTCGCTGAGGCTGCGGCTCATGCCCTCCTCGGCGGTACGCGCGACGAAGATGCCCCCGCCCGGGCCCTTGGTGGCGCGGATCAGGTTGCCGCTGGCGAGCAGCCGCAGCGCCTCGCGCAGCGTGGGGCGGCTGACGCCGAACTCGGCGGCCAGGTCCTCCTCGCGGCCGAGGAAGTCGCCCGGACCCAGCCCCTCCTGCTGGATGTAGTGCTGGATCTCGACGGCCACCTGCTCGCTGGCCGCGCGAATCGAGCGGCGTGCGGAGCTCCGCGAACCCGTCCGACCCCCGGGCCGCACGCTCACGACAGGCTTGAAGCGGCCAGGATCACCGCGCGCTCGGCCACCGCCAGACCTTAGCAATAGGTCAGACTATTTGTCAGGTGCCGCTTAGCGTGATGCGCCCAGGGAGACTCGAACTCTGGCGCGAGCCGTGCCGTCCCGTCCCGTCATGTGCGCCGTGTGCCCGCTAGAGCGGCTTCACGGGCGCGAGGGGAAACCTGATGACATTCCGTAGAGCCTCGTCACAGGGCGTTCGTTTGCACTGCGTTTGCACCCTAGGTCGCGTCGAGGCGCGAATCCATCAGGCAGCAACTCGTCCCACCAGTACGGCGACCGATGTATTGGGCTGGGGGCGGGGATCGCCATGATGGGGGCGTGGCCGAGCTTCCTCCAGCCGACGCGGCGAAGGCCAACGCCCACCCGCTGCGAGCGGCGATCCTCGAACGGCTGTGCGACCGCGAGGCGTCGCCGATCGAGTTGGCGAAGGAGATGGGCGAGCCGCTGCCGAACGTGAGCTATCACGTCCGAGAACTGGCCAAGCTCGGGGCCATAGCGCTAGTCCGACAGCAGCATGTTCGCGGCGCGGTTGAGCACACCTACACGGCGACGGTGCGGATCTCGCTCAGCCAGGAGCCGCTGTAATCCGAGCTTCGATGCGAGAGCCTGGCTTCGACTTAGAGCCCAGTGGCTCGACGGGTCCGCCGTGCACAGCCCCGACGGGACCCGCCCTTACCGGCCGTCCGGCCAGGACGCTTGAGCTTAGCCCCCATTGCTGATTCGCGGACCGAGAAGCCGACACACTCAAGGGCCGGCGCAGTCGGGTCGAGCGGATAGCCACTCTTCGAGAAGCCGTGCCTCCCGGTCGAGACCGTGAGCCTCGCAGAGAGCGGCGAGCGCCTGAGCCGCCGTCGAGCCCCCCGGCCCTCGCAGAGCGTCGAGAGCGGCCAGCGCGAGTTGTGCCTCGCCCGTCGATAGCCGCCTCTCTGTACAGAGCCGCGCGTGCCAACGGGGAACACCACGGTCGAAGCGCGCCGGCTCTACATCCCGCGCCAGTAGGAGTAGCGCGAGTCCGTCCGCCAGCGAGACCTTCGGGACCTCGGAAGCCAGCGTCCAAGCCTGCGTGAAGTTGCCGCGAGCGAGCGCCCGCTTGAACTGCGCATACTCCCCGCCCTGGCTCGTCACGAACGTATGTTCGCATAGAGATCTCGTTTAGGTTGCGCCAGCAGCCTGCCAGGGACGCTCATCACGAAAGGATCCGGCTAGTCGCAGAACAGGTTTTGCGGGCGGTCTTTCGCCCGCAAGAGGTAGACACGAGCCTTTCGGCCACACCCAGCTCGCGGCTCGCCGACGGACTGCTCGAGGCGCACCACCTCGGCCTGATCGCCGAGCACGGCGACTCGTTCGGCTGCAGACGGTCGAAGACGGTATCTAGCCAGGCGACCGGGACGCGGCGGCAGCACGTGGCCGGGGCGTACGCGCCGCGGCCGACCCGTCGCGGTACGGGGCCAGGAACGGGCTCAGCGCCGCCAGCAGCTCGTTGGGCGACTCCTCGGCGACCCAGTGGCCGGTGCCGAGAATGACGACGCTTTGCACGTTGCTCGCGAGGAGCTTCATCTCGTCGCCGACCAGTTCACCCCAGCTTGCCGCTCCGCCGATCGCCAGCACCGGCATCGTCAGCGGCCGGGTCGCGCGCTGCATGTTCTGTGCGACGGTGGCGTCCCACGCGCGATAGAACGCGAGGCTGCCGCGCAGAGCGTCGGGGTTGGAGACGAGACGGACGTAGTAGCGGACCACGTCCTCGGGGAGCTTCTTTCCGGCCTGGATGGCGAACTCGTAGCCGAAGTAGATATCTTCCCGTTCCCTGATGAGCTGTTCGGGCACCTCGTCGACCCGGTTGAAGGGAATGTGCCAGACCTTGTTGTTGATCGGCTCCGGGAGGAACAGGGGCGGTGAGGGGGTCGCCCCTGGGGGGCCGGGGACCTCGAGGAGGGCCACGCGGTCGACGCGGTCTGGGTGATCCGCGGCCAGCGCGTAGCTAATGAAGTGTCCGGTGTCGTGGCCGACCATGGCGAACCGGTCGTGGCCGAGCGCGCCCATCAGCGCGACCAGGTCACCGGCGAGCGTGCCGGTGTCGTACCCGTCCTGGGGCTTGTCGGACAGCCCAATGCCACGCTGGTCGACCGCAATGACCTCGAAGTCCCTGGCTAGCGCCGGCATCACCAGGCGCCACGCGTACCAGCTCTCCGGCCAGCCGTGCACCAGCAGCAGCGGCGGCCCCTCGCCGCCGATGACCGCGTGCAGGCGCAGCTCACCGGTGTCGATAAACCGGCTGCGAAACGTGTCGGTGAACCCCGCGGGGAGGTGCGGCGGGCGCGGGCGCCGCCAGCGGCGGCGGCGCGGCTTGAAGCCGCGCTCGCTCGCCGCGTAGGCGTGCGTCCCGGCGGGCGCCACCCCTAGTGCCAGCGTCGCGCCGGCAACTGCGGCGAGCCGGCGCCGCGTGATCGCCTGCGCCGCCGGGGAGACCGAGCCGGGGCTTTCCGGGGTGGGCGGGCGGGGGGAGGATGAGCTCACGAGGATCTCCGTTCGGACAAGTTCGTCCGGTTTTGGGATGTTGGATGCCGCGCACCAATCCCACCAGTGGCTGGTGGGCCACCGCCTCGAAGGAGCCCTCTCGTGCGACAGAGCTCCAGCGAGGCGACGTCTATGTCAGTCCTGCCACTCCCGCCCGGGGATCCGGGTCGTGACCTCTTGGAGCAGCCAGCCGTTGCCGTCCGGGTCGCTGAACGACGCGTATGCGAAGTACGAGCGCCCGGGCAAGTCGAACCCGGGCGGCTTCGGCTGCTCCTCCACCTCGCTGATGTCGATGCCGCGGCTGACGAGATCTTCCCGGGCGGCGTCGATGTCCTTGACCGCCAGCATCAACCTGTCAAGGCACCCGGGCTCCATCGCCGTGATGCCCTTCCCGAAATGGATCGAGCACTGCGAGCGGGGCGGCGTCATCTGCACCTGCCGGAAGTCGTCGCCGACGACCAGGTCGATGTCCAGCCGCCATCCGAGGCTCTGATAAAAGCGCTTTGCCTGATCGACATCCGAGACGGGCACCGTCACCACCTCGAGTCCCATGTCGATCGTCGAGACCTCCGCCATCTCCGTCGAACTGGCAGTACCTACGTCGCTGCTGCTCATGTTGACCTCCATCGGTCGGGCGCGCCATAACAGGGCGACTCCGGGCTCACCGACCCGTGCAATGCGCGCCAACGACGGCCAAGACGTCGACGCTACGGAGCCTGGGCTGTGGGAATGAGGACGAGCCCGCCTTCCTAGTCGCCCCCTCGGTCAATCCCGACCAAGGACGCTGTCATTGGGGTGGGACCCACTCTTCTCTGGCCTAGGGCCAAAGTCAAGGGTGTACTCGCCCCCTCGTCTAACCGAGATGGAGACCGGCACCGCTCAGTAAGCACTACTGGCTAGCTGCGGTACATCGCGTGCTCGCAAGAGACGTTGACGCTCAGCGGGTCAAGCAGCGGAAAGTCCCGTCTCACCGACGCGCCCGGACGTCCCCTTGCCATGAGATTCGGCAGCAAGAGTGGTTGTGGCCAGCCTCCATCGGGGTCGATCGGCGCTTCGCGAGCTCGGACCGGAAGGTCATTTCGGCGAGATGCGCGAGCCGCTTCCCCTCGGCAGTGCTCTCGCGCTCACCCTGGCCGGTCTGTGAGACGCTTGAGCCATGCCGTGGGTTCCCGAGCTGTTCTCGGCTTCCGTGAGGGTGCGACTGGAGCGTGAGTGGGAGCTGGAGGGGCTCGATGCGGTGCCTTACTACGACGGCTTGATGTCCGGGGAGTACGCGGCTTTGATCCGGTCGTTCGCCGGCGAGCCGGTGCTGCACGACCCGCGGCGGGGACGGGTCATCGGCGTGCAGGCGTTCGAGGCGTACGTCCGCGAACTGGGCTCGTGGCTCTCGGAACACAACGCGTCTTTCGATCCGGTTGACCATGTGTTCATGGAGCCGCGGAGCTTCGAGGAAGTGCTCCTCCACCTCGACTCCGAGGGCGGGCGCGTGGAGGTTCCTGTCGCGATCGTCGCCGACCGTCGCTCCGACGGGCGACTCATCGAGCTGCGGATCTACCACAGCATCTGGGCCCTGACGGGTCGCCACCTGCATCGGCCACCCCTGCTGCAGCGCAATCCGGATCTGCGCGCTGAGGGTGTCGTGGCGGAGTACCAGCGCGCACTTGCGGCCGGCGACGTGGACGCGCTCATCGCGACGTTCGAACCGGATGGCTACGCTCGCGAGCCCGCCGGGCGCGAATTCCTCCACCGCGGGCGCGATGACCTGCGCGCGTTCTACCAGCGGTTGTTCTCGAACGGCGGCGGCATCGAGCTGGAGCACTGCGGACTCGTGCACGACAGGCGCGCGTGCGCGCTGGAGTACAACGTCGTCGGGTGGGGCAAGACCGAGCTGCCGCCGGAGGCGGGAGTGGCCGTCTACGTTCAGGGCGAGAGCGGCCAGATGGCCGCCGCGCGCATCTACGACGACGCCGATCCGCCGATCAGCTGACCACGGTCAGGGGGCACCGATTAGCTGGCCCTCGGACGTCTTGCGGCCCCGCTTGTTCCAGCCGTGGAAGGGAGCGACGTCGCCGGCCTCCCAGGCCTCGCGCAGGCCCGGAGCGCTGAGGTCCCAGTCCGGGAGGACCTCGCTGCCGACCTCCCGTAGGTCATGCCAGAGGTCGTAGAACGACGGGCGCCCCCAGAACCAGTAGCCGTTATAGATCCTGTGGATGACCAGCCCGGGCTTGAGCACGAGCGTGTGCGGGATCATCGGGTCGTTATCGGGATCGGTGTACTCCCGAATGTCGAGGTCCTTCTGGACGATCCGACCAGGGTCCGAGAGGAACGGCCACTGCGCACCGACCGAGTTGCGGAACTCCTGGGACGTGTGGTGGTCGTCGGTGGAGATTGTGGCGATCTTGGTGTAGGCGACGTTGATCTTCGGATAGTGCGCGGCGAGCTCGAGGTGCTGCTGGTGCTCCTTCGGGCAGTAGTGGCCGCGCGCGAGCGTGAGGATCATCGGATCGTCGCCCTGGATCTCGCTGAGCCTGCGCGGGACGCTCTCGTGGTCGGGCAGTTCGTAGTCGCGGAATGTGTCGCCTGGGACGATGTCGGCGCGCATCGTGCACTCCTCTCTCTTGGTGGTGTCGACACCCGTCAGCGTCGCGCGTCGAACCGGTAATGGCGCCGGGACACCCTAGGCTCGATGCCGGGGCAACGCAAGCGCTGCTCGTCGCCGTCCCTCAACGCGGCCGTGCGTCTAAAGCTGCGCGCCCGTAGGCATACGGCCCCAGCAGCCCCGGGTCTGGCGAGACCTGATCATTTCTTGTGGAGCTCAAGGGCATGCCATATCTCCCACATCCGCAGCCGAACCTCGGGGTGCTCCTCCAAATGGGCCCGGTCGAGCTCCTCCCAGGCTGTACCAGGCATCGGATGCCAATCCGGCGGGCACGGAGGCAACTCCGGTCGACGCCCGTGTCGGGCAAGCCTCTCGAGTGTCCTCAACGCCGACGCCTTCGCCGCGGCCTGACGACCCGAACGTGGCTGCGAACGAGCAAGACGCTCCAGCTCGCCCAGCGTGGCCGCGTCGATGAAGCCGTCCCCGACTGTCGGTCCGTTTCGCTCATCTGGGGTCGGTTCTTGTCCCGTTCTTTACACGCCGCCTCAGCCGGCGGCCTTTGTTCCGGGGCGTCGCGCTCGACGACCGTCCCCCCGTCCTTGACATGCCTTGACTCGGCATCACCGTGGGTGTAGGCCACGCACTACATAGGGCACTGGACTCGGCTGAAAGGAGTGCCCGATGAAGACGCGGCTGATCGCCTCGCTGGTGGTGGCCGGAGCGGCGCTTGGTGGTGCCCCGACGAGCGCGACAGCGCAATCCGCAGGCACGGACTCCGTCACCGGAGATGCGAGCGACTGTCTCGAATTTTACGAGCCAGTCCCGGGCGTAATCAACTGTCGACGCCGGCTCAGCCTCAGCGTCGAGGTTGAGAGCGGCCCGGCGGGCGAGAATCCGGACGGGACTCTCACCTGGAACGATCTGGGGATTACGCCGGGCGGCAGCACCGGCTCGCAAACCGAGGCCACCTGTTTGTCGGCGAGTGGCCGAGTTGCGATAATCGGTGTGACTGGATCGTTGCGGCGCGGCGGCTCCGGGGGGGCGTTCCCGATACCGATCGCGGGCCTGGTTCGAGTCGTCGATGCAGGCGGACCGGACTCCGGCGCGGACACGTTCCAGTTCGCCATCCAGACCGGCCCCGAGGACGGGCCCCCGCTGCCGGGCCCGACCAGCTGCTCGACTTTCCCAGGGACGTTTCCCACGGGCTCCTCCCTCTTCCCGGACTTCACGAACGAAACGGGAGACGTCACCGTGACTGACACCCGAGCCTTGCCGAGCTCGAAGGAGGAATGCAAGAACGGCGGCTGGCGGAGCTTTGGTGTCTTCGCGAACCAAGGCGACTGCGTCAGCTTCGTTGCCACAGGAGGGAAGAACCCGCCGGCCGGGCCCTAGCGCCGGCATGGCGCCCGGGTAGATACTGGGCGGGCGATGTCGGACGAGAACGTGGAGATCGTGCCCGCACCGGCCAGGGCCGTGGCTCAGGAGAACGTGGAGTTGTTGCGGGCGGCCGTCGAAGCGCTTCGGGCTGATAGGAGCGAGCTCGACTGGGAAGCCACGCTCGCGGGAACGTGGGTCGAACTCTGGCACCCGAAAATCGAATGGGATGCCTCGACTCATCCACTGCCGGACCTGGCTGGGATCTACCGGGGGAGAGCGGCGACGCTTAGGTGGTGGCGGCGGTGGCTGGACGCCTGGGAGGCGGTTCAAGTCGAGTACGAGCTGGTCGAAGCCGGGGACCGCGTAGTCGGGCTGTTCCACCAGCGGATGCGTGGGCACTACACGGGCATCGACGTGGCCTCGGGGAAGTACGCGATGGTCTTCACGTTCCGGGACGGGTTGATCGTCCACGCGAAGTTCTACGCGCGGCGTTCGGAAGCCCTCGAAGCCGTCGGGCTGTCGGAGTAGCCGATGTCGCAGGAGAACGTCGAGGTCGTCCGTGCTGCCTATGGCGCGTTCAACGCGCGTGATGTCGATGGGCTGCTGCGACTCTCTGCCGAGGATTGCGAGTGGCAGCCGCTGCGGGCGCAGCTCGAGGGCATCGTTTATCGAGGACACCAAGGGGTCCGGCAGTTCGTCAGCGACATGGATGAGGACTGGGAGGCGTTTCGAATCGACCCGCTCGAGTTCCACGACCGCCAGGAGCGAGTGGCGGTGATTGGTCGGGTGAGTGCTCTCGGCCAAAGCGGTGTTGAGATCGACTCCGTCGCGGGCTTCGTTTTCGAGCTGCAGCGGGGTCGGATCAGGCGCATCATCAGCCACAGTGATCCCGAGGCGGCCCTCGAAGCCGTGGGGCTGTCGGAGTAGCCCTCTGGACGAAAAGCGGTAGCAGCGTGGCCGCTAGTAGCCGTGCCATATCTCCCACATCCGCTGCCGAACCTCCGGATGTTCCTCCAGGTGGACCCGGTCCAGCTCCTCGAACTCCGCCTGGTTGGGCGGATACCAGTCCGGCGGGCAGGGCGGCAACGCCACCCGCCCCCGACGGTTCAGCCGCTCGAGCGTCCGCAACGCCGACGCCTTCGCCTGAGCCTCCCGCCCCGACCCCGGACGCGAATGCGCGAGCCGCTGCAGGTGGTCGAGCGTCGCCGCGTCGATAGCCCCGTTAGCGGTCACAGGGGCCAATTCCTGTCGGACTCTCCATACGCCGCCTTACTCGGCGGTCGCCAGGCGGTGAGGGTTGGATGCCGGACCGTCCCCTGTCCATACCGCCCGGGCATCGGCTAGTTCGCCTCCTCAACCGCCCGCAGCTTGCGCTGAGCCGGCCCCCGCTGGTGCATGTCGACGACCTCGCCCTGCTTGATCTCCCACTGCAGCATCCGCCGCGCCTTCGGGTTCAGCCCGTAGTGGTCCTCGAGCGCCTGCATCGCCCCGAGCGCCGAAACGGGCAAATCGCCCCGATGTTGGGCGTCCCGGAGCTGCGCCAGCTGATGCAGCCCGTCTAGATCGGCGTCCTGCCAGATCGTCGCCATCGGCGAAGCCCAGATCGTCTCCCACCAGGCGATCGTCGACTCGAGCCAGCCCTCGCCGGGAAGTTCGGGGCTGCGCCGCGCCGGCCCTCGGCTGGGAGCTCCTTCCACTGCTTCTGGCTGGCGTTGCGCCGTCTGCGCTGGCCCGGAGGCTTAGGAGGGGAGTGTCCGGCCATCAGTCCGTACCTCGATCCTCAGTCCGTACATATTGCGAGCGACCCAGCCGACGGTCTTCCTTCCTGAGCGCGCCACGCCGGAGAACCCTCCCTTGCCCGTCGCGGGCCTTGACTCGCGCTGCTGGCGGGTGTAGGCCACGCAGTCGACAGGGCAGTGGACGCGGCCGAACGGAGGGGTTAGATGTCGTACCGGCATCGCGGATACCGGCGGGCAAGGTTGACGATCACGGTGGCGCTTACTGTTGCGCTGGCGCTCGGGATGCACGCGGCAGTCGCGGCAGCACAGACCGGCGACGACGTCAACGGTTTCGGCGGGACCGACGTGGGATCGACGTTCGATTTCAGTGTCGACGGCAGCAACACTGGTGCCAATCCGACTGGGCATTTCACCCTGACGGGGCCGCCGAACGTGTACTCGTGGGAAGCGACGTCGCGATGCATGAACGTCGCGGGCGACCGTGCCACGCTCGGGTTCTTCATCAACCGCGGCTCCATAGGTGGCAGCGACATCAGCGGCCAGGCGGTGCTCCTTTGGGTCCAAACCTGGTGGGGGCAGGGAGTCGCGTACTACAAGGTCATCGGCCCAGACGTTCCGATCACCTGTGCCGACCCCCGCCCCGGTCCCGACGCAACCTTCAACGCCGTCACCTTTGGCGGAGCCATGAACGTAAACGACACGCCGCCGCCGATCCTGCCTGGCAGTGACTCCGTCGCGGGAGCCGTTGACAGTGGCTGCCTGATCGACTTCGGCCTCCCTGGATGTGTGCTCAGGTTCCTCGGCAATGTTGGCGTGATGAGCGACCCTGGGGGCAACAACCCCGTCGGGTCCATCCACGTCGACGAGCTCGGACCATCTCCAGGCGGCACTACCTGGATCGACGCCGCGGTGACCTGCCTGTCGGTGAGAGACCGTGTCGCGATCATCGGCGTGACCGGATCGCGGCAACGATCCGGGTCGGGGTCGCCCCACACACAGGTCGCCGGCCTCATCCGCATCGTGGACGCGGGGGGACCGGACACCAACGCCGACACCTTCCAGTTCGCGATGACCGAGGGCCCCACGAACGGCCGCGCCCTGCTGCCGGGACCGACCAGCTGCTCGAGCTTCCCAGGGCCATTCCCCTCCGCCGCCCCCTACCGCGACTTCACAAACAAGACCGGTAACGTCGTCGTCACTGGCACCCGGCCCTTGCCGACCTCCAAGGACCAGTGCAAGAACGGCGGCTGGCGCAACTACGGCATCTTCAAGAACCAGGGCGACTGCGTCAGCTTCGTAGCCACTGGAGGCAAGAACCCACCGGCCGGTACGACCAAGCCCTGAGCGGCCGCCGCGAGGCGGGATACTGGGCGGGCGATGTCGCAGGAGAACGTCGAGCTCGTGCGCCGAGCGTTCGACGCCTACCGGAATAGAGACGTGCAGGGAATGTGCGACCTTGCGCACGCGCAGTGCGAGGTGTTCACGTTCACGGTAGGTGTTGTCGAGGCGCAGCCGTTTCGAGGGCACGCCGGGATCACCGACTGGATGTCGCACGAGTTGGAGCCGTGGGCGGACTGGCAAGTGGAGCCAGCCGAGCTTCGCGAGGTCGGGGAGCGCGTGCTCGTTCGAACCCTCGTAACCGCACGCGGGAAAGGCAGTGGCGTCAAGCTGGCTGCGGACGCGGGCATGGTCTTCGAGTTTCGTGGGCGAAAGATCATTCGCGTCTGGAGCTACCTCAACTGGCAGGAGGCTCTCGAAGCCGTGGGGCTGTCGGAGTAGGCCGGGGGTCACTGGTCGTCTGCGTCGGGTCGCTGCTCGACATCGGGGACGCCCTCCTGGGACCAGTGCTGCCGCTCAAGCTCGAACGGCTGCCTTGTCATGTCGATGTTGTGGGCGTGCGCCCGCTCGACTGCGTCTGTCGGGCCGGGCAGACCCCACGGGATCGGGTGCTCGTCGTCGCTCATGCCACAAACCTTTCGATTAGCTCTTGGTCGAAGCCGAGCGCCGCCTCGAGCATGAGCTGGTCGCACTTGCGGCGCAGCTCGCGGGTCTGGCGCTTCTCTTCGCGCTCGATAACCGACTCGGGATCTGATGGCAGCGGAGTTGAGAGCAGGGCGAACATCTCGTCCTCGAACTCGGCACGGAGGCGGTCCTGCTCGGGGGTGAGTGCCGGGTCGGGGTCGGGCTCTAGTTCGTCCGGGTCGGTTGACTTGAAGCTGAGTACCCATTGGAAACGCCCGAGGCGACTGAAAGACTTAACGAAATGGCGATCAAGAGGCACAAGACGATCAAGGGGTACGACGGTCCCACCGGCGCGTACGCGGCCGTCGAAGGCCGCATCGTCCCCCTGACAGACCCTGGCGCTCATATTGGCCTAGCGGATGCGGCGCTCCTTACAAGCCTAGGAGTCTCGCCTAAGGCTGAGGAGTACGCCGAGATCGCGAAGAATCACGGCGAGGTCAGGCCTGCTCGTTAGCAATCCGTTTGCAAACCGCGCCCTAGAAGCGAGAAACCCCCGTCTTCGCGGGGGTTTCTTGATGCGCCCAGGGAGACTCGAACTCCCACCCCGCAAATGCAGGACAAGGCCCTCAACCTTGCGCGTCTACCAATTCCGCCACAGGCGCGTGCGCGCTGAGTATAGAGCGGCTCCGCCGGCCCCCGGGCGCTGGTGCCTGGCCCGGCTTGATGTCGTCCGACCGCCGGGGTACTCTGCG
>Ga0307415_100001319_pt1 | contig 11746 bp, 9 predicted proteins | sample DK1Cmetagenome_FD_204524 | JGI IMG/M metagenome (GOLD analysis project Ga0307415, IMG submission 204524) | Maize rhizosphere microbial communities from greenhouse at UC Davis, California, United States - DK15-C-2 | ecosystem: Host-associated > Plants > Roots > Rhizosphere > Soil | place: USA...
GGCCCTTGGGGGGGTGGGCGCGAATATGGAGTTCTGAGCCGGGCCAGGACCGGTCGTCAGCCGGGGCGGGCGTACCCGTAGGGCGGCATCATGTCGACGCTGCCGATCTGGACGTTCTCGCCGAACGTCGGGGAGTGGATCACCTTCCCGCCGCCGACATAGAGGGCCACGTGACCCAGGCCGTTGTAGAAGACGAGATCGCCCGGTCGCAGCGAGCCGCGGCCGATATGGGGTAATCCGTCCCACTGCATCGCGGCATTGTGCGGCAGGGACACGCCGACCGTGCGCCAGGCGGCCAGGGTCAGGCCGGAGCAGTCGTAGCCGCCCGGGCCGTCGGCCGCCCACACGTACGGCTTGCCCAGCGCACCGTAGGCGAAGCTCACGACCTTGCCGGCCCGGCCCGCGACATAGGGCGCGGCGACCGATCCGCCGGCGGCCCGGGCCTGGGCCCGCCCGTAGGCCTGGCGGCGCATCTCGTACAGCTTGGCCAGGTCGGTTTCAATGGTCTTCTTCCGCGCCGCGAGCGAGGCGCGCTTGGCCCGCTCGTCGGCGATCAGCCCGGCCAGCTCCTTGGCCCGGGCGTCGTAGCGCGACCTCACCTCGGTGAACCGCGTGATCTGGCCGTGCTCGAACCGGCTGATCTGGTCGAGGGTGACCATACGGTCCACGACGGTCGAGGGGCTTCCGGACGTGAGCACGGCCGAGATCCCGGCGAACCGCCCGCCCTTGTACGCGAGCGCGGCCAGCTCCTCGACCCGCTCGGAGGCGTTGGCCAGCTCGGCCCCGAGGGCGGACAGGTCGCCGCTCACTCGCCGCGCCGCGGCCTGGTTCGCCTTCAGTTCCTCGGTCGTCCTGTTGTACGCCTCGACGACCCGCTCCAGGCGCTGCGAGGCGGTCTTGATCCGGCGGTTGATCTGGTCGACGGACGGGTCCGCGTTGGCGGCCGTCCCGGGGACAAGTACGGCGATCGCCGCCAAAACGGCGACGACGCCCGACAGTCCGAGCAGGCGCAGTGACCTGCGCGTCGGTGGCACCAGGGGACTCCTTCTCCCACATCCGCCTACCGGGTTAGCTGTCGGATTCGGGCGGGAGAGAGGTCGCCCTACCGTGTCGCCACGGATTCACCCCGTGGACCGCGCCAGCGCGTGGGCGGTCCGAGTGGTTCCCCGGTTCACTTGGCCGGGCGGTTGCGTCGCCCCGGCGCGCCGTGATTCGGCGTGCCCGGCCAGGCCACCTGGGGGATCGGGTGGGCTACGCCAGCCGGGCTCGGCCAACCTATCCGAGGATCGCTCGCGTCGCCAAGGTTGCTCCGTTGCGCCGCTCGCGGGCTCCCCTCGTTGTGCCGTAATCTAACTAACACTGTTAGTCCAACTAGATGGTCAAGAGGAGGAATATGCGAATTGCGAGGATCGCCGGCTTGTCACACAACCGTTATCCGGGGGATCTCTTTTGCTGTGACCCGTGTCACCTGTTTAATGACCGGTAACTTAGGGGGCCCGCGGTGTTGCAGGTACAGAACCTCGAGGTCGTCTACGACGACGTGATGCTCGTGCTCCGGGGCGTGAGCCTGCGGGTCCCCACGGGCGAGATCGTCGCCCTGTTGGGCGCCAACGGCGCCGGAAAGACCACGCTCCTGCGGGCGATCTGTGGGCTTTTGGACCCCCACGACGGCGAGATCACCAAGGGCTCGGTGACGCTGGACGGCCAGCCGCTGCACGGCCTGCGCCCCGCGGCCGTCGTGCGGCGCGGTGTGGCCCAGGTGATGGAGGGCCGGCGCACGTTCGCCGAGCTGACCGTCGAGGAGAACCTGCGCATCGGCGCGCACACCGCCGCGGGCCACCGCGGCGAGGGCCTCGACCGGGTCTTTGGCCTCTTCCCGGTGCTGGCCTCCCGCCGCCGGGACACGGCCGGCTACCTCTCCGGCGGGGAGCAGCAGATGCTGGCGATCGGGCGGGCGCTCATGGCCCGGCCGCGGTTCCTGCTGCTGGATGAGCCGAGCCTGGGACTGGCGCCCCGGCTGGTGGAGCAGATCCGGGACCTGATCCGGGAGATCAACCGCCAGGGCACGGCGGTACTCCTGGTCGAACAGAATGCCACGATGGCGCTGTCCATCGCGTCGCACGGCTACGTCATGGAGACTGGCAAGATCGTGCTGGACAAGCCGGCGGCCGACCTGCTGGCCGACGAGGACATCCGCGAGTTCTATCTCGGCCTGCGCCCGGAGGGTACGGCGAAGTCGTTCCGCGACGTGAAGCACTACAAGCGGCGCAAGCGGTGGTTGTCATGACCGAGCCGAAGAGGGACGAGGCCGTCCTGTCCTTTGAGGACGTACGGTTGGCCTTCGCCGGTGTGCGGGCCATTGACGGGGTGAGCTTCACGGTGGGGCGGCACGAGCTGTTCGCCGTGATCGGGCCCAACGGTGCCGGCAAGACGTCCATCTTCAACGTGATCTCGGGCGTGTACCGGCCGCAGTCGGGGCGGGTCGTGTTCGACGGCGCCGACATCACCGGCAAGCGTCCACATCGGGTCGCCGCCGCCGGCGTCGCCCGGACGTTCCAGAACGTCGAGCTGTTCGCCAACCTGACGGTGCTGGACAACCTCATGCTCGGCCGGCACACCCACCTGCGCTACGGCACGTTCGCCGCCATGGCCTGGTGGGGGCGGGCCCGCCGGCAGGAGCTGGCCGCCCGGGAGGCCGTCGAGGAGATCGTCGACTTCCTCGAGCTGGAGCAGTGGCGGCGCTATCCGGTGGGCCTGATCCCGTACGGGGTGCAGAAACGCGTCGAGCTGGGCCGGGCGCTGGCGATGAAGCCGAAGCTGCTCCTGCTGGACGAACCGGTCGGCGGCATGAACCTCGAGGAGACCGAGGACATGGCCCGCTACATCCTCGACATCCGCGACGAGCTGGACATCCCGATCATCCTCGTCGAGCACGACATGGGCCTGGTCATGGACCTGGCCGACCGGGTGATGGTGGTCGACTTCGGTGTCACCATCGCCACCGGCCTGCCCAGCGAGATCCAGAACAACCCGGACGTGATCCGGGCCTACCTGGGGGAGGTTCAACGGGCATGACGACGTTGACCGCAGCGATCCCGGAGCAGACGACCTCCGGGGCGACGACCATCGCGACCCGGATACGCGACCGGGCCCAGACCATGGGCCGCCGCGTCGCGATGCGGGAGAAGGATCTCGGCGTCTGGCGCGAGATCACCTGGGAGTCCTATTGGGACACCGTACTCACCGTCGGCCACGCCTGGTTGGCCCTCGGGATTGAGCCGGGTGACCGCGTCGCCGTGCACTCCGAGAACCGGCCCGAGTGGCTCTACGCCGACGTGGCGACCATCGCGGTCCGGGCCATGACGGTCGGGCTGTACCCGACCAACCCGCCGCCGGAGGTCGGGTACCTGTTGTCGCACTCCGGCTCCAAGGTGCTGGTCGCCGAGGACCAGGAGCAGGTCGACAAGGCCCTGGCCGTGCTGGGCCAGTGTCCGGACCTGGAGTGCATCGTCTACGTGGAGCCGCGGGGCATCCGCTACCGGTACGACCGACAGCTGACCCGCGACGGGGCGCCGCCGGTGCGGCTGATCTCGTGGGAGGAGCTGCTCGCGCTCGGCACGGAGCACCGGCTCGCGCACCCGGGCGAGGTGGAACGCCGCATGGCCGACGCGACCGCGGACGACATCGCCACGCTGATCTACACGTCGGGCACGACGGGCCCGCCCAAGGGGGCCATGCTGTCGGTGAGCAATGTGGAGTTCGCCGTGCGGACGCTGGTCGACGGCGGTGGGTTCACCTCCCCGGCGCCGGGACCGAAGGACCTCGTGCTCTCGTACCTGCCGCTGTGCCACGTGGCCGAGCGCATCTTTACGACGTGGTTCAACGCCGGCGCCGGCGTGCAGGTCAACTTCGCCGAGTCGATCGCGACCGTGCAGCCCAATCTGCGGGAGGTGCAGCCGACCGTCCTGTTCGGAGTGCCGCGCATCTGGGAACGCATCCTGGCCGCCGTCAGCATCGGGCTGCAGAACGCCTCGTGGATCAAGCGGCTCAACTCCAAGGTATGGCTGTCCGTGGCCGGCCGCATCGGCACCACGCTGGTCCGCACCGGCGGCCGGCACACCGTCGGCACCCGCATCGCGTACGGGATCGGTTGGCTGTTCTTCTACCGGGCCCTACGCGAACGGATCGGGATGCGGCGCGTGCGCTACGCGGCGTCGGGGGCGGCCCCCATCGCGCCCGAGGTGCTGCGCTTCTTCATGGGCATCGGCGTGCCCATGCACGAGGTGTACGGCATGACCGAGAACACGGCCGTGGCCACGGGCAACCGGCCCGGGCGGGTCAAGCTCGGCACGGTCGGGGAGCCCCAGATCGGCGTGGAGCTGCGCATCGACGAGGAAACCGGCGAGATCCTCACCCGGCACCCGGGCACGTTCGTCGGGTACTTCCGCGACCCCGAGGCGACCGCCCGGGCCAAGACCCCCGAGGGCTGGCTGCACACCGGGGACGTCGGCGAGTGGGTCGACGGCACGCACGTGCGCATCACCGACCGGGCCAAGGACATCATCATCACCTCGGGCGGGAAGAACGTCGCCCCGAGCGAGATCGAGAACGCGCTCAAGGCGTCGCCGTACATCAAGGAGGCGATCGTCGTCGGCGACCGGCGCTCGTACCTGGTCGCGCTCATCGGCATCGAGCTGGAGACCGTCGGCAACTGGGCCCAGCGGCGCGGCATCGCGTACACCACCTACCGCGACCTGTCGGAGAAGCCCGAGGTGCTGGGGCTGGTGCAGGGCGTCGTGAACGACGTCAACGCCCGCTTCGCCAGCGTCGAGCAGGTCAAGAAGTTCCGCATGCTGCCCAAGGAACTCGACCACGAGGACGGCGAGCTGACCGCCACCCAGAAGGTCAAGCGGGCGGCCATCACGAACCTGTTCGCCGACCTCGTCGACGAGATGTACCGGGCATGACCGAAGCCATCCAGCTGATCAGCCGGGGCCTCGGCACCGGCAGCGTCTACGCGCTCATCGCGCTCGGCTTCGTCATCATCTACAAGTCGACGCGAGTGATCAGCTTCGCCCAGCCCGCCTTCATGCTGGCCGGCGCGGTGATGGTGACCTACCTCGTCGGGCCCCTCGGGTTCTTCGCCGCCGTGCCGCTGGCCGCGCTCGGCACGGCGGTGCTGGCCCTCGGTGTCGAACGGGTCGCGGTGCGCCCGATGATCGGACGTCCGCCGTTCACCGTGGCCATCATCACGCTGGGTGTGGACCTGGTGGTGCGGGTGGTGGCCAACGACCGGATCGGCAACGACATCCGCCAGGTGCGCGACCCGTGGGGGCTCAAACCGGTGGGGCTGTTCGGGGTCGAGGTGCAGCAGCGCAATGTGGCGATCGTCGTCACCACCGCGGTACTGGTCACGGCGCTGTTCCTGTTCTTCCGGTACACGCGGATGGGGCTGGCGATGCGCGCGGCCGCCTACGACCAGGAGGCGGCGATGGCGCAGGGCGTCTCGGTCGGCGCCGTCTTCGCGCTGTCCTGGGCGATCGCCGGCGGCCTCGCGGCCGTCGCCGGCACGTTCGCGGCCGGCGCCGCCGGCGTGGAGCAGAACCTGTGGATCATCGCTCTCGTCGCCCTGCCGGTCATCATCCTCGGTGGACTCGACTCGCTGCCCGGCGCCGTCATCGGCGGCCTGGCCGTCGGCCTGATCCAGGAGGTGGTCGCCCAGTACGAGCGGCACTTCCCGGAGTGGATCGGTGGCAACGTGTCCATCGTCTCGCCGTACGTTCTCATGCTCGTCGTGCTGCTGGTACGCCCGTACGGCCTGTTCGGCACGAAGGAGGTCGAGCGGGTATGACGGTTCTGACCAAGCCGAGGGGTCGACCCCTGCTGTACACCTCGTACTCCTCCGAGATGGCGCTGCTGAACACGACCAGCAAGCGGGTGGCGGTCGCGGCGTTGCTGGCCTTCGCCGTCGCGGCGCCGTTCGTGTTCACCGACTCGTTCCTGCAGAAGCTGGCCGTCGCCGCGGCCGCGGCGATCGGGGCCATCGGCCTGGGGCTCGTCACCGGGTACGCCGGCCAGGTCTCGCTCGGTCACGCGTTCTTCATGGCCATCGGCGCCTACACGGCCGCCGTCATCAGCGGCGAACCCGACCGCCGGGTCGTCGGGTACGGCATCGAGGAGATCCTGGTGTGGCTGCCGGCGGCCGGCATCGCCGCCGCCGTGGCCGGCGCGATCGTGGCGCCCCTGGCGGCCCGGCTGCGCGGGCTGTACCTCGCCATCGTGACGCTCGCGCTGGTCTTCATCGGCCAGCACGTCTTCCAGCAACTGTCCAACATCACCGGCGGCACCAACCTCGGCCGCCCGGCGCCGGCGCCGAGCCTGTTCGGCCAGAAGCTGTACGTCACCGGCGGGGGTTTCACGCGCGAACAGAAGCTGTTCTGGCTCATGCTCGCCCTCCTGGTCGTCTTCGCGGTGCTGGCCCGCAACCTGGCCCGGTCCCGGGTCGGGCGGGCCTTCACCGCGATCCGCGATCGGGACATCGCGGCCGGCGTCATCGGTGTGAACCTGGCCCGGTACAAGACGATCGCGTTCGCCGTCTCGTCGTTCTACGCCGGCTGCGCGGGGGCGCTCTTCTACGTCGTGGCCGGGTTCTTCGTGCCGGAGTCGTTCGACCTGGCGATGTCGGTGCAGTTCATCGCGATGGTTCTCATCGGCGGAGCCGGCACCATCTCGGGGGCGATCCTCGGTGCGTACTTCATCGTGCTGCTGCCGACGGTGACCCGGGAGCTGCCGGCGTACGTGCCCTTCATCAGCGGCTCGAACACGGACTCGTTCAACGTGTTCCAACTGGAGACCGTGCTCTACGGTGCCCTTATCATCGTTTTCTTGATCTTCGAGCCACGGGGACTGTTCGGTATCTGGTTGCGCATCCGCAACTACTGGAAGGCCTGGCCATTCTCCTACTAGCAAAGACGCGAAGGAGGAAACACCGCATGAAACACACAAGACGGCTGGGCGCGGCGGCCGTGGTGGCGCTGCTCGTCACGGCCGGTGCACTGACCGGCTGCCGCGGCGCCGACAACGGCGGGGGCGGTGGTGGCGGCGACATCAAGACCGACGTCGGCGTGACCAGTCAGCCCTGCCCGCAGGCCAAGGACCGCACCAAGGGCTGTATCTACCTGGGCACCATCTCCGACCTCACCGTGGGGCCGTTCGCCCCGCTGGCCGTGCCGATCACCAACTCCCAGAAGGCGTTCTGGCAGCGGGTCAACGACAACGGCGGCATCGGCGGGTACGAGATCGACGTGACCAGCTACGTGAAGGACAACAAGTACAACCCGCAGACGCACAACGAGGTGTACCAGGAGATCAAGGGCAAGGTTCTCGCGCTGGCCCAGACGCTGGGCTCGCCGACGACGGCCGCCATCATCGGTGACCTCAAGGCGAACAGCATCGTCGCCGTGCCGGCGTCGTGGACCTCGGCCTGGGCGTTCGAGGACGTCATCCTCGAGTCGGGCGCGAACTACTGCGTCGAGTCGATGAACGCCGTCGACTACGCGGTTGGCGCGTTCGCACCCAAGAGCGTGATGGCCGTCCACTACGACGGTGACTACGGTGGCGACGCCGCCGCCGGGGCGAAGTACGCCGCCGAAAAGCTCGGCCTGACCTTCACCGACGTGAAGACCGACCCCGGGCAGGACAAGCAGGCCGGCGCCATCGCCCAGATCCTGGGCGCCAAGCCGGATCTGATCATCCTGACCACCGCACCGACCGAGGCGGCCGTCATCGTGGCCAGCGTCGCCGCGCAGGCGCGGGCCGCCGGCTACACGCCACACTTCATCGGCACGTCGCCGACGTTCAACCCCGCCCTCAACGCCAGCCCGGCCGCTCCGGCCCTGCAGGCGTACTACCTGGTGACCGGCCCGTGGCTGCCATGGGCCGCCGACACGCCCGGGCACCAGGCGTTGCGCAAGGCGCTGGGCACGCCGAAGCCGCTCTCCGACGGCTACACCGCCGGTTGGGTCTGGTCCTACCCGCTGAAGGCGGCCCTGGAGAAGGCCGCCCAGGACAAGGACCTCACCCGGGCCGGCCTGCTGAAGGCGGCCAAGTCGCTGCAGTCCGTCGACTACGAGGGCATGCTGCCCGCGGGCTCCGGCAACTACGCGGGCGGCCCGGACGCCGGACTGGTCCGGCTGAGCACCGTCTCCAAGCCGGATCCGGCCCAGCCGACCGGTGTGGCCACCGTGCAGGAGCTGAAGGCCGGGCCGACGGCCCAGTCCTTCAAGCTGGAGAAGCCCTGCTGGCCGTAGGTCACGTTCACATCCGGGGGCGCGCCGCGTGGCGCGCCCCCGGGCATTTCTACAGTGGAATTCCGGCCTAGTCGCCGTCTCCGCGGCGCCGCCACGGCAGGACGACCCACAGCATCACGAACCACACGGCCGCGGCGGCGCTGACGATGGTGGCCAGCACGCGTCCGGCCACGAAGTCCGTGACGAGCAGCACCGAGCCCACCATCGACACGAGCAGGAAGGCCAGGCCGCCGGACGCCATGCGGTGGGCCGAGCGGACCAGCTGCGGTTTCTGGCCCCGCCGGAAAAGCATGCGGTGGTAGGCCACGGGCGCGATGATCATGGCGGCCGCCGCGGTCGCGGCCAGCAGCGCGACGACGTAGACCACCAGCTCGAACGTGTCCACCCCGCCGAAGCGGGCGCCGAACGGAAGGGTCAGCAGGAAGGCGAACAGGATCTGCACTCCGGTCTGGGCGACCCGCAGCTCCTGCAACAGCTCGTTGAAGTTACGGTCGAGCCGTTGGGCCTCGCTCTCGTCGGCCCGGATGCCCTCGTCCTCCACAGGGCGTCTACTTACCGGACGGGGGCGCCGCGAAACATCCACGATCGCCGTCGGCGGCGGGGTAGGGTCGGTGCACCCACCGCGTATCCGTACGAAGGAGACACGAATGTCCGGCGACCTCGCCGGCGGAGCCGGCCCGCACGGCTCGGCCGCCCACCTGATCGTGGCCGGTCCCGAGGAGATCGGCGCGTGCGCCGAGGCGGCCATCGCCGAGGCGCGGGCCGGGATCGACACGGTCAAGGGCGGTGGCGCCGACGCGCTGACCACGCTCGACCGCTACGACGAGGCGATGGCCGCGCTGAGCAACGCCATCGACCCGATCGGGCTCATCGCGCAGGCCCATCCCGACCACGCGAATCGCGACGCGGCCGACGCGGCGAGGCAGACCCTGGTCAAGGTGCGCACGGACATCGCGCTCGACCGGGACCTCTACGACGTGCTGTCCGGGTTGGACGTCTCGGCCATCGATCCGGCCACCCGCCACTACGTCGAGCGCACCCTGCGCGACTTCCGCCGGGCCGGGGTGGACCGCGACGACGCGACCCGGGCCCGGGTGCGCGAGCTGTGGGAGGAACTGGTCGCGATCGGTCAGGACTTCGCCCGCAACATCCGCTCCGACACCCGCACCGCCGAGCTGCCGCCGGCCGCGCTGGACGGGCTGCCCGAGGACTTTGTCCGGGCCCACCCGGTCGGCGAGGACGGCAAGGTGCGCATCACCACCGACTATCCGGACTACTTCCCCCTCGTGACGTACTCGACCGACGCGGGCGCCCGCGAACAGCTGTGGCGCCTGTTCCTCAACCGGGCCTATCCCTCCAATGTGGATGTCGTCCGGCGGCTGCTCGAACGGCGCCACGAGCTGGCCACCTTGCTGGGGTACCCGAGCTTCGCCGCCTACGCCGCCGAGGACAAGATGATCGGCAGCGCGGAGAACATCGCCGAGTTCATCGACCGCATCAGCGAGGTGTCGGCCGATCGGGCCGCGCGCGACTACGAGGCGCTGCTGGAGCGCAAGCGGGTCGACGACCCGTCGGCCACGGCCGTGCTTCCCTGGGACGCGCTCTACTACGACGACCGGGTTAAGGCCGAGCGGCTCGCGTTCGACAGTCAGGCCATGCGGCCCTACCTGGAGTACGGGCGCGTCAAGGCCGGCCTGATGGGGGTCGTCGAGCGGCTCTTCGGAGTGCGGTTCGTGACCCGGACCGACATCCCGGTGTGGCATCCCGAGGTCGAGTGCTTCGAGGTTACCGACGGCGATCGCCTGCTCGGCCGGATCTTCCTCGACATGCACCCACGGCCGGACAAGTACAGCCACGCCGCGATGTTCACCATGAGGACGGGTAAGGCGGACCGCCGGGTGCCGGAGTGCGCGCTCGTCTGCAACCTGCCCCGGCCCTCCGACGCCGAGCCGGCGCTGTTGCGTCACTCCGACGTGGACACGTTCTTCCACGAGTTCGGCCACCTCATCCACCAGGTGTTCGCCGGCCACGGCCCCTGGTCGGGCACCAACGGCGTCAGCACGGAACGGGACTTCGTCGAGGCGCCCTCGCAGCTGCTGGAGGAGTGGGTGCGCGACGCCGAGACGCTGGCGATGTTCGCCCGCCACCACGAGACCGACGAGCCGCTGCCGGCCGAGATGGTGGCGGCCCTGCGGGCGGCCGAGCAGTTCGGCAAGGGACTGTGGGTCCGTCAGCAGATGTTCTACGCCACGCTCAGCTATGAGCTGCACGGACGCGACCCGGCCGGGATCGACCTGGTGGAGACCGAACGCGAGGCGCGGGAGCGGCGCACCCCGTACCGGCACGTGGACGGCACTCATCTGTACGCGGGCTTCGGCCATCTGGACGGATACTCGGCGCTCTACTGCACGTACATGTGGTCCCTCGTCATCGCCAAGGACCTGTTCACCGCGTTCGCCGGCGACGGTCTCTTGTCGACGGACACGGCCGGCCGGTACCGGGCCGCGATCCTGGCGCCGGGTGGATCGGCGCCGGCCGCCGAGTTGGTCGAGCGGTTCCTCGGCCGGCCGTACGACTTCGCCGCCTTCCAGGCCTGGCTGGACGAGGACGCCTGACGCTGCCAGCTCGGCGCGAGCCGACGCTCAGAGGTCGCGGTTGCGTGCGACGCTTCAGGGGCATATAGGTATGGCCTGACCCTCGTACCCCCAGGAGGATGGGATGGCGCCGCCCGAAGCGCGCACCTCGGAGTACCACGATTGGCTTCAGCGGCTGCTTCGGCGCGCTGCCCAAAAGCCGGGTGACCTGCCGCCCCGGATGTGGTGGCGGGTCGTGCGGCGCACCATCGCCGAGTTCTTCGAGGACGACCTCATGGACCGCGCGGCGGCCCTGACGTACTACAGCATCATGTCCATCTTCCCCGGCCTGCTGTTGCTGATCAGCGGCCTCGGACTGTTCGGCCCGTCCACGACCAACGAGGTGCTGGCCAACATCCAAACGCTCACGCCCGGCCCGGCCCGCGACATCCTCACCAAGGGCATCGAGAACATTCAGCACAGCCAGCAGGCCGCCGGTGTACTGGCAATCATCGGGTTCGTGGTGGCGGCCTGGTCGGCCACCGGCTACATCGGCGCGTTCATGCGCGCGGCCAACAGCATCTATGACGTGCCCGAGGCGCGTCCATTCTGGAAGACGTTCCCCATCCAGCTCTTCATCACGTTGATCACCGGCCTGTTCCTGGCGGTCAGCTCGCTCGCCGTGATCTTCACCGGCCGCCTGGCCCAGATCGCCGGTCGCATGGTCGGCGTCGAGCAGCAGGCCGTCCGGGTCTTCGACATCGTCAAGTGGCCGGCGCTGATCCTGGCCATCGGTCTGCTCATCGCGTTGCTCTACTGGGCGGCGCCCAACGCCCGCCAGGGTGGCTTCCGGTGGATCACCCC
>Ga0307415_100001321_pt1 | contig 11735 bp, 11 predicted proteins | sample DK1Cmetagenome_FD_204524 | JGI IMG/M metagenome (GOLD analysis project Ga0307415, IMG submission 204524) | Maize rhizosphere microbial communities from greenhouse at UC Davis, California, United States - DK15-C-2 | ecosystem: Host-associated > Plants > Roots > Rhizosphere > Soil | place: USA...
ATGCCGAATAATACTATCACGCAGCCTCACGCGAAGGGCGAGACGCCCAACGCAATCGTAAAACTAACCTCTCGTGACATTGAGCCAAAAGATTGGGCCTTCCTGCGGGAGTGGGCCAACATCCTTGGCGTGTCGATTGAAGTCTTGTTAAAGCGCATCCTGGTCGCGGCAGTGATTGGCCAGCAATACGTAGAGAAGATCCCTGAGAGTTGAGACAGCCTCACGCTGACGCGCAGCAAACGCCTGAGGCTTGGGGGAGACAGTCTCACGCGTATGCCGGCGACACCTGAGGCTAGCAGACTGCTGAAAAACTAAACAATCTTCTCGCGAGTAGAACATGGTCAACTATAATCTGGTCCAACGCCAACGACGGAGGAACAGAATGCGGGGAGACAACGAACAGCAAGCGGGCATGTACAGTTACATCTCGCCAGAGCAACGAGTGCCGGCGGATCACCCCTTGCGCCCGCTGCGTAAGATGACGGATGAAATTTTCAAGCAATTGTCGCCGCGCTTTGACCAGTTGTATTCGCGAGTCGGGCGCCCGTCGATCGCGCCGGAGCGGTTGCTGCGCGCGCTGTTGCTGCAAGTGCTTTACTCGGTGCGCAGCGAGCGGATGCTAATGGAGCAATTGCAATACAACATGTTGTTTCGCTGGTTCGTGGGCTTGAACATGGACGACGAGGTTTGGAACGCGACCACTTTCAGCAAGAACCGCGACCGCTTGCTGCGCGGAGAAATCGCCGAAGAGTTCTTCGCGGCAGTGCTCGAATTAGCGCGCGAGAAAGAGTTGTTGTCGGACGAACATTTCACGGTCGACGGCACGATGGTCGAAGGCTGGGCCAGCTTGAAAAGTTTCCAGCCGAAGGCTCAGTCGAAGCGCCACCGGGATGATAAGCCGGATGATCCCGGCAATCCCACAGTGAACTTCCATGGCCAGAAACGCTCGAATAAAACGCATGAATCGAGTACTGACACAGATCTCCGACTGTTTAAGAAGACCAAGGGCAGCGAGGCAAAGCTGGCTTATCAGGGCCACGTATTGATGGAGAATCGCAACGGCTTGGTGGTGAATGCGTTGTTGACCTGCGCCAGCGGCACGGCGGAACGAGAAGCAGCACTGCTGATGTTGGCCCAACGACCACAGAAAAAACGGGTCACCTTGGCTGGCGACAAAGGTTACGACACGAAAGACTTTGTCGCTAATTTGCGCGCCTGCCAAGTGACGCCGCATGTGGCCCAAAACAACAAGGGCCGAAGCAGCGCAATCGACCAGCGGACCACGCGCCACCCTGGTTATGAAGTTAGTCAACGAAAACGCAAGCGAGTGGAAGAAATCTTCGGTTGGCTGAAGACGGTGGGGCTGTTGCGTAAAACCCGCCACCGCGGAGTGCAATTGGTCGGCTGGATCTTCAAGTTCGCTACCGCTGCCTACAACCTGGTCCGCATCAGAAATCTGGCCGAGGTCACATGAAGACTGTGAGCAACGTCATTAATAGCTTAGGCAGCGAACTGAAGTGGCCGGTGAGCCACTCCACGGATCCACGAAGGAAAGAAAATCGCACATCATCAATAAGCAAAATTATTCAATGAAGACTGAAGCATTACCAACGCTCAATTTTTCAGCAGCCTGCTAGGGGCGTCGGCGCTTGTGATGTCTCAACAGAGAGTGACCTCACGCACGACGCCTCCTCATTGCAATTCACGAACAGCTAACGAGATCCCGCGGGATTCAGTCGATGGTTCGGGGAATTCAAATCCGGATTCGAAGCGCGTTGAACGATACCGCGAGATTCAAAACAAAACACGCGGAATTCAATGCGCAATTCCGGAATCGCAATCATCTCCCGCCAAATTCAAAACAAGATTTCGAAGATCTTATTTGTGTTCTGACAAGTTCAGTGAATTCCAGTTCTGAATCAAATGTCCTCCCACTAAAACCTGACGTGTACAGAGGAGGAGAATGTCATGGCTCGAATCAGACTTAACTTAAGAAACCTGACGATTACAGAAAAGATAGCAAGGAGTCGGCAAATCGTAGCTGCGATGACTAACAACGCGAGCTTTCCAAATCCCCAGCCGCCGTTAACCGACGTCACCACTGCCGTGGACGATCTTGAAGAGACGTTCGCTTCCGTACAGGCCGCTAAATCAGAAGTAACCACGCGAGTGGTCACCCAGGATAACGCCGACACGAAGTTAGTCCAGACTTTGACTCAGCTCGCTGGTTACGTCGAAAGCGTCGCGGGGAAGAATGACGCCTTGATTACGAGTGCCGGCATGGAAACCAAATCGTCTCGTTCTGCTCCGACGGTGCCCATCACACCTCAAGGTCTCAGCGCAACCGCCGGCGAGCATGACGGCGAGATCTACTTGTCCTGGAAACCGGTTTCAAATGCTCGAAGTTACGCGATTGAATTCAGTCTTGATCCAGCAGCGGCTGGAAGTTGGACGCATGTTGGAATCGCTACCTCGTCCAGCAAAGTAATTCCCAATTTAACGTCTGGTAAGCGCTACTGGTTTCGGGTGGCAGCCATCGGCTCCGTGGGCCAAAGCGGCTGGAGTGAGCACGCCACAAAAATAGTTCCGTCAACGAGGCGTTGTGCAAGGTGCTTTGCCACAACCTCTGCGTGGTCATCCAGTCACAGCATGAGTTAGGAATTGACGTAGACTTTTCAGAGGTAAAGGTAGCTTAGTCGGTCAATCTGATTTTTGGATCAAAAGCTGTTATTAAGGCAAAGCCCGATCCAACATAATATGTATTATCAGACGCAGGGTTAGTAGTTGTCGGCCCTCAGGCTTCGGTCATGAGGGGCTGGGTGGGCTTGGAAGTTTCCCTGCTTAAGCGACAAAATCTTTCCGCACAAAACGTTGCCAACCGAAAATCCTCGCGCTAACCTCAACTCTTACGAAGATGAGCGAACGACATCGACCAGTTGTGCGGTGTCAATGTGTGATAGTTTGCGGTCAGTAAATCCAGGGTGAGAGCGGTAGCACGATTCTCAAGCCGAACTACCGCTCTCGGCGGAACGCAAGACCCACAAGTTTGCCTTCAGGCATGCGCCCCGAACTTTGTCTAACTGTAAAGGAGCAGGTATTCATTAGGGCCCGAGGACAAACCCACTAGTGAGTTGCGCCCGATCCAATCGGGCCTCCCGGTTATCCTCTGGTTCGGCGCGCAGTGTAAGTGCAAATACACATAAATTCAAGAGCGCATCTTCGTCAGGAGTTGTGGCCTGATGGGACGCTCGCCCCGAAACAAGCCGATGAAGCTGAGCCATAAACTATTGGCGATTAGAAAGCGTCTGCGCATGAGCCAAACGGAAATGGCGCGCGCGCTGGAATTGAAGGTGCACTATTCCGCTGTTTCCAACTATGAACTCGGCACACGCGAGCCGGATATGCTCATCGTGCTGCGATACGCAAGACTCGCAAACGTAACAATGGAAACGTTAGTTGATGACCAGTTGAACCTGCCGGAATAAGAGATTAAGCACCTGCTTCTGCATGGGCGCGGAGGACGCTTAAGAAGGCAGCAGCGGCCGGTGAGAAGTTGGCGCCGCGGCGATGGGCCGCCCACAGGATGCGATTGTGTGTGAGACCGCGGACCGGCACAGTCACCAATACCCCGCGCTCCAACTCTTCACGCACACACATGCGCGGTACGAATGCCACGCCAACACGCTTCTGCACAAATCTCTTAATAGTTTCGATCGTCGCGAGCTCGAGCGTGATGTTCAGCGGTGTGTGCTGTCGTGCAAACGCCTCAATCACCTTCACGCGCGATCCGGACTTCACGTTGTGAGCCACAAATGATTCCTTCCCGAGATCCTTGATCTTTACTGACGGACGCGTGGCCAGTTGATGCTTCGGACTCATTATTAAAACCAACTCATCCTTCAACAACGGAAATGCCTCCAGATCGCGATCGGCGGGCTCGGAAGCCATCAAGGCGAAGTCGAGGTTGCGCTCCAGGACCTCGCGCGGCAGACGGCTCGAGACATACCGAAAGATCTCTACCTTAACTTCTGGATGCTGCTCGCGAAATTTCAGAATCAACTCAGGTAGTAGATAAAGCGACGTGCTTTCATTTGCTCCGACGCGAATCAGTCCCCTCTTCAGGCTCTGCATCTCCGCGATCGCCTGGCCCACCTGGTCGCGCAGGCCCAGGATGCGTTGCGCGTAGTCGTAAACCACCCGCCCTGCCTCAGTAAGAACAGGCATCTTCTGGGTCCGATCCAGTAACGGCAACCCTATCTCTTCCTCGAGACGACGAATGGCGATGCTCACCGCCGGCTGGGTGCGAAAAACCTTATCCGCAGCCTTCGAAAAGCTCTTTTCCTGCACAACTCGCGAGAAATATTCCAGTTGGGCCATTTCCATAGACGTAATTTATTACCACAGGCCGGGCTCAGGGTTGATGAATCGTGTTTATTATTATCTTAAAAGAATAAATTTTACAAACCGTTGGCAAGCGCGCTAGAGTCCTGGATCCGATAATGATTGCTCAACAACAGATTCTCGATCAGCACGTAAGGCCGGCGACGCCTGAGCCATTGACGTCAATGCCCACGGGCGCAGAGATGCTGGTGGAGGCATTGGTCCATGAGGGAGTGGAGGCGATCTTCGGCTATCCGGGCGGTGCGGTGCTTCACATTTACGACGAACTCTGGCGCGCACGCGATCGCATCACGCACTACCTCGTGCGTCACGAGCAAGGCGCAGTACACATGGCTGAAGGTTATGGGCGTGCAACGGGTCGAGTCGGAACTGTGCTCGTGACCTCTGGTCCAGGCGCTACCAATGCGGTGACCGGAATTGCCAACGCATACATGGATTCAACGCCGCTGGTCGTCATTACCGGCCAGGTGCCCAGACACTTGATTGGCACAGATGCGTTTCAGGAAGTTGATACTGTCGGCATCACTCGCCCTTGCGTGAAACACAACTACCTCGTTCGTGAGGCTAGAGATCTGCCGGCGATCGTGCGTGAAGCGTTTCATCTGGCCCGATCCGGTCGACCTGGACCAGTCGTGATTGACATTCCGAAGGACGTCAGCGCGGCACGATCAAACTACTCGCGGTTGGACCACGTCAGCTTCCCCTTCTCTGCTGAACCTGTGCCGGTAAAGGCACACCTGGCACAGCATGCAATCGACTTAATACTCAACGCGAAGCGGCCGGTTTTATACGTCGGCGGCGGCATCACTAATTCCGGCGCGTTCGATTCCCTGCTCTCGTTCGCCGAGGCTCTGCGTCTTCCTGTAACGCCAACGTTGATGGGACTCGGAGGTTTTCCGAGTTCGCATCCGCTGTGTTTAGGAATGCTCGGCATGCACGGAACTTACGCCGCCAACATGGCCGTAGCTGAATGCGATCTGCTGGTGGCACTCGGCGTCAGGTTTGACGATCGCGTAACCGGCAAGCTGGCGACATTCGCGCCGCAGGCACGCATCATTCACGTCGATATCGACCCGGCAAACATCGGCAAGAATGTTGCGCCGTCACTCGCGCTTGCCGGCGATGTCAAACAAGCCCTCGAGCAGTTTCTCTTACTGGTCCAACAAGAATCTCGAGAGCAGTCAATTCGAGATCGCGAACCGTGGTGGGATCAGATCCGTCGGTGGCAAAGACTTCAACCACTTCGCTTCGATGGATCGCACGATGAGATCAAACCGCAGACCGTCATTCGCGAACTGCACCGCCTGACTGGAGGCGAAGCGATTGTTACTACTGATGTGGGCCAACACCAGATGTGGGTGGCCCAGTTTTATCCCTTCACGAAGTCACGACAACTGATCACCAGCGGTGGTCTCGGCACGATGGGTTTTGGTCTGCCGGCAGCCATTGGTGCGCAACTGGCGTTGCCCGGACAACTCGTAATCGCGGTAGTTGGTGATGGCGGTTTTCAAATGACTAACCAGGAACTGGCAACCGCCGTTCAATATGGGCTTCCGGTCAAGATTTTGATCATGAACAACGGTTATCTCGGCATGGTGCGGCAGTGGCAGGAGATGTTCTACGACCGCACTTACTCTGAAGTCGACATTTCGGTAGCGCCTGATTTCGTGAAGCTCGCTGAAGCATACGGCGCCGCTGGTTTTCGAGCGGAGAAACCCGCGGAGCTGCGCAGCGTTTTGAAGGCTGCGATCGATCACAAAGGCGTAGCTGTAGTCGATATCGTCGTCACTAAAGAGGAGAACGTGTTTCCGATCGTGCCCGCGGGTGCGAACGCGCGCGACATGATCACACAGTAATGCGTCACACGCTTTCAATAATCGTCGCTGACGAACCCGGCGAGTTATCTCGCATCGTCGGACTCTTCAGCGCTCGCGGTTTCAACATCGAGACGCTCTCTGTCGGTGGCAGTCTCGATCCACGCTGGTCTCGCGTCACGATCGTCACACGCGGTGACGATCGCACTATTCACCAGATCGTCAAACAGTGCGAACGACTTGCGCGAGTGCGCGAAGTGCAGGATGTAACTACGCGCCCTCATATCGAACGAGAAATGGCGCTGATCACTGTGTCTGCAAGCGCAGGCGCCGATCGTCAGGAAGTGTTGAGTCTCGTGAGCGTCTTTCGCGCGAAGGTGGTCGATATCTCGCACACACAATTGATCGTCGAAGCTTCCGGCAATAAAGAGAAGGTTGACACGTTCATCGAGCTGCTGCGGCCCATCGGCGTTACGGATATCACGCGCACGGGATACATCGCCATCAACAGACTCGCCGCACAGACAGACATCGAAAGGATTGCTTCATGATGAAGATTTACTACGACAAAGATACTAACCAGGAGCTTCTACGCGACAAGCAGATCGCCGTCATTGGTTACGGCAGCCAGGGTTTTGCGCAAGCGAATAATCTCAAAGACTCGGGCTGTAATGTGACAGTTGGTTTGCGTGCCGGAAGCGCATCGTGGGAAAAAGCCGAGAACGCCGGTTTGAAAGTGTTGCCGGTCGCCCGGGCCGCCGCCGAAGCAGATCTGGTGATGATGCTCGTACCCGACGAGCTCGCGCCCGACATTTACGCGCGCGAAGTTGCCGAGTCGATCACGCCGGGCAAGTATCTCGCCTTCTCTCATGGCTTCTCGATTCATTACAAGTTTATCGAGCCGCCGGCTGACGCAAATGTCTTCATGGTCGCGCCGAAAGGTCCGGGTCACCTGGTACGCCACGAATACAAGCGCGGCGCGGGCGTGCCATGCCTGTTGGCAGTCAGTCAGGATCCAACCGGCGATACCACGTCGATTGGTTTGGCTTATGCCTCGGCCATCGGAGGCGGGCGCGCAGGAATCATCGAAACTACTTTTCGCGAAGAAACGGAAACAGATCTCTTTGGCGAGCAAGCGGTGTTGTGCGGTGGTCTGACTTCACTCATCAAAGCGGGATTCGAAACGTTGACTGAAGCCGGCTACTCGCCCGAAATGGCGTACTTCGAGTGCCTGCACGAAATGAAACTGATCGTCGATCTACTTTACGAAGGCGGCATCTCGGAGATGCGTTACTCGATCTCCAACACGGCACAATTCGGCGACATGACGCGCGGACCACTCGTCGTGAACGACGAAACCAAACACCGTATGCAGGGCCTGCTGGCTGAGATACAATCGGGAGCCTTCGCTCGTGATTGGATGAACGAGGCAAGAAACGGACGGCCGCGCTTTCAACAGCTCGACCAACAGGCACGAGAACATCCAATCGAACGCGTCGGCGCTCGTTTGCGAGATATGATGCCGTGGTTAAATCAGAGTAGACTGGTCGACAAAGCCAGTAATTGAGGGGTGTCGAAAAACAATTACAAAGAGCGAGAGCGGGGGCAAGGCGACCTTCCTGACTTGTTCGATGGCGGGAAAGTGCGCAGTCACGCCGTCACCCGAGGCCTGGAGCGAACGCCGAATCGAGCGATGCTCCGCGCCGTCGGTTTCAAAGACGGCGACTTTGAAAAGCCGATCATCGGCGTCGCCAACGGATACAGCACCGTCACACCGTGCAACGCGGGCTTGAACCGTCTCACCGATCGAGCCACTGCAGTTCTCCAACAAAACTCCACGATGCCGCAAACGTTCGGCACGATCACCGTCAGCGATGGCATCTCGCAAGGCACTGAAGGAATGAAGTATTCCCTCGTCTCGCGCGAGGTTATCGCGGACGCGATTGAAACTGTTTGCCAGGCGCAGTCGGTCGATGGACTGCTCGCGATTGGCGGTTGCGACAAAAACATGCCGGGCGCGATGATCGCGATCGCGCGTCTGAACATCCCGGCAATTTTTATTTACGGCGGCACGATTCGGCCGGGCCACTTCAACGGCGAAGACTTAACAATTGTGAGTGCGTTCGAAGCGGTGGGCCAATATTGCGCAGGCAAGATCAGCGAGGATTATCTTGTTGAGATCGAACGCCGCGCTTGCCCCGGTATCGGTTCGTGTGGCGGCATGTTCACCGCCAACACGATGTCATCCGCGATCGAAGCATTGGGTTTGGCGCTTCCCTACTCTTCGACGATGGCGGCTGATAGTGACGACGTGGTCCACAACGCTGCTGCTTCAGCCGAAGCTCTCGCTCGCGCTGTGCGAAAACAAATTTTGCCACGCCAACTCCTCACTCGCGAGGCGTTTGAGAATGCGATCGCGGTCGTGATGGCAGTCGGCGGATCGACGAACTCGGTCTTGCACCTGCCGGCGATTGCTCATGCCGCGCAAGTGAAACTAACGCTCGACGACTTTGACAGAATTCGTGAACGAGTCCCGGTGATTTGTGACTTAAAACCTTCGGGAAAATACGTTGCAACCGATCTGCACACGGCGGGTGGCATTCCGCAAGTGATGAAGATGTTGTTGAGTCGCGGCCTGCTGCATGGCGATGCCTTAACGATTACCGGTGAGACTGTCGCGCAAGTGCTCGCGGACGTGCCGGAAGATCCACGCACCGACCAGGACGTGATCCGTCAATGGGACAATCCGCTGTACCCCGAAGGTCATCTCGTGATTCTACGTGGCAATCTCGCGCTCGAAGGTGCGGTAGCGAAGGTCTCAGGAGTGAAGAACAAAGTGATCACCGGTCCGGCGCGTGTGTTTGATTCGGAAGAGTCGTGCTTGCACACAATCCTGGCAGGCAAGATCAAACCGGGCGACGTAGTCGTGATTCGTTACGAAGGTCCGAAGGGTGGTCCGGGAATGCGCGAGATGCTGGCGCCGACGTCAGCGCTGATCGGCGCCGGACTTGGCGACTCAGTCGCCCTGATTACTGACGGTCGTTTTTCGGGTGGGACTTACGGAATGGTCGTCGGTCACGTTGCCCCTGAAGCCGCGGTCGGAGGCAATCTGGCGTTAGTTGAAGAAGGAGATTCGATCACGATCGATGCCGAGCACCGTCTGCTGCAACTCAATGTTCCTGAAGGAGAGTTAGCCCGCCGGCGTGAAAACTGGCATCCACGCGTTCAGAGATACAAAACTGGCGTGCTCGCGAAATACGCGGCGCTGGTAAGTAGCGCCAGCCTCGGCGCCGTCACGGATAAGTTTTAGCCGCGGATTTCGCGGGTAAAAGCAGATCAGAACACTCTCACTTGACCGTCTTCACTGCTTCCCCTAAAGTGACTCACTTCTATGGCAATACGCATTGAGAACCAGTATGAGGGCGCTTTACCGAAAGGCGCTTTGGAACAGATCGAGAACGCCTTTGATAGCCTGCCGCGCGAACACACACGCGGCATCGAGCGCATCAGGCTGGTGCCTTACATCACCGATCCGCGAATCAAGGGACAATTTCAGGCGACCGAGCTACCCGGACTCTATCATCCGCGCCAGGGTCCGAAAGGCGCGTGGCTCGAGATCGCCGTAAACGTCCTGTTACCGTCCGACAAGCCGTTTCACAAGAAAATAATTCCGCGACTTTCGTTCAAGAGCAATCTCGTGGCGCTCGTGTTTTCACTCGTGGCTCAGCATTACCACTTAACGCTCAAGCACTCGCTAAAGAAGACTCAACTCGAGCCCGCAGTGCGCGCGTACACTGAGAAACAGTTGAAGGCGTGGAACGAGAAGAAGCACAGCTTCCGAGCGAAACTGTTCAAGCCATTGCAGCCGACGTTTGAGCGTTGGGCGAAGGCGTTGCAGAAGCGCGCCGCAGCGGAAAAGAAAAGGCAGGCGAGTTAATCCTGCGCCGGCTCATCGTCGATCTCGTCAGCGACGGCCCTCAAGATCAACGCCACCTCCGCATCCGAAACCTGCGACGCCTTGAAGCGCACCTCGATATTGAAATCCTTATCCGGTGACGCGTATTTGAAAGTGTAGGGCTTGCTGTCCGGCACGACGCGCGGTCCCATCTCCTGACGCCGCACTTCCCTCGCATCGTTTCTATTCAAACCACGCGACGCGATCTCTTTCGCGAAGCGTCGCATGGAGTCGTCGTCAGGCTGGCGCACGATCTGAAGTAACGACGACTTCGCGTTGATCTCAGCACCGCGACAAACTTCCCTCACGTCGTCAGGTATACGCGCAATCGCGAGCGCCTCGCTGACAGTGGTCCGGCTTTTACCAACTTTTCGCGCCACGTCGTCATGCGTGTAACCAAAACGTTCGCACAGAGCCAAGAGTCCATCCGCTTCTTCCCACACGGTGAGATCCTTGCGCTGCATGTTTTCAATCAACGCGATCTCAGCGACAGTGCCGTCGTCAACTTCCATCTCGACGCAAGGAACTTCCTTGAGCCCGGCTTTTTGTGCGGAACGCCAGCGACGTTCGCCTGCGATGATCATCCAGCGTCCGGTCAGTCGATTCGGTTTGACTAATAAAGGTTCGAGCACGCCCTTCTCCGCGATCGAGGCAGTCAGTTCGGTCAGGTCGCCGAACTCCACACGCGGCTGCTCCGGATTTGGATCGAGTTTATCCAAAGGGATCATCCTGCCGACCTGTGTGGGCCGGTGTTGTGAGAGTTCTTCGACGTAATGCGCGTCATGGCGCATCTGGAGCCCGGTTGGCAATCCCCTCTTAGACACGGCTTATTACCTCTTCGCAAAGTTTTCCGTACTCAATCGCTCCCGACGAGTTGGGAGCAAAACTAAAAATCGACTCCTTGTATGCAGGCGACTCTTCGAGTCTGACGCTCTTTGTAATCACGGTATCAAAAAGTTTTGGACCAAAGACGTTTCGGATCTGTTCGTGAACTTCGCGCGCGAGCGTGGTGCGTTTGTCATGCAGCGTCACTAACACGCCGAGCAGCACGAGATTCGGATTGGGACGAGCTTTGACTTTCTCGATCGTCTCGAGCAGGTCGTCGGTGCCTTCGAGTGCGAAGTATGACGACTGAATCGGTATCAACACGTGTGAAGCGGCTACGAGTGCGTTCACAGTGATCAAGCCGAGGGTTGGCGGCGTGTCGATGACGATGACGTCGTATTGTTGCCGGAAAGGTTCGAGTCGATCCTTGAGCCGGAAAGGCGCGTCGAAATCGCCGACTAACTTCGCTTCGAGTTTCGCGAGATTGATGCGTGCGGGAACGACGTCGAGGTTCTCGACCGGAGTTCGATAGACTGACTCTTCGACCGGCGCCATTCCGTCCATCATCAGTTCATACACTGATCGCTCGACAGCGCGGGGATCCAGGAATGAGATCGAACTGTTGGCTTGTGGATCGAGATCGAGAAGAAGGACGCGTTGTCCTTTGCGGGCAAAGGCGGCGGCCAAATTGATGGCGGTAGTGGTCTTCCCTACCCCACCCTTCTGGTTGGCGATGGCGA
>Ga0307415_100001322_pt1 | contig 11733 bp, 15 predicted proteins | sample DK1Cmetagenome_FD_204524 | JGI IMG/M metagenome (GOLD analysis project Ga0307415, IMG submission 204524) | Maize rhizosphere microbial communities from greenhouse at UC Davis, California, United States - DK15-C-2 | ecosystem: Host-associated > Plants > Roots > Rhizosphere > Soil | place: USA...
GTTCCTCCCGATCCGGGGGCTCGGCGTCGAAGGTTTGGCGTTGGGCGCGCAGCTGGTCGGCGAGCACGTTCGCGACGAGATCTTCCTTGGAGGCGAAGTGGGCGTAGAAGGCGCCGTTGGTCAGGTCGGCGTCGGACATCACCGCGGCCACGCCGGCGCCGTCGATGCCGTCTTGTTTAAAGCGCCGTCCGGCCGCTTCGAGGATGCGCTGTCTGGTGGCCTGCTTGTGTCCTTGCTGTAGCGCATGAGCGACCTCTCTCGCCGAACTGTTCTCGATCGTGTCGTGGGAGTCTGTTCTCATCCGGCTATTGCATTATGACTATAATATTGTATTATGACCGTAATGCAAGATTAGCTGGTACGCGCAAAGGAGAAAGCGATGACGACGGTCCCCGCACCCACCGGTGCAGCTTTGAACACGACGTGGCAGAACGCGCCGACGTACACCATCAACGCCGGCGACGTGGAGTTCGCCTACCGTGAGCTCGGGCCGAGAACTGGTGTGCCGGTGGTCTTCCTCACTCACCTCGCTGCGGTCCTGGACAACTGGGACCCCCGAGTCGTTGATGGTATTGCCGCCAAGCATCGGGTCATCACCTTCGACAATCGAGGTGTCGGTGCCTCCAGCGGGGTCACGCCGACGACCATCGAGGAGATGGCCAGGGACGCCGTTACCTTCATCCGCGCTCTCGGCTTCGATCAGGTCCACCTCTTCGGGCTCTCCATGGGCGGCATGATCGCCCAGGTGATTGCGCAGCAGCACCCCCAGCTGGTGCGCAAGATGATCGTCGCCGGAACCGGCCCGGCGGGGGGCGAAGGCATCGACAAGGTGACCCGCATCACCTACCTCGACACCGCGCGAGGCCTGCTCACCCGCCAGGACCCCAAGGAGTTTCTGTTCTTCACCAGAACCCCGAACGGGCGCCGGGCCGGCAAGGAGTTCCTGGCACGGCTGGAGGAACGTACGAACGACCGCGACAAGGCCATCTCCGTACGCTCGTTCCGCGCCCAACTCAAGGCCATCCACCGATGGGGTCAGCAGAGGCCCGCGGACCTCGCGAGCATCCAGCAGCCGGTGCTCGTCATGAACGGTGACAGAGACAAAATGGTGCCGACCAAGAACACCGTCGACCTCGACCGACGACTCCCCAATAGCCAACTCGTCATCTATCCCGACGCCGGGCACGGCGGGGTGTTCCAGTTCCACGAGGACTTCGTGAAACGCGCTCTCGCGTTCCTCTGAGAGGGGAAGGGTTATGAAGGCATTCGTCGTCGAGCAGTACGGCACGGAATTACCCCGGGCCGCCGACGTAGGTGAGCCCCAGGTCGGCGACGGTGACGTATTGGTCAAGGTGAGCGCCGCCAGCGTCAACCCGCTGGACAAGATGGTCCGCAACGGCGAATTCAAACAGGTCCTGAAGTACCGGACCCCATTCGTGCTCGGCCACGACGTTGCCGGCGTGGTGACCAGGGTCGGCTCTTTCGTACGCGACTTCGAGGTAGGCGACGAGGTCTACGCCCGGCCCCGCGACCTGCGGATTGGGACCTTCGCGGAGTACATCGCGATCGACCAAGACGACCTCGCGCCCAAACCAGACTCGCTCACCCTGCACGAGGCGGCGGCGGTGCCGCTGGTGTCACTGGCTGCTTGGCAGATCCTCATCGACCGCGCCCACCTGCAACCTGGCCAGAAGGTCCTCATCCACGCCGGCTCCGGCGGCCTGGGGTCGACGGTGATCCAGCTCGCCAAGTACCTCGGCGCCACAGTGGCGACGACCGCGAGCGGAAAGAACGCGGAGCTGGTCCGCAGACTAGGCGCCGACGTCGTCGTGGACTACAAGAAGCAGGACTTCGCCGACGTCCTCTCCGGCTACGACGTCGTGCTGGACTCCCTCGGCGGCGAAAACCTCGAGAAGTCCCTCACGGTCCTCAAGCCCGGCGGACAGGCGATCAGCGTAACTGGCCCGCCGGACCCCGGATTCGCGAAGCAACTCGGGGCGCCGAGTTACGTGGGCGTCGTCATGGGGCTGCTGAGCCGAAAGATCCACAAGCAAGCCCGGAAGCTCGGTGTGAGCTACTCGTTCTTGTTCATGCAGGCCAACGGCGCCCAGCTGCGAGAACTGGCCACGCTCTACAACGCCGGCCACCTCCGCCCGGTCATCGACAAGACGTTCCCATTCGACGAGACCCTCCAGGCGCTGGCATACGTCGACCAGGGCCGCGCCAACGGCAAGGTCGTCATCACACTTGACTGACAACCGTGAACAGCGCCCGCCGCCTGTCACGTCGAACGTAACTGAAGTGTTGTGCCGCCCCCTCCGACTAACCGAAGGCGAAGGCGGAGGCTGACCGTCGACACGAACCGGCTCTACGTGTTCGACGCTCCGGCAGGTTCACGACGGCAAACGGGGGTAAAACGACTGCGCTGAGGAAGGTGGCCGCATGACCGCGAGCGAGCGCGTCGACACCAGCGTGCGGTCATCTGTCCTCGCGACATACGCCGTCTTCATCATTTCTGGCATCGCGTTCGCTAGTTGGGCGGCGCGCATCCCTCAGGTTCGTGACCGGCTCCATCTTGACCCGTCCCAGTTGGGCCTCGTGTTGTTGGCAATCGCCGCAGGTTCGGTCATCGCACTGCCGCTGTCCGGGGTGATCATCGGGCATTTCGGTTCCCGCTGGACCGTCCGCACCACGGGACTCCTCGTCGCCGTGGCGTTGGTCGTGGTTTCGCTTGGCTACCTCGTGGGCCTCGTACCGGTAGTGATCGGGCTGTTCTTCTTCGGGCTGGGACTCGGGTCATGGGACGTCGCGATGAATGTCCAGGGCGCCTTGGCCGAACGCAGGCTCGGCCGGGCGATCATGCCGCGATTCCATGCCGGCTTCAGTGTCGGAACGGTGGCCGGAGCATTGATCGGTGCGGGCATGGTGGCGCTGCAAGTGCCAGTCGCAGTACACCTGCTCACTGTGGCTGTGCTGGTCGGCGTGGGGGTACCCCTCGCCGTGCGCGGCTTCCTACCGGACGAAGAACACAACAACGCAGATGATCATGCTGAAGATCGGCGTAGCTCCCGCTCGAAGGCGCTGCATGCCTGGCGCGAACCGCGGACTCTGTTGATCGGCATCTTTGTGCTCGCGTTCGCGTTCGCGGAGGGAGTCGGCAACGATTGGATTGGTATCGCCCTGATCGACGGCTACGGCACCAGCGCCGCCGTCGGCACTCTCGGTTTCGCAACATTTCTGGCCGCGATGACAGCTGGCCGTTGGTTCGGGCCGAGATCATTGGACCGTTACGGTCGAGTGATCGTCATCCGGGTGCTTACGGTGGTCTGTCTGGTGGGTGTGCTGCTGTTTGTCTTTGGGATGTACGTCGTCGTCGCGTTCATTGGTGCTGTGCTTTGGGGGCTTGGCCTCGCCTTGGGATTCCCGGTCGGGATGAGCGCCGGCGCGGACGAACCGGCAATGGCAGCACCGCGGGTCAGCGTGATCGCCTCCATCGGATACTGCGCGTTCTTAGCGGGGCCGCCGCTGATCGGCTTCCTCGGCGATCACTTCACGGTGCTCCGCGCGATCCTCGCCGTCGCCGTACTCCTCGCCGTCGCGATCATGATCACCGGCGCCATCCGACCACCCGTCGGCACATCGGCTGGCCCTAAGCCGCGGGCCCATACCGGACGGTAGTGACCAGAGGAAGCCGAGATGCGACCCTCGAACTCACTCTGGTGCTCGTCAATCTCCTCGCGTTTGCCGTGTTGGTGATAGCGCTATTCCGCCCTACCCGCGGGACAGATTATGTGGCGTTCATTGCGGTGCTGATCGCCATCGCGCAGATCAACGTGGAAGGGCCCCGCTGGCAGATGGTCCCGGCGTACGTGTTGACGGCTCTGTTCTTTATGGTGTGGCTCTTGCAAAGCACCAGGCCGGCAGGCAGGCCGGTCAACCGAATTGCCGCCGGTTTGATCATCGAGCTGAGCACGCTGGTGCTAGTGGTCTCTATTGCGCTGCCCATCGCGAGCCCCGTGTTCCGCTTCCCACGTCCAACCGGGCCGTACGCGATTGGCACCTTGACTTACAACTGGGTCGATATTGAGCGGCCTGAGGTCTTCACCGCCGACCCGAGCGACCTTCGCGAGATGGTGGTTCAGGTTTGGTATCCGACTCAAGCAAGCCCATCAGCGCCACACGTGCCGTACGTTCAAGATGCCGACACGATCGCGCCCGGGATGGCGCGGTTGGCGCAGCAAAACGCCGAGCGGCTGTTCCCTGGCTTTCCCTTCACCGTGCCCAGCTTTCCGTTCACTCACCTGGGATACATCACCACCAACGCCATCCCATCGGCGCCCGTGGCCCACGACGAACCCCGCTATCCGGTGCTGATCTTCCTGGAAGGGCTCAGCGGCATGCGCCAGATGAACACCTTTCAGGTCGAAGAGTTGGTGTCGCATGGCTACATCGTGGCGGCCATCGATCAGAGCCGTACGCTGCTGCAGAAGTGGCCTTCCCAGATGGACGCAAGATCGCCGGACTGACGAAGAATCAATTGAATCTTCTCCTCCAACAAAGCATCAGGCCGGTCACAAACACGCCGACCCTGAACGGACAGGGATTCAAGGACGGCATCATTCCCTACTTCCCTCAAGATGCTGTCTTCACGCTGCACCAACTTGACAGCCTGAACCGAGCCGATCCCAACGGCATCCTGAGTGGGCATCTGGATACCCAGCGCGCCGGCGTCTTCGGCGTGTCGCTGGGTGGCATGGTCGCCGCCGAAGCCTGTCACCTGGAGCCGCGCCTGCGCGCCTGCCTTGTGATGGAGGCACCAATGCCGGCCGACGTGGTGCAGGCTGGCCTGCAGCAGCCGAGCATGTGGATTCTCAGCGATCTGGATACCTGGCGGCTTCAGCATTGGTCTGAGCTCGATATCGACGAGCATCGAACCACCATGCGGGCCGTGTTCGACAGTTTGCCGGGAGATGGCTACTCGTGCAGGTGCACAAGATGTTCCATCTCAACCTGACCGACGTTCCGCTTCTGATCTATCCGCCGCTCGGCAGGATGCTGGGTCTGTTCGGGCCGATCGATGCCGATCGAGTGCATCACATCGTCAACGCCTACACGCTCGCGTTCTTCGACCGTCATCTGAAAGGCCGGCCGGCAGCGCTGCTCGATGGCCCGGCAGCGCAATATCCTGACGTGCGCTTCGAAACGCGGCGGCCATAATCCACTTCCCGAACACAATCCGACCTAGGTCAGGATGGTGCCTGACGAGGCGAAGGAGTACCGATGCAGATGCCCAGACCGACCGAGGCCGATAAGGAACGCTTCAAGGCGCTCGTACCCGACGATCCGCGGGTCGAGGTCAAGCCGATGTTCGGCAATCTCGGCGCCTTCGTGAACGGCAACATGTTCATGGGGCTGTTCGGAGCCGATGTCGGCCTCAAGCTGGATGAACCTCAGCAGTCTGAGTTGCGCGCCGCTGGCGGTGGTTCATTCGGACCCGTCGAGCGACCCATGGGCGGCTATGTGACCCTGCCGGACACGATTGCAGCGGACCACGGCGACGAATGGGTGTCGCGTGCGCTGGCTTATGTTGCCGCGCAACCGCCGAAGCAACCCAAGTCATCGAAGAAGTCAAGGAGCTAGACGCGGCGCTGCGTCGTGTCTGGGAACTTGGCATTAGTTGATGGCCGCCCGCATCACTACGACCTAATTAGTCGATTTGCTCAGCGCGGCTGAACGAGCTTTGGGTCTGCGGCCAACTCCTGAATCTGTTGGGTGAGAAACAGACGGTCCTTTTCGGTCGCCGCGAGTTGGGCGGCGCGCTGGAACGCTGCCCGCGCCGCGTCTGGTTGTTCTAGCCGACGCAGCATCGTGCCGCGCGCTGCGTGCAACAGGTGATAGTTGTCCAGGTCCGACGTGATCGCATCAAGCGCGGTCAGAGCCGCGGCGGGACCGTCGGTTTCGGCGACAGCGATTGCCCGATTGAGTGCAACAACGGGTGTTGGCATGGTCGAGAACAGGTGATCATATAGCGCGACGATCTGGGGCCAGTCAGATGCTTGAAACGAGTCTGCGGCACAGTGCACGGCTTGGATCGCGGCCTGGAGTTGGAAGGGACCTGGTTGGCCGCGGCGAATGCAGGCGCGTACGATCGCATGCCCCTCTTCGATCATCGTGCGGTCCCACCTGGTCCGGTCCTGATCGCGCAGCAGCACAGGCGCACCTCCAGCCGTGCGGGCCGGCGCCCGCGACTCGCTGAGCAGCAGCAGCGCCAGCAGCCCAGCGGCTTCTGGCTTATCGGGCATCAGCTCGACGAGCGCGCGAGCGAGCCGGATCGCCTCGCTCCGCAACGACGTCCGTTCCGGGACATCGAGCCCGGTGTTATAGATCAGGTAGAGAACAGACAGGACCGACCGAAGTCGCTCAGGTAGGTCGGCTTCATCCGGCACGCGATAGGGGATCTTGGCGGCCTTGATCTTGTACTTGGCTCGAACCAGTCGTTTGGCCATGGCCGCTTCGCTCACGAGGAACGAGCGGGCCACCTCGTCCACACTGAGGCCGCCGAGCAGCCGAAGGGTCAATGCCACGGCGTGCTCGGTTCGCAATGCCGGATGACAACACGTGAAGATCAGTCGGAGCTGGTCGTCTCGCACGGGTGCCTCCTCTGCCCACTGCTCTATATTTCGGCCACGCAAAGTAGTTGCGATAGCGCCGAGCTGTTCATGGAGTGCCCGACCGCGGGCCGAGCGGCGGAGATCATCGATCGCGCGGTTCCGCGCGGTTGTAATGATCCAGCCGGCAGGGTTGGGTGGGATACCGTCGCCCCGCCACCGATCACTTGCCACGACAAACGCGTCTTGGACAGCGTCTTCTGCAATTGTGATGTCGCCGAAAATGCGGGCCAGCGTCGCTACCGCTTGGCCGTACGCCTCGCGGAAGACACGCTCAACAGCGGCCGTTTCCAGACGGGCGGCGCCATCGGTCATCCCTGGACGCGCCCAGTCGCTCGAAATGGACGAACCTCGATCGGATGGTTGATCGCCTCCACGACCTTCCGAGCCCAGGCCAATGCAGCATCAAGATCGTCCGCATTGATGATGTAAAAGCCAGCGATGTGCTCTTTCGCCTCGACGAAGGGCCCATCAGTCGTGATCAGGTCGCGGTCACTCATGCGGACGACGGTCGCCGCGTCGGGGTCATGAAGGGCGCCACCGAACACGAACGTTCCGCTGGCCTCCATCTCGTTTTCGAGGGCAGCGACCCGCTGCCCGAATGCCTGCATTTCCTCGCGGGTCATCGGCGCTGCAGGGGCTTCACGATCCGCGGCGTAGGTGGACAACAGATACTGACTCATGGGTGCTCCTACCGTTGGTGCGGGTCATTCCCGCGCTTACCCTGCCTACGAATGGGGTCGGCCTGTGAGGACACCAGCGGCCAGAATAGTCGCGAACACGTCGTGCCTGGACTCGGCGATCCCGCAGAGCATCCCTTCCAATCCGTCATTGTGAAGCCATTGGCGCCTCTGGAGATGAATTGACCAGAGCTACCGCGCGAGGGTGATCCACGCGGAGCAGAGTCCGGGCAGCATGGCGGATCACATAGCGCATCTCGCGCGGCCGCTGATGTCCTGAGTCGCGCCACCGCTCAAGGGTGTCGAGCGCCAGATCCGGGTCCTTCTTGGAAAGGTCGTTGACGTGGTTGGCCACGGACCGGGTGACGTAGCGCGTGGGGTCTGCGAAGAGCCGGTCGAGGAGCGGGATGCAGGCGTCGTACGCCAGCCTCAGGCTCGGTGCCCATGGGAGCCGTGGTCGGGTGCCTTCGCTGCACAGCCGACGTACGTGGTAGTACTCGTCTTGCGTCCACACCTGCAAGGTTGCCAACACCTGGTCGGGGAAGCGGTTCAGGAAGGGGCCGAATCGCGAACTCGGCCGAGAACCGCGTGGTGATCTCGCGGAGCGCGGCCAGCGAGAACTCGAGGTCCTCGGCGGTACAGCCCTGGCGTGCGACGTATGTGGCGTAGGGGGCGTAGATGAAGTCACCGAAGTCGCCGTCGGAGAGGCTCGGATCGAGTGGGGCGGGCAGCGAGCGCACGAGTACGCCCACTGCCCGCCGGAAGTCAGACGGCAGATGTACCTCCAGACATGTGGCAATCCAGTCGATGCGTGCCTTGAGCTCAAGCTCTGGGAACCGCGCGACGACGGCGCGGACAAACTCGTCCGCCCGAAATGGTGGGTGTACGCGCTCGATCTCGCCGGCGATCCGCTCGACCTTCTCGCGGCTGAAGAGCTGGTCCTTGAGGGGAACCCGCTGTGGTGCCACTACCGGTAGCTCTTCAGCACCTCGTACACGCGATGCGAGCCGGCGCTATCCATGCTCGAAAAGAAGGCCGCGCAGACGTCGCTGTTCTGCTCCGCCTCGATGACCCGATCGATCGAGTCGAGGTCGCGGAAGAACACGAGGTCGGCGTAGCCGCCTTCGCCGTCCTTCACGAGGACCCGCCTGATGATCCCATCCTGCTTGCTGGCGAACTCCTGCTCGAATCGGTCTGAGGCGCTGAGCAGGGCGTCCTCGGAGACGCCCGTCTTGAGCTCGAATGGTGCCAATGCGATATGCATTCGGTCTTTCTCCTTTCGTGGTAAGACCGATGGTAAGGAGCAACATGCCACTGACTGTCATATTTATCGGATGAGCAGCGATCAACCCTGGGCTAGCCGAGTGCTGCGCCTTGATGCACTCAAGGCACTCCTGGCCGAACGCGAGTACACAACGGTCGCTGATCTCGCCGATGACCTCGGGATCAGCACCCGCACCCTGCACCGCGATCTAGCGCTGCTGCGGGAGATGGGCGTCCCAGTCGAGGGAGATCGGGGAACCGGCGGTGGGCTGCGCCTCGAGCCCGGCTGGTCGCTCGGCCGAGTTCACCTCAATGAGTCCGAGGCGCTCGGCCTGCTGCTCAGCCTCACCATCGCCGAGAAGGTGGGCTCGCCGCTGCTGCTGGAGGATCTACGCTCCGTCACCCGTAAGGTTGGTGCGGCCTTCGCGCCAGCTCAGGCGCGGCGGATCCTGGCACTGCGCCGACGGATCCTAGTCGGACAGACGGCATCCGCTCAGGTGCTCGCTGGCTACATCCCACCCCGCCCGGCGGTCACCAAGCCGCTGCTCGAGGCGTTCGCAGGGCAGCGTACGGCGGAGGTGCAGTACGAGGACCGGCATGGTGTCATCACCGACCGCGAGATCGAGCTCCATTTCCTTTACTACAACCTGCCCATCTGGTACGCCCTGGCATGGGATCTGCTCCGACAGAACGTCCGCTCTTTCCGCATTGACCTTATTCGGAGCGTCCGAGTCCTACCGATCAAGTTCCGGCTGCGGCCGTCCGACCCGTTCCTAGCGGCCGGTGAGGCCGACGCGCGGACAATGTGAACGGCGTCAAGATGGAGTTACTGACGCCCCACATTTTCGCTTCACGCCCCTCTTTCTTCCTTGACGCTCCACATATAGGTGGGGCGTCAAGGGAGAAGGTGGGGCGTCAGCTGTCGGGAGTCTCGAACCAGGTCACAGATCATTCCCGTTGAGCTTTGAGGCCCTTCATTCGTGGCCTGGCGTAGATCGAAGGGAGCAGCCACGCTCGCGATTGGACCGCAGAACGCATCCTTTGTGCCTGGATTTGAGCTGATCAGAAAGGATGTCTGTCATGGAAGATGTGTCAGCGCTACAGGGCCGCACCGCGTTGATCACCGGCGGGGCGAGCGGCATCGGTGCCGCCATCGCACGTCGACTCGCCGATTTCGGCGTCGCGGTGCAGATCGCTGATCTCGATCTAGACGCGGCGCAGGCGGTAGCCGCTGAAATCAGCGGAGAGGCCTGGCAGGTGGATCTTAGCGACCCGGGAGCTCTCAGCGGCATCGAGCTCGAGGTGGACATTTTGATCAACAACGCGGGAGTTCAGCGGGTCAGCCCGATTGAGCAACTGGAGCCAGAGGTGTTCCACAGGATGCTGATGATCATGGTGGAAGCACCGTTCCTGTTGATCCGGTCGGCCCTGCCGTACATGTACTCCAACGGGTACGGCCGGATTGTGAACCTGTCCTCGGTGCACGGCCTGCGCGCGTCGGCGTACAAATCTGCATACGTCACGGCCAAACATGCCCTGGAGGGCCTATCCAAGGTGACCGCGCTGGAGGGTGGGCCGCACGGGGTGACGAGCAACTGCGTCAATCCCGGGTATGTCCGGACGCCGCTGGTGGAGCAGCAGATCGCCGACCAGGCCAGAGTTCACCAGCTAAAGGAGTCAGAAGTGGTGGAAAAGATCATGCTGGCGCACAACGCGATCAAGCGTCTTGTTGAGCCTGAGCAAGTCGCGGCACTAGTTGGCTGGCTGGTCGGCCCGGATGCGGCCATGGTCAACGGAGCCTCCTACACCATGGACGGCGGGTGGACAGCGCAGTGAGCAGCTCCTATCGGTCGATCAGTGTGGCGGTCGACGGTGGCGAATTGCACGGCGGCGAATGGAACCAGTCGGGCGTTACGACGGTCGTCGCCTTGCACGGGGTCGCTGCCAACCACCGCACTTTCGCACTGCTGGCGGAGGCGCTGCCCGAACACCGGCTGCTGGCACCTGATCTTCGGGGTCGCGGAGCTAGCCGAACCTTGCCAGGGCCGTGGGGGATCGATCGACACGCGGAGGATGTCGCCAAATTGATTACCGCCTCAGCATCGGGGCCGGTCGTCCTGGTGGGCCACTCCATGGGCGGTTTTGTGGCTGCGGCGTTGGTGCGGCGGTTTCCAGATCTCGTTTCGGGTCTGCTGCTCGTCGACGGGGGGCTGCCTCTTCCGCTGCCCCAAGGAATCGACGTAGATCAGGTCGTCGCATATACCCTTGGTCCCTCCCTGGAGCGGCTACAGATCACCTTCCCTAGCCGGGACGCTTACCGCCGGTTCTGGCAAGCCCACCCTGCGTTCAAAGAGTCCTGGAGCGAAGCCATCGCCGACTACGTGGACTACGACCTCGTGGGAGATCCGCCCGAACTGAGGTCCTCGGTGTCCTTGCAGGCAGTCCTCCAGGACTCCCGGGACCAATTCGAAGATCCCGAGGCGGCCGACGTACTGAGTGATTTCTCCCGGCCGGCTCGGCTGCTGGTCTTGTCACGCGGCCTGCTCAACCAGCCGCCCGGCCTCTATCCCAAGGAGCAGCTAACGCGGTGGCGTACCCGGCTGCCATCGCTGATCATCGAAGAGGTACCGCAGCTGAACCACTACACGATCATGTTGCATCCGTCCGGTGCGGCCCAGGTAGCAGCGGCGGTCCGCAGGCTGAGCTGGCCCATGGTCCCAGGTTCGGAGATCTGAGCCGTGCTGCGACTGCGAAGCAGCTCGCCGTTATCCGCTGACTCCGGCCTCCATGTTTTTCGATATCACGTCGACCGTCTTTTGCAGCTCTTCCGTGGGGCTGAACTCGACGACCTCGGTGCCGGCGTACAGCGTTGGGACGTGCCCGGGTGGCGCATAGTAGGCATCACCGGTTTCGAAGTGTTCTTCATGACCGTCTGCGAAGCTGTACTTCAGCCGACCCTTGAGCACGTAACCGAAGTGCGGGCACTGGCAACGGTCGTCGGGCAGCCCGACGAACAGTGGTGCCAGCTCAGCATCGGCTGTATAGGTTTCAAAGCCGACCGTGTACGGCCCGAAGTCCTCGAAGTGGCCTTCGTAGCCCTCGAGCTCCATCTGCTCGGATGC
>Ga0307415_100001323_pt1 | contig 11733 bp, 14 predicted proteins | sample DK1Cmetagenome_FD_204524 | JGI IMG/M metagenome (GOLD analysis project Ga0307415, IMG submission 204524) | Maize rhizosphere microbial communities from greenhouse at UC Davis, California, United States - DK15-C-2 | ecosystem: Host-associated > Plants > Roots > Rhizosphere > Soil | place: USA...
TGCAGTCACTCTGATCGACGGCTCCCAAATCCCATTGGGTATTGCGGTCGGATGGATCGGTCTGTGGCTAATCCGGTCGGGCAGCTCTAAGCTCCAGTCTGTCCGCGCGTCAGAAGCTGGTTAGCTGAACAGAGCTACGCTTTCCGGACCGCTGGGGTCATCCTTTTGCTTGATCCGTGCCAATGGTTAGCTGAACAGAGCTGGGCTTTCCGGACGGCTGGGGTCACCCTTTTGCTTGATCCGTGCCAACGTCCCGTGGCGGTGAACACCGTGCAGGCCTCGCCAGCGGGAGAGGCCTTGCTCGCCGTCGAATCATCAGCAATCTTCGTACTGATCGGGTCGATGCCGCACGCCGCGTGGCTTGCCGGGCAGATACCGCCGGACGGGAAGGCTTCAAGCTACAGAAGTATGTTCGAAATCGGCCGAGCGGGCGCCTTCGCTATCGGTGCAGCTATTCCCCGCCCGGCGAGTCAGTGGACGTGGGTTGCACCGAAATGGACACCCTGCTCATCAACGCCGACACGGAGGGCCCCTACGTGCTGGTAGGCCATTCGTACGACGGCCTGTACACGCAGATGTATGCAGCCCGGTACTCCGACGAGGTTGCGGGCGTGGCACTGGTCGACTCTTCGCATCCTGAGTAATTCACGCGCTCTCCACAAACGGACCAGGAGTCCGCGCCGGATCCAAGACCCCAGCCCTCGCCTTGGCTGTGTGTGTTGTGAGTCCGCTCTGTTGGCGGGGCGGTGCCTTCCTTTGCATGATGTTCTCCTAGCTGCTGGCGCGTTCTGGTTTTCTCCGAGCGCCTGTTGATGGCCGCGGCCAGAAGTTCAACTCGCCCGCGAGGGCTGCTGAGCTAAGGCACCGTGAGCCACGGAGCGAAGATGCAGCGCCACCACGAACATCCACACTAAAACCGCGACGTTAGCGACCCTCTGAATCACCCCAAATCCAATGCCGAAGCTAGAGCCGGCTATCGTCAATATGACGGTTAGTACGACCACAATTGCCAACGCAAGAGCGGGACGCCGAAAAGATCGCCACCGCTCGTCTTTGCCCATGCGTAAAGACAGGAGGATCGCGGCGATAGGAAAGCAAAAGAACGCTATATTGCCGATGATGTTGTGGATGGTGCCGGCGGTCGTAGCTTCTCCGCCGACGTCGATTGGGAACATCCCACTCAGCAGTTCGGAGACGCCGTAGAGGCCAAGGAGAAAAAGCCCAACGTAGGACCTACCAGCTGGCGCGATACCGAAATAGAGCCCAACTACTAGAGCGAGGCTGGCCAAGCCGCTCCCAATGTCAGCGACAGTGAAGAGAAAAACCATAGGGACCTACACCGTAGTTGCTGATCGGTTCCGACACGGGGTTGGCGTCCGGACGCAAGAAGTGCAAGGCAGCGATATTCAAGAATTTCACTGCTATGCCCACCAGAGCCAGAAGCGCAAGAAACATTGTCAACCTGGCTCTGCCCTGGCTCTCTATCATCGGGTTTCCTCCATCAATGTCGTTGCCTTGTTCGTGTCCGTTAGCTATCTAAACATCATTTAAACCTCCTCCACTGCGCTCGTTGTTTAGGTCTTTGACTTTTGCGCACCCATCACTCGATGATCTCACTGGAGTGTCCTCCTTCATTCTATGCTTGCGAAAAGTGCTCAAGATCCCGAGCGGGCTCTTGAATCAAGAAAACCCTAGGTCAAATACGAAGAAGGTGACAGCCAACGCTCGCGGCAGCGAAGTCTTCAACCGCATCATCAAACTGGGGCCTGAAGCGTCACGTGTTTCATAAGCCGTTCGGCTTACGTACGTCGGTTCGCTAGCCGGTCGGCCATCGAAATGTCGCGACGGATGTCCTCGGTCTAACGAGGTCGGTGGGGTCGGACCGGCACACCCCGGAGCATGACCTGCCGCACATCCCATAGGGCGGTGAGGTCGGCGGCCAGGTCGCCGCCGACGACCAATACATCAGCGTCATAGCCCGGGCATAGATGCCCCTTCGACCGGCCGAGCCCAATCGACGCTGCTGCGCCGCTGGAGCCGGCAACCAGCGCCGGTACCGTGCCGGTCACCTGGCCGAGCTCGATCACCGCGTCGGCATACCTGCCGTGAGCCTTGCTAGGGCCGATGCCTGCGTCAGCCCCGCAGACGACCCGGACGCCGTAGCTCACCATCCGTTGCAGCAACGACGTGCGTTTCTCGAGCACCTGCTCACCCGTGATCCCAGCGTCCGCCAGCATTTTCTCTATGTGCGGTGACGGGGCGACGAATGAGCCGCCGGTGGTGGGGCACACCGGAATATCGCTTGCGGCCAGAGCCGCCAGCTGCGCGTCGGTGGCGTGTATGTCAGGCAGCCCGACCAATCCGACGGGACCGGCTCCCTTTGCCCAGGCAACCAGGTATCCCGCGTGCTCGATGCCCTGCACGCCGACGGCCACGGCCTGGTCGACCGCGGCGGCCGCATGCGCATGGGCCGTTACGGGCAGGCCCGCGGCCTGTGTGTGCTCGACCAGCAGCCGCAGCTCCTCGATCGAGAATGCGGGACGGCCAGGTCACTGCCAACAGTGTTCGCGCCGCCGCTTGCCATTACCTTGATCACGTCGACATGTCGCTCGAGGCGCTCTCGCACGGCGGCAACGATCTCGCCCGCGCCGCTCACCTCGCCGCCGAGGAACCCGCAGTGGCCACCCGGGGTGGTGATCGGTGGACCGGAGGCAACAATCCACGGCAGCCCGTCAACCTGTCGCTGCGCGTCTCGCCGAGCCACGACGGTGAAATGCCGGTCGCCAAGATCACGAACCGTCGTCACACCAGCCGCGAGGTGGCTTGCCAGCGCCTCGCTGACCACGGCCTCGATCTCCTCCGATGAGTACCCGGCGGCGCGCTCCAACGCCATCACGCCGCTGTCGCCGACGAGGTGGACTGCGTATCGATCAGTCCCGGTAACACCGTCGCATCGCCGTAGTCGCTGATCCGTGCTGCAGGGCGCCTGGCTCGGAATCCTGAACGGCTGCCGCTGGGAGCCAGTAGGGCGTGGACTCACGAGCCCGCATCACGATCGAATCGAGGACGACATGCGTAAGAGAAGGCTTCGGTCACCGGACCGGGCTGACACGGCGGCGATGTTGTTGTTCTCGGGACGCGCACAGGCCACCCTTCTCCGGCGGCACGATCGTCGAGCGCTGGGGACCCGAATGGTCACCTAGATGTCGCGCCAGATCGCAGACTTGCGAATCTCGAACTCAGCGGCGCTGATCTCGCCGCTCTCGCGCAGTATGCGGAATTCGGCCAATAGCCGGAGCGGGTCTAGCTCTGGCGGAGATTCGCCACGGATTGTTGCTTGGGCGTCAGCGGCGAGCATCTCCCCCTGCCTGCCGAGGATCTGGTCGACCGTCAGGCTGCCGTAGGGCGTGATGATGCGGACGCTGCCGGTTCCCCTGCGGGCGTAGGCCTCGATGGCACGGACCTCCTCCAGCGGCACGCTGAAGCTGGGGCCCGTGCGGCGGCGAGAGCGGAAGAGGATGCGTTCGCTGGTCAGCACGAGCAGGCCCATCACCCTGGCGTGCCGCCCGTCCATCATCCGCAGCACGGTCTCTGAGTCAGTGAGAGCGGCCTCCAGCCGGACTATGTAGATATCGGAGCGCTGGTCAGAGGCCATGGCAGCCGCTGCATCTAGCACATCTGGGCGTAGGTGGTATGAGGCTAGACGCTCGCGGACGCGGGGTGGTCGCAACCACGGGGGAATTAGCGACATCGTGCGCACTCATCGTCGATGATCATCAATGATGGCACTCGAGCTTCTTGACACCAAGGGGCAGGGGCAATTCAGCCTTACCCGGCGCCGCCCAAGCCGACGTCTCGTGCCCGGACAATGGCTCCTGACCGGTCGGAGACGTGCAACTTTGATGATGTTGGATGTCCGTTACGCACCGCTCGCGAAAGGGCGATGAAGTCGCCCGTGGCCGAAGTGCTGAAGCATGGATGCCGCGATCCCAGCACCGAAGAGTGCCTCACCACGAGCGACGGCGGCGACGATCTGGTCCGGTCCGGCTCCTTGAGTGTGTAGCCGTACGGCCCCTTCACGGAGCGCGGCCAGCACGATGACGTCGTCGTCGTCGTACATCGTGAGAACCAGGGCGCGCGGGGCGCACGGTTTGTGCGACCGAATGCTGCGACAAGAGATGACCGTATCTGGGTCGGCTTGCGGCATGGGTCAAGGAGCGCGGCGGAGGAACCAGTTGAGCTGACGCGGTGTGCCGACGATGTGTATACCTGTCTGGGGCACGTCAGCGCCGACACCGCGGCGGAGCGGATCGTCCCCACCACCGGAGCGCTGGAGGTGATCGACCAGCACAGCTGCTGTCTGCGCACAGGGTCCATCTCGCTGGACGAGTTGGCCATCTATGTGCCAGGCAAAGGGTTCCAGTTCCAGGTGCAGGAACCCGGTAGCTTGTCGAGCACGTCAGGACGCTGACGGCCGGGCTCGCCGGCGCGGCCCCGAACGGGCACGTGACATCCCGCCTTCGCTCGGACTTGGCAGCTGGTCGCTCAACGTCAGAACGACGAGATGCGGCACTTGACCGGAGCCCTGACCCAGAACGAAGAAGTCAAACGGATCTCAGCCTGGGCGGCGATCATGTTCGCCCCGACCTTGGTCGGGACCATCTACGGGATGAACTTCGACTACATGCCTGAACTGGGCTGGCGCTACGGCTACCCCTGGCGCTGTTGGCACGGTGGCGACCGGTGTCGTCCTCTACCTGGTGTTCAAACAACGCCGCTGGTTGTAGGACGCCCGAACTCCTCGTCAGCGAGTCTGCGCCGCAAGCCGATGGTCCTGTGAGCGCTATCGCATCCAACGAGCTGACTGCTCCTCCCAGGTCGGCGGCTCACCGGGCAACGGCTGGCGGCCCCGGGATCGTAAACCGTCGATGATCACAGCCAGCTGACGTTGCCTTACTTCGGCGGTGCGATCCTCGTCGCCGATCGAGGTTGTCGCGATCATCTCGAGCAGGAAGGCGACATCGAGGTTGGTGACGTCGGGCCGCACGGCACCGGCCCGCTGCGCACGGTCGAAGAGCTTGTCCCCGAGTTCATGCATGCGTTCCGCGTTGGCAATGTGCCGCTCAGTCGGCGTGAACGTGCCGGCTAGATGCACGGTCAGGGAGTGGGTGTCAGCATCCACGATGCGCCGCAGGAAGCCGAAATAGGCTTCCCCCGGGTCTTCGTCGCTGGCCAGCGCACGCTCGACCTCGGTGAGGTAGGTCTGCTGACCCAGTTCACACAGCGTCGCCAGCAGGTTCTCCTTGCTGCCGTACCGGCTGTAGAGCGCACCGATGCCCACCCCGGCGCGCTTGGCGACCTCCGAGATGGGGGCCTTGGGGTCGAAGATGAACACTGAGCGGGCCGCCGTCAGGATCGATGCATCGTTGCGTTCGGCCTCGGCAACCCTTCCCCGACGTACCTGGTGCGTCCGCTCTGTCATGTGTCTAGTCTAGGTCGTTGAACAGAACGATCGGTTCTGCTAGTCTGCTCTGAACAGAATCTTCAATTCAGCGGTGAAGGAGTACCCACGTCAATGCAGAGCTTTGAGCCATTCCGCATCGACATCCCACAGACCGGCGTGGACGATCTCAAAGAGCGGCTTATGCGGACCCGATGGGCCAACGAACTGCCGCCCAGCGAAGTTGAACGCCTGCCGACCAAGGGACCGGTCCAGCCGGGATATCAGCTGGGCGTGCCGTTGTCCTACGTCAAGCCGCTGGTGGAGCGGTGGCGGGACGAATACGACTGGCGAGTTTGGGAGGCCAAACTCAACGAGCACCCGCAATTCGTGACCAACATCGACGGCCAGAACATCCACTTCTACCACGTCCGATCCGAACGGGACGATGCTTTTCCCCTCATGCTGCTGCACGGCTGGCCGAACACCTCGTTCGAGTACTTCCACTTGATCGGCACCCTCACCGATCCGGCGGCCCACGGCGCGGACGCCGCTGATGCCTTTCACGTTGTCATTCCGACCCAGCCGGGATTCGGGTTCTCGGGGCACACCACCACGCTCGGGTGGAACGCCGGAAAGGTTGCGGTGGCGTACGCGGACCTCATGAACCGACTCGGCTATGAGCGCTACGGCGTACACGGCAACGACTCCGGAGCCATCATCTCCCCGGTCCTGGCCAAGATTGACCGGGACCGCGCAGTCGCCGCGCACGTGAATCAGATCTTCTCCTTCCCGCGCGGTGAAGCAGGTGAGTTCGACGATCTGAGCGCCGAGGACCTGCAGTACCTGCAGTTCCTTCAGGGTTTCGTGGACTTTGCGATCCACGACTACTCGCAGATGCGGCAGCCCCAGACCCTGGCGCACGCGCTGTCGGACTCTCCCGCCGGCCAGCTGGCCTGGAATGGACAACTGCTGGGCAACGTGATGAGCCCGGACGAACTGTTGACCGCGGTTTCCATCTACTGGTTCACCAACACCTCCGGCTCGTCGGCGCGAAATTACTCCGAGAACCGCAACTACGCCGATGCCGAACCCTCCGACGTGCCGATCGGCCTGGCCAGTTTCGCCAACGACTTCCGCCCGATTCGCAAGTTCGCCGAACGAGACTTCACAAACATCGTCTCCTGGAGCGAGTTCGACCGCGGTGGCCACTGGGCCGCCCACGATGCCCCGGACCTGCTGGTTGGAGACATTCGGCAGTTCTTCCGCCGATTCCGCTGACGATCAGCTCGGCGGCGAAGACGCCGCCTCGGAAGAGGCCCGACGTTCGTGAAACAGCGGCTGGGGTCGCCGGAGAGCCGCCTGCTCCCTTCTAAGTGACGATCCCTATCGCACCAGCCGGTGCCCGTTCAAGAGCCGCTCTACGGAACGGACCGCTTCGCACGATCACACCTGCATCACTACCCCGGCCTGCTCGTTCAGCGCCACGCAACGTCCGCCTCTCAACAAATGCGTCCTGCTGCGATTCCTGCTCCGCATTGACTCCTGGAGACTTTCATACGAGGGCAGCCGGCGCCGAGCGATGCCCGGTACAGGGTCCCCTTGCGGCGTGCCGGAGCGGATTCGCGGTCCAGACGAGTATGAAGGGACGTTTACGTTGACCCCCACCAACCTCGACACTTTGGATGCGAGGGCACCTCAGCCCTCTTTGGATCTAGGTCAGGTCCTGGCTGCGGTCGAAATGGTCACCGATGATGACACCGTCGGGTGTGATCTCATACTGGCGCGTGGATGGGTCATGGGCGCTCCCGCGGGCCTTGAGAATGGTCAATGCGCGTTTGAGCCGGGAATCTCCTCGGAGGAACTGGAGCAGGATCACATTGTCTGACAAATGCGAGATGCCGTATTCAGACAGGCGGGAGACCCCAAAGAGATCGGGGACCTCCTGGGTCATGACGACGCTGATGTTCGCGCGGGCGCAGCGTTGTAGCAGCGAGTAGATGTACTCGCGGAAACGGAGTTCATCTCCGCACGAGGCTCGCAGGTCTCCGAGACTGTCGATGGCGACTCTGGTAGCGCCAGCGCGGTGCACGGTGTCCAGCAGGTCGTAGACCCATTCGTCAAGGTACAGATCGACGGGGCTGCGGTACATGAGCTCGACACGCGGATCGTCCAGTGACCAGGAGAACCCCTTCAGGATCCGCTCGAGTTGGGTCGGGTTCTCCTGGAAGGTTGCGATCACCCCGGTTTCTCCGCGACCTGCACCGGCGAAGATGAAGTGGAGAGCGAGCAAGGTCTTGCCGACCCCCGAGGGGCCGGCCAGCAGGGTTGAGGCACCGCGGTAGTAGCCATCAGACAGCATGGCATCCAAGGCTGGGACGCCCGAGGACATGCGTTCCTGCGCGCGGTCATAGCGGTCGAGCTCGACGAGGTCGGCCATGCGCGGGAACACATGGATGCCTTTGGAGGAGAGCCGGTAGGCGTGCTTGCCCGACAAGGAGCCGCTGCCGCGCAGTTTGATGACCGATAGGACCCGCCGATCACGTTCGGCTTCCCGCTCGGTACCAAGCGAGACGATGGCATCGGCAACGGCGAACTCGGGCGCATCGCTGGTGTCGGTGCTGTTGTACTCACCGACCCAGAAGGATGTGAGCGGCAACGCGGACAGCCGCCCGGCCAGCTCATGCAGGAACCCTCTGAAGGTCTCCGGGTCGGCTGCGTATGGCTGGAGTGCCCGGAAACTGTCGATCACGACCAGCCCGGGGTGATTTTTCTTGAGAAATTCGGTGATATACGCCAGCGCGCCGGCTAGCCCCTCGTCGTTCAGCGTCCGGCCGAGGTCTTCATAGATCACGCTAGTGCCGAGTGCAGCGGTGTCGAAGAAGTCGAGAGACTGGCCGTAGCGCAGGATCTTCTCAAGCGGTTCGGAGACCGTGGTCAGGTAAATCGCAGGCCGGTCAGTGCTGGCGTTGTGGAAGACATACTGCTGGGCGAGGATCGTCTTGCCCGAGCCAGGTTTGCCGCCGATCAGGATGATGCCGTTCCGTGGCAGACCGCCGCCGAGGACGGCATCCAGTCGGTCGGATCCGCTGGATAGCCGGTCGGTCATCGTCCATTAGCTCCTTTGTTGCAAGTAGGCGCTGGTCCCGAGCAGGTCGCGGACCGTGGACACGAACTGCAAGGGATCGAGCGGTTTGACCAGGAACGCCTCGGCTCCGGCGGCCAATGCCTGCTCACGCTGGTCGACCGCGGAGATGGCGATGATCGGGACCGTGGCTCGTGCAGTCCGGCACAGCGTCATACCTGCGCCACCTGAGATCAGCAGATCTACGACAAGTACGCTAGGCGGCTCGTCGCGAAGGATTTCAGCGGCTACGGCGGGGTCGAGCACGATTCGAACCGCATAGCCCTCAGTGCGTAGGAAGTATTCGGCGAACTCGGCGGCGTACGGGTCACGCTCGGCAATCAGCACGGTCGTCGCTGCGCCGACGCTCGCTCGTGCGATGCTGCGCTGGTCGACCGGCATGGAAACCGCATCCTTGTAGTGCTGCTCGGCAAGGAGGCGGTGCGCGTCGGCAGGTTGCAGGCCCAGCTCTATCTGATTGCGGACGAAGCTGAGCTGATCTACCTGGTCGCGGCTGTAGAGCCGCTGCCCGCCGCTGCTCCGAGCAGGCACGATCTGTTGATATCGATCCTCCCAGGCGCGCAACGTTTGCGCCGGTACGCCGAGCATCCGCGCTACTGCTCCGATGCTGTAAATGCCGTCGGTGCGGTCCGCGTTGCCCTCCATCCCTTGCGACCCCTTCCTGCGATGAGTCTGGCTCAGATCGAGCCGATCGAAAACCTAAATATTATCTATACAACAGTTGCCCACGACAACACTTAGTTCTACATTTCTTCTGTGGAAGTTGGACATCGGTCGATGTGACCGAAGCGGTGGGAAGCCCGCCGGAACGAACCCGCTTCACCGCCTCCGTCCTGGAACGACTCGGTCGGGTCGCGGTGGCTGGTCGGAACGTTCATGCAGGTGGGGCTTCCGACAACCATAGAGGACAGCGAACGCTCGAAGGACGACCCCGCATGTCGGAACCAGTGTTCCCGCCCAGCGGCGGAACCCTTTGGAGGGAGTCGCGGCTGGATTTCGGCGCCGACGCCTTTGCCCGCCTCGCCCATGACCTGTATGACCAGCCCAATCTGGAAAAGACACTCGAGAAAATCGTCGAATCCGCCGTAGCGCTATTGGGTTGTGATTACGCCGGGTTGCTCACGACTAGCAAGGGCAACCAGTTGGTCGCGATCACCGCAAGCGACCCAGCCGCCGAGAAAGCCGACAAACTGCAGATTGAATTCCAGGAAGGCCCCGGAATTGCCGCGATTACCGCGGCGCAGATGACCGTGGTACACGACACAGCCGCGGACATGCGCTGGCCCCGCTGGGCGGCCGGGATGCGAGACCTTCACCTGGGAAGTGTGCTGGCGGTCCAGCTGTGGACCTCACAGTCAACGCTCGGCGCATTGAACTTGTATGCCTGTGCCCCGCGCTGGTTCGACGCAGACGCTCTCGCCGCTGCAGAAGTCCTCAGTCGCCATGCCTCAATCGCGCTATCTAGTGCCAAACAAGAGGAGTCATTGTGGCAGGCCATCGACGCACGCACGCTCATAGGCCGGGCCCAAGGCATCCTCATGGAACGGTTTGCTGTTGATGACCAAGCCGCGTTCGAGGTACTACGTCGCCACTCCCAGAACACCAACACCAAGCTCAACGAAGTGGCGCGCATCCTCGTCAGCTCGCGAGCCCTGCCCAAATACTGACCACTGTCCTCGCCCTCGGCTGAGGCCTTGCCCGCCGGGAAACGGTTGAGATCGGGTTACCAAAGGCCGCCACTACCGCCCAGCGCGTTCTCGGCTTTGGTACTGGCGCAGCTCCCTCACCAAAAGGGATCGCGCAGCCTTGGTGACCGCATCGGTCTTTCGTGAGGCATTCTGATTCCGGGCGTTGTTGATCGTGCCGTTGTCCACCAGCTGGTTGGCTGGCTTTAGGCTGGCGGGCTCGCCACGGTTCGCCGGGTATTGCCTAACAAGCCTGCAGCGCCGGTTGGGGTTTGGTGTCAAGCACAACAGCGAGCCCGGCAGTGTGATAGCCCGAGGTCTTGTCGGGGTAACTGCCCGATATGGCTGTGGCGTGGTGGTACCCCAGGCCACGCCACAGGCCCGGCGGGTACAAAATGGATGCCCGCCGAGCTGCTTCAACCCATTAGGCGAGGCCGTCAGCTCGCGTGCTTGTCGAGCAAGCGCTCCCCTGACAAGCAACACCACGACGAGCTCCGCCAGGCCGTAGCCGTCGACCGAAGTCGTGATGGCTGCGATGACCTTGCCCATGGTTCCTCCCTCGTTCGGGTACGGCAGATAAGACCGTCGCACACCCGCAGAATCATTGGTTGTGCGCACCACCCGAGGGCTCAGGCCCTCACAAACGGCAACTCGCGATCAGCGGCGCGAAGTGCACGGACATGCCGCATTCCGCATGGTTGCACAGCGCTACCAACCCCTCCGGTAGCGCATCCTGTCAAGATCTCCTACCTTGCGGCTCGCCCAGCGAATGCATCGACGGCCACGTCGGCCAGTGACGGAGCGATCACACGCGGGATTGAGGAGCATGGCATCGAGTTCTAGACGCCCTGGCCTGCCTCGGTCTGGTCGAACCCATGGCGGTCGCATCCCCTCTTACTTAAGCCGCGGATATGCCTAGGGAAGAGGCATACGGCCTGACTGTCTACCACACGGGTCCGCGAGTTCGCCGAAGTGCTTGGTGCCTCAGGCGCCAGGCAAATTCGAAGGTCATGCCGTGGGGTGGCGTCGCGACCGATTTCCAGCCGTCCTACGCACTCGACGCTCTGGTGTGACACGGTTCCCTCACGGCTCCACCGGCTGCTCGCACCGCGGCTGAGCCGTGTCCACGATTTTGCCTCAAGGGGTAAGTCGGGATGTGGTCGTCGCCACTGGGCTCGAGAGGGGGTCATTTGTTGCCTGGGCGACCCGCGAGTCAGAAACCTCCTTACGACCTGGCCTTCAGGTTTCCGCGATCCCCGGGTCATAACCAGCGCCGGACCGGCGCGGCGTACCGCTCGTATTCGGCTCCGAACTTCACCTTCAGGTATTGCTCCTCGGGGACGATCGCGCCCCAGAGGAGCAATCCAGCCGAGAGGGGAACCGCGACGAGCGCCCAGAACGACGGCCACAGCAGCGCGATCCCGGCGTGCAGCGCCAGCAGCCCGAGGTAAAGCGGGTTGCGA
>Ga0307415_100001324_pt1 | contig 11726 bp, 17 predicted proteins | sample DK1Cmetagenome_FD_204524 | JGI IMG/M metagenome (GOLD analysis project Ga0307415, IMG submission 204524) | Maize rhizosphere microbial communities from greenhouse at UC Davis, California, United States - DK15-C-2 | ecosystem: Host-associated > Plants > Roots > Rhizosphere > Soil | place: USA...
CCCACCCTGGTCGTCCAGGAGGGCGGCTACGCCCTGGACGCCCTGGCCGCCAACGCGGTCGCCCTGCTGGCCGGGATCCAGGGCGGCTGAACGGTCGTACCGCCCGACCAGGAGGTTTGCGAGGTATAACTCGACTGAAACGGGGCGGGCGGTGACCGCCTAATTCTCCCTTCTAGCTGCGACGATGGTGGCGGCTACCTGGCAGGTTGTCATAGCGCAGCGCTGTGAGTCAAGATATGTCCCATGCCGACGCCACGCCCGAGTCCCGACCTGGCTGAGCTGCTGCCGTCCTGGGAACTGCACCTGCGCGCCGAGCGCAAGTCGCCGGCCACGCTCAGGGTGTACGTGGGCGGCGCCCGGCACTTCCTGGGCTGGTGCGAGCGCATCGGCACCCAGGCCCAGCTCAACCGGGCGACCGTCACCGCCTACATCGCCGACCTGCTCGACCAGGGCGCCGAGGGCAACAGCGCCAAGATTCGCCAGCAGGCGCTGCGCCGCTTCGCCGCCTGGCTGGTCGAAGAGGGTGAGCTGGACGCCGACCCGCTGGCCGGGCTCAAGCCGCCGCGGGTCGACAGCAAGGTCACCCCCGTCCTAACCGCCCAACAGCTCAGAGCGCTGCTGGCCGCCTGCCAGGGTCCGACGTTCACCCACCGCCGCGACGAGGCCCTGGTGCGGCTCATGGCCGAGACGGGACTACGGGCCGGCGAGGCGGTCGGACTGGCCGTCGATGACGTCGACGTACGCGCCGGGACGGCGGTCGTGCGCCGCGGCAAGGGGGGCAAGGGCCGCATGGTGCCGTTCGGACCGCAGACCGCCCGGGCGCTCGACCGCTACCTACGGCTGCGCCGCACCCATCGGCTCGCCGACACCCCGGCGCTGTGGCTCGGCGCCCGCAGCAAGACGCTCGGCTACTCGGGGCTCCACCAGGCGCTCGGCATCCGGGCCGCCCAGGCCGGCATCGCCGGGTTCCATCCCCACGTGCTGCGCCACACCGCGGCCCATCGCTGGCTGGCCGCCGGGGGCACCGAGGGCGGGCTCATGGCTGTGGCTGGCTGGTCGCGCCGCGATATGCTCGACCGCTACGCCGCCGCGACCGCCGCGGAGCGGGCCGCCGACGAGGCCCGCCGGCTCGCGCTCGGCGACCTATAGGGCGCATAGGGCGCACGAATGCGCGCGAAGGTAGGCAATTATCACTCGTAGCCCTTAGGCTGAGGAGGTGGTATGTCAGCTCAGGGGCGCCGCCGCCACCCCGACCGGGACATTGAGACCGAGTTGAGGGAGGCTGAGGCGCACGGATGGATCGTCTTGCCCGGAAGGACCTATTGGAAGGCCAAGTGCCCCTGCGGGAACCACGCCAAGTGGTCGATTCATCTTTCGCCGTCGGATCCGAACTACGTAAAGAACCTCAGAGCGTGGTTCCGTCGACAGCCCTGCTGGCGAGATGGGAGGTAGGGCAGGTGCGATACACGGTCACAGTGAGCTTGACCGCCGTCAGCGAGCTGCTTGAGTCGTCGATTGACAGCATCATGGGTGAGCTGGTCCACCTTGCTAACGTCGACCCACAAGTAAGTGACCCGGACATCGGCGCGGACTTCAGCACTCGCCAAGTCGAGTTCACCGTCACAGTCGATGCCGACGAGGAGCACGCTGTCCCGAAGGCGCTCGCAACCATCCGCACTGCCATCCATACGGCAGGGGGCGCCACCCTTGACTGGCCAACGTTCGAGCCAGCCCAGACCATCTCGGCCGAGCTTCTCGACGCCTAACAGGCTCCCTGCTAGGTAGACGTCTTCTAGCGGAGGCTTAGGTAGGCGTCGCTCCTGCCTGCCGCCCGGGCCGCCGCCGCCGCCTCGTACAGCTTCCGCTTGCGCCGCCACCCCGAGCGCTCGCAGCGGCGGCAGGTCAGCTCGACCGCCCGGCCCCGCGGGTGGTGCTGGTCGAAGGTCCGGCTGCTGTTCCACATCCCCCCGCTCACCGCGACCCCCGGGGCGGGAGGCGGGCCGGGCGGGGCCGGGGGCGGGGTGTTCGCGGCCCGGGTCGGGCGCCGCTCGCCGAGGACGATGAGTTTCCAGTGGTCCCGCAGGCCCGACCCGCGAGCCCAGTTCCCCGTCTCGTACAGGGCAACTACCAGCGTCGGCGCAGAGCGGCCGAGGTCGCGGGCGCAATCCTCACACCGGATTCTCAGTATGCGCGGCAGGTCGGTTGGTAGCGCAGCGCTCATGCGCGGTATCGTAGCGCCAACTTCATCGACCACGGGCTCGGCTCAAGCGGCTCGACCACCACCCGGATGTTGGCGGAATGTGGTAGGGCGGTCGAGGAGTGCCCGCCCGTTGTCCCTCACCCCCGAGCAGCGCGCCATGCGCGCCAGCATCGCCGCCCATACCCAATGGGCGAAGGAATCCGACCCGACCGGCCGCACCGCCGGCGCCCGCGCCGCGTTCATGGAGCGGTTCGAGCGCGAGGCCGACCCTGACGGCGTGCTCGACCCCGCCGAGCGTGCCCGCCGGGCAGAGCATCTGCGCCGCGCCTACTTCACCCGGCTCGCGCTGGCGTCCAGCAGGGCCCGCAAGAAGGGTGGCGACGATGGTCGAGCCGCGTAAGCAACGGGGCCCGGCCGTCACCCCGGGCCCCGCCAAGAACCACCACCGGCACCACCAGGCGAGTAGTTCGCGGGTCAGCATAACCCGCCTGGCAGACGTCAGGCATCGGCGGCTGCTGGCGCCCTGGCCGGGCTGGTGGGGCGACGCCGAGGTCCGTAGCTGGACCTGGGCCGAGCGGTCGAGGCGGGCATCGTGACGGCGGCGACCATGACCGCCGGGCAAGCGGCGTTCTGGCGGGCGTGGCAGAAGCACGACCCTGACGCGCCCGCCCGGTTCACCCCCGGCCGGTACATCTGCCCGGTCGGTCACCCGGGCGGCAAGCGGTCGCTCAAGCTGCTGTACGAGGGCGGCCGGGTGACCGGCCATTGCTTCGAGTCAGGCTGCGGCTGGCAGCAGGTCATCGACCGGCTCGGCGTGCGCCGTCAGGACCTGGACGACGACGGCCCGGCCCGCGGCGGCCAGCTCGTGGGCGTCTACCCCTACCCTGACGAGAGCGGCGCCGAGGTTCTGCGCGTCTACCGCTATGAGCAGCCGACCAGTACCCGCTACCAGGTGTGGGTGGGCGGCGAGTGGCGATGGGACAACCGGGCCGGCGCCCGGACCCACCTGCTCTACCGACTGCGGCATGTGCTCGACGCGGTGCATGCCGGCGAGCGCGTCTACCTGGTCGACAGTGAGGCCAGCGCCGATGCGCTGTTCAAGGCCGGCGCGGTCGCCACCACCATCGCCGGCAAGCCCGGGGCGCAGCTGCGCACGTCGCATATCGAGTGGCTGCGCGACTCGTACGTCACCATCGTGGCCCGCCGGGATGCCGCCGGCCGCGAGCATGCCCGGCTGGCCCGGGCGGCGCTTGCCGAGGTCGCCGCCGACCTGGAAGTCGTCGAGCCCAACGTCAACCGGCCGCATGCGACCGCCGCCGACCACCTGGACGCCGGCTTCGGGCTCGACGACTTCGCGCCGCTGTGGGTCGAGGGCTCCGCGAGCGCATCGGGCATGGTCGAGTCCGAGGCGAGCGCGTCGGGCGTCGTCGAAGGGCAGTCCGAGATTTCTGGCACGGTCCCCCGGCGGACCCTGGGCGAGGTTGAGGAAGCGTTCAAGGCCCACCACAAGCACGGCGACCTAGTGGCGCTCCGGGCAACCCTGGCCAGCTACGCCGCCAACCAGCACCTAGAGGCCGACCCGGTCTGGCTCGGGCTGGTGAGCGGGTCGAGCACCGGCAAGACCGAGACGGCCCTGGCCCTGGCCGCCTGCCCGCACGTGTCGGTCGAGTCCACCCTGAGCGGCGAGGCCGCGCTGCTGTCCGGCACCCCCGAGAAGGAACGGTCGGCCGGGGCGAGCGGCGGGTTGCTGCGCCAAGTCGGCGAGCGCGGGTTCCTGGTGCTCAAGGACTTCACCACCATCTTGTCGATGCACCCCGACAAGCGCGGCGCCATCCTGTCGGCGCTGCGCGAGGTCTACGACGGCTCGTGGTCACGCGCGGTCGGGACCGGGGGTGGGCATCGGCTGGAATGGAAGGGCAAGCTCGGGCTGGTCATGTGCTCGACCGCCGCCTACGACCGGGCACACGCCGTCATCGCGGTCATGGGCGACCGCTTCCTGCTGATCCGGCTCGATGACGACAAGCGGGAAGCTGGGACGCTCGCCGCCCTGACCGCCGCCAGCGACGGGCGGGCCGCCCGCGCAGCCATCGCCCAGGCCGTCGCCGGGCTGCTTGGCCATGCGCCCGCCACCCCGCCGCTGGAGCCGGCCCCGGCCGACGTCGACCGGCTGGCCAAGCTGGCCGACTTCGTCACCCTGGCCCGCTCCCCGGTCGCCCGCGACTACAAGGGCGAGATCGAGCTGGTGCTCGACCCCGAGGGCCCCTACCGGTTCGCCAAGCAGTTGCATGCGCTGTGGCAGGCGTGCGGGCTGCTCGGGCTGGAGCGGGCCGGGGCGTGGGAAGTGGCCAACCGGGTCGCGCGGGATTCCATGCCCCGGCTGCGCTGGCGCGTGCTCGACGCGCTGGCCATCGCCGGCCAGCAGTCCACCAACACGCTAGCTCGGGCGGCATTGCACCCGTCGCGGTCGGTCAAGCGGGCGCTGGAGGACCTGACCGCCCATCGCGTGGTCGAGCGGATCCCGGCCGAAGCCCCCGGGCTGCCGGACCATTGGCGCCTGGCCGCCGACCGGCGCATCGCCGCTGTCTGGCTGGCCGATGGAACCGTGCCAGAAATATCGGACCCCCCGCAGGAGGCCCCGAATGAGTGAATCTGACGCCATTAGGCGCCCGCCGGCCCATCCCGCCTACCCCGATATCCCGAGCGAGTACGTCAGTGAGGCCAGCGGTGACCCATCCCTGCTGACCGACCGTGAGCGCGCGCTGCTACTGCAGCTGGCCGTCCACAACCTGCAGCGCCAGACCGGGTGTGACGAGCTGACCGCCGCCGCCGCGCTCGACCACTTCGCCGAGCTCGGTGAAGTCCACACCCGCGGCGACCAGCACGACGTGTACCTGGAAGTCTGCGGCGCCGTGCATATCCATGCAGAGCGGGACTGGCTGCGCTGGGCGGCGTTCCAGGTCGAGCGCCAGGGCGACGCCAACTAGGAGAGCGCCATGCTGCCCCTTGACAAGATGACCATGCGGGAACGGCAGTTCATGCAGGCCGTATTCATCGGCCGCCTGATGGAGCGGTACCGCATGGAGGAGCCGGAGGCCACCGACCTTGCCCGCGACTTCGTCTTCCAGGGCCGGGTGACCGTCGAGCAGCGCACCGACGGCCGACTCGTCGGCTTCTACCTCGACGGCGAACCGCTGGTGTTGCTCACCTGGGAGCGGCTGCGCCATCTGGCCGCCACCATGCCAATGATCGGCGAGGACTAGCTCGACTCGCTTTCCCACGGGGTCGGGCGTATCGTTTCCTATATCTCTACAGGCTTAGTGGGGAATGCTCGAGGTGACGGGATGCCCGACCTGCTCGACCAGCTCAGGGACCGCCGCGACGCGGCCCGAGCCGCCCAAGACACCGTCCTGACCAGGGCGGCCGAGGAGCAGCGGGACCTGACCCCTGATGAGCTGGCCGAGCACGGCCGCCAGGTCGCGGCCGAACGGGAAGCGGCCGACGCCATGGACGCCGAACGCGACCGCCAGCTGGCCGAGGTGCGCGCCGCGGCGACCCGCCGGCCCGGCCCGGCGGCCCCGCGCGAGCCCGTCCTGACCCGCGAGGCCAGCGTCTACGACTGGCTGCACGCGCGGGGCGCGTTCGACCAGGCCGACCAGGAACTTTCGTTCGACCGCTACCTGCGCGGCATCGCCACGGCCGACTGGACCGACGCGCCCAACGAACGGGCGCTCGCCGAGGCCACCCTCGGCGCGGGCGGCGCGCTGGTCCCGGCGCCGCTCGGGGCCCGCGTCATCGACCTGGCACGGAACGCGACCCGGGTCTTCCAGGCCGGCGCACTGACCGTGCCCATGACGTCGCAGACGCTGGCCCTGGCCCGGCTGACGTCCGAGGGCACCCCGGCATGGAAGACCGAGAACGCGGCCATCAGCGCGGCCGACATGGTCTTCGACCGGGTCACCTTCACCGCCCGGACCCTGGTGCGGCTCATCACCCTGTCGGTCGAGCTGTTCGAGGACGCCGACCCGTCCAGCGAGGACGTCATCGCGCGCAGCTTCGCCGGGCAGATGGCCGTCGAGCTCGACCGGGTCAGTCTGCTGGGCACGGGCACCGCCCCCGAGCCGCGCGGCATTTTGAATCAGAGCGGTGTGACCCTGACCGCCCACGGCGCCAACGGGACGACCATCACGACCACCACGGCGTACGACTGGCACCTGGACGCCATCGGGGCCGTGCGGGCCGCTGGCTTCGACCCCAACGCCCACATTCAGGCGCCGCGCACGTCGACGTCGCTGTCGAAGCTGCGCGAGGCCACCACGTCGGCGTACCTGAGCCCGCCGCCCAACCTGCTGCCCATGCTCACCACGAAGTCGGTCCCCATCAACGTGACCACGGGCACCAGCACGGACACGTCGTACATCTTCACCGGGGATTGGTCGAACCTGCTGGTCGGGATGCGCACCGACTTCCGGCTGCGGTTCCTGGGCGAGCGGTACTTGGCCGACAACCTGCAATACGCCTTCCTGGCCTACCTGCGCGCCGACGTGCAGCTCGCGCAGCCGGCCGCGTTCGTCGTCGACACCGGAGTGAGGGGCTAACCATGGCCGACCGCGACCTGGACCGCGACGTCCACGCCGACGTCGAGTTGGCCGAGAAGGGCCCGGACTTCGAGCGCCGCATCGGCGAGCCCATCCCGGGGGTGCGCAACCGCCCCACTGGGCCGCCTGAGCTGGCCGACGACGACCTGCTCATCAAGCGCGAAGACCTGGGCCCCGAGTCGCGCACGTTCGTCGCCAAGGGTGACCCCATCCCGTCCGAGCTGGCGCAACTTCCCCGGCGCCCAGCTCGGGCCCCACGCAAGCGGTAGCCGTGTCGTGGTGGGACCGCTATGTCTGGTCGCGGGTCGCCAACCGTGAGGCGCTCACCCTAGAGCAGTTACTCGCCGAAGAGGCCCGGCCGACCGCCAGCGGCGAGCCCGTCACCATCGACAAGGCCCTGCAACTGTCGACGGTTTGGGGCTGCGTCAGGCTGCTGGCTGACAGCGTCTCGACGCTGCCGCTGCACGTCTACCGGGGCGACGACCGCGACCCCATCCCAACCCCCCGGCTACTGACCCGCCCATCGGCCGACTTCCCCGAGCTGGCCGACTGGCTGTGGGCCATCATGGCGTCGCTGCTGCTGCGCGGGAACGCCTGGGGGGTCGTCACCGACCGCCGCGGCGCCGGGCTGCTGCCCGCCCAGGTCGACCTAGTCCACCCCGACCGGGTGGCCGTGACCATCGACAGCGACGGGCTGCGCGTCATCCGCGTCAACGGCGTCGAGGTCCCGCCGGCCGACCTGTTCCACGTCAAGGCCTACCCATGGCCGGGCCAGCTTGAGGGGCTGTCGCCGATCGCCTACGCCCGCGAGGCCATGGGCTCGGGCTGGCCGCCGAGAAGTACGGCGCCGCATACTTCGGCGACGCCATGGTGCCCAGCGCCGTGCTCGAATCCGACCAGGACATCAAGCGCGAGAGTGCCCAGCGACTCAAGGCTGAATACACCGCGCTACTGCGCCGCCGACGCCGCGATATCGCCGTGCTCGGCTCGGGCGCCAAGCTGCGCGCCATCGCCATCAGCCCGGACGAAAGCCAATTCATCCAGACGCAGAAGTTCAACGTCTCGACCATCTGCCGGTTCTACGGCGTGCCGCCCGAGATGATGGCCGGCGAGACGGCCGGGCACGAGGCGTACACGAGCCCGGAGATGCGCGGGACCGACTTCCTGACCTTCACCCTGCGCCCATGGCTGTACCGCATCGAGCGGGCCGTGTCCGGGCTGCTGCCATCCACCCAGCGCGCCAAGTTCAACGCCGGCGGGTTCGTCCGGGCGACCCTGCTCGACCGCTACACCGCCCACAAGCTCGGCATCGAGGCCGGCTGGCTGCTGCGCTCGGAGGCCCGCGAGCTGGAGGACCGCCCACCCATCCCCGGCATCGACGACCAACCCGGAGGCGCTGTCGCATGATTCACACTCGACACTTCCCTAGCACGCTCGCAATCCGGGACAATGGCGAAAGTCGGACCCTGGTCGGCCCGCTCCTCCCGTGGGGCGTCTCTGCCCGCGTGGTCGACCAGGGTCGGCTCGTCACCGAGACCTTCCAGCGCGGGGCCCTGGCCGGCACCGACCCGGCCAGGATCCCGCTCACCGCCACCCATCCCCGCGACAACCAGACCCTCCCGATCGGCGTCACCGTCGAGCTGGAAGAGCGCGCCGACGCCGCCTGGGGCGCCTGGCGAGTGTCCAAGACGGCGCTGGGCGACGAGGTCCTGGAGCTGGCCAGAGACGGCGTCCCGCTCGGGCTGTCGGTTGGTTTCCATGAAGTCCCTGGGGGTAATAGCTGGTCTCCCGACCGCCGCCGCGTGGTTCGGACGCGGGCGGCGCTCGACCACGTGGCCGTGGTCAGAGTGCCCGCCTACCAGGGTGCCGGGGTGGTCGGCGTGCGAGGGGCCGCACTTCCACGCTCCACCCCGGCACTGCTGACTCTAGCCCGATTGCGCCGTGGGTAAAGGGTTCAAACGCGGCGTGCTGTTCGGTCCGCTGGACCTGCGCAGCCAACCACGGCGCTGCATCGCCTGCCGCCGCCTGGTCGTCTGGGGCGGCGACCGCTGTCAGGACTGCCGCGACCAGCTGCGCCAGCGCCGCCGCCGCAAGCCCAGGTGACCGATGCCAGCCATCGGGGGCGGGCCCACCGGCCGGCCATGGCGCCGGGTCCGGGCTCGGGTCCTGGCCGCCTCCGACGTCTGCTACCTATGCGGGCATCCCGGGGCCGGGGCCGTCGACCACGTCATCAGCCGCAAGCTGCGGCCCGACTTGGCCCTGGACCCGGCCAACCTGCGCCCCGTCCACGGGTCGCTGAGCCGCTGTCCGTGGTGCAAGCGGGCCTGCAACGAGGCCAAGGGCGACCGCCCCGGGCTGCCACCACGTCACCAACCCCGGCAGAGCCGGCGATGGTGACCCGGTTCCCCCATCACGGATGCCCGGGCGACCCCGGCGCCCCTGCCCGTTGTGTGTGTTCGAGCGACCGCGCAGCGTGATGGACTGCCCGCCGCTGTACGCCACCCTGCGCGACCCGAGCCGGGAGACGCTGGGCGGTGCTGTCGCCGACGTCGCCCGGCAGCTCGGGACGCCGCTGATGCCCTGGCAGCGGCTCGTCGCCGACGTGGCCATGGAAGTCGACCCGGCAACCGGGTTGCTGGCCTACCGCGAGGTCGACTTGACCACGCCACGCCAGTCCGGCAAGACGACCTTAGAGCTGGCCGTGCTCGTCCACCGCTGCCGGACCTGGGCCCGCTCACGGGCGCTGTATTCGGCGCAGGACCGCATCCATGCCCGGCTGAAATGGGAAGACGACCACGTGGCCGCCCTGGAGCGGTCGCCGTTCGCGGGCGAGTTCAAGGTGCGCTACCAGCGCGGCGACGAGGCGATTCGCTGGCACAACGGGTCGCGTTACGGCATCACCGCCCCCGGTGAGAAGGCCGGCCACTCTGACGTGCTCGACCTGGCCGTCGCCGACGAAGCATGGGGGCTGGAAGACAGCCGGCTAGAGCAGGGGCTGAGTCCGACCATGGTCACCCGCCCCCAACCGCAGTTGTGGGTCGTCTCGACCGCCGGCACGCACCGTTCCGCCTACCTGCGCGGCAAGGTCGACGCAGGCCGGGCCCGGGTCGGCGCCGGGCATCGCTCGACCGTGGCCTACTTCGAGTGGTCGGCCGTCGAGGGGTCCCATCCGGCCGACCCGGCGACCTGGTGGTCGTGCATGCCCGCGCTCGGCCATACCGTGACCGAGGCGACCATCGCGGCCGAGTTCGAACGGCTCGACCTGGCTGACTTCTGTAGGGCCTATCTGAATTGGTGGCCAGGTGAGATACCCGCCGACTGGCAGGTCATCGCTGAGGCTGACTGGCTGGCCCTGGCCGACCCGGGCTCGACGGCCGTCGACCCGGTGGCGTTCGGCGCCGACGTCACCCCCGACCGCTCGGCCGCGGCCATCGCCGTCGTCGGCGCCCGGCCCGATGGGCTACAGCACGTCGAAGTCGTCGACCACCGCCCCGGTACCGGGTGGGTGGTCGGCCGGCTGATCGAACTGGCCGCCCGCTGGTCGCCGTGCGCCATCGTCATCGACGACACCGGCCCGGCCGCGTCCCTGGTCGCCCCGCTCGAGGCCGCCGAGCTCGAGGTGCTCAAGCCGTCGACTCGGGCGCGCGCAGCCGCCGACAGCGGGTTCTATGACGCCGTCGTCAACGGGTCGCTGCGCTATGTGCCCCGGCCGGCACTGGATGCCGCGGTGGCCGGGGCGGCCAAGCGACCGCTTGGGGACAGCTGGGCATGGGCCCGCCGGGGGCTGTCGGTCGATATCTGCCCGCTGGTCGCCGTGTCGCTGGCCCGCTGGGGCCACGCCACTCGGGCGCACCTGCACAACCGCGAACCGAGCATCTACCTCTGAGCGTGCTACGACCCCGGGGCAGGGATGCCCCCGGGGTCGTAGCCCGGACCGGGCCAGGCGCGCAGTCCAACTCGGTCTCCGGGGCCGGTGGGCTGTCCCGGGGAGGCGCAGGGTAGGACGCACCCCGCCCACCGACCTACGAGGAACGCCGCGGACGCTCTCGGCGTTACGGGCGAGGAAACAAACACCCCGGCCATCGCGGGGAGGCGAACGGCCGGGGTGTCTCTCCGTGTCCCTGCGCAGCCCCCCTGCGCAGCTCTAGAAAGAACGCTTACGGGCCCTCAGGCGTTACGTTGGCGGGCGGCTCCTGCCCAGGCAGGTCGAGCGTGGACACCAGCCGATAGGCCGCATCCCAGCCACGGTCGATGCCGATCGCGCGCTTGACGAGCCGCCACTCCTCGTCGGTCACCTCGACCAGGTTCACCGCCTTCCACGCCACCGTGGTCGCCCGATCGAGCTGCCGCAGCGCCTCGGTGACCACCGGGCCCTGGATTTCAAGCACCGCGACGGCGGCGTTTACCTCGGCCTGGACGTCGACTGGCACCAGGCCGGAAAGCTCGCGCGGCTCGGTCATGGCAACACCTCCTCAAGAAAAACCGCCCAGCGGACGAGCGCGTTTCGCCCGTCCCGGACGCCAGGCTCGACGGGCAGATTCAGATCGTAGGCTTCGCGAACCAAGCGCGACACCTCGGCGGCGGCCTGGGTGACGTCCAAGACCAGCACGCGGCGTCGGCGCGCGATATCGTGCGGGTTGGGCATGAGGGCTGTCTCCTCGTGCTCCGGGCCCGGGGCGTCGCAAGCGCCGCCGGGCCGCTAACAGGGCAGGCCCGCCCGTTGTTCAGTCGAGGTTATTTCAGTCCTGACGCTCGCCAGCGACCTGCGCGACCTGCGGTTATGCGTAGCGCTTGTTGACTCATATGCGAGGTATGTCTTGACAATCGCGAGCTGGGCGAGCAGGCTTGCCCTCCTACGCCTTCAGGCTTCAGGGTGCGCCAAGGTCGGCCACGTCGGCGGCCAGCCGGCGTGTCAGGGGTTCGAGTCCCCT
>Ga0307415_100001325_pt1 | contig 11725 bp, 9 predicted proteins | sample DK1Cmetagenome_FD_204524 | JGI IMG/M metagenome (GOLD analysis project Ga0307415, IMG submission 204524) | Maize rhizosphere microbial communities from greenhouse at UC Davis, California, United States - DK15-C-2 | ecosystem: Host-associated > Plants > Roots > Rhizosphere > Soil | place: USA...
CGTTGAGCGCATTGTCGATCTGATGCCGCACGCGTCGATCGGGTCGGACGTCATCGTGGGCTTTCCCGGTGAAACAGCTGCGGAGTTCGACGCGAGCATGACGGTCCTTCGAGGATTGCCGCTCTCGCATCTCCACGTCTTTCCCTATTCCGACCGCCCCGGCACGGAAGCTGCGGCGCTTCGTCCGAAGATCGAGGGAACGGTGATTCGTGAACGCGCACGGCGCGTTCGGGAGATCGGCGCCGACATGACGCGCCGCTTCCGGACGGCTCAAACCGGCACCGTGCGCCGCGCGCTGGTCGTGGATGATGGCTGGTCGGCGGTGACGGATAACTACGTGAAGGTGCGGCTGGAGCAGCAGGCCGAACGGAACACGTGGGTGACGCTCACGTTATGAAAAGAAACCCCGCTTCATTTCAATAACAACGCCATCTGCTGCGCGGCGGTCTTTCTCGTGCCGCCTTCGACGATCAATTGTCCGCAGGCGGCGCGGATGTCCTGACCGCGACTCTTCCTGACCGAGACCGTAATGTGCCGATCCGCGAGGATCTGTGCGAAGCGATCGACGCGCGCGTCTGATGGCCGGTCGTATGGGATTCCCGGAGCCGGATTCAGCGGGATCAGGTTGACCTTGGCCTTGATCCCGGCGAGCAGCTTCACCAGTCTGCGTGCATCGTCGGGGGTGTCGTTGACGCCGTCGAGCATGACGTACTCGAACGTGATGCGGCTGCGCTTCTTCAACGGAAATCGCCGGCACGCGTCGAGGATATCGGCCAGCGGATACTTCTTGTTCGGCGGGACCAGCGCGGTCCGTTGCTCGTCCGTTGTGGCGTGAAGCGACACCGCCAGATTTGGCATCAGCGGCTCGCGTGCCAGTCGTTCAAGCCCGGGGACGATTCCGACCGTCGACAAGGTGACGCGGCGCGGCGACACCGCCAGGCCGTGCTCCGAGTGCAGGATGCGCAGCGCCTTCATCGTGTCGTCGTAGTTGTGCAGCGGTTCACCCATCCCCATCAGGACGATGTTGAACGGGAAGTCGAGAAGGCCGGTCGCGGCGGCGAGCACCCGGACCTGACCGGCGATCTCTCCCGCCGTCAGATTGCGGACCAGTCCCATCTTGCCCGTCAGGCAGAACCCGCACGACATCGCGCATCCGACCTGGGTCGAAATGCAGAACGTCATCGACGGGGTGTCGGGGATGAAGACCGACTCTATCCGGCGGTGGTCGGAGAGTTCGAGTACAAATTTGCGGGTGCCGTCGGCGGACCGTTCGTCGCTGGCGATGCGCGGCGTCGAGACAGTGAGGTCTTCGGCGAACTGCGAGCGCAGTGCCCTCGACAAGTCGGTCATCCGCTCGAAATCCGTGATGCCGCGACGGTAAATCCAGCGGTAGAGCTGGCGGGCGTGGAACGCCTCGATGCCGCGCGATTCGAGGGTATTCTCGAGCTCGCTCAGCTCCAGGGCGGCGACGTCTACCGATCGTAAGGTCATGGATATCTCTCGCATTTTCTACAAGATGCGAGCAGTCGATTGTACAACGCCGACGTTAACAGGCTGGACTCGCCGCGGTGTTTTCGATTGCGGCTGCCGAGGCGCGCGTGCTATCATCCGATTGTTCTTCTAATTCCCTGTCAGTCAACAATTTGCGGCGATTAACGCCGTCGTTGACCGGCGCGGCCAGGCGACCATCGTTCCCAGATTCGACCGACGTGACTGAATCAGCAATCGTCCGCGAGGTGTTGCCGAATGGGCTCCGTCTTCTCACGGAGCGGATGCCGCAGGTTCGCTCGGTCAGTATCGGCGTGTGGCTTGCGCGCGGCTCGCGGCATGAGCCGCAGGAACGGGGCGGCATCGCCCATTTTGTCGAGCACATGCTCTTCAAAGGGACGGGGACGCGAACCGCCGAAGACATCGCCCAGGCTATCGATTCCGTCGGCGGGCAGATGGACGCGTTTACGGCCAAGGAATACGCCAGCTACTACATCAAGGTCCTCGACGAGCATCTGGCGTTTGCCCTCGATGTGCTGTCGGACATCGTAATGAACCCGCGGTTCAGCGGCGACGATATCGAGCGGGAAAAGAAAGTCGTTCTCGAAGAGATCAAGATGGTCGAGGACACGCCCGACGACCTGGTGCACGAGCTCTTCACCGAGAACTTCTGGGCGGACCATCCCCTCGGCCGGCCCATCCTCGGGACGAAGGAGACGGTCGAGTCGCTCGATGTCGACGCGCTGAGGCGCTACTTTCACGGCGCGTACACCGCGCCGCACCTGATCGTGGCGGCCGTCGGCAATGTCGACCATGCACGGGTTCGCGATCTCGTGGCGCGGACGTTCGCCGCGCTGCCGACGAATACAACACCGGTCTTGGATGCTCCGCCGCGCGTGGTCCCCTGCACGATCATCCGCAACAAAGAATTGGAGCAGAGCCACGTCTGCCTCGGCACTGCCGGCTACCGCCAGGATCACGCGGATCGCTATTCGAGCTATGTGATGAACACGGTGCTCGGCGGCTCGATGAGCTCGCGGCTGTTTCAGAACGTCCGCGAGAAACGCGGGCTCGCATACGCGGTGTTCAGCGGCCTCAGCGCCTACCGCGACACCGGGTCGATGACCATCTACGCCGGCTGCGCCAACGACGCGGTCGGCGAGCTGATTGACGTCGTCATCGGCGAGCTTCGCCGCATGAAGGACGAGCCGCTGCCGGATGCGGAACTGCGGCGGGCCAAGGACCACCTCAAGGGCAGCCTGATGCTGAACCTCGAGAGCACCTCCAGCCGGATGTCGCACATCGCCCGCCAGGAGATCTACTTCGATCGGCAGTTTGGCCTCGATGAGACGCTCGACGGCGTTGAGCGTGTGACCCCTGATGACATCCAGCGCGTCGCGCGCGATCTGTTCGCGTCCGACGCCCTCGCGGCGACGGTACTCGGCGCCGTGAATGGCTTGGAGATTCCGAGGGAGCGACTGTGGCTCGGTTAAGGAACGCCGCTGAGGCGTTCTGGTAGGTTGACGCGCGGTCGATGATAGGACGCTATACCCACCCTGAAATGGGTCGCCTGTGGAGCGACCAATACAAGTACGAAACGTGGCTGCAGGTCGAGATTGCAGCCGCAGACGCGATGGCGCGCGCCGGCATCGTCCCCGCCGAGGCGGCCCGTGATATCCGGCAGCGGGGCGCCTTCGACATCGCGCGCATCGAAGCGATCGAGCAGACAACCCAGCACGACGTGATCGCGTTCACGACCGAGGTGGCGGCACACGTCGGTCCCTCGGCGCGCTGGCTTCACTTCGGCCTGACCTCGTCGGATGTCATCGACACCGCGCAGGCGTTACAGATGCGCGCCGCGTGCGATCTCATCCTGAACAATCTCGACGCGCTGAAGCATGCCGTCCGCACCCGTGCCGAAGAGCATCGGCGGACGCCGATGATTGGACGTACGCACGGCGTGCACGCAGAGCCGATGACCTTCGGTCTCAAGCTGGCGCTGTGGTACTCCGAGCTGATGCGCGACGGCGAGCGTATCCGTCGTGCGCGCGAGGTCGTCTCCGTCGGCCAGTTGTCCGGCGCGGTCGGCACGTTCGGGCATCTGCCTCCGACCATCGAAGCCGACGTCTGTCGCGCCCTCGGGCTGCAGCCGGCTGCGGTGTCGTCACAGGTGATTCAGCGTGACCGGCATGCCGAGCTGCTGTCGGCGCTGGCGATCACCGCCTCGTCCCTCGAGAAGTTTGCTCTCGAGATTCGCGGTCTGCAGAAGACGGAAATCGGCGAAGTCGAGGAGCCGTTTGCCAAAGGGCAAAAGGGGTCGTCGGCCATGCCGCACAAGCGGAACCCGATCGGCTGCGAGCAGATTGTCGGGATGGCCCGTCTGGTTCGCGCCAACGCCGGCGCCGCGTTCGAGAACAACGCCCTGTGGCACGAGCGTGACATCTCGCATTCGTCAGTGGAACGCGTCATCCTGCCCGACAGCTTCATCGCGGTCGATCACATGCTGCGGCGCTTCACCCGGATCGTCAGCGGCATGCTCGTATATCCCGAGCGAATGCGCGCGAATCTGGAGCTGTCGCACGGCGTGGTGTTTTCCGGCAGCGTCCTGCTCGAGCTGGCGCGGCGCGGTGTGTCGCGCGAGCAGGCCTACGAATGGGTGCAGCGCAACGCGATGCGTGCGTTTCACGAGCAGCGGCCGTTCAAGGATCTGCTGCTCGGGGACGCCGAGGTGACCACCGTGTTGCCGGCGCAGGACATCGAGCGGGCCTTCGATCTGGATGATCAGCTGAAACACGTCGACGTCATTTTCGACCGGGTATTTGCCCAGCAGGAGGTTCACGCCTGATGCGCGCGCGTGTGTTCGTCACACTGAAGCCGTCTGTGTTCGATCCGCAGGGCACGACCGTCGCCGACGCCCTGCACACGCTCGGGTATGCGAACGTCACAGACGTGCGACAGGGAAAGTACTTCGAGCTCGACATCGACGCGGCCAGTCCGGCGGAGGCGGAGCGCGTGGCTGCCGAAGCCGCCGCGAAGCTGCTCGCGAATCCGGTTATCGAAAGCTACCGCATCGAAGTGGACGCGGCGGCGCATGCGGAGATGGCCCGATGAAATTCGCCGTTGTCGTCTTTCCCGGATCGAATTGCGATCACGATGCGCAATATGCGACCGAACACGTGCTCGGGCAGCAGGCGGAGTTGATCTGGCACAAGGACACGAGTCTCAGGGGCGCGGACGCGGTGATCCTTCCGGGCGGTTTCGCGCATGGCGACTATCTGCGGACCGGAGCGATCGCGCGATTTTCCCCGATCATGCAGGAAGTGAAACGGTTCGCGGAGGCAGGAGGTCCGGTGCTGGGGATCTGCAACGGCTTCCAGGTGCTTCTCGAAGCTGGCCTCCTGCCCGGCGCGATGCTGCGGAACGTGAACCTGCATTTCCACTGCGAGCACGTCCATGTGAGGGTCGAGCAGACCGACACGCCGTTTACCTGCGCCTGCTCGACCGTTCGGCCGCTGAAGATTCCCGTCGCGCACGGCGAGGGGAACTACTACGCCGAGCCTGACGTGCTGGCGCGCCTCGAGAAGAATCGTCAGGTCATCTTCCGGTACGTCGATGCCGCGGGTCAGGCGACGCCCGCGGCGAACCCGAACGGTTCGCTGAACAACATCGCCGGGATCTGCAACGACGGCCGTAACGTCGTCGGGTTGATGCCGCATCCCGAGCGTGCCTGCGAACTGGCGGTCGGCAGCGCCGATGGGCTGGTGCTCTTTGAATCGGCTGTCAAAGCTGTTTCCGAAGGAGCGTTTGCCGTCTCGCGATGACGATTACCAGCGACCTCGTCGCCCAGCACGGTGTCACCGCTGACGAATATCAGCGAATCGTCGAAGCGCTCGGACGGGAGCCGACGCTGACCGAGCTCGGCATCTTCTCGGTAATGTGGTCGGAGCACTGCAGCTACAAAAGCTCGCGTGTTCACCTGAAGACGCTGCCAACCACGGGCACGCGTGTGCTGCAGGGCCCGGGGGAAAACGCCGGCGCGGTTGACATTGGCGACGGCCTTGCCGCGGTCTTCAAGATCGAGTCACACAATCACCCGTCGTTCATCGAACCGTACCAAGGCGCCGCGACCGGCGTCGGCGGAATCATCCGCGACATCTTCACGATGAACGCACGGCCGATTGCCCTGCTGAACTCGCTGCGATTCGGCTCGCTCGACGAGCCTCTGGTACGCCGGACGATGGCGGGTGTGGTCGCCGGGATCGCGGGGTACGGCAACAGCATCGGCATCCCGACGGTTGGCGGAGAGATCGGATTCGACGACAGCTATACCGGCAACCCGCTGGTCAATGTCTTCTGCCTCGGCACGTCGAAGGCGAGCGAAATCGTAAAGGCGGTCGCGTCGGGGGCCGGCAATCCGGTGTATTACGTCGGCGCCAAGACCGGGCGCGACGGTATCCACGGTGCGACCATGGCCTCCGCCGAGTTCGATGACAAGTCCGCCGAGAAGCGGCCGGCGGTGCAGGTGGGCGATCCCTTCATGGAGAAGCTGCTCCTCGAGGCGTGTCTCGAGGTAATGAGGACGGATGCGCTGGTCGGCATCCAGGACATGGGCGCCGCCGGGCTGACGTCATCGTCGTGCGAGATGGCCTCACGCGGCGGCGCCGGTGTCGAGATCGACGTGTCGTTCGTGCCGCAGCGCGAGTCGGGCATGACGCCCTACGAAATCATGCTGTCCGAGTCGCAGGAGCGGATGCTGCTGGTCGCCAAGCGAGGGCGCGAAGCGGAGGTCGAGCGGATCTTCGAGAAATGGGACCTCCACGCGGTGCGTATCGGCGAGGTCACCACGGATGGACGCCTGCGAGTGCGCCACCGCGGCGAGGTTGTCGCTGACATACCCAGCAAGGCGCTCACGGACGAAGCGCCACGGTATCGCCGGCCGACGCGGGAGCCGGCGTATCTCAAGGATGCACAGCAGCTGGATCTCGCGTCGCTTGGCGAGCCACCGGCGGCCCGGGACGTCTTCAGACGGTTGCTGGCGGCGCCCGAGATTGCCAGCAAACGGTGGGTGTACAGGCAGTACGACCACATGGTCCGGACCAACACGCTCGTGCTGCCCGGGATGGGCGCTGGCGTCGTCCGGATCAAGGACACCAGCCGCGCGCTCGCCCTGTCGGTCGACTGCAACGGCCGGTTCGTCTACCTCGACCCGTTCCTCGGCGCGCAGCATGCGGTGGCCGAGGCAGCGCGCAATGTCGCCTGCGCCGGTGGCCAGCCAATCGGGGCGACGAACTGTCTCAACTTCGGAAATCCCGAAAAGCCGGATGTGATGTGGCAGTTCGTCCGCGCTGTCGAGGGAATGGGCGCCGCCTGCCGCGCTCTGGACGTTCCGATCACCGGCGGAAACGTGAGTCTCTACAACGAAACCGATGGCCGGCCTGTTCTGCCGACGCCGGTCGTCGGTGTCGTCGGCCTGATTGAGGACGCCCACAACGTTGGACGCCGAACGTTCCAGGCGGCTGGCGACATCGTTGTGCTGCTCGGGGAAAGCCGTGCAGAGCTCGGCGGGAGCGAGTATCTGAAAATCGTCCACGGGCTCGTTCGCGGCGTTCCGCCGGCACTTGACCTGACGCGCGAAGCGTCATTGCAGCGGCTGCTGGTGGACGGCATCTCCGCTGGAATCATTCGATCGGCGCACGACTGCGCGGAGGGCGGCTTCGCCGTCACCCTCGGCGAATGCTGCTTCGACACCGGTCTGGGCGCCGCAGTGGACGTTGCTGCCGTCGCGGTGCCCGCAGCGCCGTTTGGCGACGTTGCCACGCTGTTCGGCGAATCGGCGTCGCGCGTCGTCGTCTCCGCGGCGCCCGCGGCCGTTTCGGAACTGCTGGCGCGCGCAGCTTCCGTTGGCGTTCCGGCGGCGAGAATTGGCACCGTTGGCGGTAATCGGATCCGGATCAGCATCGACGGCCGGGTGGCGCTCGACGAGCCGGTCGCCGACGCGGAAGCGATATGGTCCGGTGCCCTGGAGCGCTACTTCGAACGCACCCGAGCTATTGCATGAAGCCGTACACTAAAGGGCCTGAGGATGGTGGATAAGTTCCGGGAAGAGTGTGGGGTATTCGGGATTTACGGCCACGCCGAGGCCTCGAATCTTACGTACCTAGGCCTGTACGCGCTTCAGCATCGTGGACAGGAGAGCGCCGGCATTGCCGCCGCCGACGGCACGCAGATTCGCGTGTCGAAGGCGATGGGTTACGTCAACGAAGCGTTCGACGTCGATACCCTCGGCAGACTGCCCGGATCGATCGCCGTCGGACACGTCCGCTACTCGACTGCCGGCGAAAGCCGGCTTGCCAACGCACAGCCGATCGTGGTCGACAGCGTGCATGGCCAGCTTGCGGTCGCGCACAACGGCAATCTGGTGAACGCCGGCGAAGTCCGCGACGCGCTCGTTCGCGACGGCGCGATTTTCCAGACCAACAGCGATACCGAGGTCGTCGTCCACCTGTTTGCGCGGGCCAAGACCGATGGCTCGGAAGCCGCGATCATCGAAGCGATTTCCCAGGTTCGCGGCGCGTTCTCCCTGGTGATGATGACCAAGGATCGGCTGATTGGTGCGCGCGATCCGCACGGGTTCAGGCCGCTCGCGCTCGGCCGGCTCGGTGACGCCTGGGTCATCTGTTCCGAGACGTGTGCGATGGATTTGATCGGCGCGACTTACGTGCGCGACGTTGAGCCGGGCGAGGTCATCATTGCCGGCCCGCATGGCGTCAGGTCGGTCAAGCCCTATCCGCCGGCGCGGCAATCGCAGTGCGTCTTCGAGCATGTTTACTTCTCACGTCCGGACAGCTATGTGTTCGGTGAGAGCGTGAACGAGGTGCGCACGGAGTTTGGCCGGCGGCTGGCGCGTGAGTCAGGCGTTCCTGCCGACGTCGTCGTGCCGATTCCGGACTCCGGTGTGTGCGCGGCGGTGGGTTACGCGGAAGCGGCTGGTCTGCCGATGCGGATGGGGTTGATTCGCAATCACTACGTCGGTCGCACGTTCATCCAGCCGCAACAGTCGATTCGCCATTTCGGCGTGCGCGTGAAGCTGAACCCCGTGCGCAGCATCCTCGAAGGAAGGCGCGTCGTTCTTGTGGACGACTCCATTGTTCGCGGCACCACCAGCCGGAAGATCGTTCGCATGGTGCGGAGCGCCGGTGCGCGGGAAGTCCACATGCGGATCAGCTGCCCGCCAACCGTCTCGCCCTGCTTTTATGGAGTGGACACGCCCCGGCGCTCCGAGTTGATCGCCGCGACACACACCCTGGAAGAGATCCGCAAGTACGTCGACGCCGACAGCGTCGCGTATCTCAGTCTGGATGGTCTGACCGGTGCGGTGCAGGGCGGCAGCTCCAAGTACTGTACCTCCTGCTACACCGGTGTGTATCCCGTCGCATTCCCGCGCGACGAGGCAAAATACCTGCAGCTTGCGCTCAAGCTCAATCCGGAGCCGAGGGCGGTTGCCGAGCCTGACCATGCTGTGCTGTCGTTCGAGAAAGACCCTGTAGTCAGCTGATCCTTCCAGAGGCATCAGAATGCCCCGTCTGGTCATCGCTGTAGTCCTTCCATTCGTGCTGTTGACGCCTGGCAGCCCAGCGGCGCAGGCGCCCGCCGGGGATCTGGCGGTGAACATCAGCAGGCTCTCTGCTCTCGACTACTCCACGCGGATGAACGCCGCCAGGGCCATTCGGCGTCTCCCGGCGGCTGACGCTGTGCCGGCACTCGTGCAGGCGGTCCAGAAGCACACGGACGAATTCGTGAGGTACCGCGCCTTCGTCCTGCTGTCGTCTTTCAATGATCGCGGCACGGGCGACCTGGTTCGCGGGCTGCTTCGCGATGCGAATGACCGGCTGCGTGAAGTCGCTTATAAGTGGCTTGAAGGGCATCCTGATCCGGCGATGGCGCCGGTCCTTCTCAATTCGCTTCAGACCGAAGAAGCGGAGTTCGTCCGTCCGGCCATGGTGTCTGCGCTTGCCGCGCTGGGCGACGATATGCGCGTTCAGCGTGCGTTGCTCGGTGAGATCGGCCGCGGTCTCGATTTCTTCCGCGGCGCCGTCATCGATGCGCTCGGCCGACGCCGTGCCGCCTACGCGATCGACGGAGTCGCCGCCGTCGCGAAGATGCAGGGTCCGCTGCAGGACGATGCAGTGATCGCGCTCGGCCGTATCGGGGGTCCGCGCGCGCTGGCCGTGTTGAAGCCACTGGCTGATTCTCCGCCACCCGCGCTCGCGCTGACACTTGTTGCGGCGCAGTGTCTGGCCGGTGAGGGATGCGATCCCGCGATCAAGACGATCGTCAGTTCCGTGACCGCCCCGTCGGCGGGGGCGGCCGTGATCCGGGCGGGGCTGTCGGGCCTGACGGCCATCGCGGCTGGTGGCAGCCAGGCCGCCACGGGCGCGCTGATGGCCATCGCGGAACGTGGCGGGGTACTTCGCGATCAGTCGGCCATCGGCATCGGGACCGTCGCCGTGATGAATCCGGACTTCATGCTCGGATGGCTCGACCGCATGCCGCAGGCGTCGCGCGACGCGGCGATCACGCTGCTGAAGGACGGGTTCGACGATCTCGAAGAAGATTTCGGCGAGGAGCAGTTCTTCGCCGCGACGCGCGCCGCCTATTGGACGGCCGCCGACGGGTCCGCCACCCGTTCGCTGTCCTCGCTGCTTATTCAACGACTCGAGTTCTGAGGACGCGTGGATTACAAAGCCTCCGGCGTTGACATCGACGCGGGCAACGAAACCGTTCGTCGGATTCGCTCGCTCGCCCGTTCGACGTTCACCCCGGGCGTTCTGTCGGACATCGGCTCGTTCGGCGGTCTTTTCCGTATGGAGCCGGGCCGCTACAAGGAACCCGTACTCGTCGCCAGCGCGGATGGCGTCGGCACCAAGTTGAAGGTCGCATTCATGGCTGGACGCCACGACACCGTCGGGGCCGACCTCGTGAATCACTGCGTCAACGACATCCTCGTGCAGGGCGCCGAGCCGCTCTTCTTTCTGGATTACCTGGCGACGGGAAAACTCGCGCCGGAGGTCGCCGAATCAGTCATCGGCGGGATGGCTGGGGCGTGCCGCGACAATAACTGTGCGTTGCTCGGCGGTGAAACCGCGGAGATGCCCGGGTTCTATCAGGACGGCGAATACGACCTGGCCGGCTTCATCATCGGCGCCGTCGACCGTCCGCGGCTGATCAACGGACGTGCGATCGCGGTTGGAGACGTGCTCGTCGGTGTCCCGTCGTCGGGACTGCATACCAACGGCTACTCCTTGGCGCGCCGAATCGTCTTCGAGACGCTGAAGCTCGACGTCGGCAGCTACGTACCCGAACTCTCCTCAACTGTCGGCGATGCGCTCCTCCAGCCACACCGGTCGTACCTTCCGCTCGTGCAGCCGCTGCTCGAGGCGACGCGAATCAAGGGTATGGCGCACATCACCGGTGGTGGTATCACCGATAACCTGCCGCGGATTCTGCCGCACGGTACCGCCGCGGTGATCGATGGCTCTTCATGGGCGGTGCCACCGCTCTTCACCTGGCTGCGCCGCGCCGGTGACGTGCCGATCGATGACATGATGCGAACGTTCAACATGGGCATCGGGCTCATCATCGTCGTCGCCAGCGATCAGGCGGAGCCGCTCATCAGCGAGCTGGCGGCCCGCGGTGGCCGCGATGCCCGTGTCATCGGCGAAGTCGTCCCGGGCGAACCGCCGGCTGTTGCGTACTCGAATTTATAAGGGGTCGGGAGTCATTTTTCGAGGACACCTTTCCCGTCGTTTTCGACGGTCGGCCGCGCGGGCGCGACCGGGAGACACCCATCCTCGCTAGCATCTGCTTACCCCATTCTTCGGCGCCAATCGGTCGTCCGCTCTTGATAAATCTGCGAACGGCTTCGACTTCCTCGGCGGTTTGCGCCACGTCGACATTCGCTGACCAACTTGTGGGCATCGGGACGGGCCAAGTCGATATCCGCGGCGTTTGCGTTTGTCGTACGCGTTGCCCGAGACTCGACCACCGCCAGTCCGCCGCGCTGGCGACCAGTCCCGCACGAAGCGGATTGCGTTCAATGTATCGACAAACCCACAGGAAATGTTCGTCGTCGCACACGGGTACCGCTTTGAATCTGCCCTGATACACTGCGCCTTGTCCGTTCAACTGACGGAAACATTGCCAGCGGCGCGCGTGGGTGGTCGTCAGCCAGTGCATG
>Ga0307415_100001327_pt1 | contig 11723 bp, 13 predicted proteins | sample DK1Cmetagenome_FD_204524 | JGI IMG/M metagenome (GOLD analysis project Ga0307415, IMG submission 204524) | Maize rhizosphere microbial communities from greenhouse at UC Davis, California, United States - DK15-C-2 | ecosystem: Host-associated > Plants > Roots > Rhizosphere > Soil | place: USA...
CCCGACCATGCCCGCCCGCTTGCCCTGCGCGAATGCCCTGGCCTGCTGGAACGGCCGGCGATGATTCCAGACCCGCGTGACCGGCGGGTCCGACGGCACACCTGGCCAGCGTGCTGGCCGTCAGCGCAGTGGCGGTGCTGGCCGGCGCCCGCAGCGTGACCGCGATCGCCGAGTGGGCCACCGACGCGCCCGGGCCGATCCTGGCCGCGCTCGGGGTGCGCCGTGACCCGCTCACCCGCCGCTGCCAGGTCCCCGGCGAGGCCACCATCCGCCGGATGCTGGCGCGGGTCGACGGCGACGCGGTGGATGCCACCGTCGGCGCGTGGCTGGCCGACCGGCTGCACCCGCCGAGCCACCGCCGCGTGCTCGCGGTGGACGGCAAGAGGTTGCGGGGCTCGGCCCGTGACGGCCACCAGGTGCACCTGCTGGCAGCGCTGGACCACCACGACGGGGCCGTGCTCGCCCAGCGCGAGGTGCCCGCAGACACCAACGAGATTGCGCTGTTTGGGCCACTGCTGGCCGGCCTCGACCTTGCCGGTGTGGTCGTCACGGCCGATGCGCTGCACACTCAACGCGACCACGCCAGCTTTCTCATCGACCGGGGCGCCGACTACCTGCTGGTCGTCAAGGCCAACCAGCCAACCCTGCACGCCCAGCTCGCGGGGCTGCCGTGGCGGCAGATCCCAGTCATGGACCGCACCCGCGACCATGGCCACGGCCGCATCGAGCTGCGGACCCTGAAGGTCGCCGCTGTCGCCGGCTTGTGCTTCCCCCACGCCGCCCAGGCGATCCAGGTCATCCGCCGCGTCCGCGCGCTGGGCAGCCGCTGGCGCACCGTCACCGTGTACGCCGTCACCAGCCTGGCCCTCGGCACCGCCAGCCCGCGCAGTTGGCCTGCTGGCTTCGCGGGCACTGGAAGATCGAGAACCGGCTGCACTGGGTCCGCGACGTGACCTTCAGCGAAGACGCTTCCTACGCGCGCACCGGCAGCGTTCCCCGCATGATGGCCAGCCTGCGCAACCTCGCCGTCGGCGCGTTGCGCCTGGCCGGCCACCCCAACCTCGCCGCAGCGCTACGACAGACCGGCCGCGACCCGGCCCGGCCGCTCACGATCCTCGGCCTGCCACACCCCTGAAACGGACATCACGCCACTTTGACGGAGCCCTGCCTCATCGGCCCCGGCGGTGGGTAACCAAATGACCGTGCCCGAGTAGGCGTCCCGGGCCTCATCCCTCTGGCCTGGACTCACCTCACCCTGAGCTGACCCATCCTGAAAGGAGAATCCCCGTCATGCGGCGAGGTGTTCGAGGATGACCTGGTAACCGAGGGCCTGGAGCTGCGCGACGGCTCGCTGGCGAGCACGGTCGGCGTCGCGGCGGATGAAGTAGTTGCCACCCAGATCGGCGTAGTCACAGTCGTCGGTGAGGTGGCCTCATGCCGGCATAGAAGATCACGTCGGTAGACGCCGTGCAGTCCAGGTCGCACGCAGGGTCGAGGCGTCTGCCGGCTGGTGCGTGTACTCCTCGCCGACCGCGGTCACCGCGAAGCCCGCGTCGTGGAGGGAGGCACGAACATCCGCATCCGTGTGGAAGTACTGCCGGTGCTGCTCGCTGAACGGGTCACCGTCACGGGGCCGCGTGAGCTCGATCCTGGTATCGCAGGTGCGGGCGCCGGGATCGACGACGCTGCTGATCACGAAGTCGTTCCCGGCCGATGTACCCGCGACCTTGGGGTTGGTGATGGTGAAGTTCATCATCGCGTCGGTGTGGAGATCGAAGACGAACCACCCGGCGGGCCGAAGCCGGAGGGCGACCGAGGCCATCGTCAGCCGCAACTCGTCCGGAGCCAGATAGTTGAGGCCGTCGAACGTGCAGACCGCCGCGTCGAAGACACCTTCGACCGCGAGGTCGGGGAGCGTCACCCGGCGCAACGCCACCTCGGGGCCAAGGCGCTCGCGAGCGAGGGCCAGCATCGCGTCGGCTGCGTCGACACCGACGACGCGGTAGCCGCGTGCGATCAGTTCGCCCGCGAGGACGCCGGTGCCGCAGCAGAGATCGAGCACGGAGCGCACGCCCTCCGGATCGGCACTCCAAAGCTCATGGAGGAATGAGGCCCAGCGGTCGTGGCAGGGGTCGATGACGATCTCGTCGTAGACCCCTGCCAGTCGCGAGTACGCCTCGACGTGCCTCACTGGGCCTCGGCGTCCGGTCAGATTCCCAGGATCTTGGCCTTGGCCGCTGCGAACTCCTCATCGGTGAGTACGCCCTGCGTGTGCAGCGCCGCCAGGTTCTGGAGCTGTGCGGTCGCGTCCTCCTCCGGCGCCGGCTCCGGCGCCGCCTGCGCGTACTGCGGCTCCTGCGCGTACTGCTGCTGCTCCTGCGCGTCCCACTTGGCGGCCTGACGACGTTGCACGCGACCAGACACGGCGGTGGCGGTTCCCGCGACGACGGCCGTGCGGGCTGCCATACGTAAAAGTCCCATGTCGTTCCTCTCGATCTCGAAGTGGACGGGTCTAGCTTGCGTCGAGCGCGGCTGACACGACGTCGACCGGGATCCGGATCGAGTCGATCACGAAAGCGTCCGCGGCCTGGAGGGCGTCGACCAGCTTCCCGGCCCAGAGGTTCTCGAACGCGATCAGGAGGGCCGAGCTGTTGGACGGGAGGTCGTCGCTGACCTCGTCGGCATCCTCGGGCCCCAACGCACCCGGCTGCGCCGTGTTGATCGAGAGGAAGGCCGCGCCCTCCTCGTCGATGTCCGCAGCCTTGAGTGCTGTCACGACGCCGTCTGCATCTTTCATCACGAAGAGCAGATCGAGCACTCGGATCGTGCCGTTCTCCACCAGATCGAGAATCGCCGGGGCGATACGCCCGGTGAACTTGTTGCCGGGAAAGCCGATGATGTAGACGTCGACGGGGCCGACTGCCATGACCTCTCCTTGTTGGGTAGCGCTCCAGCTGGAGACGTGGTGGAACTGATCGCCGAGGCCGTGAGCATGCCATTTCGTTCGCCGCGCCAGTATATGCCGCCGTTCACGTGTGCCCACAAGCGACACTCCGGCTCGCGGCCGGAATCGAGCCTTCTGGGCCGACGCGACGAACTAGATAATCCCGGCGGACGTCGCGAACGTGATCCAGGGCAACTATTAGGACGCCGCCGCCATCAAGGATGCATCTGCTGAGACTGCTCGATGCGCGCAAACAGGATCCGGCCGGCGGTGACCATCGCCCAGCAGGTGGTGCGGGCAAGCGAGGCCAGCATGGCGGACGCCCTGAGCTGCCCGGTCATCTCGAGCTGGGCCCAGTTGCCGCTCATGGTCTCGCAGATGCCGTACAGGACCCGACCGCGGCAAAGACCCAGAACCGGGTGGGGATACCAGCTCTGGCCCCTGCCCGCTCGCCGGCCTCGTGGGCGCCCGACCGCAACGGCAGGCGCGCGCTCACTACCAGCAGGCCGGTTAGCAGGGCGGCCGACAGCACAGGCAAGCCCCACCAGAACCCGAGACCCACGAAGATCGCGACGAACACCGGGGCCAGCGCCGTCCCGAGCCCCAGCAGCGCGTTGAGGGTGAGCACCGAGGTGTCGACCCTCGTCGGATGGAACACCGCGGTCAGGATATTCAGCGGGGGAGCGGTGAGACCGAAGTCCGCCCCGAGGCAGGCCGTGGCCACAAGGAGCAGACCGTACGCGACCGGGTCGCCGGCGACGAACTGGCTGACGATCAGCAGCCCCATCGAGACCAGGTTGGCAACAGGCCAACCAGGCAGACGCGCTTGCTGCCGAGCCGGCGACCCAGGCGTCCGCCGAGCAGCCACGCGATGATCGCGGTGACGACCTGGGGCAGGAACATGGTGCCGTACTGGGTGCTGGACAGGTCGTACTGCGCCGGGTCCGTGAAGATCGTGCTGGCCGCCGGAAAGGTCACCAGCACGATGCCCTGGACCAGCCCGGCCGCGTAGACGACCTTCGCTTCCTTCTCGGTTGCCATGCGCACCTCGGGTTCGGCTCAGGCTCCCCCAGAGATCACCGCACGACGGGCTGGGGCGTGCATCATGCCGATCGGATGATGCGCCGGCGCCGCCGCGCCTTTCATCCGAACAGGAGGATGCGGCCACTGGAGCGCCGCCGTAGGCTGCGGGTCGCCGGCCGCAAGGAGGATTGCCATGACGGACGCCCCGCACGTCGTGATCGTGGGTGGCGGGTTCGCGGGAATGGGTTGCGCCCGCAGGCTGGCGAAGCGCGCCGACATCCGCGTGACGCTCATCGACAAGCACAACTACCACCAGTTCCAGCCGCTGTTCTACCAGGTGGCCACCTGCCAGCTCGCCCCCTCCGACGTCGCCACCAGCCTCCGCAAGCCGTTCCGCAAGCACGGGAACGTGGCCGTCAGGATGGGCGAGGTGACGGCGGTGGACCCGGTCGCCAAGCAGGTGACCCTCGACTCGGGGCAGAGCATCCAGGGCGACTTCCTGGTTCTCGCGGCCGGGAGCCAGCCGAACTTCTTCCACACGCCGGGCGCCGATCACACCTTCCCGCTCTACTCGCTGGACGACGCCGAGCGGCTGCGTTCGCGGATCCTGGCGCTGTTCGAGGACGCCGACCGGGACCCCTCGCTGGTGGACCGGGGCGCGCTCAACTTCGTGATCGTCGGCGCCGGCGCCACCGGGACCGAGACCGCCGGCGCGCTGGCCGAGATGATCCGTGACGTCATGCCGCATGAGTACCAGGACCTGGCCGTGCGGCACGCCCGGGTGATCCTGGTCGACCTCGCCCACACGGTGCTCGCGCCGTTCTCCGACAAGGCGCACGAGTACGCGGCCAAGGTCCTGCAGCGCGACGGCGTCGAGCTGCGGCTCGGCACCTCGGTCAAGGAGGTCGGCGAGGACCGGGCCGTGCTGTCGGACGGCACCACCATCCCCAGCCACTGCGTGATCTGGGGCGGGGGGATCATGGCGGCGCCGCTGGCGGCCAACGCCGGGCTCACCCAGGGCCGGGGTGGGCGGATCGACGTCGGGCATGACCTGACGGTCGCTGACCACCCAGGGGTGTACGCGCTGGGGGACTTCGCCAACATCCCCGCTCCGGACGGGCGGTCCTTCCCCCAGCTCGGCTCGGTCGCGCTCCAGTCGGGGCAGTGGACGGCGAAGAACATCGAGGCCGAGATCGCGGGCAAGCCGCCGAGGCCGTTCCACTACCACGACAAGGGCATCATGGCGATGATCGGTCGCAACGCGGCCATCGCGGAGATGGGCGAGCACCGCCACGAGCTGCACGGGCCGATCGCCTTCGCGTCCTGGCTGGGCGTGCATGCCTGGCTTATGACCGGCGCCCGCGCCCGCATCGAGGCGTTCATCGACTGGGGCTGGGACTACTTCTCCAAGAGCCGAGGGCCCCAGGTATTGGACCGCACCGACGCCGCCCGGATCGACTGGGGCGACGACGAGGACGAGGACGACGGCGCCGGGTCGGCCACGCCGACGGCCGAGGACGCCGTGGAGCGCGCCGCCGTCCTGTAGCCGGAACCTCAGGTCGTCGCGGGCTGGATGCGCTCGGGGCGGATCGAGAACCGTGCCGTGAACGACTCGCCAGGGGCCACGACCGGGTAGTCGCCGGCGACGAGCGCGTTGGTGGGGGCCGTCATCGGCTCCAGGCAGGCGAACCCCGCGCCCGGCGGGGCGTAGACCTGCGCGAACGGGTAGCTGTCACCGAAGTGGATGGTCAGGCGCCGGGTTCCGTGCTGGATGGCGAGGCGCCGGTCGCCGATCAGCTCGAACAGGTCGTCGAAGGTCCGGGCACCGATCGGCTCGGCCTCGGCCGGCGCCTCGTGCTCTGGCCGGTCGGGATCCCGTGTTCGTCCAGCTCGACATGCCATCGCCTGGGGAGGTGCAGACGCCAGGCCGCGCGGCGGCCTCCCGGAAGGCGGAAGTAGGGGTGGTAGCCGAACGACACGGGCACCGATCGGCGGCCGGATGGCCGGATGGTGGTCGCGACCGAGAGCGATCGGCCATCGACCTCGATCGCCGTCTCCAGACGATGCGGGAAGGGGAAGGCGGCCAGCAGCTCCGCGCCCGCGTACTCGAACCCGGCGCGGAGCCTCGCGACCCGGCCGCCTGTCCCCACGGCGCCAAGGTCCCATGGCTCCCGCGCCGACATCGTCCCGTGGATCGGCAGCCCGTTGGGGTCGGTGTAGAGGTCGAGCCCGTCGAGGTCTACGCGGACGCGGCCGGCGCGGTAGGCGCGTGCGCTCAGCCGGTTCGCCCACGGGGCGAGCAGCGGCAGGCCCGTGGTGCGGACCCGCCGGTACGCCCCGACCCCGCCGGGCAACGCCAGGAACTCCTCGCCGCCGAGGCGCAGGGATGCGCCCAGCAGGTTCATCTCGGGGACGAAGGTGGCCTTGAGCTCCCCGGAGGTCAAGGTGACGGCGGCCACACCCCGCCATCGATGGACGCGGACCGAAGCCGGCACGGTGCCCTCCTCCGTCGACGCCTAAGCCCGCTCAGGCGCCGAGGCGTTCGAGCAGGTGGTCGCCGACCCGCAGGGCGTTGGCCATGGCGGTCAGCGCCGGGTTCACCGCGCTGATGCTCGGGAAGCAGCTGGTGTCGACCACATACAGGTTGTCCAGCTCCTGCGTACGGCAGTCGGTGTTCAGCACCGAGGTGGCCGGGTCGATGCCCATCCGGCAGGTGCCGGCCTGATGGGCGACCCCGGCCACCGGGATGTCGGTCTTGAGATACGCGTGCCGGGGGATCAGGTGATCGGGGTGCATCCCCAGGTGGCCGAGCATCGACTTGAGCTGGTGGTACAGGCGGCTGGCGGCCGTCGCGTTCCTGGCCGAGTAGCTCAGCTTGATGTTCCCGTCGCGCTCCAGGGTGACCCGGTTCTCCGGCACCGGCAGGTCCTCGGTCGACAGCCAGAAGTCGACCGCGTGGGTCGCGACGTCGCGCAACGCGAATCCGGGGGCGAGCTTGGTCTCCAGCGGCTTCTCGCCCTTGAACATCTCCGCCTGTGACTTGCCGATCATCTGGATGTTGCCCATCGGGAACTCGAAGTCGGGGCCGCCGAAGTAGAAGTCGTTGACCCCGAGGGTCTTCTGGAAGGCGGTCGGGTTCGGCTCCTTGGACAGCGCGAGCACCGCCTGGCTGTTGTGGAACATGTAGTTGCGGCCGACCTGGTCGGAGCTGTTGGCCAGGCCGTTGGGGTGGGCGTCGCTGGCGGAGGCCAGGAGCAGCTTGGCCGAGTTGGCGGCACCGCACGAGACGACGTACAGGTCGGCGGTGAAGACCTCGCGGGTCCCGTCGTGGTCGACCTCGATCCCGGTGACGGCGGTGCCAGCGTCGTTGGTCGCCAGCTTGACCGCCTGGGCGCCTGTGACCAGCGTGACGTTGGGGTGCTCGAGGGCGGGACGCACACCAAGGACCTCGGCGTCGGACTTGGCGTGGACCAGGCACGGGAAGCCGTCGCAGGTCGCGCAGCGGATGCAGCGGCTGAACGGCGGGTTGGCCTCGTCGAGCATGACGCCACACGGGGCGTGGAAGGGGTGGCGGCCCGCGGCGGCGAGGTCGTCGGACAGCTGCTGGATCCGCGGCTCGTGCGACAGCGCCGGGAACGGATAGGGCGCACTGGCCGGCGGCTCGGTCGGGTCCTCGCCCCGTGCCCCGTGCACCTGGTAGAGCTGCTCGGCCTTGGTGTAGTAGGGCTCCATGTCGTCGTAGCCGATCGGCCAGGCGGGCGAGAGGCCGTCGTGGTGCTTCAGCTCGCCGAAGTCCTCACGGCGCAGCCGGTACAGCGCCGCCCCGTACAGCTTGGTGGCGCCGCCCACGAAGTAGTGGACCTGGGGCTGGAACGCCTTGCCCTTGTCGTCGTACCACGTGTCGGGGGAGATGTAGCGGTTGTCGATGAACACATCGGCGGTGGACCAGTTCTGCGGCTCGCGGGGCAGCCAGTCGCCCCGCTCCAGCAGCAGGATGCGCTTGCCCGACGGGGCCAGGTGGCGGGCCAGGGTGCCGCCGCCGGCGCCGGTCCCGACGATGATGACGTCGTAGTCACTCATCCTTGAAGCTCCTCCATCCGCTCATCGAGGACGATGCGTCCCGCGGCCTCGATCAGTGCCAGGTGGGAGAACGCCTGCGGGAAGTTGCCGAGGTGGTGGCCGGTGTCGACGTCGAACTCCTCGGCGAACAGCCCCAGCGGGGAGCCGACGCGCAGCAGGCGCTCCATCAGGTCGCGCGCCCGCTGGCGCTCCCCCACGACCGCCAGGGCCGACACCAGCCAGAACGAGCAGATCAGGAACGTCCCTTCCTTGCCGCTCAGGCCGTCGTCGGTCTCGTCGGTCTTGTACCGCAGCACGAAGCCGTGCTCGGTCAGCTCCTCGGCGATGGCCAGCACGCTGCTCCGCAGCCGCTCGTCGTCGGCCGGGAGGAACCCGAACACGGCCGCCAGCAGGGTGGAGGCGTCCAGGGCGTCGGTGTCGTAGTGCTGGCGCAGGACGTTGTCGCGCACGCCGTGCTGGAGGATGTCGGCCCGGATCTCGTCGGCGGTCTTGCGCCACTCGGACTCGAGCTCCGGCATCCCGCGGACCCCGGCCAGCTTGGCCGCGCGGTCCATGGCGACCCAGCACATCAGCTTGGACGACACGTAGTGCTGCGGCTTGCCGCGGGCCTCCCAGATGCCCTGGTCCGGCTCGCGCCACACGGCGATGGCGCACGCCGCCTGGGCCTGCACGATCGGCCACAGCCGCCGGGGGAGGCGCTGGCTGCGGCGGGTGTGGAGCAGGATGGAGTCGAGCACCGCCCCGTACACGTCGTTCTGCCGCTGGTCGAAGGCGCCGTTGCCGATGCGGACGGGGCTGGCCCCGGCGTAGCCGGAGAGGTCGTCGCGGGTCGTCTCGGTCAGGTCGCGGCGCCCGTCAATCCCGTACATGATCTGCAGGGCGCCGTCCTGGTTGGGCTCCACGTCGGCGACGAACTGCATGAACTCGTCGGCCTCCCAGTCCAGGTTGAGCCAGTGCAGCGCCTGCAGGGTGAAGGTGCTGTCGCGCATCCACGTGTAGCGGTAGTCCCAGTTGCGTTCCCCGCCCGGCGTCTCGGGCAGCGAGGTGGTGAGGGCCGCCACCGTGGCCCCGGTCGGCATGTAGGTGAGGCCCTTGATGGCCAGGGCGGAACGCTGGATCGGCTCGCGCCAGCGGTGGTCGGGGAAGCGGGCCCGTCCCAGCCAGGAGCGCCAGAACCGCGTGGTCGCGGCCAGGCGACGGTTGGCTTCGTCGAGGTCCTCGGGGACGGCCAGGCCCTCGGCCCACGACAGCGCGCACCAGAGCTGCTCGCCCTCGCGCAGGACGTGCCGGGCCCTGACCCGGTTGGCCTCGATCCCCAGCTCCATGCTGGTCCGCAGCCGCACGGTCTGGCCGGCGCCGCTGGCGTCGGCCACCTGCCGGCCCCCGTCCACCAGCGCCCAGTCGGCCAGGGAGCGGCCGTAGTCGAAGATGGGCTCGCAGACCAGCTCCACCTCGACCTCGCCCTCCAGGCAGCGGGCCGTCCAACCAGCAGGTGGTCGGCGTCGTCGTCGGCCGGGGGCCGGGTGTGCGGCGTGACCTCGTCCTCGCCCGCCCGCGGGCCCATCGTCAGCGCGTCGCGGACCTCGACCCAGCCGCCCGGCGTCTTCCAGGTCGTGACCAGGGTGTTGGTGCCGGCCTCGTAGGACCGCCCCGACGGGACGTTGATACCGAACGGCCCTAGCCGGAAGGCCCCGGCCTCCCGGTCGAGCAGCGCCCCGAACACGCTCGGCGAGTCGAACCGGGGCACGCACAGCCAGTCGACGGCGCCGTCGGCGGCGACCAGCGCGCCGGTGTGGCAGTTGGAGAGGAAGGCGTACTCGTCGATCGGGGAGAACGGCGAGGGCATGGCCGCGCTCTGGAACCCCTCGACCCCGGCGATGGCGGCGGTGGCGGGCCTGGCCCGCTTGGCCCCCTTGGCCGGGCTCATGACGTCACCCACGGTCCGTGCCAGCGGTCGTACCCGGCCAGCAGGCGGTCGGCTTCCTCGGGGCCCCAGCTGCCCTTGGCGTAGGGATGCGCGGGGGGCGGGTTGTCGATCAGGGGCTGGAGGACCCGCCAGGTCTCCTCCACGCTGTCCTGGCGGGTGAAGCGGACCGAGTCGCCGACCATGGCCGCGTGCAGCAGGACCTCGTAGGGGGTGGCGCCCTCGCCTCCTTCCTCGGCGAACTCCATGTCGAGGTGGACCCCCTCGGGCTCCTTCTGGTCGCCGCGCTGGGCGTCCACCCGCAGCCTGACCCCGGTCGAGGGGTCGAGCTTGACCACGAACTGGTCGGGCTCCAGCGGCCGGTGGGATCCCGGCCAGAAGTTCAGCCGGGGCGGGTCCTTGAAGACCAGCCGCAGCTCGGTCTGGGTGATCGGCAGGCACTTGCCGGTGCGGATGAAGAACGGCACCCCGGACCAGCGCCAGTTGTCGATCTCCAGCCGCAGGGCGGCGTAGGTCTCGGTGCCCGAGTCCGCGGCCACCCCCTCGATCTGCTGGTAGCCGTCGTACTGGCCGCGAACATACTGGGCCGGGTCGGCGTCCGGCATGACCCGGAACACCCCGTATATGGCGTCCTTGAGGGCGGCGGCGTCGCCCCCGAACGGCGGCTCCATGGCGGCCGCCCCCACCACCTGCATCAGGTGGTTGACGACCACGTCCCGCAGCGCGCCGACGGGGTCGTAGAAGTGACCGCGGTCCTCCACCCCGAAGCTCTCGGCCATGGTGATCTCCACGCACGCCAGGTGGTGGCGGTTCCAGACCGGCTCCAGCATGGCGTTGGCGAAGCGCAGGTACAGGATCTCGTCCAGGCCCATCTTCCCCAGGAAGTGGTCGATCCGGTAGAGCTGCGACTCCTCCAGGTGGGCGTGGACCTCGCGGTTGAGGGCGCGGGCGGAGGCCTGGTCGTGGCCGAAGGGCTTCTCCACCACCACCCGGGCTCCCTTGGTCAGGCCGGCCTCGGCCAGGCCCTTGATCACGGTCCCGAACAGGAACGGCGGGATCTCCAGGTAGAAGACGGGGGTGGTGGCGCCGTCGACGGCGTCGGCGACCCGCCGGAAGGTGGCCGGGTCGCCGAAGTCCCCGGAGAGATAGGACAGGCGCCCGGCGAAGCGCTCGAAGACCTGCTCGTCCAAGGGCTCGCCGGTGGCCTCGATCGCCTTGCGGGCGTGCTCGCGCAGGTCCTCGGTGCTCCAGTCGTCGACCGCGACCCCCACCACCGGGCAGGTGAGCAGCCCGCGGCGCTCCAGCCGGTAGAGGGAGCGGAAGGTCATCACCTTGGCCAGGTCGCCGCTGATCCCGAACACCACCAGCACGTCGGCCGGCTGGTGCTCGCTGGTGCGCCGGTGGATGGTCCCCATCGTCTCCGACCTCCCCGGTCAGGTTTCCGGTCCGTCGTGGTTGGGACGGTAGGTGGCCGCCGCCGGCTCGACATCCTCCCGATGGGATGATTCGGCGGGCCCGGCCGAGTCGGCGGCCCGTCGCTGCCGGCCCTCCTTGACCGCGCCGAGCATGACCCGCAGGACCAGCCCGACCACCACCAGGTCGCCCAGCATCTGGACCATGGTCACGACGCGGGCCGGCTGGGTCACGGGCGTGATGTCCCCGAACCCGACGGTGGAGAACACCGTGATGGTGAAGTAGAGGGCGTCGGTGCGGCTCAGGGGCTCGCTGAACGCCTGGGCCTGGAGGTCGGCC
>Ga0307415_100001329_pt1 | contig 11719 bp, 15 predicted proteins | sample DK1Cmetagenome_FD_204524 | JGI IMG/M metagenome (GOLD analysis project Ga0307415, IMG submission 204524) | Maize rhizosphere microbial communities from greenhouse at UC Davis, California, United States - DK15-C-2 | ecosystem: Host-associated > Plants > Roots > Rhizosphere > Soil | place: USA...
CTACAAGCAACTGGCTGGGATGACCGCTCAGAGTAAGGCCGCGACGGCTTCTGGGTTCCGTCGAGCGGATCGGCAGGACTACCCAGCCCGCTGCGTCAAAAGACCGGGGTGGACCTGGAGCGCTGGTGGGAGGATGCTCCGGCGATTCCAGGCAGGAGTTCGCCGATGCGTTACAAGGTCGGAGCCGAACAGCTCCAGCAGGTTCCCACCCTCCTCCATCGCCCCGACACCGCCTTCAGAGCGGGTCGAGTTGCCCCGGCCGGCCCGACTCATGCGGTCTCCACCAGGACCGGCGAGGCCGCCTGCGGGATCAAGGCCGAGGGGCTGGCGGTGCTGGATCAAGATTGGGAGGAGGCCTTTTTCGTCGAGAAATGTCCTGGGTGTTTCGCCGCCGTCCTGGCCGACGCTCGCGACGAGTAGGATCGCCTTGGCCGCCGATGACCTCCTGGCGCAGGCGCTAAGGCACAGCCACCAGCGAGGTCGTGATTCCGCCGGAATCAGCCGCACGGGAGGTTCAACGCGCCTCAACCACCCATGCAGCGCAGGGGTGCCTGAGGCGGAGGCCACCGCCAGGTCAGCTCCGCGCCACCTACAACTACCAGGTGCTGGCCAACGGTATGTAGGCCGCGCTCATGTTTGCGCCACTGGCTGGCGGTGTCGTTGGTCGTCTGTAGCCGCGGCTCGGCCTGGACGCCTCCACCATTCCCAGCGTCCAGCGGCTGGCCACCGCTCCCCCGACGGCGCTCGCCGCAGCCGGGACCCATCACGGTCACCTCGGGTCGGCGTCGGTTCAAGGGCCGAGCCGCAAGGGGTCTGGGCCGGGGTCACCGCCACCAGCGCGGACGGCCAGCCGATCCAGGTAGTGCGACCAGCCGGCCTGGTGGGCCGGGACCTCGCCGGGGGGGAGGTCACGGTGGGTGAGGCGGACCAGCGTGCCGTCGCCCTGGGGGATCAGCTCGACCTCGACCACGCTGGAGCCGGGCGGCAGCGGGCTGCGCTCAATCTCCCAGCCCCAGGTGAACACGATCCACCGGGGCGGGTCGACCTGCAGGAAGCGCCCGGTGGCCCAGCCGTCGCCGCGCACGTTCATGCGGAACACGCCGCCTGGGCGCGGGTCGAGCTCGGCCTCGAGCCCCTGCCACTGCAGCCAGCGTCGCGGGTCGGCGAAGAACCCGAAGACGGTCTCCGGGGCGGCCTGGATGTGGCGCTCGACGACGAGTTGGTCGCCGGTCGGCGTCATCGTGGCGGCTCGGGCTCGGCTGCCTCGGCCAGCTCGGCGAGCCGGTCGAGCTGGTTGGTCCACATCTGCTCGAGCAGGACCGAGAAGGGCTGCAGGGCCTGGCGGTTGGCCCGGTAGAACCGCCTGGTCCCGTCGGGACGCACCAGGATCAGACCGGCGCGGCGCAGCACGCCGAGGTGCTGGGAGACCGCGCCGAAGCTGATGGCGAAGTGCGAGGCGATCTCGGAGGCCGAGCGTTCCTCGTCCCAGACCAGCCGCAGGATCTCCCGGCGGCGGGGCTCGGTGATGATCGATACCGCGTCCACGCTGGCAACTTTAGCAGAGACTTAAGCTTGCGTTCTCCGGATGCGGAAACTATTTTAGTCTGCGCTGAAGTTCGGCCGCGGGGCCGAGGCCCTTGATCAGAGGAGGCGCCGATGCCTGACATCGCCATCCAGATCGACACCACCGCCGACCCGGCCGCCGCCTACACGGCGCTGACCACGACCGAGGGGGTGGCGGGCTGGTGGACCACCCGCAACCAGACCAGCGGCACGGTCGGGGAGGTCGACCAGATGAGGTTCCCCGACGCCCCCATGGCCTGGGAGCTCCGAGTCGACGAGGCGGTTCCCGGCAAGGTCCTGGCCCGCCACTGCGTCGGCGGCCCCCCGCAGTGGATCGGCACCGACGTCCGCTTCGCCCTCGAACCGGCGCCCCAAGGCGGCACCAGGATCCTGCTCGACCACACCGGCTTCGCGCAGGTCGACGAGATGTTCCGCATCGTCACCCTCGGATGGGCCCAGATGCTGCTCCACCTCAAGCAGTACCTTGACAGCGGCCAGCCGGCACCGTTCTTCAGCTTCTAACCCCCATTCGGCCGCACCGAGAGGTTGGGTAGCCGAAGGAAAGGAGGGGCTGATGGATGTCGACGTCCTCACCGACATCGAGATCGAGCGACCTCGTTCCGAGGTGGCCGACTACGTCTCGGACCCGGACAACGCCACGGCCTGGTACGAGAACATCAAGAAGGTCGAGTGGAAGTCGCCCAAGGCGCTGAAGATAGGGGCCAAGGTGGCCTTCGAGGCCCGATTCATGGGCCGAACGATGGCCTACACCTATGAGATCAAGGAGTATGTACCAGGCCAATCGCTGGTAATGAGCACGGCGGCGGGACCCTTCCCGATGGAGACGAGCTACACGTTCTCCGACACGCCGAGCGGCGCGACGATCGTGGAGCTGCGCAACCGGGGCCGCCCGTCGGGATTCGGGACCATCGTCGCCCCCGCGATGGCGGGTGCAATGAAGCGAGCGAATCGCAAGGATCTTGCTCGACTGAAGTCGATCCTGGAAAGGGAGCGCTCATGACGCCGCGTCATGAACCGCCGGTCGACATGCGTCCCGGTTGAGCTCTCGAACCGCGAACTGTTGTGGACCGCTAGGCCGAACGCGATCCCATCCTTACCATTGACAATCCGCTACGGCCCAGAGGCGGCGAGTCCGGACAGTGCTCGACAGCGAGCCGATCGACTACCAGACCTGGATGCCTGGTGCATTGCTCGGTTGAATCGTCGAGCTCAAGGCCTTGGGGAAGCATCCTTGCGGCATTGTCGGGCGGCCACGGTGTAGAGGACCAGCAGGTCCTCGACTTGGTCGCGTTGGTTGCGGATGAGCAGGTCGATCAGCTGGTCCCCTCGCTTGGCGGTCTCCAGGCAGGCCGGAGAAGCGTAGTGGCGAACGACGACCCGGGTGGAGGAGGTCGGAACCAGCCGTGTGGTCGGCGCAGGAGAGGTGGGAGCGGCCCCGGCCGGCTGGCGGCTGACCCGTGTGGTCCCGAGGGTGAAGCCGAGCGTCAGACCGACCGCAAGGGTCAAGGCGGGGGGCAACAAGAGCCAAGCCGAAAGCGCCCGGCGTGGCGGCAGGGAGGGCCGGGGCGACTCCGCCGAGCCCGCCACCGCAGGCGCTGTCCCGGGTGGAGGTCGAGGCTGGCGGCGCGCTCGTGGGAACCGCAAGCGCCTCCAGCGCTGGTCGAACCTCTCCTGCCGACCCTGCTCCTTGGTCATGTCCTTCTCCGCTATCTGGTCATTCGCCGACCAGGTAAGCGAGGGCGGCGCGAAGGGTGCCGCCGGTGGTGCCGCCGTCATAGCGTTCGGCGATCCGGCCCTGCTTGTCGACCAGCACGATGACCGGCTGATAGGGCACCTTCCAGCGAGCCCATGTCTTCCCGGAGGCGTCATTGGCCAGCGGATAGGAGACGCCGAAGCGGCGGGCGTAGGCACGACCGGCGGCCACCGTGTCGTGGTTGGAGACCCCGACGAAGCCAACGCGGCCGGCGAACTGCTTGGCGACCTTGGACAGCTCGGGCTGTTCGGCCTGGCAGATTGGGCACCAGGACTCGAAGAAGCTCACGAGCGTGGGGCGTCCCCGGAAGTCGTCCAGGGTGACGGTGCTGCCGTCGAAGGCGGTGACCCGCAGGGCAGGGGCCGGTTGGCGGTGGGTTGGGGCGATGATGCCGGGTGGTGGCGGGTTCCTGGCTGGGCTCTTGCCAACGGCGGCCGCCCGGGAGACGACGGTGGCGGACGAGGTCGTGGCCGCCGGCTGTCCGGCGGGGTCCGACGGAGTGGCGCACGCACCCAGGGCTAGGCTGAGGAGGGCAAGCAACAGGAGCCGGATCCGCATAGCCGATGATCCTACGCGACCCTCCGATGGAGGCCGAACGCCCGATCCGGTAGCTGGATACAGCCAGATCGCCCTCTCCGTCGCCAATTCCAGCCCATGGAGTCCGCAGCAGTCTGCACCGACGGCGCCCGTTACCGGCAGGACTCCGGTCCGCCACGGCCGTCGGCTGTGCAACATCCGGTTGGCGTTCGCCCGGTATCGGAGGCCTCGAAGACTCGGTCGGTCAGCCAGCGTTCCAAGGCGACCAACCGCGCCAGTTCCGCTGCAGGGCGACCAGATGCAGGCCACTCGCCGCATTCGGCAGAGGCCGCAGGTTCGAAACCGGTCAGGTTCAGAGCTTCGTGGCCAGGATCTTGGCCATGCGCAGTACATCAGTCAGCGGCCTATCGCTGGAGACGAGCGCACTTTGGATGTCTTGAAGCAGGCGCATGGGCGCAGATCGTAGTGTTCGGCCAGCTGTGCGACATGGATTGTGGACGTGGCTACCGGCGCGTGGCCTGGTGGCTAGGGTCGGGCAACCCTGTTGCAGAAATGACCGTTTCTGCAACATCCCTCTCCGCGACGCAGGCACGCGACAGCTCGCTCTCGACCAGCCTGGGAACCTGCGGCGGTGATGCCACCCGCCGGGCTGTAGCCGCGGCTTCGAGCAAGCAGCCAATCAGTGGGTGTGCTCCAGCCCGTCCGCTAGATCGCCGGTAGGATCATGGCGCTGCCCGCGTGTCCGCCGTGACGGTGACGGGGCAGGAGCCAGGGAGGAACCGCCATGCCGACCATGCTGGAGTCCTTCGCCGACCTGTCCACGCCGCTGGTGGCCGATGCCTGCGTCCGGTGCGAGGTGCCACTGCGCGCCGCGCCACCCGGCATCCGCCCGGTCGTCCCCGGCCACCGATCGCGGGCCACGCATTGCCGGCGCGCCACTACGGCAGCGTGGACGTGTTCCTGGAGGCGTTGGCCCGGGCTGAGCACGGTGACGTGCTGGTGATCGACAACGGCGGGCGCGCCGACGAGGCGTGCGTGGGCGACCTGGCGGTCCTGGAGGCCCAGGCGGCCGGGGTGGCGGGGCTGGTGGTGTGGGGGCTGCACCGCGACACCCCGGAGCTTGAAGAGATCGGCGTGCCGGTGTTCAGCCACGGCAGCTACCCGCCGGGTCCGCTGCGGCTGGACCAGCGCGAGCCCCAGGCGCTGGCAACGGCGCGGTTCGGGCCACACCTGGTGAGCGCCGACGACATCGTGGTCGGCGACGCCGACGGCGTGGTGTTCGTGGCGGCCGCACGGGCCGAGGAGGTGCTGGCGACGGCTCGCCAGATCTGGCAGACCGAGCGCGAGCAGGCTCGCCGGATCCGGGCGGGGGTGACGCTGCGCCAGCAGACGGCCTTCGATGACTACCTGGCACGGCGTGCCGCCGACCCGTCCTACAGCTTCCGGCAGCATCTTCGACGGATCGGCGGGGCCATCAAAGAGTAAGCGGAGCAGGTGCCTTCCGAGGCGCGGGAGCTCAGCTCAGAAGGCGGCGACGGTGGCCGGGGCGCGTTCGGCGGGGCTGAGGGCGCGCAGGACAGCGGTCGGGCCGTGGCGGCGCACGGCCAGGCGGGACAGCAGCTCGATCACCGTGTCGACGGCGCGCTCCGGCAGCGCCGGCGTCGCGATGCCCACGCTGACCGCCAGGTCGTCGGAGTGAACCGCAAGCTCCATCATCCGGGTGACGAGCAGGTCGTCCAGCAGCAACGACCACGGCCCCCACAGCGGGATGCGCACCGGCCGGTCCGCCGCCGTCGCCAGGCTGCCGGTCAGCTCCTCGACGGCGGCATCAACTTGCGCCGCCAACGCCACGGGTCCCTCGGCCGCAGCCTGCTCGCCGCCACGCCGGATGCGGACGTTGATCTCCTCGTCGAGATCGGCGCCGATCCACCCCACCCGGCTGTAGTGCTCCAGGAGGGAGATGATCGGCTCCTGCGGCGCCGGATCAGCGAGGGCCTGCGGGACGGTCAGGACCTGGTAGGCCAGGTGACCGGCCAGACCGCCCACGCTGAACTTCGCCAACGCGCTCGGCTCGCTCCAGGCGGCGGCGACCGCTGGTGCTCGCAGCAGGTCCGCGGCCGAGCGGGCCACCGACAGGAAGTCGTCTCTGGTCCCGGTCATCCCAACGCTACACCTGTGCATGGCCCATGTGGTCAGGATGCAGCCTCCCACAGGTGCGGGTCCGGCGCCGGGCTGGGCATGGATGACCGGGCCGAACTGTCGTGCCCGACGGCGCGCTGCCCGCGGAGGGCGCTGCCGTCCCAGCAACGAGCCCTAGGACTATACGAGCGGCGCCGGCGGAGCCCCTACTCGGTGCGGCAGGCCTAGGCAGCCCTGGCTCTGCTCGAGAACCGGCCATCGCTCAAGAGCCGTGGCGTGTCTTCTCGACGAACGAGTGTCCCACTCACAAGGGCAATCGACCCAGGCGCCGGCAGGCGACGAGGAGAAGCGGCAAGCGACCGACACCAGGTCCTGGCCGATCCCGACGGCTCCGGACTCGGTCAGCAGCCGTTGGATGATCCGCTCCATTACCCGGTCGATCTGGAGAGGTCAGGTGGGCCTGTCGCACAATCGTTCGTTTCTGCGACGGGAGTCAACCGAGTCAGCCTGACCCTCGTCACTGGGCTCGGAGCGGGCGGTCGCCGTTGGCTCACTGGACGGCACTTAGACGGCGTTTCGCTCCCTTCGGGCAGGATGGCTGGTCCATGTGTAGCGGGATGATCCGTCGCTAGCTTCCTGGGTCATAGCTTCGGCAGATGGGTACTGGTCGCCGACCATAGGCTCGGCGGGGCCGGGCGGCGCGGTCGGGACCGGCTGGAGCGCATCGCTTTGATGCCCGTGATTGAAGGCCGCCGCCAAAGTGCACGTCCTGCCCAGTGCTACCGGTGGCGACCGCTCGCGGAGTCCCGCAGCATCGGCGGCTCGGCCGCCTCGTCCCTCAGCGGGTGTGAGCGGTGGTGGCGGAAGCTTGGTGGCCTGGGCAGGAAGCCCTCCTCGGCCCGAGGTCCATCCCGGCGTCGACCACGACGCGGACGATGCGGGTGCGAGCTGCCCAGCTGAGCTGGCAGACCGCGATCCGACCGCAGACCGCGCGTTGGGTCGCCCGGCGGGAACTTTGTGAACGGCTCCAGCAGGGCGGCGAATGGCCGCAGTTGCGCATTGCCGACTCCGCCATGGATCCGAGGCCGCAGGTCAACGGCCACAGAGCAGCTTCTCGGCAGCGACAGGTTGACATCCCGAGCGGACCTCCCTAGCATGAACAACTGTTCATGAACAATTGTTCATAGTGCGAGGTGGCATGGCGATGCACTCCGGGTCCTTCCACGGCGAGCTGGTGCAGCAACGCATCGACGACCTGCACCGCGAGGCCAACCAGGCCCGCCCGGCCCGCCAGGCGCGACTGGCCGAGCGCAACCGCCGCACAGCCACTCAGGCCGGTCACGCGCCGGCGACGACCAGCAGCCTGGCCGGTGCACTGCTGGCCGCACCCGCAACCCGACCCGCCGGCTATCCCACCCGAGCGCTCCCAAGGAGGCAGCAGTGACCTCGCAGTCCACGCCCGCCGTCGAAACCGCCGGCCTGGCCAAGACGTTCGGGACCACCCGGGCCGTCGACGGCGTCGACCTGACCGTCCCCGCCGGGTCGGTGTACGGCATCCTGGGCCCCAACGGCGCCGGCAAGACCACCACCATCCGCATCCTGGCCACCCTGCTGCGGCCCGACGCCGGGACCGCGCGGGTGTTCGGCCACGACGTCGTGACCGAGGCCGACGCGGTGCGCAGCCGGGTGAGCCTGACCGGCCAGTACGGCGCGGTCGACGGCGACCTCACCGGCCGGGAGAACCTGGTGCTGCTGGCCCGGCTGCTCGGCTTCCCGCGGCGACCGGCAAGGACCCGGGCCGGCGACTTGCTGGACGCCTTCGCCCTGGCCGAGGCGGCCGACCGGCCCGTCAAGACCTACTCCGGGGGCATGCGCCGCCGGCTGGACATCACTGCCAGCCTGATCGTCACCCCCCGGCTGCTGGTGCTGGACGAGCCCACCACTGGGCTGGACCCCCACAGCCGCAACCAGGTTTGGGAGATCGTCCGGGCGCTGGTCGCCGACCACACCACGGTGCTGTTGACCACCCAGTACCTGGAGGAGGCCGACCAACTCGCCGATCGGATCGCCGTGATCGACCACGGCCGGGTGATCGCCGAGGGCACCCCGGCCCAGCTGAAGGCCACGGTCGGGTCGGGCGCCATGCGTGTTCGGCTTCCCGACCCGGCGCAGCGCGCCCGCGCCGAGCAGGTACTGGCCAGGGCGCTCGGCGTCCCTATGCACCCGGCGTCCGACCCGGCGGTGCTGTCGGCCAGGGTCACCGACGCCCGACGCGCCGTCGGCGCGCTGGCGGAGCTGGCCCGCGCCGGGATCGCGGTCGCCGACTTCGCGCTGGGCCAGCCCAGCCTGGACGAGGTGTTCCTGGCCCTCACCGGCCACCCCCCCCAGCCCGACACCACCAGCAAGGAGGAGGACGACGCCGCATGACCATCACCCCAACCACCCCCACCGTGGACCAGGCTTGGCGCACCGCGCTGGCCGGCCGGACCCGGCCGCCGCGTCCCAGCGCCCTGTCCACCTCGCTCACCTTCGCCTGGCGGGCGCTGCTGAAGCTCAAGCACGTGCCCGAGCAGCTGATCGACGTCATCGGGCTCCCGGTCATCTTCACCCTGGGCTTCACCTACCTGTTCGGCGGCGCCCTGGCCGGCTCTCCCCGCGCATATCTCAACTTCCTGCTGCCCGGCACCCTGGTCATGACGGTGGTGCTGGTCACCACCTTCAGCGGTGTCACCCTCAACACCGGCATCACCACCGGCGTCTTCGACCGCTTCCGGTCCCTGCCCATCTGGCGGCCCGCCCCCATCGTCGGCGCCCTGCTCGGCGATGTCGGCCGCTACCTGCTCGCCTCGGCCCTGGTGATCGCCCTCGGCCTGGTGCTCGGCTACCGACCCGACGGCGGCGTGGTCGGGGTGCTGGCGGCGGTCGCGCTGCTGCTGGGGTTCGCGTTTGCCCTCTCGTGGGTCTGGACCACGCTCGGGCTGGTCCTGCGCACCCCGAGCGCGGTCAACAACCTGAGCCTGCTGGTGCTGTTTCCCCTGACGCTGGCCAGCAACATCTTCGTGGACCCGGAGACGATGCCGGGCTGGCTGCAGGGCTTCATCGATGTCAACCTGGTCACCCACGTGGTCACCGCCGCGCGTGGCCTGATGGCCGGCACCGCCACGGCCGCGCAGGTCGGCTGGGTGCTGGTGGCGTCGGCCCTGCTCACCGCGGTCTTCGCGCCGCTCACCATGCGCCTGTACCGCGACAAGCCCTAGGCGACGGTGCCAAGATGGACGACCGTTCCCACCGGGAGAGGCGATGACACCGAGAAGGGCGGCCGCGCTGGATGCCGCCGGCGACCAGGACCTCCGCGAGCACCTCATCGCCGCCGCCGAACGCCTGATCGCCCGGCGCGGCACGGTCGGCCTGACCGTCCGGGAGATCGCCCGGGAGGCCCGGGTCGCCGACGGCGTGCTCTACAACCACTTCACTGACAAGGAGGAGTTGCTCGCCCTGGCCGTGCATACCCACGTCCGTGCCGCCGAGGCGGCGTTGGGCCCGCCGCCCGGCCCGGCCGGCAGCGGCAGCGTCGAGGCCAACCTGGCCGCCTACGTCCATCGCGACCTGGCCCTGCACGCGGCCGTCCTGCCCGCCTTCGCCGGGCTGGTGGGCCAACCCGGGGTCATGACCCGGCTGGTCAGCCTGTACGAACCGGCAGCCGGCGGGCAGGGAGGAGTTCGAGAGGAGCTGGCCGACTACCTGCGCGCCGAGCAGCGCCTGGGCCGCCTGGCCAGCACCGCCAACGTCGCCGCCGCCGCCACCATGCTCGACGGCGCCTGCCACGAGCTGATCCTGACCCACCTGTTCGGCGGATCGGCCCACGTCGAGCTCCAAGTGCCGCCCGGCTTCGTGCCCGGCCTGGTCACCACGATCCTGAACGGCATCGGCCCGGCCAGCTAGCTTCCGCCCTGCCGCACCACGGCCCTTGATCCCAGCGGACTGCCAGGCGCCGGTAGCACGATAGCCACGACAGCGTCCGCTCGATCCGCCACCGCTGCCGCCCTGGCTGGCTCGACGACTCGATCCCACGCCGGGGCGATCCTGGCCTTGATCCCCACGATGGCGAAGATAGGCCCGTTGGCGCGGTCGCCGATGTGCGTCGCTGGCCGCCGTGAGGCGGGCGGGGTGGGTGGCAGCAGGGATTCGACGATCGCCCACAGGTCGCCGGGTACGAGTTTGTCAGCGAGGCTGGTCATAGCGCAGGATCATGCCATACCACTCCAAGGGAGCGAAATGCCGCCTTAGTCGGTCGTCACCACGACCTTGCCGAGGGCGAGTCCCTCGCCGACGTACCGCAACGCTTCCGGCACCTCGTCGAGCCCGAACGTGCGGTCGATGTGGATGCCGATGTCACCCGCGACGCCGAGGTCGGTCAACGGGGTGAAGTACGTTGGCCCCTGGGGCACCACGAGCACCCCCATGCGACGCCGGGTGAGTCGTCCGATGATCGAGCCGATCGTCACGATCGCCAACAGGATCCGCACAGGGCCCCCGACGCACCAGTACCGGCCGCGGGGAGCGAGCGCCCGCCGACACGCGAACGCCGAGCGGTGCGCGACGAGATCGAGGACGAGGTCGTACGGCTCATCGGGGCGGGTGAAGTCATCGCGGCCGTAGTCGATCACCTGGTCGGCTCCCAGCGACCGCATGAACTCGAGCTTGCCGGCGTTGTCGACACCGGTCACGTGCGCGCCGGCCCGCTTGGCGAGCTGGATCGCGAACGAGCCTGAGCCACCCCCGGCCCCGTTGATCAGCACGCGCTGGCCCACAGCCACGCCGGCGGTTCCCCGCAGGGCGATCGCTGCCGCCTGCGGGATCGCTGACGCCTCGGCGAACGTCAGCTCCTCCGGCTTGTGGACGAGCGCCGACTCCGGCGCGACCGCGTACTCGGCGAAGCCGCCCATCAGCTGGAGGTTGTCGCCGTACACCTCGTCGCCCACGCGGAAGCGGGTGACACCCGAGCCGACCGCCTCGACGCGCCCGGCCACATCCGAGCCGAGCGTCCGGCGGGCCGGCCTGCGGAGCCCGCCGAGCCGCGCATACAGCGGCGCGCCCCGCAGGCACTCCCAGTCCGAGAGGTTGACCGACGTGGCGACGACCCGAAGGAGCACCTGGTTCGTGGTCGGCGACGGCGTCGGTAGGTCGTCAACCCGCAACACCTCGGGTGGGCCGTACCTGTCGTAGACAACCGCTCGCATACCGCTCCATCGCTCCCGGTTGGGTTGGACACCGGATAGGCAGGGGTGATGATGGCCTCATGACGGTGAACAACCATGATGAGCAGGGCAAGGGCCATCGGTCGCAGCCGCGCTGGTCGGCCGCGAAGAAGACCGAGGTGGTGCTGCGGTTGCTGCGCGGTGAGTCCCTCGAGGAGCTCTCGCGTGAGCTCAAGGTCGAGGCCCATCGGCTGGCGGCTTGGCGGGAGGACTTCCTGGTCGCTGGCAGGCAGGGCCTGAAGGTCAGCGGTCCGACCGCAGCCCCGATGATCGGGCGCTCAAGCAGGCTGAGCGCAAGGTCGGCCAGCTGACCTTGGAGAATGAGGTGCTGCGGGCGGCGGCCGGGAAAAGATGACATGTGCAGGGACCCCTCCGGCTCAGGCACGGATGATCGTGCTGCAGGCCACATGGGCGGAGCTCGAAGGAGGTCCCGATGAGCATCATAGGC
>Ga0307415_100001330_pt1 | contig 11719 bp, 5 predicted proteins | sample DK1Cmetagenome_FD_204524 | JGI IMG/M metagenome (GOLD analysis project Ga0307415, IMG submission 204524) | Maize rhizosphere microbial communities from greenhouse at UC Davis, California, United States - DK15-C-2 | ecosystem: Host-associated > Plants > Roots > Rhizosphere > Soil | place: USA...
GGCAACGCGCGCGGTGTCGAGTTTCGCAACATCGAAGTGATTGCGTAAAAAGTATCCGGAGCTGGTGCCGTCAGGTGTTCTGGCCGTAGTTGCCAAACTCACCAGACTTGATCGCTCGTAAAGGAAATTGCCATTCTTCGTCGCAAATGCACCCGCGGTGCCTCGCGCCTGATGAAAGCCCGCGCCGATCACTTTTGCCTTTTCGCAAGCTGTGATGACGTCATTGATCGTTTTGGCGCGCGCGGTGAGCGAGATGTTTGAAGTGGCTTCGACGTAAGCGCGGCTCGGTTTATAGGTTTGCTGCCCTAGCGTTGGCATGTATTCGCGATCCACGGGCGAGATGCGCGCCAGTTGCTCGGCGAGAGCGACGGTCGCTTTGAGTGAATCGTCGTCGATCTCGTTGGTAGAAGCTGCGCCACGTTTCTTATCAATCCAAACCGTCACTCCGACACTGACATTCTCACGCGCGCCACTCGTAGTGAACGCGTTGGATGCAAAGCGAAGATGACTGTAGTTTTCACCGCTGACACCTACACTCGCGTCGTCAGCTTTGACGTAACTCAACAGCTTTTCACAAATCGCACGCGCTTCTTTTTCAGTGAGCAGCATCTCGGGTCTCCGTTACTTTCGAGCAGTGTTGAGAACATTTACCTGGCGGAACCGTGCAACCGGACAACCGTGACTCACGGCATTCGACTGTCCCGGCTCGCCCTTACCATCGCTGAAGGTGCCGCCAAGTTCGTAAGTCGCTTGTCCGCCGAGAGCGTCGCAGGAGTTCCAGAAGTCAGTGGTCCGCGATTGATAAGCAACATCGCGCAGCATCTCGCCGCGCTTGCCATTCTTGATCTCCCAGAACACCTGGCCGCCAAACTGGAAGTTGTAACGCTGCTGATCGATCGAGTAACTGCCGTCGCCGTAGATCAAAATACCTTTCTCGACACCTGCGATCAGATCGTCAAGCGACTTGTTGTCCGGTCCAGGCTGAAGCGAGACGTTTGGCATGCGCGGGAAGGAGATGCTGCCCCAACTATCGCCGTGGTTGCATCCGTACGATTTCTTCTGGCCCGTCATGGCCGCGAGATCACGCGTCGTTTGCCAATCGACGAACACGCCGTCTTTGATCAAATGCCAGCGCTGTGCGGGAACGCCTTCGTCATCGTAACCAACAGTCGCCAGACCCGCGGGCTGAGTTCTGTCAGCGACAAAGTTCATGATCTTCGATGCAAACTGTAGTTTTCCGATCTTGTCAGGCGTGAGAAAACTGGTGCCGGCATAGTTTGCCTCCATCCAAAGCGAACGATCGAGTTCCGTCGGATGGCCCACTGATTCGTGGATCGTCAACCAGAGATGCGATGGATGGAGTACGAGATCGTATTTGCCTGGATCGATCGCTTTGGCTTTCAGTTTCATCACGGCCTCTTCGCCGGCCTGTTGCGCTTCTCGTTTCCAGTCGTACTTCTCGATGTATTCGTAACCCATGGTCTGTGGTCCACCGAGCGCGCTGCGCGATTGAAAATCGCCGTTGGCCCGGTTCACCGCAGTAACAGTGAAACTCGGATTGGCGCGAACGATGTACTGCTCGATGCGCGAGCCGTCAGTCGATGCATAAAACTTCTGTTCGTTGACAAAGCTCATGAAAGAGTTGACGAAGTTCACGCCCTGCGTCTTCATCGCCGATTCATTTAGCGACAACAGAAACTGGATCTTGTCGTCAATCGAGACTTCGAACGGATCTTTTTCGAAGGCGCTCTTCCAGCTCGTGACGACCTTCTCTACCGGTACGAGGGAGATGCGTTTGCGTTGATAGACTGAATTAGCGCGAGCGATCCCGACTGCTTGTTGAGTTATGCGGCGGACGTCGGCGGGCGTGACGCTGCGGCTCGACGCGAAGCCCCACGTGCCTTTGTAAAGCACGCGCACTCCGAAGCCGAAGTTCTGTCCGCGCGAAACGTTCTGCACCTGCTGTTCGCGCGTTCCTATCGATTCGTTGCGATAACGATTGATGCGAATGTCGGCGTAAGTGACGCCAAGCCGCTTTGCGGTGCTCAACGCCACATCGGCAAGCGCGTTTTTGTCGATGCCGTTTGCGGCCGTCTCTTCCGCGGCAGTAACGCTGCTAATCCATTCGGGCAGGGAAGACAGAGACAGCGCACCGGCCGCTACCCCGGCCGACTTCATAAAGTCACGACGAGAGGTGGTCATCGTAAGCCTCGTTCGGGTGGTGGAATAAAAAAGGTCGGCGATGATCTAACGCGCCACGCGCGAAAAGTCAACGCTTATTACTTGCGGACCGAGTCTTATCGCCATGCTCCTGCATTCTGAAGAAGATGTGTAATTTGAGTGTAGTTTCTCCGGCGCGACTCACCGAGAGACGTCATGCCAGATGCATCGACGGCGTTCACGTCTGCATTCCAACGAAGCAAAAGCTTTACAGTATCGTCATGACCGGCGGCAACGGCCTCCATGAGTGCAACTCGACCTCGATTATCTCGGGCATTAACATTAGCACCACGTTCGAGTAGTAGTTTCGCCGCGTCGCTGTGTCCGTTTTCCGCAGCGGCCATGAGCGCAGTTTGACCTTTTGCATCAATGCCGTTTACGGGAGCACCGCGACTTAACCACGACTCGATGTCGCTTTTGCTTCCCCTCTGCGCTGAACTTATTAGGCCGTTCATCGGAAAGGAGGGTGGAGCTGTCCTTTCCGGTGGTGGTGACAATTCACCACTTGGACCACTAACCGGTGGAGGCGCGGCCCTCACAACAGCACAGTTTCTCTTTGACGTAATCTCGTAACTGTAGTTTACGTTGTCGAAGTAACTGATTCTAATCGTTGCTACCTTTCGTTCGAGCACGAAGACATCTATGTGCCCTGTCCGCCAAACCTCCCACCACTTAAGCAGACAATCTGCTTCACTGTTCGCTTCAAGTGGAACTGTCCACCTGATACGCGCCGAAGATTCATGCTGTGTGGATTGATGCTCATCTAATAATGGGGCTAAATCCGTTTCAATAGGGAGCTTTCCACCATTGAAATACGTCCCTGTGCCTTTGCTCTGTGTGCCCTCAAGTTCCCATTCCACATTGCTATTAACAGGAACTTCGGATGGATCTGAGTCAATGCCTGGAAACGAAATCAGTGATTGTGATGGGTTCTGACAGTTGGAAAGTTTCGCAGGAAGAGAACCTGCATGTCGACTGATAGGAGCTTCATCCAAAACAAAGTCTCCCAACACCGGCGCCGGGAGTATCCCCAAACTGCTAACCTGGCCTCCCGTAATATCGGTGGTAATTTCGCCGCCGGTAATCGTGATGATGATCTGACGGTGTTTTATAAGTAAATTAAGGGTCCCATCGACTACAGCGACCAGTCCTTGATCGTTTGCTGAAATTGAATAGACTCGGCCTTCGTTCTTGACAGTATCTCTGATAATGACGTCCAGATCGCCGACGGGTGTTGGCACGGCCGTCGTCGCCTCACTCCAATAACGCTCCGCCACAAGCGTTGGAGTGTAGCCGGCTCCAAAAGAGACCGTTCCCAACGGTGTTGGAATACTAGCTTCTGCTTTTATGCTCAGGTTGCCGTCGCTATCAAACACAAACTTTATCGGAATCAGCGGAAGCTGATATGCAACCCATCCGGTCACTTTACCCGGCAGACCTGGTACAACGTCAGTCGAACGCGACTTGGTGCAACTGAGCAGAGGTAATAGCTGGGCAAGTCCGATTATGATCGCTAATGAGGCTTTCAGTCGTCTTAGCATGAGAGAACTCCTTGTAGTGAGCTTCTGAGGTTTGTGCGAGATTCTGCGGCATTGATACAAGTGTTTGTTTCAAATCAAATACCGGGTTTGAGGCTAGAAGAAAGGATAAAGCAAATATCGATTGTGGAGCTAAATGTCAGTAATGATCTAACGTTGTGAGTCCTGAAAAGTCAACGCTCAACTCAAGGCTGGATCACAGGTATTCTAGAATTGAATGCTCCAAGCGGGATAAATTCCTTTCGCCTTAATAAAGATGTCTTTCAGGCTCAGGTCGAGATAGGTGTTGGACAATGTGTTTACAAAAGCGAAGCGATATCTTTCGCCTAAATTCTGGGCGGTAAGCAACTCAGCTCGTCAGTGCTGAAGCTCCACGTATCTGAAAGGCAAAGGCTTTGGTGGACCAGCCAGGATACCCTGGGCCAGTTTCAATTGGGCCATGATCCGTATCTCAGGTCGTTCGAACTGGGATGCCATGCTAACCGCACGATCAAAATCGCAGCGAGCAAAGTAACCGGCGTTGTGAGCTAGTGCGGTTAGGATAGTGCTGAGACTTCCTTCGCCTGTCATGCTCCACTCACCGTCGCGAAGATATCGTCTTTCAATTCCATCCAGTTTTGCTGAAGCCTCAACCAGCTCATTTAATTTCGGCACCAACGACTGCATAATCGCCAAGCCACGATCACTCTTGTGGTAACAATAGACCATCGCCAGACCCATCTGCGCCCCAATTTGCTCCCTGCCGGGTTTTATCGTGTCGGCCAGTTGACTCGCTTGATTCAGTAACTTGATCGCGGTTTTTCGATCCTTCTCGCCAAGCTGATTTGCGACCGAGGCAAGTATTATAGCTTGTTCCTCAGTTCTCTTAATTTCGCCAAGTCTCTTCTGCAGCTCCGCGAGTTTTTCATCATCGAATGTAGTTTGACCTTGAACAGAGTCCAGTTCGGCCAGCATTCGTTTTTGTTGATCGAATTTACTGTCGGTCTCGACCGCAATCTTTCGCGCCCTCTCGAAATTGCCGTCCTCTTCGGCCTTCCGAAATGCTCTCCACCGAATTTCACCTTCCATGTGCGGATACTTTGCCGAGAGGGCAAGAACATCGTCTATCGAACCGTCGGTGGCGACGTCTTCCACTTCGAAATACGGTGGAGATTGCCAATAGGTATACCGATCGTCGATTTTCCATTGTTCCAGTTTCACGGCGCGCGAGGGATTGAATTTTGCAATGATGGTTATTAACGGGCTGAGTGCAGAGCAACCTTCTGCGCCCTCTTCATCCTGACTCATTTTCCTGTTACAACCATTAGCATTAGCCACTCTTACGAACACGTTTATCAGTTCGGAAAAATTTGCTTCATCGATCTGGGGCGGCGTGATCGTGGTGGCGAAGGTCTGCGCAAAATATCTGGCGTTCCAATCTTTCTTCAAATCGGCCTCGCCTATCTTTTGAACAATGCTCTTATAGAGGGCGGTCGCTTGCTCTTTGTGTTTCCGGTTCAACTGCCTGAAGATTTTTCGCAGATCATCTGAGAAACCACGAGCCAACGACTTACGAGCGATTTGAAGCGCCAGCTCCGGGCTGTTGGCGGCTACCTGCTTTGCCAATTCAATTTCAAGAGCATGTTCGTTTGCTTTAGCGTACTCGCTTAACTTTGAGTCGGGGCTGAGTTCGGTCGCCTTGAAGAATTCATACGCCAGTTCGGGATCGTGCTTCACGATCCGATTGATAGTATCTGTCCGCAATCTCAGGAAAACCATGAGCGTCTCAAAATCCTCGCGGTCCTCAAGCTCCGAAATCTGCAATCCCGCATTGATGTCCTGCTGGACCAATGCAATCAACTCACGTGCGCGCGTCTCATTGTGAGTCCAAATCGAGCCGGCGATGTTAGACGCCACCCGTGCGCGATTTTCCGAAGACTGCATCGTCCCAATCTGACCGGCTAGTGATTCCAACAGGCTGTAGGCCTTTTCACGTAACTCCGCTTCGGCAGCGTCTTTCTGCTGAGCGCGAACGTAAACTGGGCAGAGCGCGACGACGATGAGGATCAGGAGTGGTAGAAATTTCTTTCGCAAAGATGTGCTCCTTCGAAACAAGAACTCTGTTTGATTAGACGCACATGGAAAACCTTTGTGCCATTTTTGTGAGCTCACTGCGCGGCGCGCGAACGGCGCACCATCCACGAATACAACAAGATAAGTATGCCCACAAAGCACAGCACGCCCAGCCACGGAGCAGCAGGAAAGTCTTCCGCGACCAGGCCAATCGGCGCGTCGTTGGACAAGCCAACGATCAAACCGGCATTGATCACACCCCAGAGACTCTCTCCGACGATCAAACCGGAAGCGACGAGCGTGCCCAGCCGTTCCGTGCGTTCAGGATTTCGTGAACGACGAGCCACGCCGTCGTACCAGTAAGAGATCACCGCGCCGACGACGACTGCAAACGTCGCCGACATCGGCAGGTAGATACCAATGCCGACCGCCAGCGGCGGGATGCGCAGTTTGTTCATTGCACCGAGAAGTGTGTCGAGCAGAATGAGACCGACACCGACGAGCGCGCCGATACCGAGCATCTTCCATTGCAGGTTCCCGCCAATGACGCCCTGGGCTAAGGCAGAGATCAGCGTTGCCTGTGGCGCGGGTAAGGGATGTTCCGGATCGAGCACGCCAACGTTCGCAGCGCCTGCGAAGCCGTAGGCCTTCGCCAGCAGGTTAAGCACAAACGGGATCACTGAAGCGCCTGCTGCGACGCCGACAATTAGTGCGATCTGTTGTCGCATTGGTGAGGCGCCGACGAGTTGACCGGTTTTCAAGTCTTGCAGATTGTCGTTGGAGATCGTTGCGCAGGCGAAGACGATTGCAGTGATGAAGAGTGCAAACGCGACGAGCGCCGGTCGCGTTCCTGCTGTTGGTGCGACAGCGAGGATGAGCACTGACGCGCACAGCACGATCGAGAGGATGCCGACACCGGAAATCGGACTGTTCGAGGCGCCGATGAGTCCGGCCATGTAACCGCAGATGCCGGCAATGAGAAATCCGCCGAGTAGAACAAAAGGCACAGCGATGATCGTGAGTGTCAACGCGTTTGGCGCGAGCACAGTCGAGCGGGCAAATGTGAATGCGAGCCAACCTGCGACGAGAAGACATGCCGCCGTGAGTATTATGATCCAGGTGGGCGACAGATCTCGATCGCGATCGTCGCGGGTGTCTGTCGCGCGTGAAGCGGCGAGTGTGGTTACGAGTCCGCCGACGACTGGTTTAGCAAGCCGAGCGAGCGTGTAGATTGCAGCGATCGCGATCGCGCCCGCGCCGATGAAGCGAACTTGTGTGCGCCAGATACCCAGCGTATGCGCAGCGAGTGTGACGCCTTCGGCAGCAGGCTGTTGCGAAGTCAATATCGGCACTGCGATGGCCCATGCGATGATGAGGCCGGTGAGCATAGCCATGCCGACTGATAATCCGACCAGGTGTCCGGCGCCGACGAGCGCGAGCGAAAACGCGATGTCGTAACCGCTTGAAGCAGCTGCGCCGAGACGAAAGAAGCCGGTCACCGAAGCCGCGGCGATGCGTGTTGCAGTTAGGATGGCGAGTCCGGCTGAAGCTACTGAACCGAGGATCACGGCGATGAGGCCTTCGCGCGCTTCGCCGGTTTCGTCTTTGGTTTCACCGCGCGTGCCCGAGCCAACCTTCAACACTTCAGCGGCGGCAACACCTTCGGGGTAGGGAAGGTCGGAGTTTGTTACGAGCGCGCGACGAAGAGGAATCGTAAACAACACACCAAGCACGCCACCGCTCAGGCAGATGAGAAACGATTGCCAGAACGGAAACCCGGTCCACCAGCCGACGATCACGAGTCCCGGCAACACGAAGATGATGGCCGAGAGCGTGCCGGCTGCCGACGCGACAGTCTGAACGATGTTGTTTTCGAGAATGGACGAATCCTTCACGACGCTCAGAATCGCCATCGAGATCACCGCTGCCGGGATCGACGAGGCGAAAGTGAGACCAACCTTAAGACCGAGATAGACGTTGGCTGCGGTAAAGATCGTCGTAATGAGCGCGCCGAGGATCAGGCCGCGGATGGTGAGCTCTTTGGGTTTGATGGTGTTGTTCACGTCAATAGTCCGCCTTCATAAACTCTTACGCTTTTGTAACCAGATGAAAACGCACACTGCGATCACAACGGCAACGATAACGCCGACGAGTCCACCGCGCATTAGTTTTGCTCCTGTCTAACGAGTTACGGAACTTACTGAGCCTTTGCGAACAACCGTCAGCTTGACCTCTGACGGGTATTGCTGCGAGTGATGAACTGCATTACGAGCGACAACGCCTTTAGCTTCGTCGTAATTGCGACCGCCAGTGTTCAGATTGCGGTCGAAACGCGGGAAATTGCTGCTTGAGATTTCGATCCGAATACGATGACCGGCTTCAAAGTAATTGCTGGTGGTCATCGGCTGCAAGGTGACTTTGTAGACTTTGCCTGACTCCATCCAGACGTTTGGCTTATCGTAACCATTGCGATAACGCATACGCTGAATCGTCTCGTCCAGATTGTACGCACGTCCGTCAGGATAAACGTCGATCAGCTTCACTGTGAAGTCCGTGTCCTTCGCATCAGACGATACATAAAGCGTGACCTCGATTGGACCACTTACTTCAACGCCCTCGCGCAACGGCTCGGTGCTGTACACCAGCACGTCGGATCGCGCTTCGTTCTTGCGCTGATCGAAGGCGCCGCCTGTGACCGCGTTTCCAGTGCAGCAAACATTGCCGCCGTACGACGGCACCGGATTCATCGGATCGTATTCAAAGCTGTCAGGCTTATCAGCGCCGGGCGCTGCTTCGACGAGCACGCCATCGCCATTCAGAGTGTTGGCCTTACCTCCGCTCGCGAGGAAGAACCCCAACGGCTGTGCGCCACGCGGCGGCCACGTGTCAGACGTCTGCCACTTGTTCAGACCCATCGTGTAGTACCGCACGCGCGGCATCTTTTCGAGGATGCCGTTGTTCTCGCCTTTGAGGAAGTGATCGAACCACGCGTACGTGAGTTCATCATAATTGAGACGCGCATCGCCGACGCTTCGCTCGCCGACAATCGTGTTTTCGGTCGCGCGTTTGAAACTACAGTGCAGCGTCGGCGCGATCACTGCATACTGCTGGTTCGCGATCTCAGGTGAGGCAGTCTTGCGGACGTGATTGAAAGCGGCGAGGTTTGGACCAACCGACACGTCGTACCACGACATGAACCAGAATCCGGGAATGTTGATTCGCATGTTGTCGTGCCACAAACCCCCTTTGTACCAGGCTGGATCGTTTGGCTCGCGCTGAATCATCGCGCCGCCAGTGTCGACAGGCATGCGATCGGCGAAGATACCGTGTGGTCCACCGGCAGCTTCCATGATGTCTTTTACCGGCAGGTGAGCCAGAGCCTTGGACCAGTCGACAGGCGGCAACTGCGCTGCGAGATCGAATGCCCGCGACGCGCGAATGAGATCTTCCTGCGAGGCATTTCGCGGAAACATCGGGCGCACCTGGTTCTGTTGGCCGTAAAGCCACGCGATGAACAGCATCTGCACCGCGCCGCCACGATACCAGTTGCCTTGTTCGAAGTAGGGAGCGACGCGTCCGACTCCTGCGCCGAAACCTTGCGCGATCATCGTCGTATAGCCCGGATTGCCTTGTGCTGCGACTGCTAGCTGCCACTCCGCAGTTGAAGAGCAACCAATCGTGCCGACTTTCCCGTTGGACCATGTTTGCGTGGAGATCCATTTGAACTCATCGTCGCCGTCGGTGAGTGGTGGTCCAAGAATGTCGTAATTTCCTTCAGAGAAGAAACGGCCACGCTCGTTCATCTCGACGAATGCGTAACCGCGTTTGACCGCTTCGAGTTCGTTTGTCAGATCACGCGGCACGCCGTTGCGAACGTCCCAGAAGTTGAAGTTGTAAGGCGTGCGTACAAAGATCGTTGGATACTTCTTCGACGTGTCCTTTGGGCGATAGACGTCAGTGGCGATTCGCGTCCCATCGCGCATCGGAATCATCAGTTTGCGTTCAACGATCGCGATTGACTGTAGCTCATTCTCGATAGCAATCCGCTTGGCTCGATCTTCCGGCGTGAACGTGCGCCCACCCTGCGAGTAGGCCGTTTCAGTCCCAGGGAGTTGAAGGATTAAGCCACAGATAATCGCGACCAGCATCAAAGTCCAGAAAGTTCTCCTCAGCATCTTCACACTCCTTTGACGTTTATTTCTTACACTGGTCCAGGCGGTAGCAACCTTCAAGTCCGCGCAGAATTGTACAGCCACCGAAGGCATACGTGAATTCCGCTTCGAAGGACGTCAGCAAGTTGTCATATTCAGCTATGGAAGGATCCGGAAGATAGACTTCAACTCTTACCCGTTCGAGCAGTGGCAAGGAACCGCTCCTTTCGTTCAGAAAACGTCCTCATTCGCTCTAAGACTTCCTCTTTTGTGAGATGAACGCGGCGAGGACGCTCACTTTTAGCTTTGGTTGTCTTTGGTTTTTTCATGACCAGATTATGATGAAACCTCATGTCGCGGTCAAACTCATTGACAGAGTGGCGAATTCAGGCTTATTAGTGTAGCGCTTTTCTGACTTGTGCTATAGAGCGGTTGCAGATTTACCTCAATTCCCACGACAGGAATGGTCCTCATGTCCTCAGTTGACGAACAGGTTATCGATTTTTATTACGAACTCTTCGATCGCATCTTCACGCAACCTTTCCGACCAAGAATCAAGGAGCGGCTCAGGCAAGACGCAGTTGCGCGACAAGTCCAAGAGGCCGCGGCGGCTGCGTCGCAGGCGTTGACACGCTTTTTTGAGAGCCAGCAATTATCAGAGGCACAGGTTGCTGAGATCTTGCAGGGCTTTTCTTCTCTCTACGATTTAATAACTCTCGAAGATGTCTCTAATCCGCATTACACGCCCGAATCATTAGTAGACAATCTGCTGAAAAAATATTCCTGTCCAGCCAGTGTCGATGAAGTGGGCGCAGGACCAATCTATCGGGTTGCACTGCACCAAACAGTGCAGGTGTTAATGCTGGTTGGACCAGTGATGACTGAATGGCAGAGGCTTTCCTTCGCGAGCACGTACGAAATGCCGCGGCGCATTGTCAGTCAACTTAACCAGATCACGGAAGGGCTAAAAGCTTTTGCAAGCGTCGGCCAAGTAGCAGCAGACGAACGTTACGAATTAGCTTACCGAGATCATCTGCTGCAACGTTTCTACAGAATTGAGGCTGGCACGGTGCGCATGACGACCAACCTTTACGTTGATTTGCGTGAACTGTTTGTGATGCCTCGTATTAAGGTTCGGCCCAAAAAAGAGATAAAAACCGAGGGTGAACTTAACGCAGACGTATTCATGAATCTATCCGAGGCTCGCGCAGTGTTCGGGAAAATACAGGACGCTAATAACGCAGATGGCAAGGACGTCACGATTACTGCACTGGAACAAGTCAAGCTCTCGAAACGAAACATTATTGTTGGCCTTCCTGGAGGAGGTAAATCCACGTTATTCGAATGGTTGCAACTGGCCATCGCAAATGTAGAAGAAGAATTGATTGCGGGTGATGGGCAAGCTATCCCTTTACTTCTGCGGGTCCGGCAACTGGATCCGAAAAATCTTCCGCGCGGAGCGGACCTTATAGAAAGAGCTACTGCAAGCCGTGACCGAGCGACCCTGATGCCTTCGGGATGGATTGAACGTCAGATGGAAGCTGGTCGAGTATTTTTCATGCTAGATGGATTAGATGAGACAGAACCCGCCATTCGTGACAAGTACATTCTTCCGTGGGTTACTGAGTTATGCAGACAATACCCTCAATGCCATTATCTGCTTTCATCCAGACCAGTTGGTTATCGATCAGGCAGCTTACGTAGATTGAATTTCGCTGAATGTGAACTCGAGGACTTCCGCGAACCCGAGATCGCCGC
>Ga0307415_100001331_pt1 | contig 11718 bp, 7 predicted proteins | sample DK1Cmetagenome_FD_204524 | JGI IMG/M metagenome (GOLD analysis project Ga0307415, IMG submission 204524) | Maize rhizosphere microbial communities from greenhouse at UC Davis, California, United States - DK15-C-2 | ecosystem: Host-associated > Plants > Roots > Rhizosphere > Soil | place: USA...
CGGCAATCGGCAAATCGGCAATTGGCAATCGGCAATCGGCAATCAGCAAAATGTCTTTCCTGTTGCTAAAAAACATCTCCCGTAGTTTTGGAACGACGCGTGCCGTCGTCGATGTCTCCCTCGATGTTGCTCAAGGCGAATTCTTCGGCCTGCTTGGACCATCGGGCTGCGGCAAGACGACGACCTTGCGCATGATTGCCGGTCTCGAGAAACCCGACTCGGGTTCAATCGAATTCCAGGGCGCTAACATCACCAATCTTCCACCCGAGCGCCGCGGCTTCGGCATGGTCTTTCAAAACTACGCTCTCTTCCCGCATCTCAACGTCTACGAGAACGTTGCCTTCGGTCTGCGCGCGCGTCACAAGACCAAAGCGGAAATGGACGAGCGTGTGACCAGCGCGCTCGAGCTGGTCCAATTGCCCGGTTACGGCAAACGCGCCGTTGACGAACTTTCCGGCGGCCAGCAACAACGCGTTGCGATTGCCCGTGCGATCGCGATCGAACCCGCATTACTGCTATTTGACGAACCACTCTCGAATCTCGACGTGTCCCTTCGTGAAGAAACGCGCAGCGAGTTGCGCGAACTCGTCACGCGTCTCGGCCTGACGGCCGTTTACGTTACCCACGATCAGGAAGAAGCATTCGCACTCTGCGATCGCATCAGTGTGATGGTCGGCGGAAAACTCATGCAGACCGGCCGTCCACGCGAACTCTATGAGCAGCCCGCGGAAATCTCAGTCGCGAGTTTTCTCGGTCGCAACAATTTGATCAAAGCGATGCGTTTGAGTTCGAGCACGACAAGTGACAGTGAGTTCAAGACTCTTGAAGGCGAACACACGCTACGCCTGCCGGTCAAACACGACGATCTCGCGCCGTTGAACAAGCCTGTCTATCTCGCGATTCGACCCGAGCACGTACAGCTCAGCACCGGCAGCAACGGCGCGCCTAACACTCTTTCAGGAACCATACGCGAGATCGTTTTCTCCGGCGCCACCTCCACCGTTCGTGTTGACGCAAACGGCCTGTTGCTCGAATCACTCGTCCTCCGCACTAACGGGCTCGAAGTAAATCAGCCCTGCAATGTGATTCTCTCGCCAGATCATTTAACCCTTCTGAAAAATTAATGAAGAGAATCCGTGGGAGATCCGTGGCCTTATTTCTGATCACGGGTGTAGTTCTTCTTTACGGAGTTGTTTATCCGAACCTCTCGGTACTAATCAGTTCGTTTCAACGTGATGGGAGTTGGACCTTCGCAAACTATCGCGAGGTCCTTTCGCAAAGTTTTGTAATCGAATCGATCGTCAGCAGTCTCGGGCTTTCGATCGGCACGGTTGTGTTGTGCGCAATCGTCGGCGTGCCGCTCGCGTTCCTTTTTGAACGTTTCACATTCCCGGGACGACGAATATTCGCCGCGCTTGCGGCCCTGCCGCTCGTCCTGCCACCACTCGTCGGCACGGTGGCTTTTATATTTCTCGTGGGCGAATCAGGAATACTGGCCCATAGCATTCAGAATCTCTTCGGGCTTCAGAATCCACCATGGCGTTTGCGTGGCTGGCCCGCGCTGCTGCTTTTTCACACCTACACGATGTATCCGTTTTTCTACGTGCTCACGGGTGCGGGACTGCGGCGGATCGATGCGAGTCTGGCTGAGGCGGCGCGCGTTTTGGGAGCTTCGTCGTTGACTGTCATCAGGCGTGTACTGCTTCCACAACTCACGCCATCGTTGCTGGCAGCGGCACTGCTGACCTTCATGACTTCGATGGCTTCGTTCAGCGCGCCACTGCTGTTCGGCGGCGATGTGCGAATTTTGACTCTCGAGATCTTCAGAGCGCGACAACGCGGCGACTTCGTCATAGCCATTACTGAAACGGTCGTGCTTGCGATCATCTCACTCGCGGCGCTGATCGTTTTTCAACGTTATGAAGGAACGCGCAAGTTTGCGGCGGCGGCGATGAAGGGCGCGCCGAGACGTCGCGCGAGCATCGGTAGCGGCGCGGCACGCGCGGTCGCGACCATCGTCGCCGTGTTCTTCGCGGTTGTTTTAGTCTTGCCGGTAGCGACTCTGTTCCTGGTTAGTTTCGCGCAGGAAGGATCATGGACCACGCAGACGTTACCCGCAGCGTACACATTCGCGAACTACAAGCGACTGTTTGGCGACCCGCTGGCTGCGGAAGTGTTCTTCAACAGCGTCACGATGTCGGCAATCGCGGCCGCGGCGGCGCTGGTTTGGAGTTTTTGCATCGTCACGTTGTTGCGGCGGCGAGCGGGCCAGTCGAGATTCTTCGGTGAAGGATGGCGGCGATTGCTGTCGTTGCTCGTTCTGATCCCGTGGGCATTGCCGGGCACGGTTGTCGCGGTTTCGGTGGCTGAGGCATACGGGCAGCCGAGCGCGTTGCTCGGTTCTTTTGTGTTGGTGGGAACGTTCTGGATTTTGCCGGTTGTCTATTTTCTGAGATTCATGCCGCTCGTCGTGCGGGCGTTACAGGCGAGCATGGAACAACTGGATCCGGCGCTCGAAGAGGCGGCGGGCTCACTTGGCGCACCGGCGTGGCGGAGATTTTTGCGAGTGGTTTTGCCGCTCGTGTGGCCGGGCGCTGTCGCGGGCACGCTGCTGGCATTTGTGATCGCGTTAGGCGAATATGTTGCTTCCGTACTGGTGTTTGTGCCGGCGAATCGACCCATTTCGATTGCGATCGCATCTGAGTTACGAGACTTCAATCTCGGGGCGGCGGCGGCGTACGGGGTTGTGTTGATAGTAATCATTTCGATCAGCATGATGGTCGCAGGACGGCTCGAAAAGTGGCGATAAAAATTTCACGCAAAGGCGCAAAGGAAGACGCAAAGAGAAGTTGCGCCTTTGCGTAAACTTTGCGGTTTTGCGTGAAACAAACGGTAACGATTAATGAAACTTCGAAATCATCTACAAACCTATCTCTCACTGCTGCTGTGTATTCTTCTCCTCTCTCAGCAGCCACAGGCCCAGACGAGCGGCGCGGATGCGAGCGACAGACTCGAGAAGGTCCAGATCCATCAGGCACTGCTCGATCTGACGAACCCCTGGACCGTCATGTGTGTCGCGGCGCATCCGGACGATGAAGACGGCAGCACGCTAACCATTCTCCGCCGCAAATACGGAGTTCACACCGTCTCTCTCTTCTCGACTTTCGGCGAGGGCGGCCAGAACGCCGTTGGTCCCGAGCTCTACGAACAACTCGGCGTGATTCGCGCGCGTGAAACCATGGCCGCTGCTGAAGTGCAAGGCTCAGAGCCACACTTTCTCGGCTTTCGTGATTTCGGTTTCTCAAAATCTGCTGAAGAGACGTTTCGTGCCTGGGGTGAGAAAGAACTGCTGCGACGCATGGTGCTTCAGATCCGCTTGCTGCGTCCGGATGTAATCATCACCAATCACGACACGACGAGCGGTCACGGCCATCACCAGGCAACCGGTCGCACGGTTTTACTAGCGTTCGACGCCGCCGCAGATCCAAAACAGTTTCCCGAACAACTATCCCTGGCCGGCGCGTGGCAAGTGCAACGACTCTTCGTGCGCTCGCGTGGCCAGGCTGACGCATCGTCTGCCGCACAATTCGTCACACTCGATCCCAACGAAACCGACCCAGTTCGAGCCACGACCTACGCGCAACAAGCGCTCGCCGGCCTGCACAAACACGCGACACAGGGACCTTGGCCCAGGACCGTTCCTGCCGGTGGCGCGCGTCCGATTCGTTACGGTCTTGCGCGCTCGGCGCCGTCAACCCCTGCGCTTCCCGAGAATGCGAAAACGCCGCTCGACGGTTTGAGTTTGCCCGAAGCCGTCGCGTCCAAATTGGCAGCGCCAACGATCGAAGGCAAACCGCTGACTGAATTTCTCGATCGCCGCCTCGAGTTGCTGGTGTCGTTGCTGAGCGCGAAGCGGCGTAGCGTCTTCACGGCGCCGAAGGAAGTTCTCGACACCGATCCACAGCGATTCAAATTGATGTCGTCGCGACTCGATAAAGCTTTGGCTACGGTCAGCGGTGCGGCGATTGGACTGACATCGGCAAGCGATGCGCTCGTTCCCGGCGAGGAAGCCCAACTCAACGCCGTCATCGCAAATTCAGGCATGGCTGAGATTCAGATCAAGCAAGTTAGGTTTCGCGGACTCGGTATGGAGACGAAACTCAACACCGCCGACAAGATTTTGCCGGGAACTGAAACTGCAGCGGAGGTGAAAGTCGTTACTCCGAAGACGACGGGTTTGACTGTGCCTTCGTCTGAACATCTTTACGATGGCCGGCTGTTTGGAGAACTGCTGACGGTTGAAGCGCAGTTGATGATCGAGGGTGTTTCGTTCGTGGTCAATAACGAAACCGACCGAGAGGTCGCGCCTGCGGTCGAAATCGTGGACGTGTCGCCCATGCCTTATGTCATCACGCCGGCGACTTCGCAAAAGCCGCTCGAGTTCAGAGTCAAACTAAAAAACCATCTCGCATCGGATTTCCGCGGTCTTGTGCGAGTAATCGGGCAGAGTCTGGAGACAGGGCGCGAACTCACCATTCGCGCCAATTCGTCTGCAACTGAGAACCTCGTGGTGCGCAGTCCGTTAATACTCGGTGGATCAAACGAGGGATTGAATGTGTCGATCACAGTCGATCTCCCGAATCCGAAAGAACCGATTGCGAAGAGGACGGTGCCGCTCGTCTATGCCGAAGCACTCGTGGTGAGCGGCAGGAAGGTTGGTTACCTGCCGAGTTATGACGAGACGTTGGAACGTTCGCTCACGGCGCTGGGTGTCGATGCAACTAAGTTGACCGTCGATGACATTGCGAAAACGAACCTCTCGACGTATCACACGATCATCATCGACAATCGCGGCTATGAAGCGCATCAGGAACTGATTCAACTCAACCCGCGGCTGCTGAAGTTTGTCGAGGAGGGTGGCACGCTGGTTGTTTTCTATCATCGGACCGGTGAGTGGAATCCTGACGAAAGACGCGGGCGGCCGCAACTCGCCCCGTATCCGATTATTCTCGGCGACGAGCGCGTCACTGAAGAAGATGCGAAGATTACTTTCCTTCTACCAAAACATCCGCTGTTGAACTTTCCAAACAGGATCACGCAGAAGGATTTCACGGGCTGGGTGCAGGAGCGTGGGCTCTATTTTCCGAAGGAATGGGATCCACACTACGCCGCCGTTTTATCGACCAACGACACCGGTGAGCCGCCGTTAAAAGGTGGACTGCTGGTGGCGCCATACGGCAGGGGAAATTACATCTACACGAGTTACGTTTGGTATCGACAACTCCGCGCCGGACTGCCGGGCGGTTTCCGGATGTTCGCGAATCTGATCAGTTATGGGAGAAAGAAAGAGGATTGAAACAGCGGGGGCAAGCCCCTCTTCCTGACTTGTTCGCTCTTTAGGAGCTAAATACTTTTCACAACTCTGTAACTTGAGAGGAAGAGAGGATCTAAAATAGATACTGTTTTACAACTCAGTGACTTGACAGGGAAGAGAGGATCTAAAGATAGAACAAGTCAGGAAGAGGGGCTTGCCCCCGCTGATTAAGCAGGAGAGTCGAGCATCTCCGCCTGATCGATGGGTTCTTCACCTTCGAGTTCTTCGAGTTTTACGCGGGCGCGTTCGAGAAAGGTCTTGATCATTTCTCGGACGCGTTTTTGCATTTCGGCGCTAATGGCGCTCTCGCCGACTAGCATCGCGAAGCGGTGCAGGTCTCGGGCATGTTTGCGGCGCAGTTCAACGTGCTGGACAATCTTGATCAAAACTTTCTGTCCACGCTCTTCAAAGGCAGCCGCGTAGCGCAGGTAGTTTTTCATTTCGGAGCGTGCTGGCGACCATTCGAGACGTTCCGCGGAGTCTTCAGTTTTTTCTACCGTAAAACTGGCATGGACGGCGCCGATGATGGGCACTTCCGCACGAACCACCCAACGCATGATGCCGCCGGCCTCGTTGCGAATACCTTCGATACCAGGCATGAGGTCCGCAAAATTACGGAGCTCGCCGAAAAACTCACGGGCCTTTTCAAGTGTGGTCCGTAATTCCAATTGATCCGCGTAAGAGGCCTTGATTCGAAACATTTGTTCTCCGTTTACCGTTTCTCCAACACCTTGATGCGACGGGGTCACAAATTGGTTTCCCGTGTCGCCTCTGCTAAGTTACACGAGAAGCATATGACTGGTAAAGACTCTTGTCCGCGTTGCCATGAACGCGGTCTTAAAAGTTGGGCCGAACTGAACGACGAAGAGCGTGAGGTCGTCAAACGGCTGCCTGCGTCCGCGGAGTACTCGCTGGAAGAACGTCAATCCACGCACCGGTGGTGTACGCGCTGCTGGTACGAGGACACGGATGAACACAGATTCAGTTGAGGATGCGATTGTAAGCCTCGCGAATGGTGCGCATCTGCTCCGTCACGGTTTCCTGCATCTCAGCTACCGATTCAAAACCGGCGCGCGTCGCTACATCCTTTGCGGCCACATGATTCGGGTCGGGCAGGCGCGTAGAGCGATGTGTAATTAACCTCAGGTTGTGGTCGATCGAGCGCAGCAGACTGTAACCGTTACTCAGTACTGAAAAGTCTTCGTCCGCGAGGGAGCCTTCTTCGCGCAAACGTTCGAGTGTGAACGCAGTCGATCGATCCTCACCTTCGTCCAGCACTTCATCTCGCAACTGCAAATAACGCGCGGCAAAGTAGACGTCCAGCATTCCGCCTGGTCCATACTTGATGTCAGGTCCGAGCCTGCGGCCGCGAACGCCTTTCTCTTTTTCCAGCCGTTCGCGCACGTGTCGCGTCACAGTCTTTAACTCGTTGACATCGAGTTTCGCGGCGTTCGCATGAATTCGATGGCGAGCATGCAGCTCGATCATCTTTCCCATTTCATGGTCGCCGCCCACACAACGCAACTTCGCATATGCCAACCACTCCCACGGCGCACTCTCGTCTCGCAAATAATCGAGAAAACCTTCGGAGCTGGTGACGAGTGGTCCATTCTTGCCGTGTGGCCGCAAACGCGTATCGACGCGATAGAGATAACCTTCTCTCGTGATGCTTGACAGCGCTGCAATCATCAATTCAACCAGACGTGAGTAAGTCTCGTCCTGTGTCAGCGTTTTTATCGGCGAGGGTACGAGCGAGTCGTAGGTAATCAGGATGTCGAGATCCGAACCGTAGTCGACGCCGCCCGTGCTGAGCCGTCCCAAACCGTAAAACGCCACTCTTGGACCACCGCTGAATGATCCGTAGCGGCGCGCCATCTCACGACGGGCGATGAGATACGCAACGTTCATGCTCGCCGTGGCTAATTCGGTTTGCAGACTATTCGTCTCGAAGATTGAGAGTTCGTTTTCCACGTCCAGCGCGGCTATCTCCACAATCAGTTCGGCCCATTGCAAACGGAATGCAGCGAGCTCAGCGGGGAAATTGCGTTCGGCATCGATCGCAGCACGCAGCATCGCGCGATAGTCGCGACGCAAAGCGGTCGTTGCGGTGGTGTCGAGAACACTGATCAGCACCGGGTTGGCGGCTATTCTTTCCGCGAACGGCTCAGACGTGCCGCAGAGTTGAAGCAACGTGTCGAGATTTGTATCGGTAATCAACACACGCTCTTCCGTTTTTGCGAGTGAAGCTGTGATGCGAAAGAGCTGGATCAACGCGCGGTGCGGGTTGAGAGTCTTGTCTGCGAGCGAGATGATCCGGCTAGCGAGCGGTTTGATCCTGCCGGACCACTGAGGGCCCATGCGGTCAGTGAGAACGCGCGCACAGTCCATGGCCACGACTGTGTCGGTTGGGATCTCACGCGCGACTTCCTCGACAACTACATCGTCGGTTTTCTCCACGTCTGCAAATAAGCGATCGTAAGTGTGACGTACATTCGTCGTGTGTGTTTTCAACGCAGCGAGAAAGTCTTCTTTACCGGCATAACCCATGCGGCGCGCCACGAGCGACAGTGCTTCTTCATTCTCCGGCACGGTGTGCGTTTGTAAACCATGCTCCATCTGTAGCCGGTGCTCGAGCATGCGCAGAAAAGTGTAGGCATCGGATATCTGGGTGTGTTCCAGTTGCGTGATAAAGCTGCGGTCCGCGAGCCGGCCAAGACTCACGAGCGTGTGCGGCGCGCGTAACCACTCGTCGCGCCCGCCATGGGCCAACTGTAACGCCTGGGCCATAAACTCGATCTCGCGAATACCACCGCGACCGAGTTTCACGTTGTAACCGCTCTTCTTCTCGACCTGGCGATCGATCTTTTGTTTGGCGAGCCGAACACTCGCGAGCGCGCCGCTCACACTCACATCCGGACGAAACACAGCCGGGGTCACGGCTTCCTTGAATCGTGTGAACAATTCCGGTGAACCGGCTGCGGCGCGCGAGCGGATCAGAGCCTGCCGTTCCCAATCCTGTGCGGTGTGCAGGTAATAACGCGCCGCTTCCTGCAACGAACACGCAAGCGCTCCGTCGCGGCCATGCGGGCGCAGACGCAAGTCGACGCGATACGCTGCGCCTTCGCCGCCTGATTGGCCCACCAGACGCGCGGTTGTTTCGGAGAGTTTGACGAAGTACTCGCGATTACTGACCTCTCCGCGTTCGCCCGTGCCGGCGGTTGTGCCGTCGTCGGAATAGAGAAAGACGAGATCGATGTCCGACGCGTAGTTGAGCTCCATCGAGCCGAGCTTGCCGAGTGCGATTACGCAAAACTCGGCGGTGGCAGTGCGTCCGCGCTCATCGATGAGACGCGGTAGGCCGTAACGATTGTCGAGATCCTGGCGCGCGAGGCTGAGTGCGTAATCGAGAATCGCGTCAGCGAGATTCGACAACTCTTCCATCGTCTCGACGAGAGTTTGCGAACGGCGAATGTCGTGCAGGTAAGTGCGCAGCAACTCGCGACGACGAAAGCGTGCGAGCAAATTTTGTGGATTCAGAGACGAGTTTGTGAGAGCGAAGCGCGCGAGTGCTTCCTTTAACTCGTCGCAGGTTCTGACACGCGGATCGGCGCGTTCGCGCGAGAGCCACGGAAGATATTCGGGATTCTGCTCGAGTGTCGTAGCGAGCAGCGGACTCCACGCCGCCAACGCGAGTACATCCGCCAGTAGTGCAGGTTGTTTGAGTAGTTGCTGATAAGAACGTTCGTTCTCTTTTCTCAGCCGTTCCAGAGCACGTTCGGCGGCCTGTTGATCGGGCAAATCACGAAGTAAAGAATGCACGCAGACATATTAAGGCAATTCCGTAATCGAGAGACACTCTGCGGCCCTCGGCGGCCCTCGGCGTCGAAGAAACCTGTAACGCAGAGATCGCAAAGGGCCGCAGAGGGCCGCAGAGATAATGTTGGTTTTAGATCACAGGGGACTTTTTCAATAGCCAGCGCCAGCCGTCGCCAAACAGCCCACCGTTGCGGATGCGGACGTAATTATCCGGTAAGCGGCGAGGGGCGTGGACCAGTGTGGCCTCTTCCTCGTCATCGCTGCTTACGTAGAGAGTAATGGATTTTGTTTCCGTCTGATCCGGATCAATTTCACAGGGTGTGGTGTTGATGTACGCAGTGACGGTGTAGGTGTACGAGCCGGGATACGCGAGCATCGCGTAGTTTGGACCAGTGTTGTCTGAATTGTGCGTGTCAAGGACATTCCAGTCATGGGTGAGTCCATTGAGCATGCCGTACACGTTGCCGATGAAATAGTGGCCGTTCAAGCCAGTACTGCTTATATCGGCGTATACGCTGGTATGGTTCACGGTTCGGTTGTAGACCATGCCAGTCAGAACACAAACGCCCTCGACCTCAGCCTGACCATAACAGAGTCCATCCGCCTCCGCGCGTGAATGGATCTTTATGAAGGTATACGCCGGGACAGTTGACCCACCAGATATTGCAGCATCTGTGTACCTGTCGACGGCAGTCGGGTTTGCCATATTTGTACTGCCAGGAACAGCGATACCAGGACAGTCAACAGTCTTCGCCTGGACCACCGCGACGCTTAGCAACACGAGCAACAGACCAATCATGTTTTGGGGTTTACTAATTTTCATTTGAACTTCCTTTTTAGTTGACCGCAGTTGAAGGAACGCAACGCGCTCATCCCCGGATCGAGGACGACGCTTTGCAACTGTACTGGGCGGGAGTCGCCGGAGCTTAGCTTGTCAGCGAGGCGGGTGTCAACACTTTTAAACAATGTACAATTTCACGCAAAAGCGCAAAGAAAAGACGCAAAGCCGCGAATTTCCTGCGGCTTTGCGTCTCGCTTTGCGGCTTGGCGTGAAACTGTCTTAGACGTCGTAATACAGACTAAACTCGAGCGGATGTGGACGCATCCGCAACGGCGTAATCTCACGCTCGCGCTTGTAACGAATCCAGCGCTCGATCAATTGCGGACTGAACACGTCGCCCTTCAACAAGAAGTCGTGATCGGCTTCCAGCGCCTTCAACGAATCATCCAGCGAACCCGGCAATGTCGGCACGTCCTTCAACTCTTCCGGTGAAAGATCGTAGATGTCCTTCTCGAGTGGATCACCCGGATCGATCCGGTTCTGAACACCGTCGAGACCCGCGAGCAACATCGCCGAGAACGCGATATAAGGGTTGCACGACGGATCAGGCGGACGAAACTCGAGTCGCTTCAGTTTTGGATTCGTCGAGAACATCGGAATACGAATCGCCGCCGAACGATTGCGAGCGGAATACGCGAGGTTCACCGGCGCTTCGAAACCCGGCACCAGACGTTTGTAGCTGTTCGTCGTGGGGGCAGCAAAAGCAACCACCGCAGCCGCGTGCTTCAACAACCCGCCGATGTAGAAGCGTGCGGTGTCGGACAGTCCTGCATACCCGTCACCGGCAAAGAGTGGTTTCTCACTCTTCCACAACGACTGGTGACAGTGCATTCCCGAACCGTTATCGCCAAACAGCGGCTTCGGCATAAACGTCGCCGTTTTTCCAAACTGGTGTGCAGTATTGCGAACTACGTATTTGAAGATTTGAAGATTGTCGGCCGTGCCCAACATCGTGGAATAGCGAAAATCGATTTCACACTGGCCCGCGGTAGCAACTTCGTGATGGTGACATTCGACAGTCACGCCACACTTCCCGAGGGTAAGCGAGATCTCGGAGCGCAGGTCTATGAGTGAATCGATCGGCGCGCAAGGAACATAACCCTCCTTGGGACGAATACGATTGCCGAGATTTGAGCCGGCAAACTCGTTTGCGTCGCGGCCGCTGTTCCAGTGTCCTTCGTCCGAGTCGATGCTGAAACCCGCTGATTGTTGGTCGTTATGAAACTTGACCGAATCAAACACGAAAAACTCAGCTTCGGGACCGAAGTAAGCAGTGTCGGCAAGACCGGTAAATTTGAGATAACTCTCGGCGCGTTGAGCGACCGAACGTGGATCGAAGGCGTAACCTTCTTTGGTGATCGGATCGACGGCATTGCCGATTAAACACAGCGTAGGTTGCTCCGCGAACGGATCCATCCAGAAGCGTGTGGCGTCCGGAACGAGCAACATGTCTGATTCGTGAATCGCAGCCCAGCCACGAATCGAAGACGCGTCGAAGCCGAAGCCGTCTTCAAACTGATCTTCTCCAAGTTCAGCGATCGGGAAGGTAAGGTGTTGCCAGGAGCCGGGCAGATCCGTGAAGCGAACGGAAACAAACTTGGCGCCCTGGTCGGTAGCGTATTTCAAGACAGTCTTAGGGTTCATTTGATCTCCTGCAAGATTAAGGGAGTGTTGGGGGTACTCTTCG